>Ga0315284_10001362_pt1 | contig 34795 bp, 68 predicted proteins | sample YL17G09_16_MG_FD_203696 | JGI IMG/M metagenome (GOLD analysis project Ga0315284, IMG submission 203696) | Sediment microbial communities from Yellowstone Lake, YNP, Wyoming, USA - YL17G09_16 | ecosystem: Environmental > Aquatic > Freshwater > Lake > Sediment | place: USA: Wyoming | collected... | reverse complement strand
TAGTAACATCATCAATACTATCACTACCTAAAATTTTTGCAGCAATACGCCTACTACGTTCCGACGCGTCACCCACTTCACGATCTACATTAAAAGAAAAAAGTTCCTTGAGTGGCCTATCAAGGAATGATTTCCGTTCAGGTTCCGGAATATTTTTTTTAACCATTTTATCCTGTTGTACTCGGACTACTATATCCTGTTGTACTCGGAGTACTAGGTATTAATGAACTAATATCCATGAATGGTGTAGTATCTCCACCCATCATTATTATAGGTACTTTACCATCCCACTTTTGTGCCTTAATCAATTCAATATATTGTGGGCTAGACTTTAGTTGTGCCTGTATCAATTCTACCTTCTTAGCCTCTGCCTCAGCATTAAGTATAGTTGCATCAGCAGTACCCTTAGCTATTGCTACAGCCTGTTGTGCCTCATACTCCCTCTGTGCTAACTTATTCTTTTGAGTTAATGCTTCCTGTTCTGCAGTCACTTTTTGTTCAATAGCAATATTAAATTGTGCACTAAAGTCGAAATTAGTTATTGAAGTAGTCTCCATATTAATACCCTTATCTACTAATCTAGCCTGTAGTCCTATATCAATACATTCCTTAACATTAGCTCTTTGAGTAATTAATTGTTCTGCAGTAAACTTTGCAGTACATGCCTTAACAACTTCTTGGACTGCTGGCTGTATAACTTTCTCTCTATATCCTGTACCAATATCCTTATATAATACTGGAACACTCTCTGGAGTTAAGTGATAATTTACTGCAATCTTAGTACTCACAACCTGTAAGTCGCTACTAGCGGCGCTAGCATCCGCATCATACTTTTGTGTCTGTACATCCATCTTTATAACTTGTTGCGCGAATGGTATCTTTCCATGTAATCCTGGACTCTTAGCATCCATTGAAGGACTACCCCAAGTTAATATAATACCACGCTGTCCAGCACCTATAGTGTATGGTATTTGAAATAATGCTATAATTACTATTAATCCAAATATTCCTAAGAATACCCATCCTACTGCTTTACCTACTGTTACCTCATCATTTTGTGTTGCCATTTTTATCCCCCAAATCTTTCCGATTTTCTATTTCTTTTTCTTTATCTTTTCCACTTATTCCAAAAAAACATACTATTAATGCTACCACAAATATTCCCGCTGTAATATACATTTTACTTATACTGAAGACTATTGCTAGTCCACCAAATACTATGATCCCTATAACCCACCATAATAATGGATTATGAAAGTTTGTTGTCTTTTGTTCTTTATCTACCATTTTTTGCCCCTCCACATCATCTTTGCACCACCATAACAATGACCATAATTATATCTTAATGTCTTGAACTTAAACTTTTTTGCTAGCTTATACATTCCATCACTTGTAGAGTCTAATAATACCCCACGATACTTCTTCTGTAATGATGTAAATAATAGTAGTGCATTCATTAACCTATACCCTATACCTTGTCCCTGATATTTTGGTAGTATACCTACAGATTCTAGATACATTATGCCTTTACGATTATGTACCCCGGTATGACATTCTGTATCTACTAATGGTTGTGCAATCAAATATCCTATAATAGTTTTCGCATCACCATTATATACCACAAGATTTATAGCTCTAGGATTAGTGAATGTTTGTTTAAAATCGTTTAGTTCATCGAATGCTCTATCCTTATCAAATATTTTATGTTCTAGTGGCATCATCTGATCCTTTATCCTTGCCCAATCTTTTGGACTTACCTTTTCGATACTTGTACTGTTTAACTTGTCCAAATTTTTCTTCGAAGTATTTCGTGTTCTTATAGCTGCGTACATATTCATAGTTTCGCTCCATATAACCTTTTTGTTGTTTTCGTATCTCAGCCTTTTTTTCTTTATATCGCAGGTTTGCCCTGCATAGGTTGCTGCAACACCTTACACGTAATTTTCTACTCTCAAATTCTTTATGGCAGTATACACATTCATGTTTAAACTTGCTCATCTTTCACCATATTATATATGAAAAAACATATTGCTGATATTATGAAACATAGTATTCCGAATGTGTCTTCCCTAATCCATGGTGTTAAATGTGTTAATTGTATAGTTAATGTTATTGGATGTATTAGTGCAACTAATGCAATATATATCCATCCTAATAATCCGAATACAAAACCTGTAAGGCTTGCTGATAGTATTAGCTTCATTCTACCACCGCTATGAATGTTGGCTTACCCTGCTTTATTGAATGTTCTGCAGTATTATATGTACCATGCCCTACTAAGTGCTTGTATTGTTCTAATTCTTTCAATGTTTCAATACGATATAATTTAGTCAATCTTTCGCTTCTCCACTACATTAATATAAAATTTTTGTCTATCCTTACTAATACCTCTTTGCTCATCATTTGGTGATAATCCTTCAGATAATCCTATAGATGTTATATCACCTTCTATTCCATAAATCCTGCCTTTCGTCCCTTACTAAAATCTCCAGCAATATAGAATCCTTTCATGTTACCACCTGTGCAAATAATACCTTTCCTAAATATAGTCCAAAATCGTTTAGGAAATCCCATGTTAATAGTACAGATATTAATACCATCATTCCAGTAAGGAACCATAATCCAGTTATAGTATATGTATTGTATCGTTGATAAATATATAATGCTGCTAATATACCCCAGATAATTGCTTGTCTTAAGAATGGTAGGAATACTGCCTTCCAATCTGTATGACATGTCCAACCATTCCATTGACACTGTATAGGATTAGCTTCAGCAAATGTGTGTCCTGGATCAGCCCTAATAACCAATATTCCTGTAAGGAATAATGCTCCAAAATTTAGTAATAATAATATTATCCCTATAATATCTAATGTCCTAAACCATCCCTTATAGTATGCTCGCATCTCCTTATTAGCTTCATGCTTCAATACTCTAAGCTCGTCCTTGAGTACTGCCTTCTTATCCTTAGAATCCCTAACATAACTACGATATTCCATATATTTCTTGTTACACTTATCCACCATCATTTTGCCATCACCATCGCCTTATCCAATAATTCTGCTAAATTCATCCCCTTAGTTGTTAAGGTATAAGAATTGTTTCTGCCCTTACGCTCATACTTTATGAATCCCTTACGTTTTAACATCTTAAATATTAATGATACTCCACTGACTGTACTAATGTCTAAATCTTTACATATCTTTAATGCTGTAGGATTCTCATCCTGATGCTTTCTAAGATATACTAATACCTTCACCCATACATAAAAGTCCGTATCCATTATTTTTTCTCCGGAAATTCTAGTTGAATCCACCTAATAATTAATACTCCTAGACAAAATCCTCCTAGGAAGGATAATGCTCTTATTTCTAATTCCCGCCCTACTGCAAGCATTAAGATTATTGTTATACACACAACTATACCGCACAACATTTGTAGCCATTTATTCATAATATCCCCTCAACAATTCATTCAATTCTATAGTATTAACACCCTTAGATCCTATAGTACCATCTTCAGTAACGTAAGCATACTGTCCTTTTACCATGAAGAAGTTTTTTTCACTTCCAGGAACTTGCCTCATAAAATGTGTATACTTTAACATATGTACTAGTGACATCTTAAATGTTGATGTTGGTATAGCCATTCTAGAATGTAGAAACTTTGTTATCTTATCAGCCATATTCAACAACCTCTTTTTATCATTATATTTGTCTATAATAAATATCTTATTCAAGTCTATTGTAATGACGAAGTATCCTGCATCCTCGAACAGTTTATATATAGTCTTTATCTGCTGCTTGATTAATGCTAACAAATCCTTTCCAGCTATTGGACTAAATGTTGAATAATATATTCCATTAGTTACAACATTATATATTTGTGATTCTATAATGTTACGTAACAATTTTGTATCATCATCATTTGTAGAATATAATTTCTTTAATGCCTTCTCTATCTGTCCCTGATTCTTTTGACAATAGAATCCTTTAATTGTATGATAACTTTTTCCATGATACTTGCCCTCATTACCTAGACAACAATTACAATTTTCAGATAATAAATTATATTGTATGATTGTATGCATATAGAATCCATCAATATATAGTAATGCTACAGATTCCTTAACTTCACTCTTTCTAGGAAATGTGATTATTGGACTAGAATATTCTAGTTTTCTAGGCCTATGATCATACAATTCTTGAATGCCAGACAATTTACATATTGTCTTATAAGCATATGTTGTTAGACTACTGGTTAAATGTTTATATTCTTGAGCATCCTTTTCTGTAACATGTTTTGCTAATCCTTTAAATCTGTTGATTAGGTAACTCCATAACTTCCATGTTGATAATAAGTCTTGTTTTAGGTATGTGATAATTTCTTCCTGTTCTTCAACATTCCATTTATCTTTCTTGAATATTCCATAATCTATATCCCCTTTAGCCTTACTGTCTAATCCAAGCTTTAATACTAACTCTTTCAGACTATATTTCTGGAATGGTGGTAATAGTGCTGTACGCTTATTCTTGAATATATCGTATACGTCTATCTGCTTATAATTTGCTGTTGGTATACCATGCCTGCTTAATATTGGAAGGTCATATTGTAGTCCATTAAATGTTATTAATATCTTATACTCATTAAATAATTCCATAATCCTAGCTAATGCATAATCACTCCACTTATATATGAAATACTTATTCTCTAATGGATCGTATGCTCCAAAGACTTTAATCTCTGCCTTCCTAACATCTAATGATGTAGTTTCCAAATCCACTATTAAGAAATCCTTCATAATATCGCCCATAATATAAGTCCCCATGTAATGATTAATGCTGCTAGTGTTGTCCAAGCATTTTCTGTGCCGGTCCTTGACTTACCATGCTTCTCCATACTAATCCCTATACTTATAAGTTGGATTGCTGCAAGTATTGCTAATGGAATTATCCTAATCATATTTACACTCCGAAGTATTCTTTTCTTTGAAACACATTACCATACATGGTGTGCTGGTATTCTTAGCACACTCACATTGTGTCTCTTCAACACAACTGAGGTTAATAACAATTTCAGAAGTTATGTTTAATCGCGGTCCTGCAACAAAAAATGAATTAGAAGGAGTAAAGGGAGTATTGGCTACTGCCTTTACGTTTTGTTGATCCATATACTTTGCCATATTTGGTCCAACATCGAATGTATAATTTCCTGCACTAATATAATTATTTACAGTGATTGTAGGCTTTAATGCTAACACTACCAACGATAATATTATGATAATTAAAATTATCCCTATCCACATAAAGCCTTTAAGCATTACCTTATACTCTACACTATCATTCTTTGATGTCATTTATATCCCTCTCAATATCGAATAATAATTTAGCTAACCTATCAAACTTCTTTTTTGTAGGATTATGTCCTATAACATGTAGGTCAATACACCATTTTAGTGCTAACATATCAGTCTTTACTTTGTGGAATGTCTGCTTGTACGTTGTCAACCTTTTCTGGTTCATCTTTTAACACCTTATATTCTGCATATAATTTCTTGATCTCGTTACGTAATTCTAGTTTACTCTTACGATTTGCTTCAACATTTTCTTTCATTATCTCATAGTCTGCACGTAATGATTCATACGCTTGACGCTTCAATCTCAATTCACTTTGTAATTGTTCTAGCCTATTCATTATTTCACTTCCGATTCTTACTCATATAATATTGTACACTACTACGACCGCCTTCAAAGAATGCCATTGTTGCACCACTGCCTATATTCATTGCTCTACCAGCACTTTGTGCTTGTGCAAAGTTTACCATTCCCATCTTGTGTCCTTCATCCCATGCTGCTTGTCCAACTCCTAAGTATACGAATGTCCAACCCTTAGATTCCTTCTCCTTCATCAATGCTTGTATTGCCTTCTTATCATACTCTTTAGATGCATTCTCTTGACCATCAGTTAAGATAACAACTAATAGTTCTTGCTTTCCCTCATCAACTTCTAATGCCTTAATGGTCTTTCCTATAGCATCATATAGTGGCGTGGTTGCATCTGGCAAGTATGTTGTCTTAGTTAATTCTGGAACGTCCTTGATTGGTTTAGTATATACTACCTCTACCTTATTACTATTAAATTTTGTTAGTGTGAATACTCCCTTACAAGATTTTATTGATTGTATGTATTCTTTGAAGTCACTAATAGTCTTATCCTTAATACTCATCATACTTCCAGTCTCGTCTAGTATGAAGCTAATATGTTTTTCTTTCTTGCTAACTTTTGGTGTTGGCTTGACTGCTTTTCCCTTATCAAATATTTTCCTCTTCATTTCATCCTCCACGACAGTATGGGCACATTGAATGATGTTTTATATCCCATGACTTGCCATAATTTTTACAATTATAATTTCCGCATACCCTCATTTTTTTCTCCAAACATTACCATTGCCGGTCCAGTCATTGATGCCGTATCTGTAGCATCAACTTTTGCTTGCTTGCGTGATTCACGCTTTGCAGTATCACTTCGCGCACTCTCGAATGTTAATTTATCTCTAGCATCAGTATAATGTTCTATCCCTGACTTTGGCTTCAAATTCTTTTTAGGCGATTCATCATCCGAACTTGAACTTCTAAACACACTTAATATTATGAATACCAATCCTATAACCATTATTATTTGCATGAATGAAAATGCATTATTTACAAATGGCGTCATTGACGGATCCCATGCTGTAGTATTCATAGTCTGCACTACTGTAGACTTCACTGTCGAAAATAGTACCCAAAATATTGCTAGTGATATAACCAATCCAATTATTTGGCCGAATGGAAATCCTATACCACTATCATCTGATGCAACAACTTCTGGCTTGAATGATGTATATGTTAATTCATCACGTGCCTGTGTATAATGTTCTACTGGATTCTCTTCAGGATCTTCAGATATTCCTGAACGCCAATTTCTACGTGCAGCTAATGCTATAGCGAATATTATACATGCAAACTCGAATGCTGCAATACTTAGCCATACTGTAGTATCTTCCATCTAACCTCTAAAAACTAAGGACCGGGGAATGAATGAAAAACCCCGGTTCTTAGACATCGCAGTCCCCTATTGGAGTATAATTTATAACTCTAGTTTTGGTGCCTTCTCTGTACCTACTTCACTCTCGTAGAAGGCTTCTATACTGAATCCAAACTTTGCGGCTATTAACATGTTTGGAAATGTTTTTATTAATATATTGTAATCTCTTACTAATACATTATAGTCTGTACGTGCAATATTTATCCTATTCTCAGTCATTTTTAACTCATCATTCAGGTCGTGGTATAGCTCACTAGCCTTTAGTTGAGGGTATGCTTCATAAGTTAGTAAGAATTTTGAGAATGTCTTATCCAAATCTTTTAATGTCTTGAACTCTTCTGCCTTATTCTTTCCGAATTGTCCATTCCTAGCTTGCGCTAATTGTACAAATGTTTCATTCTCGAATGTCTTATAACTTTTGATACTTGCAGCGAGGTTGTAGAATAGGTCTGCCCTACGCTGATATTCTGCCTTTACATTGCTCCACTGATTTTTTATGGTCTGTAATGCTATTACTAGCATATTGTATACGCCTACTAACCATCCACATATTAGTAGTATTAGCCCCAGTATTCCGGCGCCTATGCCCAATAGTGTATAATTCATTTTTTGCCCCCTATTCGCCATTTATCTCTTTATTAGGTATATCCCATTTATCCATTCTATTCCAGTCTCGCCATCAACCTTATAGATTGTGTACTCCTTACCTAATATCGTCCTATCCCTAAAATCTATTACTTTTCCGTCCATCTTTGGATGGGTTACCGATATTACCCTATCACCTAGTACTATCTTACCGTTTGACATGTGACACCTCATCCATTCTTATCAATAAAATATATCCTGCAGCCCATAATACTGTCATGATTAACAATATTAGACTATCCCTAAATGCTGCTAATCCAATCAATGCTAGTATTCCTATCGGTAGATAAATATATGAAATATATTTAGAGAGTTTATCATTTGTAGGCCATGTTTTATGGATAGATTCTACAGGCTTAGATTTTACTCTCTCATTCCGGTATAAACTTTTAGGATATACCATTTTAGTTTTCTAGCTTTACAGTGAATAGTCTCTGTTCCTTCATTGCCTTCTTGACTTCTTCCTGATATTTTGTAGCATCAGCAACAGTCTTGCCAATAATCTTTGCTAAGTCTTCAACCTTATAGTTTGCATGTGCACCATCAATTAGTCTATGGATACTAATTACTGCACCATTATACTTCTTATTATGTTGCTCTGCATACTTTGTCAATTCACCCTTTACTACACCATTCTTTCCACTACCAATCAGTTTAAAGAATATTTCCCAATTATTTATTGTATAGACACCCTGGTCTGTCTCTACATCGTATCGTCTAACTTCACCCTTCTTATTCTTTAATCCCTTATCGAATTCTTTGCCAGTCTCTTTATTCTTTCCTTTCGTGTCCTTGTTTTCGACTATTCTTAGGACTTTGAATGTTAGTGTTTGTCCTACTTGCGGATTCTTCACAAAGTTTCCCTTGTTGAAATCATCCATTGTTAATCCATCATCTTCCATTGGATTAAATCCTGCCTCGTCCATTATTATTTCGTCTACCATAGTTTTCACCTTTTAGTTTTTGTCGACTTCTTATGTTCGTAAATATATCTTTCTACAGTTCCGGTATTGATGTCTACCTTCTGGCATGCTTCTGCTAGGCATCCCTTACAGAAGAACCAATCCCAGTCTGCACCACTTGTATGCATATGTCTCCAATCGTGTTTATGTTCGAACATTGTATATCCCTCCATTCACTCCTTTATATAGTCTACGGACGTTTGTCCAGTGAGTCTAATAGTTTGTTTGTATAAATAGTACTTTCTTGTTCTCATCCTTTCTACTAGCCACTTTAGGTGCCTTTACAATTTTCATGTATAATGCCATTAGGTGTTGATCGTCTAGGTCGGGATAATCTTTTCTTAGTGTGTCTGTAGTGATTTCTATTCCCATCTCTAACTTCTTATACTGTTCTTCAAGTTTGGCCGCATATTTTGTTTTAGGTCCACGCTGTGGTGTAGTATATGTTGGGTTTAACTCCTTGACTGCCTCTGTTAGTAGCTGCAGTGCTTCAGTCACTTTCTTTGTTACTAGTTCTTCACGCTTTTTTACATTGTCGTAGCGTAATGCTTTCTCTTTCATCTCGCCTATAGTTTTTAGTAGTTCGTCCATGTTTTACCTCTAAGAATTTTTATTGACTAACATAATCTATCTATTATAAAGGTTATATTTAAACATTATTGTTAATTAACAATTATTACAGGATATATATTATAGAGACTATAATTACTATGTAGTAGCATAGTCCGACCAATTCACTTGCTGCGTACAATTCACCCGAACACCATTCGTAAAACAATCCTGAGAAATAACACTATGGCCACGCTCCGTAGTAAATGTACACCACAAGAACGTACATTCAACACGGTCGGCAGCAACAAAAGAAATTACTAAGATAGTACATTCAACAAATGCAAAGATTAGTATGCCAACAACTAATATAATCCATACACTAGGAATAGGCACCTTATCTTCGATATCGTCGCTCATGCTGAAACTCCTTAAACTCCCTATTCCTTCTAGACTCACGCATAGCAACCCATACAGTAAATCCGAACACCATAAAGAAAAATATTGCCTGATTCATAAGTTTAGCACCAATACAAGCAATAACTCCAATAGCCATTAGAATAGCAAACAATACCTTACCAATCATGCTTGCATGATTGATAACTGATTTAAATAATTTATCCTAATAATAGTACTCTTTAAATGGTTCATGAAAATTCTGCCAACAAAAATATTTAGCCCTATCAGCAAGTGATTCATGAGTATATAATGTCTTAGTAGATGTATCAACCATAAAATATTTCTCAACAATCTGGACAACATTCCACTTATCACCATTAATGATTAATTCCAAATTCATTATTCTCCCCTCAATGATAAACTATATAAATTTATCGCACATAACTATACTATGAGAACATTAGTTTTAGGCGACGTGCATGGACGTATTGAAGCATTAAGAGAAGTATTAATAAAATCCAAATTCGAATATGATAATGATAAACTCATACTACTCGGAGACTTAGCAGACGGCGGATATAATACATACGATGTAGTAGAAGAATTATTGAAAATAAAAAATATAGTATTCATTATAGGAAATCATGATATATGGTTCATGCAACATATACAGTCCGGATGGGCTGAAGAGATATGGCTAACACAAGGTGGAATCAACACAATCAAATCATACAAAGGTAGCGTACTACCCGAAGATCATGTTAGTGGTAGAATATATTTTGTAATGCAAAATGCACGCATTCCAAAGACACATAAAGAATTCTTCGACAAGGCAAAACCATACCATATAGAAGATAATATGTTATTCGTACATGGAGGATTCGATGCACGCCACGGAAAGAAAGTAGAAGATGCAGATATACAATTACTAACATGGGATAGGGACTTAATAGAGTATGCTTATGAAGGTAATAAGATACCAGGATATGACTGGATATTCGTAGGACATACAACCACTCAAGGATATAGTTGGGATCTAGAACCAATAAGATTCCAAAACCTAATAATGTGCGATGTTGGTGCTGGATGGACTGGAAAACTTTGCATCATGGACATACACTCTAAAGAGCATTGGCTAAGTGAAATACAAAATCCGGCAATAAATTTAAATACTAAAGCAATATATGATAAGTTAGGAGGTAAAAAATGATAACTTTACATTGCCCGAAAGGGAACAACCCACCAAACTTGCAGCGAGAAATCACCGCAGCAAAAAACATACAGGATAAACATAATAGAGACCAGACTATAACTGGATTAAGAAATATTTCTAAATATATTTAGCGGCTTACCAAACGGATTCTTTAACGAGCAGGGAATAAGCATTTATTGGAATGATGAAGAATTAACAACAGAACCATACAATAAGATAGAAAAACATTATTATTGCGGCAGAGAACTATTACAGTTTAAGGAAGGCAAAACTTTGATGTACTGCATCCTAGTAATTGACCTTGATGAATGTTATATGGCAGACATATTCTCAGACGGTGAAGTAATAAAACTGTTTACAGAAACATCAATGGTATCAAAGAAGCAGGGACAAGGAGGACAGAGTCAACCAAGATATCAAGCGAATAGGAATAATGAGATAGTACAATGGTTCAAAAAAATTAATGAGATACTAAAAGAATATGATAGACAAATAATATTAGGATGTAATTGGATACACTATAACAGATTCCTAGACTACCTAAACACATACAATAAGGCAAAGATACTTAGACAAATAAGTGCAGAATACTCTGGACTATGCGGAATCTATGATGTAATAAATCGTATAGAGCGAGAGAAATCAATTAAACATTCCAACACGCCAAAGTAAGACAACAAATAGGATTAATAACATTAAGAGAATAACATAGCCCACAGTATATTTGAATCCAAGCTTTTGTTCAATCCAAAATGGACCAATCTGAATATACCTACTCGGCCTCATGATAATCACTTAATGGTTTATGCCGTTTAGCTTCCTCATACGATATTCCACACTCTTTACGCTTCTTACGTGCCATACTAGAATTCTAATGTATTAGCTTATAAAGATTATCCTACGACCTGACCGAGAGTCGAACTCGGAGACCTTTCGGAACGTCCTTAGCAGAGACGCAAGCTACCATTGCTTAATCAGGTCATAAGGTATCGGAGAGGTTTGCACTCTCGATGTCCGGGTTGCAACCGAATGCCTTAACTACTTGGCTACGATACCACGCTGCAGGCAAGAGTCGAACTCGCAGATCTTTCGAAATAGTTTTCAGGACTATCAGGCTACCATTGCCCAACTGCAGCACTTATCTAATATAACTTTTCACTTATCATATTATACGGGAACCCGGATTTGAACCGGGGATCCACTAAGGCCACGGTCTAAACGTGGTGCCGTAACCAGACTGAGCCATTCCCGTGTATGCCAGTTGCCTGAGTCGAACAGGCTAAGGAACTTATCCTCTAATGTTTGAGACTAGACGCTTCTCCGATTGCGCAAACTGGCGATAGGAGTAGTGGGATTCGAACCCACGGTTGTGCACTTAGCCACAGCTCTTAAGGCTGTTGGAATAGACCACTATCCGATACTCCTATAAGCCCCCAGGAGGATTTGCACCTAATGAGGATAACTGCATTACTCCTTCCTTCGCAACAGGAATTGTTTCATGCACGAACTCCTCTCCATATATCCGATACTAGTTGCGTTTCTCGTATGCCCTACTATTAAGCGACAGGGGCTGTTTGATGGACGAACCGGGAATCAAACCCGGAGCCTGTTGTGTGCAAGACAACCGTTATATCATTTAACTATCCGCCCATGATATTGTTTATTATATTTGCTTTTACATTCTTTACATGAGGAATATCTTCCTGTGATTGCACTTGTTAGTTTATCAAATCTGTCTGGATATTTCCACTCACTACATTTAGAGCATTTCAGTTTCCCATTTTGTGTCATGCGTGGTAATTGTGGAGATAGTTTGAATAAGTCTCCTTTCTGTCTATGATGATGTTCGTGTTGTATAATGTTTGTTAATTCTAAATTTTCTATCCTATTGTCATGTGTGTCTTCATTAATATGATGTACTATTTCTGAAGGTAATAATTTTCTACCTAAATATTTCTCCATTACTAATCTATGTTCATCTATGAATCTTCCCTGTAATCTTATTCTATGATATGTATACATAAAGCTGCCACCCAGAATTGCACTGGGAACACCTCATCTCTTGAATTAATTTACAAGTGAGGTATGTTGCTATTGACACCATGACAGCATAAGCCGATAGAGAGATTCGAACTCTCACCCGACTGCTTACTAGGCAGTTGCACGACCATCGTGCTGTAACGGCATTTATATTCTATTGAATAAGTGTTTACAATCTTTGCAGCGAGTATTATATCTGGAATCTAATACCCATTCCATTGGTGGAATATATTCAATATTTATTGATTGACACTTTGGACACTTTTCAATCATACATTCCTCTCAAATAATATATTATCATTTGCATCAAGTATCTTCCTAATTCGATGTAATGGAATATCTTTATCCTCATTATTTTCTTGATCAAATATTCTCATACTAAACTTGTCCCATTCCCAAATATCTTTATATAATACTTTGATTAATTTCTTAACTACCTTATCCTCATAATATATTTCGCAGTGGTCCTTATCCTTAATGTTTGGATCCCACTTAATCCGATTCAATACATCTATTTCCATAATGGGGTTATTGGAAGTCGAATCCAAATTCCGTGGCTCTGGAGGCCAGGCGAATACCATTATCATATAACCCCTTACGTAGTCGGAGAGAATCGAACTCTCACCTCATGATTAACAGTCATGTTCTTACTCCAGTTTGATACGACCACATATTATTTGAGGGGCTAAGGTCTGCAGTTATTCACTGGCATAGGCAGACTCCACGGAAGCCAGTTCAGATGTTCCTAGTACCCCTCTTGGGAACCCACGGATATATTTGCCGCAGGAATACGTTTAAGTATTACAACATCTATAGAATTATTTGTTGCCAAATTTCTTGGCTGAAAATGTTGAATAAAATTTTAGAAAAATGGCAATCAAACAATTTTAATCGGTCAATGATGCAGCTAACGCTAACGTTGCTGTATTCAGATTCCAACTACAAATATTGCTTACCATACTACCCTAAATCATATTAACTATTTAAAGTTTCTCATTTTTTTGCTATCATGAAGTCATCCCAACATTTTGGACATACTTTGATAGTATCCATATTGGGACGATGTAGTCGCTTAAATAATACTTTCTGATGCTCATAATAGTTTTCACAGAGTGGGCATTTCATAAATCCTCTAAACAATTTCAGTTTAGGCTGAGATGTTTTGCAGTCTTTGTCCTTGCTGCTTTTGTTTCCCTAGTTCCACATGTTAGGCAGAATTCGTATGTGCTCATGTTTGTGAACTCTTTCTTTCCAGACTTTGACAGTCGGTGCCTTAGCCTGTGTGGTGTATCCTTATCGCATACGCTACAATATTCTACTACTACCTTACTCATATTCATACCTTGGCCTTGCAGGGTATTCGTTTGCTAAACTTATTGCCCTGTTCCCTTATTTAGGGAATGCCTTAAGTACGAACCACTTTTTCTCTAAGTTGTTGTTTGCTCATTTTTAGTTTCATAAAACATTCCATGCAACAATACGTATTATTATTCAAGTCTCTTATCGTATATCTCGTTAAGATCTCGCGGTTGCATACACTGCATGTCGTCATATAAATTCCTCATCCCGAGCTTGAATGGTAACTCGGTATCTGCACAATATTGTTTAACACTATGCTTGGTTGCTATTAACCATACGGTTACTGGTATCCCATCACTTGTGATGAAATAATCAATTATTTTTTGTTTATAGTCGCATTGGACTTTTGTTGGCGTTGCCATGTCGAATTACTAGATAATTCGATAGGCTAAGTTGTAATCACTTTCCCCACCTTTCCATCCTTCACTATGCCTATTGGTAGTCTTACATCATGTGGTGTTTCTGTAAGCATGTAATCATGAATTTTTAGAAGTAGCTTAATCTCTTCCTCTTCAGTTAATGTTCTAGCATCCAATATTAAGATATTAGTTATATTTTCCACCCTCAATATTATTCCATACTTCTCCAGGATGTTCCCTACCCCACCTACGAGCATTGCCTGGCATTGCACGAATACGCTTATCCAACTTCTCAACCATTTTCTTAGCAAATTTGAGTTCTCTTTCACTACGATTCTTTAACTTCTTTCCAGTCTTTAAATCTTCGATTGCCCTCTTATACCATCTCTTATGTGTATCGAATTCTATCTGCTTCTGTTCAGTCTTGACAGTCCATTCAGTCTTCTCATTCCGTAATTGTTCAAGTGTCTTCATACTTACCATATTCTGCATAATCTTCTGTATCATAGGTTTTGATTACACGCACATATCCATCAGGTATAAACTCTATACGTGTAAGATATTCTATATCATGTGTTCGACCTACTGTTGTTGTACGATATACTTCATTAATACTCATCCCAATACCTCATACATAATTTTTTATCATTTCAATGAATGCTTTCTGATTAGTTGCTAGCATGACATTATATAATATTGCTGATGTTAGACTACCCATAGCTACCATATTAGTATTGAATACTGTCCCTGTACTAATTGTTGGATTTATTAGTATCATCTTCTTAGACTGCAATTTTAGGTGTACACCAAATATTGCATCAGTCAAGTCTGTACCTTCCTTCCATGATACTTCATCACTAACTACTATGATGTTAGTCATGGTTGGTTCTGCATCTATTAATTCACTTAATGATTGTACTAGTCTAGTACCTTCATTACGATTCTTATATAGTGTGAATGCCTTATTTAGTTTACCATCACGTATTAATGTTACCATCTTCGGATCTTGTGGATATAGTTGGTCTCCGAATGGGTATACGTGCATCTTATCAAACATCAAGTTTAATAATACCATATATTTGAATCCTAACTCTTCACCCTTACCACCCATAGATCCACTAACATCGAATAATGCTATAGCATCCTCATGATAATCGAATTTAGTCTTTACCTCGTTAGCAAAGTTCTTAATGACTTCGAATAGTGCACTCTCTAATTCTGGAACGTGCATACAAGTCTCAATCAAGTCGAATACATTCAAGAATCTGTAACTCTTAATACTGCTTAGTTTAGCGATTACTTTACGCTTCATCTCTACCTCAGTCTCGAAGTCGCACTTGTCTGTAATGAATCTTAGATTCCTAATTAATTCATTAATTGCTATCTTATCAATATTATTCTTGAAGTATTCCATCTTCTCCTTATCAGACAATTCCTTATTAGACTTGACACGTATCAAAGTATCTTCAGTCATCTTAGATAGCTTACCATCCTCTATGATTGCCTTATATAATGCTGCCATATCAGTATTAGAAGGTTTAGGACGTAACAATTTTATTAAGTCTTTAGTCTTAATCTTTCTAGTTCGCATCTTATTCTTTCGTAGCGTGAATGGTCCCATCAATTCAAGTGCCTTACGTAATGTATGCTGCTTGAAAGAATTGTTTAAGTGCTTAACATATTTTCCATCAACTAATGCTACAGCCTCCGCAATACGTTGTGGTGTATTGAATGTCTTTAATGCACCATCACCAATACAATGTTCTCCACGAACATTTTCTGGATTGAAAGAGTAACCATTCTCTGACAATACTGAATATAATACTACTGGTGAAAGTTTTAGTCCATTATCTGTCAAGAATCTAGCCAATCCATAAACGAAGTCAGGATTTGCCACCCTAGCCTTAGCTATAACCTTAACTAAATTCTGGTCTGCAGTATTATAGAATTCATCAGTAGATACCTTCAAATTGCTAGCCTCCAAATAAAGTTGTATGTGAGGATCGCGTCCTAACACTTTGCTTCCTTCTTCATTAATTATTGTTTCTGGAACTTTTGCAGTTCCCTTTTTATTTATTTGCATTTTTATTCCCCCATTCTCCGAGCTTTTCTTCGAAGTGAAATTTTATCTTTATTTTTGATTTGATATTCTTTTTTTTGTATATTGATTTGAAGAATTTTATTTTTCCATAAGATATACTCTTTCTGCTTAGCACTATGTTCATCACTAAAACTATACTGATTTTTAGATTGTGTCTTTATACTAGCATCTCCTAATATACTACCTAGAATAACTTGTTCCTGTTCCTTACTGAATAATATTTCTTCACGTGGAAGACATATTAGACTTAATGTTTTTGCGATTTTATTTTCCTCCAAAAATATACTCGGTGCAATAGTTTATCCAATTATGTAACCGAGTATTGTATGAGTATGAGTCTCCGAAAATACAATGGAGGGTTTAAATTCATTTTGAGTGATATGTACTCCATTGTTGCATGAGTAGCAATTGACGGGATCATCGCGGACCTTAGAGGACGTGCTCACCCCGTCTTAGTTTTATTATCATCAAGCGATTAAATTCATAATCACTTGGGAACATATTAGCCTGACGTTAAAAATTTAATGTCAGGGAATTAATTGTTGGTCCAAAAACGAAAAGGCATTTCGATATTTTAACGTGTTTGCGCACGGTGGGGCTTGAACCCACATGACAAAATTTTTAGTTTCGTGTTTTACCTATGAAGGCCTTTTCTGCATGACTAATACCTTTAGAGTTGATTAACTATTTAAATATTTTCATTTTTATGATTCTCGTCGTGACATTCATGACCAGCATCAAATCCTGACTGGAATGCCTTATCACGAATTTCATCAACCTCTTCCTTAGTATATAATATCTGATTGCGAAATTTGTGTAATGGCATCACATCAGCATCACGAGTCGAACACTGCTGCAATATACCATATTCTTCACGACAATAATCCTTAAATGTCTTAGTCATCATCCTCCTCACCCTCCTCAAAATTTACCATAAGGAACCTCATCAACTGCTCAAACAAAGCAGCAGTAATATGTATTGGATTCAAAGCCAATTCAGCACGCAACTCCTTACGCAACTTCTTATTCTGCTTACGAACAATCTTCCAATTAACACACTCAGGCCTACTAACTTTATATGTTGCGCCATTAAAAGTAAGATCACACTTGCCACGATGGAAACCATTATGACAAGACTTACATAAAGTAATACAATTCCTAGGACTATCCTTACCATTATTCTTCTGAAACTTAATATGATGCATAGTCAATTCAGACTGTGGATGTTTACATCCAAAATTCTGACATTTGAATCCATCACGCTGGAATACGAATGATTTAATGATGTATCTATCATAGATTGTCTTCTGCAATTCTTCAGTCAACATCCCAAAATTCGTTGGATCCCAAGTCTTATAATATTCATCCCTAGTCTTAACAGTCCGATAAATTTCATACATAAATTCCAATCCTCCCAATGAGCGTATGAGGAGTCGCGCCCCATCCTACGAGTCCGAAGCTCGTCGTGCTAATCTCGTACACTATACGCCCGTATATAATGCATACATTGTATGCAATTTATATATTTGTCCAAAAATGTAACGGCGTTTCTAAGATGCTACCATTACACTACACAACCGAAGTTGCGCAAGGAATCGAACCTTGTCCCTATCATCCAAAGTGATATGAATGCCGTTACTGTATGACTATGATGTCCGAAAATGGATAGGCAGATTTTTTTGTCGAATTATCAGTTCGTTATGAATGCCTACCCTGCATGACAATGAATGACCTTGCCGTGAATCGAACACGGATTACCTCCTTAGAAGTGAGGTACACTCATCCATTGTGCTACAAGGCCATGGAAGTACGCAGAGTCGAACTGCGATTGCCTGCGTATCAGACAGGATGCCGAACCGTTAGCAGATACTTCCAATACAGGAACGGAGAGTTGAACTCCGATAATCGATGTATAAGATCGACTCATTTACCGATATGATATTCCTGTGTACGATGCCTGGGGGATTTGCACCCCCGTCGAGAGATAGACAGTCTCCCATGATAACTACTACACTAAGGCACCAATGGGGTGCACCAGATTTGAACTGGCAGTCACCTGGTTCCAGGCCAGGGATGTTAAACCAAGTTACACCAACACCCCGAATCGATAGTCTTAAATATAATAATGCTTTGCATTACTATACTATAATGCTGTATCCGCGAATTGCACGCGGGGCTTGTGACCGAGAATCACAAATGTTTCTACTACACTAATACAGCGTATACTGCCTGCGGGAGTCGAACCCGCTCCTCACAGCTCGAAAGGCTGGAATCAATTCCGTCAGACTCAAGCAGCAAAATATCGTCGCTATGCTAACCACTACACCATCCCTCTCCGAAGACCAGGAGTTGGATCTGCGACCATCCGGAGTTGAACCGGAACTCTTCTCTGTGTAAGAGAGATGCACTACCAGGTTATGCTATAGTCGCGTATGCGCTAGCCGAGATTTGAACTCGGAACTCGCTGCTTGGAAGGCAGGAATGTAGCCAGATAACACTTCTAACGCTTATATTTACTTAATCTATTTAATGTACAAATTTTGCATTGACATGATAATCCATTTGTTTTATCATGTTGCTTATAAAATTCTTTAGGTAATTTCCATTCTTTACATTTTGAGCATTGATATTTTCCTTCAACTATTCTTTTGCTTAAAACATCTGTAGACCACTTTCCTACATTATATGTATCTCCTTTACTATAATGTTCTTTTGCATGTTCACTTCTAAATGTTAGCATTAAATTTTCTAATCTATTATCGCGTGCATTACCATTGATATGATGCACTATTTCTTTTGTAGATAGTTGTCTACCTAAATGTTTCTCCATTACTATTCTATGTTCGTCTTTAGTTATTTTTCCTAATCTTATACGTTTGTATTTATACATAATAGCCCCCCACAGACTCGAACTGTGTCTTCTGGATCCAAAGTCCAGCGTAAATTCCGTCATACCCGAGGGCTGTTTGGCGGGACCGAAGAGACTTTCACTCTCAATCTTTCGGGTAAGAGCCGAATGCATTAATATTTGTGCTACGGTCCCATATGGGAACGACCGGAGTTGAACCGGCACTATACTTGAGCTTCAGTCAAGCGGACTCCCGTTATCCTACGTCCCCGTAGGTCATCAGGTGGGATTTGCGCCCACTCTTACAGCGTCACAGGCTGTTGTGCAAAACTACTTACACTTCCGATGACATGGCGGATCTGGCGAGATTTTCACTCACAACCTATCGGTTAAAGGCCGATTGCTCTAATATTTGGAGCTACAGATCCATTTAAGTCCTTGCTGCCAGAGTTGCACTGGCCTCGTCAGGGTTACAGCCTGTTCGCACACTTCGTGCGTTAACAAGGATAGTTATATGTTTTCATATAATTATGTCTTTTTATATAAGTACGGACAAGCGGACTCGAACCGCAATCTTCTAGGGCATGAGCCTAGTGAACAGTACCCTTATTCGATGTCCGTATGTTTAACACGTTCAGAATTCTTTATAGTCCAATCAAGTCCGATTTGGAACCCGAATGGAAATGTTTTAGAAAATGCAACCGCATCGGAACAAGGGGGATTTAAAGATCCTGTGGAAATTGTCTGCCGACTATATATGTCTTGCCTACAATTCCTTTTCCGTGTTCTACAATGCGTGTCATAAAGTTTGAAATTAATCAACCTCGTCGATATAGTCTAAAGGTGCTACAACTATTTAAATTTAACGATTCCGAACCTTAATGGCTTGTCCATGTATGGAAATAATTTTTTTACATCGTCGAGTACTACAACAGTTTCTAGTCTGCCTTGCCTATCCATTGTGTGTGTATAGTGTGGTATATCTTTTAATGCGGCATATATCTTTTGTAATTCCCTATAATGTTTCGCTTTGGCTTTGTCTAATGTCTTCTTGCATGCTGCATATATTGCGCGGTTTATCTCTTCAGTATATACTTCCTGTATTATCTTCCTGAATGCTTCATCCAACCTTTTTACTGCATCTACTCTTACTTCATCATCTAATATCATGTCGCCCATCATTCCACCTCATCTAAATATTTGTCGTGCTTGTCCTTCAATATTATCTTTTTAATTTCTGACATCCTCTCATCTTGTGCATAATCTATACTCCATACCTGTTCCCGCAAGACTTGTATCGCATCTTCTAACTTCTTTTTCTTCACAACATCTTTATGTCCTTCATACAATATTTCGTGAATGCGTTCCATCTCGCCTTTTTTTAATGGTTTCATTTTTCCCCCTCGAATTTGAATTGTGGTGTTCGTAATCCACGCCAGTACCCTACCTCGAATGCTATCATTATAATAGCATACTCCCACACGCATGTTAAAATATAGTTACGCAAATTCATAACGCCGATTAAACGCAAATCTAAATATGCTCCTAGTAATACTACAGGTACAATGAATGCTATAAATGTTAGTGTATGACGACGAATAATCCTGCGAGCATGAAAATCTATATGCTCATTAAAAGACATAGGCTTATGGATAATATCATCTTCAGTCATCATCTTCACCCTGATAATTGTAGCATGTCCAACATAATCCCATATCGTGCGCCTTAGCAACTTGCACCGGCTTATCAGGATAATAGCAAACTCTTCGACACTGAATACAGTGTGTATGGTCTTCAATCATTGACATCCACCTAACCCGTTCTTCTCGACAGGATTCTTAGTCATTAGTTTCTCCACTGCAGCAGTGGCTTCCTCGAATGATTTGAATCTATACAATTCATAAAATGTTTTATCACGATTACTTGGACTAGGCTCATAATCCCATTCGAGAGAATCGACTGATAGACATAATCTACCATTACGTACAGCATACCTAATACCGCTATATTCTGGAGAGTCCATGCGATGAATCTGGATTCCAGACTGCGTATCACCCTCCATATCCCAAACTACAGGAATCCAATTATTATTAAAACTCATTTTGCATCACCTAACTTAATTTGATATTCTGGATCTGTCTCTATTACGTGTCTTGCCCACCATAGTAGGCATTCATGCTGCCACTTAATCTGGTGAGTGTATGCACTATAATCGTGTCGTTCAACATCATAGAAGTTGTGATCTTGCATCCAATCATAAAATACCCACTCATTCTCGAAAGATGCGTCTAAGACATCAGTTAACATCTGAATCATATTGTCAAAATTGACTTCATAACTATTATACCTAGACTTATGAGCAAATTTTAGATTATATGTCTCTTTCAAATTATCACAATGACAACCTAGAAGCAGTGCTAGCTTTTCATCAAATAATGCTTCAATATCATCATAATCTTCACCATCATCCATTGCCTTCTTCAAGAATGGTTTAAGGTCATAATCTATTTCGAATCGATCCATAAAGTGGGTTAATATAGTCTCGTCACAAATCTTTTCATCAAACTCCATACACTCGTGATGTTGATTACCATTATGTACCTTCTCAACAAAGTATGATAGTGTGGTTGCATCTGCCATCCAATATATTAGGTTAGTATTACCGGCCTCGTGTGGTTTAACAATTACACCATCATAATCTCCATACATTACAATAGCATGAGGCAGAACAGTAACAAAAAAAGCTTCACACCTAGATTGTGGATCTGATTGTACAAGCCAAGTATTCTCCTGCACCTTACTAAAATGAATATGCTTCTTCATATAATCCGAAAATTGTACTGGATACCACGCCATCTTATACCTCCAAAATATTCCCGCACTTCATACACTTATATGCTGGATGCACTTCAGAATAATTATATTCCATTAATCCACCACACTCATCACACTTCGCGGATAGATCCAAATCATAAATAGATTTTATATCCTTCATTTCTTCACCCTGCAAATATTTAGTTCAGCAGCGAATTCATCATAACATTTACTAGTGCAGAATTGTTCATTGAATGGAACATTAGAGTAACATCCACAATTCATACACTTACGAATCATTATCTTATACTCCCTTAGCCTTATTAGTCACGCAATTAATACATTGACCTTTCTGATTATGTCTAGACTTCTTACCACACAATTCACACTTTGCTCTTCGTTTCATTTTGTCCTCCGAATCAAAAACATATTCCCGCAGGAATCGCACACGATTAATAAATTACCCGAATCAGTAAATTCGAATCTACAATTCTTACGATTACAAGTCTTACAAATAATTGTAAACTTGTTTGATGATTCTTCAAGTAAGTTTTTCATTCTTTTCGCCCCTCATCATATTGTACCACACAATGATTCAAAACTAGTAGATAAGTCATCAACAGTATAATGCAAAATTTTACGATTCATTTTTCCTCTTGCTCCTTATGGCGCTTACCTTCAAACCAAGGATACATGTCCCGACGCAACTTAGCCATACGACCATCCTTGTGCGTAAATACTACACCCTCGCAGAATCCTGTAGTCATAACTTCCTTACCGTGCTCTCGCAATGAATATAATGGCATTAATGTCTTGAACCATTCACTAATTGCATCAAAAGTTTTAGGATACTTACCCCAAGACTTATATGTAGTATTATGTTTCGGATCCCTCAACCAATCAAAAGGCACCCACTCATTCTCTAACAATTTATATTCATTCTTTTGTATTCCAGGACCAATTAATTCGCCCCAATGGATACCGTCCTGCATAATTATTCTACCCTTATCTACAGCATTATTCACGCCCTGCACGAATCGTTTACTCATAGGACCACCAATAAAGGGGATCCTGTTAGTACGATTAAATAATGCAGTAACGACACCATGCTCAATTACCACCGCGCAGCATGTGCCGTGGAGCTTCTCCACACAAATCACTGAAGGATCCTCGAATACCCATTCATAGCCTTCAGCAACCTTATTAGTCACTATATATGCTCCATCAATTTCCACACGTACAAACGGACATTCAATCTTTTCAAAATCTACAAGTTTAACCATAACCCACCTCTGAAGGAGGAATATTAAGATATTCCCATTTATCTTTCTTTTTAAGTTTAATACTAATAAACATAGACAATACATCCATCCAGTTTCTTCGATCAAAATTAGTTTTAGAATGACAAGAGTTACATAATAATATAAGATTAGATTGGTCAGAATTTTTTTTATCATAATCTATATGATGTATATCGCCGGTTCTTATTGTTTTGATGCCACAAATTTGGCACGTATAACTATCTCTTTCTTTAATTATTTTTTTGAGTCGTTTATTAAATTCTGAAGTATAGGGAGTATATGCTATTCCTCCTCGCCAAAAGTGACTCTTATTTCCGGTTTGCGCTTCAGCAATTTTGTTTTTTATCTCTATAGATTTGGATAACCCGTATATTTCTGTATAATTCTTTCCAGCACTCTTCAGATTTCTTAATGTCAGATCTATTCTCTTTTTTCCTATACTAGGATGTTTATGATTAGTATAATATTCCTTTCTAAATTTAGACAAGTTTATTTTAGTGTCTAAGTTATGCTTCCGCCCATAGTGTGGAGAATCTTTTCCGAATCTATGTACTCCAAACATAGGATTATTCTTCCCTTTTGCGGCACCCGTATTTTTTTTATTTTCTGATTGTGTATAACTATATTGACGTACTCTCTCATCGGTTTCTTTTGTTAATCCTTTATTCCATGGAATATTTTCTTTTTTAAACATTTTCAACATCCTTCATAAATTACTTCTTCGCTTTAGATTTAATTAATCTCTTAATTATGTCGTCGAATGTTTCGCCCTTACGGCCGTAGTCGCATAGCAACTTGTGCGCCTCTTCTGAAATCTTTAGTGTCTTAATCATATTACTACTCCTTACTATTCTTTACTACTTTATAAAGTTTCTTAATCCTCAATTGTCTGCATCATCTTTCATTATCATTTTCTCTCCTGCATTAATTGTGTTATAAACTTATAGCATTGGCTCATACACTCGATACTCCAATCACATTCACTCTCGAAATGCATTACATACCTACGCCATCCAGTACGCCAATGTACATACCCTAAGTATGATCCATCATGTGCGGAGTATACTTCAAACTTTTTAGTCTTCTTCAACTTATTACTAATATCTGTAAACTTCAAAAAATCTGTACCCATTTTATTCCTCCAATTCCGGTAATATTTTGTTCATTTTATGTTCTAGTACCATTAATTCCCTATCATAGATGTTCATATTCATTAAATATTCTGCCATTTCTGGACTGACCATTTCGAATGCTACTAATACTTTAGACATTTTTATACCCCCCATCAGATTCTAGTATCACTTCTTAGTTATTGTCATATTAGCATCTGCTAATAGTTTTGGTATGCATGTTACATCCACTATTTGTCGTGTAAAGTTTGTATAACTTAATGCTGCTATACCACAATTATTTGTTACGGTCAACATATTAGATATTGTTGCATCTACACCAGTATTGAATGCTGCAGTAATATTTGCTGAAATATTTTGCGTCCCCATTACTGTTTTTGTTTCTAGTGCAAAATATAGTGTTGATCCAATCAACAATATTATTATACATCCAAAAAATACTAGCGTCCATAATACACTCTTATTAATTGGTCGTTCTGGCGCCTTACTTGGCTGTTCTTTTATTTCCTCGTCCATCTTTACCCTCCAATATTTTCCTCATCTCTTTAGCCTGCCACAATAATCCTTTCATAAAGAATAGTTTTGCTGTTGCACGTTCTCGATGTGATAATTCATACTTTCCAAACACCCACCAAGGCCTATCAGTGTTAAGCATCTTTAAATAATCTTCAACTTCAATATTGAATGCATCATCTATCTTATCACTCATTTTAGCATCTCCTCCATCCATTCATCAAATTCTTCCATCGACATATCTAGGATACTCTTTTCCTTGTCCATTTATGACCTCCGGAATATAGTAGTATCCGTCCTTGTCAGATACATAAAAACGTTTCTTTCGCGGTATCTCCTTATCACTAAATAATTCATATATTCCTTGCTTGTCCTTAACCACTATACTCATTGGGTATCGTCCATGCCCGCAACAACAGCTTAATGTCTTTATACCATACTGTCGCATCCTAAATATTGCATTAAGCATGCAAGGATCTATTCTACGTCCACAACCTTTTAGTTTCTTACACATATTATACCATTACTCATTTGACGCCCCGCAATTCGGTGATTGCCTTCTGCTTTAATGCTATCTCATCCTGTAACTTCTTTATCTCTGCATACGGCTTCTTCAATTCATCATAACATTTCTGGCATAACATCTTATAATTTGTTCCAGTACTAACTTCCATATAATATCCACGATTCTTGAAATCAAATTTTGCCAGGTTAAGTTCTGTATTACATTTATTACAATACTCTTTCTTAGTATTCTTTAATGCTTTAAGCACATCTTCGTCTATTAAATCTTTTGCCTTATACGTTTCTGTCTTTAAAATTTTGAATCCTAACTGTTGTATTATAACTTTTCCTTCATGCGCCCATAATCTCCACATACCTTCATCACCGCGCTGGTCGCATCCGAACACTTTTGTCAAGTATGGCCATTCCTCATCAGTCTGTAATAGGTCTATTGGTTCCTTAGTGAATAGGGAGAGTCCACTCCAGAATGTTAGTACATCATCTTCTGGACTGAAATGGTTTAGGCTAGTGTCTAATTCTAAGATATTAAACTTGTTATTAAGCATTCGTGGTTCGCCAATATATACCCTAAGTGTAGTCTCTCCACCATCTTTTGAATATCGTTCGTATAGTAGGAATGCACATCCAGTATCTTTATCTAATGATTCCTTCCACTTCTTATATCCACTAATATCTTTAATTTCGAAATCGTTTGCTCCACTACCATCACATATTTCAGTATATCTACTCATTTTTTCACCTACCATACTTGTACTATTCCTTCATCATCTACCATCCATATCGCGAAGTGTTCCATATCTTCAAATTCTCTATCTATACTTGTAGCATAGTATAATCCTTCATCCTGTAATCTGATTGCTTCACCGAATTCGTATTCGCATCCTTCACAATTATTTCCTGACATGTACACTACCACCTGCATCTATATCTCCAGTAATATTTCCTGCATTACAGCCTCCACCACAGTCTACATCACCACTGACATCACCACATGTTACACTACCACCACAATTTATATCTCCAACATTTCCTTCAACTTCTACACTGCCTGTAACATCTAATTTATTGATGTTGCCCACTATCTTTACAGTGGATGTATCCCCAACTTTGACTTCATTACCGTCGATTGTTACTTTACCATTACGTATTGTAATGTTTCCATTACTTGCACTGAAGCTTATTCCATTAATGCTTATCTCCATCTTACACCCCGAATTCGTGTCCACACTCTGGACACTTAACGATTTTCTTATCATCCTTTTCTCTACCTAATATTTTGTCCTCATTAAACTTCTTTCCCAATACTTTAGTTAGTTCAGGATTCTCTTTCTTTCCCAACAACATATTTATCCTATCATCTGATGTGTCTAATCCCATTCTAATCAATCCCCCATACACCCAAATATTAGGTGTATTAAATCCCTACATATACTTTTTTATTTCTTCACGTAATAATGATTCTATAGTTGATACTGTACCATCAGTCCACCTATATGCTTGCCTATAATCTTTACGTGTATAATGGTGTGTCATCACATAATCTTTCCCAACCTTTTGTGCCATCATGAATGCTATAGCTTTATCATCATCCCTGTGTGTGAGTGTTATTGAACCCACACCCCTAAATACGCTAAATCTGAATCGTTCAGCCAATAATGATAATATTATTATATCATCTGACTTATGCTCTATGTCTGTATGAAACTCTTTCTGATATACCCCCATCAATTCATCAGACTCTTTACACGCATCATCTAACCTCTTAATATAACTATTAATCATCCTTCTTCCTCCACTCATAATTTAGTTCGCCCTTCTTATCTTCACGCAATTTATCATTAGATGATGTACGATATGCCTTCTCACAAATACCTAATATTGTATAATATAATTCTGTCAATTCATCAACATCAACATTATATACTAATTCTGAAGGAAAGTATTCACTACGCTTCTTAGAAGTCGCCCTATACCATTCGAAAAGTTTAGCATCCTCACATAATGTAATAAAGTGTGAATCTACAATCCTACGAAACTCATTACAATCCTCACATATTGGATGGAATTCTTCAGCTAATTGTCCAATCGCATCACGCTCTAATAACTCTTTAGGCAATGGACTACGAACTAGTTGATCATCAGTTTCCCTTCCACACATAAAACATTTCTCGCTCATAATAACCTCACAAATCCTGCCCTAGACATAAATATGATTCCATGATTAATAAAATCTGTTAATTGCTCCTCAGTAATCCCCCTATCAATAATTGTATCTATAGATACTTCAGTATTGGATGCACACATACTAAGCAACATATCCTTAGCATCATCATAAGATAATGCGGATAATTCCCCGATTGTTTCTTCCTTGATTGCACGTGATAATTCTACCTCTGGCTTAGGCACTTCCTTATTCAATTCAATCAAGGTATTGAATCCGTACAATATCTTATTACTACGGTCATTATCTTTTGCAATACGTAATGTAACCTTATATTTTGTCCACTCCTCTACACCCTCCTTATCCATAAATTTTACTTGCTGCTTACAATGAAATTCTCTACCAACAAATCTTTTAATTAGATTTCCAAACTTTACCTGGTCTGGACGCTCATTCAAATCCCAATGTGAGAATCCTTCAATATCTTCACGAGATTGTGCTTCAACAACTATTGCACGCAATTTCCCAATAGTATATCCTATAGGTTGTTCAGCATCATTTAATTGGTGTAATCCCATAAATCCGCAGAACTCTTTCATATTCTGTGTCTCCCTATCTCCACCAATATTTACATCATCCAAATTTATGCATGGATCACCCATATTATGATAACACATTATACCACCAACTACACGCGCCCATTCTGGAAAGCTTGTGAATGGTGTCTTTCCGGAAGGCATTCCAGCAATAACCCATGAACTAATTAATGTATATATTGCACTAAGTATTATAGACCTATTATTTAATATATATCCGTGCAGGTCTGAACGCCTATATATCCTCTCATTAGGATTCTCTACAGAATAGAATAAGTTTATAGGTCTGGAACGGTGGTGCAGGTCTGGAGTATATGTTAATCCAACATTAGCCGATAATGATATATCAACCTCATTAGATAATTCTAACTGATTATTCTTACCCAATTCTCTATCACGCCAAACTTCTGATGTAGCAAATTGTTCGAATACAGCATTATTTAAGTATCCACGATTATTGCTTGAATGATATAATCTACGTCCAATCTTTAATGCTGATGTTAACTTCTTACGTAACTCATCATTATTAGACTCATTCTTTTCACCAGTAACTATTGGACTATCATCAATAGCCTGTCCCTCATACAATATTCCCCTAATGCCTGCAAGAAAATCTTTTCCTGCACGCTCCCTATTAGCACCTATAATAAATATTGGAGTCCTAGATGTAGGACGAGAATATATACCCCTACACATTGGAGTAATAATATATGCTTTAGCCATTACCTTATCTATATCACCCTTAAAACAGAACTCTCCCAACATATCATCTATAACACTTTTTGCTTCATCAATACCCATTATCCTAAGTTCAGGAGTTTCAGGTGTAAAGTATGCTTGAAATCTATCATCATAATACCCCTTCCCTGGAGTGTGTCGTGGAACAATCAGTTCAGCATCACGTGTAAGGAATGGTATTGGATATGTCAAAAACCTTTTAATCTTATACAGTACACCAATAAATTTGTGATGCTTTGCTAATAGACTAATATCTTGTTCCTTAGCTGATTTAATAACTTCTATCTCCTCATCCTTATTATATTTTATAGTAAATGTATACACCCTATCATCTATTATGCCAGTCAACCTCTTAGCATCCACGGCCTGAAATCCTATAATTTGTCTACGCATCAACTTATCCTCATACTCAGTAATTTCTACAATGTTACGCTCGTCAGGCTTATAAAATATTGATTCATCACCCTTAAAGTATTGTCCAAGATCTTCTGCAAAGTCAGTATTTGTATAACTATCCTGCGGCAGTCTAACCATCGGCTTATTGCTAGTATTACGTTCACGATTTTCTGCAGCAACCTTATCAGCAACGAATGTATCCTTTATACCAAACTTTTCACACAACTTCTTTTTTGCATCAACAAATTCTGTAACATTATTTATCTTCATCCACAAATCTATAGCTGTACCCTTCTCAGTACAGTGGAAACAATTCCATATACCTTTAGAATTATCGAACCCTAAACATTTACCACCTTTAGAACTATGGAATGGACACTTAGTAGGATTACGTGCAGTAGATATTCCTGCATCACGCAATATATCGACAATCTTTAATTGACTCCTAACCTCTTGTAATGCTTTATCATTAAGATTATTTTGTGGCTTATTAAAATCATCCATCGTCAAGCCATCACTAACTTGCTGCAGTGCATCCTGATTCTTTCCATAATCGAATCTGTCTAATGCTTTATGTAGTGTAGCAGATGATATTGTCGTTATAGGAATATCTTCCACTACCTGATATTCTCTACCGTCAGGTATTCTGGTTCCTGGACCAATAACTTGTTTGGATGTTCCCTGAATATCTGCTAATGTATTCTTGTCCTTGTCTAGAATCTTCCACGATGTTGCATCATCAGTATAATAGAATAAGTGTAATAATCCCTTCCTAGCAGTCTTTTGTGAGAATGTTTTTGGTAGTAGTCCCTCATCTAATACTTCACGCTGTGTAATTTCATCATCGAAGTCAATGACGACTAAATTGTTCGGATAACCGCATAGTATGCCATATCGTCTATTAGTCTCTACCCACTTCATAAATTCTGGATCTGTTGCTGGATAGTTTGCTCCACCTACTTGCTGCCATGCTTTCTCTATTGGCCTCTTAGAATCATCTACTTTTATGAATCGTTGATTTTGTAGTTGTGGAGGTATTATAGACATTATACACCCCCACTTTTTGTGAATCTGTCGAGTGGTTCGTCACTCTTTATTCCAGAATCAGGTATTTCTTTTATTTCACATCTAGAAGCGTGGAATGATTTGTATTCTTTACGTCGCTCGTCAAAGAATCTTACAAAGTCGCCCTCAATAATCTCATAACTAGGGACTGTAAATGTCAGCGTGGTATTTTGGATTGTCTGGACTTGGATAATATACTTCATCTAAGACCTCTTGCTCATACTCTAGACTTCATTCGGCGTAGTGGTTATATATAAAGATTGTTTTTATTTTAAATTAATGTTTTAACGCAACTATTGTAATATATATATACAAACTTATATTGTGTATCTGTGTATCTTAGTGTATCTTTCCTAGTCAGCTATTATTTTTGAAAAAACTGGAGTATATATATCGCAAAAAAATATAGAGCTCGGGGTGAAAGATGCATAGAGATACATTTTTGTGCTTAAATGGGTTTTGGAGATACACTAAAAATCTCTAGTAGGAGTACTGCTTAGGGTATTTTTTTCTGTTGCAACACCCAATTTAGCCTTTAAAAAGGTCTTTAAATATGTTCCATACGCAGTGAAGGTATCATCACCCTTAATACATATGAACCCATATGACTACTACAAAATACATACTATAGTAGTGTAATAATATCACTACTAGAATAGTTATTATAAAACGAAACATATAAAACATTAATGTAGAATCGAAATAATATTTATATATAGGTTACTATAAGAGTAATAGAATATGCAGGACATAACGATAATTCTCAAAAGCACCCCAGAAAAAGTCTATGCACTAGAAGATATACCAAAATATCTAGACGTACTACTAATACTGAATGAGAAGATCACGAAAGCAAAAATCTATCGACTACTAGACAGGAGTCCAGACTACCTAACAACAGCAATCAGAAATCTAGAGAAGCAAGAACTAATAATCGTACAACGCAATCCACGTGATGAACGGACACTAAATATTGAATTAACACCTAAAGGTAAAGATGTACAAAATATAATTATAGGACTATATAATGCTATGGGAATAAAAAATATGCGAAAGTGAGGGATACTTATGGACCAATTAATAATACCGGCATGGATGAAGGTGATGAAAGAGATAAACCTACATCCAGAAATATCAAACTCTAAAATAGCCAAAAACCTTGACATAACATACAGCCACGTATGTGCAACAGTAGACCTGCTAGAAGATAAGAAGTTATTAACTGTAGAGAAGAAGGGTAGGACAAATATTGTAGTATTAACTATGGGTGGTAAGGTAATGGCTATAGAGGTAGAAGATATATTAAACAAAGTTAAGAAGTTGGAGGGATAAAATGGTAAACGAAGTTTTTGAGATACATGCAGTACGTGATGAATTTTTGCAGATGACTGCAGCAGAGTACAGTAAATATTTTACACCTAGAATGTTAGAATTGGCGGTGTATGTATTGAATGACTTCTGCAATAATGTACAAGCGAATGAGCTAGTATTAGTAAGGGCACAACCACAGCAAGCACCACAGAATATGAATTATAATCCTATACCATCAGCAGATTATAATATACCTCAAGGACCACAAATGGGTATGCCACCACAGTATGGTAATCCATTCGAGGAAGCATTAGATGTTAGACAAAATGTTGAGCAACTAAATGCAGAATTATTAGCACGTGAAGCACAGCAACGTAGAGCACCACAGCAGCAGCAACAACCTATTCGTCAAGAGGTAGATCTAAAATCTGTTAATGAATCTAAATCATTCGTTGACAAGGTTCGTGAAATGCGTGCACCAAAACGTGTTGACAAGATTAATCCTGAAGAGTGAATATGAAGCGACGTAAGGGGCATGGTAAGAAGTATGATATATCTAAGGATGTAATTAAACTTTTCAGACGCAATCCTAACAAGTTATATCAGCCTCGTGAAGTGCGTAGGGCATTACCATTGTATGATGATTCATCAATATATCATGTACTAAGTCAACTAAGTTGTGCTGGTAAACTTAATAAGGATTTTATTAGTGGCAGAAAATATTATTGGTTAACAAGATGAAAGATAAAAAAAAGCCTGAATGTATAGTGTGTGGTAAGAGTATTCCTGGAGTATATTATCCTGGTGAGAAGGCATACTGTAGTAAGGTATGTATGGATAGTGCTGAACTATTAGACTTCAAGAATGCTAAGGCAGACTATGATTATCGTAGGAAAAGATTTATCAATATCTCTTGGATTGTGATTGCATTATTTGTAGTATTCCTCCTAGGTGTAGTTGTTGGTGAACGATTATTTATGAACTATCTACAGACTAATCCTGACATGATGAAGGTATGCACGTGGTTGGTGGTACATGCTAGATAAAATAATATTGAATGAAATATATTATACTATAAACTACCATGACAACCTAAGTAATTGGAAGAAGGAGAAAAAATGATTAAGTGGGAACAATACATACAACTATCTGCTGAAGATCAGAAAGAATATGATTGGAAGTTTAAGGATAGAAAATTTACAGTACCGTCGGGATTAGCATACGTTGTAATATTATTATTAGTGCCAACAATCACTATGCTTGTATGGTTCATTACATTAAAAGAGTATGCATCGGTAGGATTATCATTCCAACAATTATTAACATGGAATTTGAATGTTGGATCAGCAATACTGATTGTGTGGGTACTCGACATAATATATAATATTGTAACATTCATATATTGGAAGGTTAAGGAGAAAAAATGGTTAAGGGAACGATCCTACTAAAATGTTGTCAACACTTGGATAGGGATGCTATCGCTATGGTTGATGGTTACTCATTTTGTAGGGAGTGTACATTACGTAGGTGTCCTCCAGAACCAAAAACGGCTATTGGAAGATTATTGAAGAGGGCAACGTGAAAGCTAAACCTTTGAAGATGTCTGAGAGTACCATAGTTGGACTAATATTTATTGGTGTAACATTCATTTTATGGTTATATCTGGTGATCAAGTTTGATAAGGTGTGGCCATTATGGTTAAGGCTAGCAATATCCGCTGCAGAAATATTATTATTATACATTTTTGGGGGTGTGAAGCATGATTGATCAACTAAAATCTAATGCTATGGTGAGTATTGCTAGGCAGATGAAGGGTATAAAGGATGAAGTAAATATTAGATTTCCAGAACAACAACTTAAGGGTGAATTATTATGGGACCTGCTAGAGGCTATAATGTTGAAGATGTATGAGCAAGGATTCGATGATGGTGTTACTGCATCAATAAAGTTATTGGAGGAATTAAAGCATGGATAGGGTACAAGATATTAGGCCAATATTTATAGGTGTCAGGGCAGTAAATTTGCGTATGTCACAGGGTGCTGTATGGAAGAATCCGCCGATTATACACTTCAATCCAGCATTTATTAAGATGGTTAATGAGAAGACTATGACACTCACGATGGATGATGGTACAGAATATCGTATAGATGAAGAATCCCTACAGACATTCCTTAGTGCATTATATGGTGAGGATACAATTAGGGGAGATAAATTACATTAATGGAGGCATAAGATGACAGATAAAAAGATTGAAGAACATAAGGTAGTAGAGCATAAGAATAAAGGTATAGTGGTTACATTCAGGATATTTCAAGCAATATTCTATGGTGTATTCGCATTAGGTGTCAGTATGGCATTAGGAGACTATACTACATTTGTTAAGAGTCCAATAAGTCAACTAAGTATAGTATTAACAGTGTTCGGACTAATTGGTGCAGGTATTACTGGAGCATTATCCAAACAATCAGAAAAATGGTAAATCAGAATCTTGTGGCTATAAGTTATTGCTGCATATTCGTATTCATACTATTTTGTGCAATAGGATATATAGTCCTGCCAGCATATTTGAATAAGGCATTCCATAGCAATATTGATTTGCCAAAGACTGCAGTAATGACTAATAGTATTACTGCAGTATCAGCGATTCCGACAGGAAATTTGATGTTGCTAGCACTAGTTGTAA
>Ga0315284_10001361_pt1 | contig 34811 bp, 28 predicted proteins | sample YL17G09_16_MG_FD_203696 | JGI IMG/M metagenome (GOLD analysis project Ga0315284, IMG submission 203696) | Sediment microbial communities from Yellowstone Lake, YNP, Wyoming, USA - YL17G09_16 | ecosystem: Environmental > Aquatic > Freshwater > Lake > Sediment | place: USA: Wyoming | collected... | reverse complement strand
TCGGTACATCGCAGCGGCCAACCCATGCAGGAGAAGTGGGTAGGCAAGCGGATTGGCGTCGGCGGCGACGAGAAATCCTTGCGCAACTGGATCGAGCGGCGCGGCAACGCCGCCGGGTTCTCTGTCGCCGAACTGACCCTCCTCCAACCTGGTTACGTCTTAGTCCACAAGCCAAACCCGCGTGGACAGGCAGTGCGTCTTCGCTCGGTGCGTTACGAAGGCATCCTTCGGGTCACTGATGCCGCCAGGTTTCTCACCGCCATTGCCGCAGGCATCGGGCCCGCCAAGGCCTTTGGCTTTGGCCTGCTGTCGCTAGCCCCGCTTGAGTAATTCCACATCGGCATTTGGCCGATGCTATTCTTTGACAAGTGAATAGTCGCTCACGCCAAGGGGTGGCCATGAAGAACCTTCACGAGTTGCCGAAGTTCGCTGACAAGCTGTCCTATCTCTACGTCGAGCACGCCGTCATCGAACAGGCCGACAAGGCCATTGCTGTCCACGATGCCGATGGCACGACCCCCGTCCCCGCAGCCAGCCTCGCCGTGCTGGTTCTCGGTCCCGGCACGTCGATAACGCACGCGGCTGTACGATCACTGGCCGACAACAATTGCCAAGTCATCTGGTCCGGCGAGCAGGGCGTCCGATTTTACGCACATGGTGTCGGTGGTGCCCGTCACAGCCGCAACCTCGTCCGCCAGGCCCAACTGGTCAGCGACGATATCCGCCGCCTTCAGGTTGTCGTCCGTATGTACACTATGCGCTTCACTGAGCCGGTCGATGGAAGCTTGACCCTCCAGCAACTCCGCGGCAAGGAGGGCATCCGAGTCCGACAAGCCTATGCCGAAGCTTCCAGGCGGTCGGGTGTGCCCTGGGAGGGTCGCAACTATCAACGCAAGGACTGGTTCGCCGCCGACCCGGTCAACCGCGCCCTCTCCGCTGCCAACGCCTGTCTCTATGGGATCGTTCATGCGGCCATCCTCTCCGGCGGCTACTCTCCTGCCCTCGGTTTCATCCACACCGGTAAGCAGCTTTCCTTTGTCTACGACATCGCCGATCTGTATAAAGCCCAGTTTGTCATCCCGGCGGCCTTCGAGGCCGCCAAGAATCCGGTGGATGTGGAACGCCGGGTTCGCCTTGGCTGCCGCGATGCCTTCGTTGCCGAAGGCCTGATCGAGCGAATCCTGCCAGATATCCACAAGGTCCTGGATATCCCCGAGGAAATCGCGTCGCAGGAAGATGAGTTCGCCGACGACGAAGCCCGCCCCAGTGAACTCTGGCAGCCGCGGGTCGTTTCCGCCGATACCCCAATCGGCCAGATACTCCAGCTCCGACCGCTAGTGGCCGACCTGCCAGACAAAGGAACCGATCATGGTGATTCTGATCCTGGAACGGGTCATGCCCTCCCTGCGGGGTGAATTGACCCGCTGGTTGATCCAGCCCAAGACGGGCGTCTTTGTCGGGCAAATATCCGCCCGCGTCCGAGACCTGCTCTGGAAACGGGCAACAGCGAGTCTGCGCGATGGCGCCGGTCTGATGATTTATTCTGACAACACGGAACAGGGTTTCTCCATCCTATCGGCTGGTGATACGTCTAAGGTCATGGAGAATTTCGAGGGACTTACGCTCCCAAAAACGCTCAAATCCTTGTAAAATCCAGTATCTTCCCCACGCACGTGGGGGTGAACCGGCGCCCGCTACCCCGACAGGCTGATAAAAAAACATCTTCCCCACGCACGTGGGGGTGAACCGGATCGTCTTGTATCAGCCAGGGCGGATCGAGGCATCTTCCCCACGCACGTGGGGGTGAACCGCTGCGCCTTGATTGTGCGATGGGGATCGCACGATCTTCCCCACGCACGTGGGGGTGAACCGGACGAATGCCCGCCATCGCGCGTCGGCGCATTCCGTCATCTTCCCCACGCACGTGGGGGTGAACCGGAGGCGTCGTTGGAATTCGAGATGTTGTACCAATCTTCCCCACGCACGTGGGGGTGAACCGAACCTGGCGGCGGGCCGCAACCCGCCCATGCTATCTTCCCCACGCACGTGGGGGTGAACCGGAGTCCCAGCCATGACTGGCGTACAAAGAGCCATCTTCCCCACGCACGTGGGGGTGAACCGTGGCGGCACGAAGCTGACGGGCTGCACGGGCAAATCTTCCCCACGCACGTGGGGGTGAACCGGCCAACGGCTCCGACGCCGTGGTGGGCCTGATATCTTCCCCACGCACGTGGGGGTGAACCGATATGGCGACGATGTTCCGGAAGGGCTTCGACATCTTCCCCACGCACGTGGGGGTGAACCGTAATGGCGGCGTGTGCAATGACAGGAGCCAGTATCTTCCCCACGCACGTGGGGGTGAACCGAACAGGGGGATCGTGCCGTGTAGGTATTCATCATCTTCCCCACGCACGTGGGGGTGAACCGTGCGTTCGTTCCGCGAGTTCTTCGACGCTGAGGATCTTCCCCACGCACGTGGGGGTGAACCGGCGATCCCGTTCGGGACCGTCCTGTCGATCCCCATCTTCCCCACGCACGTGGGGGTGAACCTGCGTGAACTTGTCCGGCGACCATCCGGCATCGAATCTTCCCCACGCACGTGGGGGTGAACCGGCTATTGCAGAAGTGAAGGCCGCGTGCAACACATCTTCCCCACGCACGTGGGGGTGAACCGGAGGAGACCAGGTGATCGCCCGCGTCTTCCCAAATCTTCCCCACGCACGTGGGGGTGAACCGCAAACATTTGCCCCTGGGCCTGGTGCTCGACGATCTTCCCCACGCACGTGGGGGTGAACCGAATTGGCTCCGGGTTATCGCTGGACTGGAAACATTTTCCCCACGCACGTGGGGGTGAACCGCAGAGCCGATCCCGCCGCCGCCGTCGCATGCTTGCATCTTCCCCACGCACGTGGGGGTGAACCGGACAAGGACTGGATGCTCGTTTGGGATTCCACCATCTTCCCCACGCACGTGGGGGTGAACCGGCCCCGGCCCCGATCTTGGGCGGCTCTTCCTTCATCTTCCCCACGCACGTGGGGGTGAACCGAATTGGCTCCGGGTTATCGCTGGACTGGAAACATTTTCCCCACGCACGTGGGGGTGAACCGCCTTGGCTTCCGGCGACATAGGCTCGGCCGCGATCTTCCCCACGCACGTGGGGGTGAACCGGTGTAAGCGGATGCGCGGCAACGCCGTTTCGACGGCACACTTGCTACTCCCGCCCGTCGCATCGAACCACTTACCGAGTCCTGTGGGGGCGATTTCGCAACATGTTTCTCGCCAACAGGTTCCGGCTCATCGGACTCACTTGGGGTGAGTCCGATGAATCAGAGATTCTCCGGCCAAAGAGAGAGGAAAACGGCGAGAAACGGGCCTGGAACGGGCGAGTGAGTCCGATGGGGGTTGGGCAAGAATGGGGCGGGCAGGTGCGCCGAAAGCCTTTGTCCACACGCGGATAACGCCACAGGCCGCTGGTCGTATCCAGCGGCCCGCATGGCGAGTATGTGGCGGGAGAGATGGTTTCGCTCCCGCATTGGAACTGGAGGCGCCGGGAATCGAACCCGGGTCCCGTGACGTTTCAGCGCCGGCCTCTACGTGCGTAGTCGCTGTTTTGGTTCTCCCCCATCAGGCCCGCGGCGACACGGTCCATCAGGGGCAAGCCCGCCCGGATGTCCCGGCAGGGTAACCGGGCGACTCCCTGCCGGTAAGCCCGCTGTCTGGGCCCTGGCAGCCTCGCGGGCAAGACCACCGGGCCGGTCGCCTTATCTAGGCGGCCAGTGCCAAGGGTTGATTGGCATGTAACATTTGCCCAAGGGGTTTAACCAGGCCTCCTTGGAACCTGGGCACGCCACCGACGCCTCAACTCGTCCGGTCGAATCCAATTCGCCCCCGAACAAGCCATAGGCTGTGTTCCAGCTATCGGCATTATACACGGTCACGCCCTGTAAAGCACGAAACTTGCCCCGATGTCGCTGGCTGGAACCGGCCCAGGCGGGGGGGTAGCGGAATCGCATGCAGTTACAGACCGGTCTCGCCGTCGCAAATTCCGCGCGGTGGGGCTCTGAACCACCGCGCGGAAGATGGGACCGATGACTGGTAACGGTCCTTGGTGGCCTTGTTGCGATTGGCGCCGTTGCGGTTGGTTCGCTGTGATCAGACTCAAGACGACCCAGGCCGGAAAGCACTTGCGAAGCCACATAAAGGATGGACAATCGCGTGGCCGAGGCCCGCGGGCCTTATAAGCGGAGAGTCATATGGAAGATCCCTGGTACGACAAGCCGGCACAGGAACGTGCCGCCCTCACTCTGGCTCCGCCTGGTGCGGTGCAAATTCGCGGCTTTCTCGGCCTAAAGATCGATCTCTGTCTTTCGCGCCGCGTGATGGCGCAGGACCTGCAAAGGCTCATCGCGCCTTTCCGCGACCGTCAGGAGAAGGACGGTGGCGGCTGGCGATGCGAGTATTGGGGCAAGTGGTTCACCTCGGTCGCGATGGCGTACGCATACCGCCCGATAGAGCAGTACCGCGCGGTCCTGGAGCGGGGATTGAGGGAATTGATCGCCACCCAAACCCCTGACGGCTACATAGGCACCTATGACGCCCAGCACCACTTGGGCATCTGGGACGTGTGGGGTCGCAAGTACGTGCTCCTGGGCCTGCTGGCCGGCTACGACATGACCGGCGACAAGGCCGTGTTGGAGGCCGCCTGCCGGGCCGCGGATCACCTGATCGCCGAGGCGCCGCCGGGGAAAGTGAATCTGGCCGACACCGGCATTGATGTGCTCAAAGGGCTGGCGCCCAGTTCGATCCTTGAGCCGATCGTCCTTCTCTTTCAACGCACCGGGCGGAGAGAGTATCTCGACTTCGCCAACAACATTGTCGCGCAGTGGGCCGCGCCCGGCAAGTTCATGTCCAGCGGCCTGCGCCTGGTCGATGAAGCGCTTGCCGGGACGGCTCCGCTGAGGATCGGCTCGCCCAAGGCGTACGAGATGATGTCCTGCTTTGAGGGGATTTGTGAACTGTATCGCACCACCGGGCGGCGCGAGTACCTGGATGCGGTGGCAAAGTTCGCCGGCAACATCCGCCGGATGGAGAGGATGATTACCGGATCGGGTTCCAATCAGGAGCTATGGTGCGACGGTGCCCGAACGCAGACGGAGATCCTCGAGCAGCCCGTGGAGACCTGCGTGACGGTGACGTGGATGAAGCTGTGCTGCCAGATGTTGCGGCTGACCGGCGACCCGGTCTGGGCCGACGAACTGGAGGTTTCGCTCTACAACTCGCTGTTGGCGGCCATGACGCCCAACGGCGATTGGTGGGGCTACTGGTCACCTCTTCTCGGCCAGCGCGTGCCCAGCCCTGAACAGCATACGGACGTCGGGCTGAGTTGCTGCGTGGCCAGCGGCCCGCGCGGACTATTGCTGACGCCGCGGTGGGCGGTCATGGGCGCCAGGGATGGCGTCGTGGTCAACCTGTATGCCCCAGGCACGGCTACGATGACGCTGCCAAACGGGACAAACGTGAAGATCACCCAGGAAACGGACTATCCCGTCAGCGAGGAGGTCTCCCTGGTGATTGAGCCCGACAAGAAGTGCCGTTTCGTGCTGAGTCTGCGGATTCCGGCCTGGAGCCGCCAAACCGCGCTCATCCTCAACGGGCAGCCTCTCGATTGTCAGCCTGGGACCTATGCCAGGCTGGATCGCGCATGGTCGCCCGGCGATCGCGCGATTCTCAAGCTCGACCTGCGCGGCCGGGCCGTTGCCGCGCCAAGCGGCGCGCCGCAACTGGCCGTCATGCGCGGGCCTGTGGTGTTGGCGCTGGATAACCGGCTGGCCAAGCCCCAAGACGTGTCGGTGCGCCTCGTCAAGGATGCCGAAGGATACATCCCGCTGGCCCCTGCCGCCAAAAAGCCCCAAGAGGTGTGGATGGCCTTCGAGGCGCCCTTCGAGGTCCGCCCCTCGCATTTCTTCAACCATCGCCGGATCACGTTGGCGATGTGCGACTTTGCCTCGGCTGGAAACCGCTGGAGCGACCAGAATCTCTATCGCGTGTGGCTGCCGCAACCGCTGTTCTTGCACGAGGCATATCCGGCTGACACGTGGAAGCTGATGTACCCCGAGGCCGACGCAAGGCCGGCAGGCAGACTCACCGACAGTAACGGTACGTGAATGCTTCATGCCCGGTTTCGCAGGCCCATCCGTGCCACACGCGGCAGCCGGTAACCGGTAGGGCGGGCACAGCCCGCCGTCTTGGTTTTTCTCTCAACAATTCCGCGGGGCCGTAACCCCGCCCAGCAAATATCGCGCGAGCAAATTAAAACCGTCGGGCGGTGCCCGACCTTGCCCCATCCACCCCTTCATTCGGGACGAGATAACTCGGTCGTCAACCATTGGAGTTGCCGGCCAATTCCCAGGCCCTGCATTGGAACTTCGGTCGTACATCCGTGCTGCGCAATCCTGGGAAGCAGAAATTCACGGTATCGTTTTCCGGCAAGAACCACTACGCGATCTCCCGGATGAAGATGAGGACTGAGCTGTGTCCATACTCTGTCAGTCCATGCCTTCCGTTCGGCTACGGACTTCTCGTTCAGGGTTTCTTCATAAGGGGTGATGACCGCGCTGGGTGCAACCAGACCGTACTTGGCGGACAGGATGAACCACGTCTCACAATGTGCCTCAACATACTCACGAGCCTTTGCAAACAACGGAGAGGCATAAAGGTTCCGCGCCTCGGATGAACAGGCGTGTTTCTTGCTAACACAAGGGATTAGGCCGACTGTGGCCATCAGTTACTTGCTATTGCTCATTTTCGACGCCGACGTTCATACACAAGGCACCCCAGCAATCCATAAATACCCCAGACGACCGTTAAGGCAATCATTGCTGTCTTGTCGTCCGCATTGCTAGCCGGTAGGGTGGGTACCACCCGCCGTCTTGGTTTTTGTCTCAGCAATTCCGCGGGGCCGTAACCCCGCCCAGCAAATATCGCGAGTGCAACTTAAAACCGTCGGGCGGTGCCCGACCTACAGTTGTTTATCGTCTCACGCGGGCGTTGCCCTGCCAGACGCTCCAGACCTGTTCCTCGTCTGCCGGCTGGGCGTAGTCGGTCAACATCGTGGCGGCCAGCGCCCCGGTGGCCCAGCCGAACTGGATCCACTTTTGGGCCTCCCAGCCCCGGAGGATGGCGTAGAGCATGCCTCCGACGAAACCGTCGCCGCCGCCGATGCGGTCCAGCACCCGTATCTCGCGGGGTTCCACCACGTGCCAGCTTTCCCCGGCGGACATGATCGCGCCCCAGAGGTGCGTGTCGGTGCTGACGACCTCGCGCAGTGTGGTGGCGAAGACGACCGTCTTGGGAAATTGCTGCTTGGCGCGGTTGATCATGCCCTTGAAGCTGTCGATCTTGTCGGCAAGGCCCTTTCCGCCGGATTCGGGGCCTTCGATGCCCAGGCAGAGCTGGAAGTCCTCCTCGTTGCCAACCAGGATGTCGGCGGCGGCGGCGATTTCCAGGAAGTCCTCGCGAAGTTCCTTCTGCCGGCCCTTCCAGAACGACGCGCGGTAGTTGAGGTCGAAGGAAATCCGCGTGCCGTTCTTCTTAGCCGTCCGCGCCAGAGCCAGGCAGAATTGGCTCGTCTCGGGCGATAACGCGGCGATCAAGCCCGACAGGTGCAGGACGGCAACGCCCTCTTTGGCGAAGATGCGCTCCAGGTCGAAGTCCTTGGCCGAGAGGGTTCGCCCGACCTCCCCGGCGCGGTCGTTGTGCACGCGCGGCCCGCGCGAGCCGTACCCGCTGTCGGCGAGGTTGAACTGGTGGCGGTAGCCCCACGGTCCGCCCTGGTCGAGTTCCTTGCCTTCATAGTCCATGTGCCGGCCGGCCAGGTCGTCCTTGATGAACCGGGCGATGGGGCTGTCCTTGACGAAGGCGGTCAGCACCTTGACGGGCAGGCCCAGGTAGGACGACACGCTGGCCACGTTGGTCTCGGCGCTGGTGGCCTGCATCGTGAACGTGTCGCTACAGTGCATCGGCTGGCCGTTGGCGGGTGTGAGGCGGACGCCCATGCTGCTGGGGACTAGGAGGGAATAAGCACAATCCTTGCGAAGCTCGATGGCCATGAGAATATCCTTTTATTCAGTTATTCCGCACGCGGAACCTTGGCCTGTCGGCCAAGAACCCGCGTGCCCTACCCGTCTGATGGGCTGGCGTTACGCATCCAGCCGGGCCGGATCACGAGGATTTCATACTCCGTTTGAGCGGTCCTGGCAAGGTGGTCATTGGACATCCTACCAACTTGTCCGTGTCACGCGCGGGGCTGGCGATATATGATGGCCGCGTTCGGGCGAGATGCCCAGGAAACCATAGGTGGTGGCCATGCGATACTTCGACTGCTGTTGCGAGGTCGGTCCGCGAACTGAGAAAGACCCGCTGGCGCCCTGGACGGCCGCGGACGTGTTGCGGTGGATGGACCGCTGCGGCATATCGGCAGCGCTGGTCACGCACACCTTGGCGATGCAGGGCAATGTGTACGAGTCCCGCCGCCGACTCAAGGAAGACACCGCCGCCGCGCCGGGGCGATTCTTTCCCGTCTGGACCGTCGTGCCCCCTGACGCGCGCGACACGGACGAGGACGGCGATGGCGAAAAACTCCTGGCCGAGATGGCCGCCGAGGGCGTGCGGGCGGTGAAGCTGTTCCCCCGGACCCACAACTATCCCATGACGGCGGCGGTCCTGGCGCCGATGCTCAAGCCGCTGGAGGAAGGGCGCATCCTGACCCTTATCGACGCCAATGAACTGCCCGCCGGCCCCGACGGCGCCTATGCGGCGATGGACGCCATGCTGACCCTGGCGCCCGATCTGCCGGTGGTCCTCCAGCGGATCACCTGGGGCCTCCAGCGGGTGGTCACGGCGCTGATGAACCGCCACCGCAACTTGCGCGTGGAGTTCTCCTTCTACCAGATCAACCGCGGCATCGAGCAGTACGCCCAGTGGTACGGGCCGGAGCGTTTGCTGTTTGGCACGGGCCTTCCAGCCATGAGCGCCGGGGCGGCCCGGTGCTTCCTCGACTACGCCAACATCCCCGCGCGGGACAAGGCCCTGGTCGCCGGGGGCAACCTGGCGGCCCTGCTGGGCGGGGTGGAACTGGCCGGGGTGGAACTGGCCGAGGTGGAACTGGCCGAGATGGCGATACCCGATGACCCGCTGATCGCCGCAGCCGCGGCGGGGCGGCCTCTGGCGGGGGAGGTGCTTGACGCGCACTGCCACGTCCTGCCGGAGGGCCGGGACTCCTCTGGCAGCTATGTGATGTACCGCGGCGACGCCGACGGACTGCTGGAACTCAACGACCACATGGGCGTCCGCGCCAGCACGCTGATCTCCTGGACCGGTCCGCTGGCCTGCGACACCGTCGACGGAAACGAGGTGGTCTCGCGGGCGTTGCGGCGGCACAGCGGGCGGTTTTACGGGCTGATCCACATCGATCCGGTGCACCTGTCGCGCGAGGAATTGCTGGCGGAAATCCATTGCCGGCTGAAGGAACCAGGCTGGGTGGGCTTGAAGCCCTATCCCACTTCGGGCCTGGCCTACGACCACGCTCTATTCGAGCCATGCTGGCGGATCGCCAATCAGCATGGCCTGATGGTCCTTGCACATACCGGCGGCAGGGCAGGCCCGACATCCACCATCGGCAAATTGGCCGGGGCCTATCCCGATGCCCAATGGGTGATCGCCCACAGCGGCGGGTCGTTCGCGACGGCCCGCGAGGTGGTGGGGGTGATGAAGGAGTGGCCCAACGTGTGGGCGGAACTGACGCTCACTCCGGTGACTAACGGTGTGATCGAGTGGATGGCCGGGCAGGTCGGCGACGACCGCATCCTCTTCGGCACCGACGCGCCCATGCGCGACCCGCGACCGCAATTGGGCTGGGTGGTCTGGGCGGACCTGCCCCAAGCGAGCCGGCGGAAAATCCTCGGCGGAAATTTCCGCCGGCTGCTTGGCATGAGAAAACCATCTTTATGACTCGCGGTTGGCGCGCCGGGGCTGAACCTGCCTGTCATGTGGCGCGGTAGGGGGCGCGCCGCCGGCGCAATTGCGTCACGGTTGGGCGGGGTGTTCCTCCCGACCGTTGGCGGTCGTGACGATGCGATTGATAGCCGCCAGGTACGCCATCGCCGAGCCTTCCACGATGTCGGTGCTCACGCCGCGGGCGCGGAACCGCCGGCCTTGGTGCTCCACTTCGATGGTCACCTCGCCCTGGGCGTCGGCGCCGGATGTCAGAGCGCGCAGCGAGTAGTCCGTCAGCCGCGGCTGGATGCCGGTGATCCGCTGGATGGCCTGGTAGACGGCGTCCACGGGCCCGTCGCCGATGGCGGCGTCGACGTATTCCTTTTCTTCCTTGGCCAGCGTGACGGTGGCCGTGGGGACCGTCCTGGACCCCGCGGTGGTCTGAACGCCCACCAGCTTCCAGACCTCCTGGGTCCGCGAGATCTCCTTGCCGATGAGGGCCTCGATGTCCTCGTCAAAGACTTCCTTCTTCTTGTCGGCCAGCACCTTGAACTTCTCGAAGGCCGTGTCGATCTGCGCGTCGGTCAAGGTTTGTCCGAGGGCCTCGATCCGCTGGCGGAAGGCGTGGCGCCCGGAGTGTTTGCCCAGGACCAGCTTGTTGGCGGGGATGCCGATGTCCTCGGGCTTCATGATCTCGTAGGTCTCGCGCGCCGAGAGCACGCCGGCCTGGTGGATGCCCGCCTCGTGGGCGAAGGCGTTCTCCCCGACGATGGCCTTGTTGCGCTGGATGATCATGCCCGTCACGGCCGAGACCATCCGGCTGGTGGGATAGATCCGCTTGGTGTTGATTCCCGTGGTGACGTGGAGGAAATCGGCGCGGGTCTTGATGGCCATGACGATCTCTTCCAGCGAGGCGTTTCCCGCCCGCTCGCCCAGACCGTTGACGGTGCACTCCACCTGTCCGGCCCCGGCACGGACGGCCGCCAGGGAATTGGCCACCGCCAAGCCCAGGTCATTGTGGCAATGCACCGACAAGACCGTCCGGTCGATGTTGGGCACTTTGGCGATGAGGTATCGGATGAGGTCGCCGAACTGCGCGGGCATGGCGTAGCCGACGGTGTCGGGGATGTTGACGGTGTTGGCCCCGGCCTCGATGACGGCCGTGACGACCTCCACCAGAAAGTCCCACTCCGTCCGCGCGGCGTCCTCGGGGCTGAACTCCACGTCCTCGACGAGCGCCTTGGCCATCTTGACGCCATCGACGGACATCTTGACGATCTCTTCCTTGGCTCTCTTGAGCTTGTACTGGCGGTGAATGGCGCTGGTGGCGCAAAAGACATGGACGCGCCCCTTGGCGGAGGGCTTGACCGCCTCGGCCGCTCGGACGATGTCTTTTTCCACCGTACGGGCCAGGGCGCAGATGACCGGCCCGCGTATTTCCGAAGACACGGCCTGGACGGCATCGAAGTCGCCCGGGCTGGTGATGGGGAAACCGGCCTCGATAACGTCCACGCCCATCGCCGCCAGGGCGCGGCCGACTTCCAGCTTCTCGGCGATGTTCATGCTGCATCCGGGGGATTGCTCCCCGTCGCGGAGCGTCGTGTCGAAGATGATGATTTTGCGATTGTCGGACATGGTCAGGTTCCTTTGAATAGCGTCATTGTGCGATAACACTTGGACGGATTCCATACTTTACGCGTCGATATCGCGTGGGGGGCGCTTCCTGGCAGGCCACCGCCGGGCGCGCTCCGCCCGGCTGCACGCTCCCCGGCCCGGATCGGCCGTCTTTTCCATTTGTCCGGCATGGTCATGTCTCCGTCCTGGCGGTCGGCCGCCAGATGATGAAAAAAAGCCCCGCGACCTTTTCGGGATCGCGGGGCTGGATTCAGCCTTCAAAAAACCGCGATCCGTCAGCGCAGCAAAAGCCCTAGGTTCAGCAACAGGCTCAAGCTGCAAATCTGACGGACCATAATCATCTGCCTCTGACAATCATTTATTATCGTCCTGGCCGGAGAGGAATCAAGCGAAATCCGACCCCGTGTCGAGCGGTTCTTCTCCCCGTCAACCCACGCCCATCCGCATGTTAGCGCGGCGGGGCTTCCGTCCCGCCGCGCATTCAAGCACCTGCCAGGCTGGCGGGACGGAGCCCCGCCAGCCTGGTGTAAACATCCAAAGTTAAACCGCGCTAGGTGCGGGCTTCGCTCTTGGGGGCAAATCCGATCTCCGTCAGCCAGGCGGCGCAAAGAGAAGTCCAGGCCGCCACGGCCGGTTCATTTTCCGCCAGGCCCAAGCCATGCCTGCCGTGTGGGAAGACGTGAAGGGCAAACGGCACGGCGGATTGGCGAAGGCTTTGTGCAAACAGCAGTGAGTTCTCCACGGGCACCGAGGCGTCGTCGGCGGTGTGCCACAGGAAAGAGGGGGGCGTTTGCGGCGTGACGCGGTTCTCCAGGCTGAGGTAATTCCGCATTTCCTCGCTTGGCTGCGGTCCCAGCAGGTTGACCATCGATCCGTTATGCCGATGCGGTCCGAAGGTCAACACGGCGTAGCAGGCGACCAGTGCGTCGGGACGGCAGGGGAGGCGATCGACGGGATCGGCGGCGTCGGGGTCGCCGTCGTCAAAGATCGTCGCGGCCGAGGCGGCCAGGTGGCCCCCGGCGCTGAAGCCCAGGATTCCCACGCGACGTGGGTCGATGTTCCACTCCGCCGCCTTGGCGCGGGTGGTGCGAATAGCCCGCTGCGCATCGGAGAGCGGGGCGGGGTGGCGGTAGGGTGCCACGCGATAGTCCAACACCAAGCCGGCGACTCCCAGCTCGCAAAGCCACCGGGCGATGGGATCGCTCTCGTGAGCGGCCCGGCCTTGATAGCCTCCCCCGGGGCAGACCACAATCGCCGCCGTCGGACCCGCGGAGGCGGGCAGGTGCGGCGTCAGGCTCGGACGGTCTTCCGGACCGTCGCCCAACGCGCCCGGCGCGCCCTGAGGCCAGAGCGGAAGGCGATCCGGTATTCTGGCATTGTCTGTCATTGAATCGCTGCGCGTCCGGTGGTCGCGGGCAGGACGGCCCGGCCGGCGCGGGGTAGCGGATGCACAGTGCCGCCGGTGGCGGGTAGACCCTTGCCGTTGCGCAAGACGAATCGCAGCACGTACGTCATCAGGATCAGGCCGCACAGCGTGGCAATGGCCGCGTAGACGCTGGCGGCGGGGATGACATTGGCCGTGGGCTGGTAGGTTGCCTCGGCGCCGCCGGTGGTGGCGGCCAGCGACCGGTAAAAGTTCAATCCGCGGGCCAGCAGCCAGCCGGTCACATAGACCCCGCCCAGGATGCCCGAGGCGTTGCAGACCTGCATCAGGACCATTCGCCACCGCTTGACGGAGCTTTGCCCGCGCGCCAGGCGATAGAGTTCCACAAACGGCATGGTGAAGGCCAACAGGATGTAAAAAATCCCACCGATACCGGTGCCAGGAAGTCCGGCGACCATACTCTCAATGCCCTTTCTCGTAGACCCGCAGAGGCCGGCGAAGGACCAACTCGCTCCACAGCGCCTCCAGGATGAACAGACTGTTTACGGCCCGCAGCACGAAGAAACTCGGGATGCTCGTCAACGCTTTCCAGATTTCGCGCCGCTGCGCGGCCTTGACCAGCACGGGGAAGGCCACTGCCGGGGCGTCGATGAGATAACCCAACAGGAAAAGGGGGCTGATGAATATCGACAGCAACGGCAGCGCGATGAGGTACGCCAGGGACGCGAACACCGCGTCCCACAGCGCCACGGCCACCGTCCAGGATAAAAACGGGATGTCCAGCACTTTGCGCCAATGCAGCCGGACGTTCTGGACGAACCCGTGGCTCCATCGCTTCAGTTGCTTGCGCATGAAGTCGAAGTTGTGGGGTTCCACCGGATAACAGACGGCCTCGGGGATGAACCGAACCCCGTGTCCGGCCTGGTAGAAGCTCCAGGTGAGGTCCATGTCCTCGGCCATGGTGCGGGTGGACCAGCCGCCGTTGGCCCACAGGACTTCCGTGCGATACACCGAAAAGCATCCGGAGGAAATCAGCGGCCGGCGGTAGTAATCCTGGATGGGTTTGTAGAAGGAGAAGGCGAAGAGGTATTCGATGTACCTGCCGCGCTCCCAGAGCGTTCGGACATGCCGCGGCAGCACGAACCCGCAGGCGGCGCTGACGGTGGGGTCTTCCATCGCCTCCATCAGCTTGGCGATGCCGTCGGGGGCCAGCGTCGTATCGGCGTCGATGGCCATGGTGAACTCGGTGCGTACGGAGTCCAGGGCGTAGTTCTGGGCGCCGGCCTTGGAACCGGAGTTGGTCGGGGGGCGAAGCACGGTGACGCCGAAGGACTGGGCGATCTGGGAGGTGTTGTCCGTCGAGCAATCGTCGATGACGATGACTTCCTGGGGGGGCAGGGTCTGGGCCGCAAGGCTGCGCAACGTGTCGGCCAGCGTGCTCGCCTCGTTGTAGGCGGGCACCAACACGGTCAACTTGCTACTGCCACTCGGTTCGTCCATCGAATCCCATCCCGCCGCACGACCGGCCGTACCTTACACGAAATCCGCACGTACATCCCTCCACCTGCCGCACATCAGGCGCGAACAGGCCCAATATCAAGGTGCGTGAGTCCTGCTGCCTTGAGTGCAACGGCCTCAGAGGGGCTTGGAGGCCAGGCAGCAGCTCCTAGGCCTGATTCGCCGACACTATAGGCAGCCGCCTAGGCTTTGTCAAGGGCATGAAATGTTCAACGTCCCGCGAGGATTCTTCCTTACCCGTGGGATATGAGCCGCGAACAACGCCAACTCCGCGAACTGGCTCAGACAACAAGGATTTTTCTCTTATTCGTATTGTTCGGCAGGTGGCCTTCCCAAACCGGGGTTTGATATTAGTGCCACCCCCAAACGAAGCGAAGCGTAGTTTGGGGGGTGACGATTATCACCCCCAAGCAAACGGCGCTTGGGGGATGGCACCACTAAAAATTCCCGTGCCTAGTCCTTGGTTGTAGGGTTGTTGGAATCTATCACCGCCTGATCTTGCCCTCGACCTTGACTGTTTCCGGGGGGATATCGACAATGCCGCTTAAGGACAGACAATGCTGCGACAACGGAATGCATCCAGCAGGAGTGACCCCCTGGCAAGGCGCGGCGATCAAAGAATTCCTGGTAGCGTGGGCAGCGTCGTCGCCATGCCGGTGGAGGCGATCGGTAGCCGACCGGAGTTGCAACGGCGGCTCAGTGTGGTCCTGCTGGCGGCCTTCACGGTATTCCTGCTGACGGCGAGTTTCGCCCCCTTCAATGCCTGGTACTTCGCCTATGTCGCTCTTGTGCCGTGGGTTGTGATCCTTTCATGCTCGACGCATCGGCGGTGGGCGCTGCTGTGGGCCGTTGCAACAGGGCTGATATTCTGGGCGCTGAACCTCTACTGGTTGTGGTGGATCACGCTGGAGGGCTACGCCGCCTCGGTGGCCTACCTGACGATGTACTGGGTGGTGGCGGCGGTGGCGGTCCGCGCGGCGGCCAGGCGCAATTGGCCGATGTGGATCGTCCTGCCGGCAGTCTGGGTGGCGCTGGAATACGCACGCAACTACGTCATCAGCGGTTTCCCGTGGTTCTTCCTGGCGCACAGCCAATACGCCCGGACGCGGCTGATCCAGATCGCCGACCTGACGGGGCAATACGGCGTGTCGTTCTTCGTGGCGATGGTCAACGGGGCGCTGGCCGACCTGATCGCCTTTCGCTGGTGGGCGTCAGAGGCCGCGACCCGGTCCAGGCGGTGGACCGTGGCGGCAGGACTCGCCGCGGTGGTCGTGGCGGGGGGGGCGATCCTGGTTTATGGCGGATGGCGGTTGTCGCAACAGACCACCCGGCCGGGACCGGTCATCGGCATCGTGCAGCAGGCTTTCCCCATCACGCTTTTCGGCCGCGACGCCTCGCCGGAGGAGATCTTCGACCGCCACCTGCGGGAAAGCCGTCAACTCGTCGGCGCCGGTTGCGACCTGGTACTCTGGCCGGAAACGATGCTTCCGTCGGGGATGAACGCGGAATTTCTGGACATCGACGAGACCTTGTTGGGTCCGCGCGGCCAAGAGATGCTTTCCGAGTTGCGAGGCCAGGCGCGGCAAATGGGGGAGCTTTCAGCCGCCCTGGATTGCCCAATCCTGGCCGGCGGCTCGACGCTGCGCCGCAACCCCACGCCGATAAACGAAGACGACCACTGGCTGATAGGCAATAGCACGCTATGGTTTGACCGCTCCGAGCGGCCGAGTGGAATCTACTCCAAGATGCACATGGTGCCCTTCAGCGAATACGTGCCGTTCAAGTCCTCCTGGCCGTGGCTGCACCAGACGCTTCGCCGTTTTGTCCCACCGGTGATGGAGCAGTTGGAACCGGGGGATCAGCCGGTGACTTTTTCCCTGGAGCGACGGGGGCAACGTTGGTCGCTGGCCAGCCCGATCTGCTACGAAGGCACGTTCGCGGACCTCTGCCGCGACCTGGTGATGCGGGATGGACGCAAGGCGGCGGGCGTCCTGGCCAACCTGTCCAACGACGGCTGGTTCGTCTGGCGCTGGCGGCAGGGGCCTTGGCACGGTAGCACGGAGCACTCCCAGCACATGGTTCAGTATTGCTTCCGGGCGGTGGAGACCCGCACGCCGGTGATTCGCTCGGTCAACACGGGCATCAGCGCCTCGATCGACTCTTGTGGACGGATAGCGGCCGTGCTGACCCAGGGAGGCATGACCGAGCTGGCCTGTGGGACGCTGGTGCTGGATGGGGCGGTGGACCGTCAGGGGGATACCCCTGAGGGGCACGGGCCTAAGGTACTTGTCGATGACCGCGTGACGGTGTACAGTCTTGTCGGCGACGCGTTTGCGCGGGGGGTCTGCGCCGCAGCGGTCGCGATGTGCCTGGTGCCTTGGCGATGGAAGCATCGTAGGAAAAAGAGACAGTAATGCTCGTCAGACAGCGAAAACTGGCGGTTGTCTTGGTCCTGGTCGCCGCCTCCGCGATGACGCCGGTCGGCTGCGTCTCACAGATGGGCGTGGACCCCGCCAAGGCATACATGGACGCGCGGATGGTTCTGCGGCGAGCCTTGGACGACCAGGACGGCTTCACCCGCGCCAACGCCATCGAGGCCCTGGCGGATACCCTTGGCGCGCAGTCCGGTCCGACCTTCACGCAGGCCCTTGCGGATCCAAGCCCCGCGGTGCGGTTTGCCGCGGCGATGGCCGTCGGAGACGCCCAATATGCCCCCGCCAAGGACCGTCTGGCCAAGATGGCCAAGGACAGGCTGGTGGAGCCTGATCGGAGGGTCATGCCGGGCGTGATCTACGCGATTTTCCGCCTGGGCGACGACAGCGGTGCCGGCGATCTGTACGCCTTGCTGTTCGACAAGGAGAAGGAAGTCCGCGCCAACGCGGCGATGGTAATGGGCCGGATGCAGGAATCCTCGGCCATCGGACCGTTGCAAACCCGCCTGGCCGAGGAGCAGGAATCGATGGTCCGCCTCCAGATCATCGAGGCCCTGGCGATCCTCGGCGAGCAGGCCAGCGCCCTGACCCTGGAGGCCTACACCAAGAAAACCCCGTTCCTGGACGAGCGGCTGGTGGCGATACCGGCGATGGCGAAGGTGCGGTCGGCCACCGCCCCGCTAGTGCTGCGGGAACTGCTGGATTCCCGCCAGGCCCCGCGGGTTCGCGTCTCGGCGGCGGGGGCCTTGGCGATGATGGGGCAATACAACGACGAGGGGTACAAGTATTGCCTGGAGGCGGTGGCGGACCCCGAAGGCACGATCCTCGCCGCCGCCGGTCGCCTGGCCGTGACGCAGATGGAGTGCAGTTCGCTCCAGCGGCTGGCGGCCATCTCGCTAGGCTGGATGAACAACCCGGAAGCGGTGGGCGCGCTGTACCCGCTGCTGTCGAAGTCCGACAGCGGTGTCCGCATCGCGGCGGCGATGAGCATCCTGAGGCTGCTGTCAGCATATCAGGAGTCCCTTCCGCCCACGGTGGTAGCCGGACCATCCCAACCGCAGACGCCCGCGCAGCCCCTGACAGTCGGCGCAACGGTTCGTTCGCCCGAAACTCAACCGGTGGGCAAGCCCTTGGCGGGCACGCAACCGGCAGTAGGGACCAAGGGTTTGGTCGTCGGGACGGGGCGAGCGAGCAGCCAACCGGCCAGGCCACGCCCGTCGGAACAACCGGTGGCATCGGCTCCGGCGACGCAACCAGCGGCCAAGGAGACCGACAGGTCCAAGGCGATCAAACCGGTCTTGAAGACCTCCGGTGGCAGGGACTAGGGAGGATATCCGCCCCGGCTCATGCCCGTGAGGGCGGGAATTTGCCTTGACTTGACTTGTTGCAACCATAGAATCGACGGTGCGTTGGTGGGCATCGTGGCGTTTGGCGATGATGATGAAGGAGAGATGGCTTGGGAATCCTGACGAAGATATGCATCGTGGTGCTGGTGGTTCTGGTGCTGCTGGCCTGCCCGATCTTCATTACCCAGGCGACCGTGGGACCGAACTATCGCAAGCACTATGAGGAAATGAAGCTCAAGGCGGACCTGGCCGCGGTACAGTCCGGTTTTGACTCGCTGGCCTTGCAGCGTCTCACCGTGGAGCGGGACCAGGTTGTGGCCAAGCTCGCCCAGGGCAGCGAGGCGATGCAGGAAGAGATCAGCCGGCTCAACGCCGACCTGGCGGCCGAAAAGCAGGGCAGCGCCAAGCTCCGGTCCGACCTGGACCGCATCATCGGGGAGCTTACCAAGCTGCGGTCCGACTACGAGGGCAACAGCCAGCGGACCGCGCTGCTGGCCGAGCAGCGGGACAATGCCTTCAAACAGATCGAGACCCTTACCGAGGAAAGCCGCCGCCTGAGCGACCAGTTCAAGCAGACGCAACTGGACAGCGACCGCCAGAATCAGATCGTCCGCACGTTGCGGGAGCAGCTCGTGGGTCGCGAGGATCGTATCCGCCAACTGGAGCAGCAGCTTGGCCCCGGCGCGGTGGCCGTCAAGACGGACAAGCCCGTCGCGGCCGAGACGCGCATCCACGGTACCGTGACAGCGGTCAAGGGCGATCTGGCCAACGTCAACGTCGGTTCGGCCAAGGGCATCAAGCAGGGGATGCAGTTGGTCATCTACCGCGGGCCCAGTTACGTCGCCAAGCTCCGTATCGAGCAGGTGGACGTGGGCGCTTCGGCGGGCGTGGTATTTGACAGGAAACTGGACCCGCTTCAGGGCGACCATGTCGCCGACAGCCTGGACTAGGAGCAGAACTCATGGCCCAGACGCGGATGTCAGGTTCAGGTCTTCCGGCCAGGTCGCAAGACGACGTGTACACGTTGCTGTTGCTGGTGGCGATCCTGGTGATTGCGGTGACGATCGGGTTTGTCTTGCACAACCTTTTGTCGGCCGGTCGATACGGCCTGTCGATAGCGAATCTGTTCGGGGCGCTGCCCAGACTTCCGTAGCTCCGGTGGCGACGCCTTCTGCAAATTTCTGCGGCAGGGCGCAAGGGATTCACATGTGATGGTCCCTGCTGGCGGCGGTGAGTCCGCGGATGTCGTGACCAACTTAGCGCGCGGCGCTCGTTGTCGTCCAGCCTGGCGATCGGGCTGGAGGGCACTAGTCCAAGGGATGCTTGGCATGATTTTCGACTCCTTTCTCGGCCTGTTCTCGGTGGACATGGGTATTGACCTGGGGACCTGCAACACCCTGGTCTGCATCCGCGGTCAGGGCATCGTGATTAACGAGCCTTCCGTGGTGGCCGTCAAGCGCGGCACCAACCGCGTGCTCCAGAATGGCAACGCCGTAGGCCTGGTGGCCAAGGAGATGCTGGGCAAGACCCCCGGTTCCATCAGCGCCATCCGTCCCATGAAGGACGGCGTGATCGCCGATTTCGACATCACCGAGGCGATGCTGAGCTATTTCATCCGCAAGGCCAACCGCCGCCGCGCGATGGTCAAGCCCCGCGTGGTCATCGCCGTGCCGTCGGGCATCACGGCTGTGGAAAAGCGGGCGGTCTATAACTCCGCCGAACGCGCCGGGGCCAGGAGAGTCTACCTGGTCGATGAACCCAAGGCATGCGCCATCGGATCGGGGCTGCCCTTCACCGAGCCGACGGCCTCCATGATCGTCGATATCGGCGGGGGAACCACCGAGGTCGCCATCATGTCGCTGGCCGATATCGCCATCTGCGAGTCCATCCGCGTCGCCGGCGACGACATGGATGAGGCCATCACCGCCTACGTGAAGCGGACCTACAACCTCATGATCGGCGAGCAGACGGCAGAGAAAATCAAGATCGACATCGGTTCCGCCACCCCGATGGAGCAGGAACTGACGATGGAAGTCCGCGGGCGCGACATGATCTCGGGGCTTCCGCGAAAGACCATCATCTCCTCCGAGGAGGTCCGCGAGGCCCTCAAGGAACCCGTCGGCGGGATCATCGACTGCGTCACCCGCACCCTGGAGCGAGCCGAACCGGAACTCGCCGCCGATCTGGTGGACAACGGCATCATGATTGCCGGCGGGGGGGCCTTGCTGCGGGGCATGGACACCGTGCTGGCCAACGCCACCGGGCTGAAGGTTCGCGTGGCCGACGACCCGCTGACCTGCGTCGCTCGCGGCACGGCCGTCTATCTGGAAAACCTCGAGATGTGGAAAGACACGATGGAGTCCGATGCCGACGGGTATTAGTCGCACGGGCGTCTTGGGGGCTTCGGTGGCGGGGTGGTTCAAATTAGTGGGCAGGCTCTCCCAGCAGCGCCAGGCGCAGATGGTTCATCGCCGACAGGCTTGCGCGCAGGCGAACGGTGGCGCGGTTGCCCGGAAGGACGTGTCGATACGCCTTGGTTCCCTGGGGGCCTGCCAGGGCGATATGGACCAATCCCACCGGTTTGGACTCGCTGCCGCCGGAAGGCCCCGCGATGCCCGTGATGCCGATGGCCCAGTCGCTGGCTAGCAGCTTCCGGCAGCCCTCGGCCGCCGCGATGGCCGTGGGTTCGCTGACGGCCCCGTGAGTCTCCAGCACGGAGTGGGGTACCGACAGCAGTTGCGTCTTGGCCTGGTTGGCGTAGGCGATCACGCCGCCCAGGAAGTAGTCACTGGACCCCGCCGTCGCGGTGATCATCTCGCCGATCATGCCCCCCGTGCAGCTTTCCGTCACCGCCAGGGTCTGTTTGCGTTGACGCAGCAGCAAGCCCACGGCCGAGGCCATGGTCTCCTCGCCCTCGCCGACCACCATCGCCCCTAGGCGGCGGCGCAGTTGATCCACGGTGTCTCGGATGGCCCTACGAGCTTCCTGGGGACCGGCCGAACGGGAGATAATCCTCAGCGTGACCATCCCGCCCGAGACGGTCGTCCCGACGATGGGGTTTCGCCCGCGGTCCATGAGGTCCACGATCGCCGAGGCGATGTCGCTCTCTCCCTGTCCGAACGTATGCACCGTGTGGTAGAGGACGACCCCGGCATGTCGGTCCAGGCGCGGGGCGACAGTGGCGTCGAACATCCATTCCATCTCCGCCGGCACGCCGGGAAGGACGAACACCGGCTTGCCCGCCACGCGCGCGGCGATTCCCGGGGCAGTACCGACCTTGTTGGCCAGCGGTTCGGCGCCGAGGGGGATCATGGCCTGGATGCGGTTGGCCGGGACCATCGTCCTGCCTCGCCGGTGGAAGAATTCCTCGATCTCCGCCAGGCATTGGGCGTTGGTCGCCAGGGCGGTTCCCATCGCGTCGGCGACGGCCTGGCGGGTCAGGTCGTCGGCGGTGGGACCAAGCCCGCCCGTGACGACGACCAGGTCGACCGCTTCCGCCGCGGATTTGATGGCCGCCGCGATGGCCGGGCGATCGTCCCCCACGGTCTGATGCGCCGAGGTGACGATCCCCATTCCCGCCAGCCGACGGGCCAGGTAGGCGGAGTTGGTGTCCACGGTCTGGCCGCTGATCAGTTCGTCCCCCACGGAGATGATGACCGCGTTCATGCCAATCGAGTCCCTTCCAGTATCCCGCCGCACCGTGGACAGGTCTTGATCGTCCCGACGCCCGCCTCGGCCTGGGCAAGGACACGATAGCACCAGGGGCATCGATCCATCGTGGACGCGCAGCGCCCGGGGGACACAAGGGCTTGCCCACCGGCGTGTTGTGGGCGGGGGTCGTCGGGTCTTGACTTTTTCCTCTTCATTGGTTGCCCGTCGTTGATTCGGCCTGACGACCGCCAGACCACCTGGCCATCGATGTCGTGAAGACATTCTACCTTTCCCGGCTTGCGACGGGAAACAATGGCCTCGGGCCGAACCGAGTACCGAGAGTGGTTGTGGACTTGTTTGTACGTTGGCAGGGACCGGACCTTGGTTATAATTGCCGATCCGACAACGAAGGTTGCCAACGCGCGAAGGGATGGAATGGATCCGATGCGTTCATTGCGGGCATCATTGGGCGGTGGGTTTGCTCTGACCGTCATCCTGTTGACGGGTTGCGGTGGGCCGATTTACCAGGAAGGCAAGTCGCCGGCGTCGGCGATCACGCCGCGGTCGTCCTGGCAGGCCAGCGGCGACATGCGAGGCGCACAGGCGGTGCTGGACGGGGACATTGGAACCGCCGCGGTCTCGGCGGCCCCCGACGGTGGAGGGAGCATCACCATCGACCTGGGAAAGCCTTGCGTGTTCAACATGGCCGTCATCGAGCACGGGACCAACGAATGGGCCTTCGCCCGCCGCGTGGCGTTGTTGACAAGCCTCGATGGAATTTCCTTCACGCAGCGGTATTCCGCCCTGGGCACGCGGCGAGTGACCATCCTGTGTCCCGCGGCTCCCATTCTCGCGCGATATGTTCGCCTTCAGGCGGTCGTCGCGGGCGATCGGCCCTGGTTGGTGGCGGAGGTCTACCTCCAATAAAGCCCCCCGGCCACGAAGGCGATCTTGAAAGGCACGCGGGCATGTGTTTTCCTGGGAGTTCGCTGATGAGCCTGGACTTGCCCAATCACCGTCGCAAGCTGCGGCTGATCAACCCCCACAGCCCGCTTTCGACCATCACCATGCCGGAGATCATCCGCAAGATGACCTTCTCCCGGCGCGGATTGTTCATGCCCCTGAACCTGGCTATCTGTGCGGCGGTCGTTCCGCCCGGTTGGGATGTCGAGATTATCGACGAGAACGTCACCGACGGGCTTCACTGTCCCAACTCCGAAGGGATCGACGCTGTCGGCATCGGCGCGATGACCACCCAGGCGAATCGCGCCTATCGTCTGGCCGATGCCTATAAGGCCCTGGGCGTTCCCGTGATCCTGGGGGGAATTCATCCCTCGGCCATGCCGGAAGAGGCGATCCAACACGCCACGATCGTCTGCAAGGGGGACGCCGAGGCCACCTTGCCCCACGCGCTGAATGACCTGGCCGCCGGAAAAGCCGCCAAGGTCTACGACTGGCGAGACTTCCCCGAGGCTCCGATCGCCACGCCGCGAAAGGATCTGTTTCATCCCAAGGACTACCTGGTCCTCAATCCCATCCAGACGACACGAGGTTGTCCGCACGGTTGCACGTTCTGCACCACTCCGGCGATCTTCGGCCGCAAATTCCGCCGGCGCGACATCGGGGACATCGTCGAGGAGATGCGCCAGGCCAGGGAGGTTTGTGGCACGCGAGTGTTCATCTTTTCCGACGACGACGTCGCCGGGAACCACGCCTGGGCGCTGGAATTGTTCGAGGCGATTCGCCCCCTTGGAATACGCTGGGCTAGCCAATGTGATATCCTGATCGCACGCAACGACAAGCTCCTGGCGGCCATGCGGGACAGCGGTTGTATCGGTTTGATCCTGGGTCTGGAGAGTCCCAAGGCCGGCACGTTGCGGTTGGCGGGAAAGCTCTATGTCGACGCCGACGATTACCTCCGCCAGATCGCCAAGATACAGTCCTACGGAATCAGCCTCTGGGGCAGCTTTATTTTTGGCTTTGACGGCGAGGACTGGCGAGATTGCATGAATGCCGTGCGTTTTGCCCAGAAAGCCAAGCTCTGCATGAGTTGCTTTCCCATCCTGACGCCGTATCCCGGAACGGCGGTTTTTGACCAGTTCACCGGTCAGGGGCGGTTGCTGACTCGCGACTGGGACCGCTACAACGGGGCTGGCGTGGTCTATCAGCCCGACAGGATGAGTGTCGAGGAACTTCGCCACGCGCAGATGGCGGCGTTCCATGAGTTCTACGCCCCCGCCAGCGCGTTGGCCCGGCTGGGCGTCTGGCCGCTGAAGCGCAATAGCTGGCTGGCCAATCTGGCGATCCATCGCGGGCTTCGATACTATTATTCCAAGCACCGCAGGCCGCTGCCGCGGTTCAGCGACCACATCGAGCCTGACCCCGCCGGTCGAATCGCCAGGAGCCTGGGCGCCTGACTTCCGCCATCAAGGAGGCCTGGGATGAGTCCCATCGAGATTGAACAGTGTGCCCCCAGGCGAGTGGACATCCGTTTTGTCTCCGCCGTGGTATTTCTGCTGGTGGTGATCGCGGCGATCTTGGGCCAACTGTGGCTGTTGGAGCGCAACCGCCGCGTCCTTGCGGAAGACAAACTTCGCGAAATGTACCTGATGGAGGACCTCCGCCTGCGCACGGAGGCGGGGCGGAAACCGCTGGAACCGCTGGTCCGCGACCAACTGCCCGCCGACCAGACGGTCTCCTGGAAGGCACGGAGCCACAAGGCGTTTCGGCTCAGCCCTTCACAAGGCCAGGCCCTGGGCCTGCGCGAAGGCGACGTGGTCGTGGTGGGGCAAGGCCCTTCGACGGAATCGGTTGGAACCAAGCCCTGATTCCCCGTCGTTCCGTGCCTGGCGGTGGCCGGGTCTATGAAGCCGGCAATTGTGCCGGTAAACTACCGGCATGAAGGTTCTGGCGGGATTGACCAAGCCATGGATGGTAGCGCTGCTGGTCGCGGCGGCGTTGGCGATGTCGCTGGCGGGCCGGGGTTGCTCCTCGCGGCTGCGCAATGCGGTGCAACCGTTTCTGACTCCCTTCGGCGACGCGGGGATGTACCTGGCCGTGGCGCTTCGCGGCGGCAGCCGCAGCGAGGGGCTTTCGCCAAGGGAAGCCCGCCAATTGCGGGAGGAAAACCAGCATCTGCTTGACGAGGCGAACTATTTCCGGCGGCAGTGGGAAGAAGCCCGTCGGGACCTGGACAACGTCCTGAAACTCAGCGCCAGCTTCGGTCCGGCCATCGGGACCGCCTGTGAGATCATTCCGGCCAGGGTGGTCGCCGAGGACTCGCTGCCCTACGGGCAGACGCGGGCGGTCAACGTCGGCGCCAGGCATGGAGCGATGAGTGGTTCGGCGGTCATTCTGACGGATCGGTCCAAGGCGTTGCCCGCGGGGCTGGCGGTGGTGACGACGGCGGCGCTGGTGGGCCGGCTGGTCGATGCCGGGGCATTCGCCGCAAGGATGCAACTGGTGACCGACCGCGACTTCAAGGTCTCCGCGCGCATCCGGCGGTTGGTGGACCCGAATCGTCCGCGGGAGATCACCATCATCCGGGAGGGTTCCGCCGCCCGGGAGGTGCTCACCGAGCGCAATTCCGTTCCGCTGGATGTGCAGGCAGTCGGGGATGGGGCGGATGGGCTGGTCGTCTCGCACGTCCCGGAGATCGACAACGTGCTTCCCGGAGACCTGCTGGTGACGGCCGGGGAGGGACTGTTGCCGGTGGAGATGCGCATCGGGCGGGTACGGGAGGTCCAACGCGACCCGCAACACCCGCATCACGTTACGCTGAAGGTTGATCCGGAGGCGGATCTTTCGAGCCTGCGCGAGGTGTATATCGTCTTGCCGATCGCCCCGCCGCCGGCGCGGGCGCCCAGTGGAAGGGGGCGGTGATGCGCTGGGTCGGTTTCGCCATCCTGGTTTATCTCCTGATGCTGCTCCAGACCACCGTGGGCAAGTTGTTGACGTTCCCGACGGAATCCTTGGGCGTGATCGGTCCCGACTTCTCGGCCATCGCGGCGGTGTTCCTGGCCTTGCGGGTCCGTGAACGCAACGACGTGATGATCGCCGCCTGGTTCCTGGGTCTGGCCGTGGACCTGGGCAGCGCGGGTGGCGCGGGCGGTCCGACCGTCGTGGGACCGATGTCTCTTGCCTACGTGCTGGCCGTGGCGGCGGTCTTTCGCATGCGAGAGGCCTTTTTCCGAGACCACATCCCCAGCCAGGTGATCCTGTCGCTGGTCTTCTGCGTCCTAGCCCACGGCGCCTGGGTGACGGGGCAATCCCTCCTGGTCAGGGCGGATGCCACCTGGTCGGGTTACGGAGACATGCTGTTGCAGGCGGCGGGGTTGTCCTGCTATACCGCCGTGCTGATGCCCGTCGCCTACCGCCTGCTGGTTCGCTGTGAACGTTGGTTTGTCGCCACCCAGCCGGGCGCCCGGCGCGGCAGGGCGATGCGGTAGCCGCGCCGCCCCGCGGTTCATCGGACATGGATGGATGAGCCTTGTACAACCGCAGAGTCCAGACATTCCTGGCCCTCATCGCCCTGGTGTTCCTGGGGATCGTCGTTCGTCTCTGGGACCTGCAAATGGTCCGGGGCCAGGACTACCGCCTCCAGATCGAGAGGAACCTCCAGAAGTTGGACATCCTCCCGGCCAGCCGGGGGCAGATTCTCGACCGCCAGGGGGCCGTCCTGGCGATCGACGAGCCTTGCTTTGAGTTCTGCCTGGACTACCATGTTCTGTACGGTTGGGTCCCTGGCGACCCCAACGCTCCCTTTGCCTCCGAAGCGGCGCGATGGCGCCAGCGCCAGGAGGCGGAACTGGTCAAGTCCGCCCTTGCCGTGGACCTTTCAGACGCCAAGGAGGTCTATCTTCGCCGCCTCGAGGCCAACTGGAACACAGCCAGGGAACTGCTCGGCGGATCGGGAGACGAGCTTTCCCTGACCGTTGGGCGGATTGTCAGCCGCGTGGAGGCGATTCGGGCCTCCATGCCCGATCCCGCAAAGCTGGCGCGGGAACAGACCTGGTCTCACCCCGTCGCCACGGGCCTGGACCAGGCCACCGCGACGGCAGTCAAGGCGAAGCTCGACGGGCTGGTGGGGGCCTCGGTGCGCCCCAGTTTCAAGCGACGCTATCCCTATGGGGGCCTGGCTTGTCACCTTATCGGCGTCACAGGAGAAGTCAGCGCCGAGGAGCAGGAGCGGTTCAACCTGACGGCCTCGCAGGCCGATACCGTGGCCCGCTTGGCCGGTAACTACCTTGGCGGCGACATCATCGGAAAGAGCGGCGTGGAACGCATGTGCGAGTCCACGCTGCGAGGACGGCGGGGTTGCCAGCGCCGCCACAAGACCAGCGGGCAGGTGCTGGAGGATACCCCTGCCGTCCAGGGAAAGGACGTCCCGTTGACGTTGGACATCCGTTTGCAGGAGGACTTGACCCGGTTATTCCCCCCCGGCGCCAGCGGCTGCATTGTCGTGTTGTCCGTGCCGCGGGGGGAAGTGCTGGCCATGGTGTCCATGCCGACCTTCGACTTGAACCGTTATCGGGCGGACTTCAAGAAACTGGCAGTCGATGATGTGATGTTCCCGCTGCGCCACCGGGCCGTGTCGCAGTTGTACCCGCCCGGTTCGACCGTCAAGCCGCTGGTGGCCCTGGCGGCGATGGGGGATGGAGTGGTCACGCCGGAGACGACCTACGACTGCACGGGGTACCTGCTGGAAAACGAGCCGAACCGCTGGCGGTGCTGGACGGTCAAGCACGGGATGCCCGGGCACGGTCCGATGAATGTCCGCGAGGGGCTGAAGAACAGTTGCAACGTGTACTTCTACCACCTCGGCGGCGAGATGGGCGCCCAGCGTCTCTCGGCCGGGCTGGCGCTTTTCGGATATGCCTCGGCGCCGGGCACCGGGCTTCTGGAGGAGCGCAGCGGAACGGTGGACGCCAATGCCACCCTCAGCGAATCGCGGTTGATGGCCATCGGACAAGGCCCCGTCGCCATCACGCCGCTGCACGTGGCCAACGCCCTGGCGGCTGTGGCGCGCGGGACGTTTCTGTCGCCGGTGCTGGTGCTGGAAGGCGGGCCTCCGCAGGTCCGCCGACCCCTGCCCTTCAGTCCCGCGCAACTGGAGGCCGTGCGCGAAGGGATGCGGCGGGTTGCCAATGAGCCTGGAGGCACGGCATACAAAATCTTCCATGGAGAAGACATCGAACCGCTACCGGTGGAAGTTGCCGGAAAGACCGGGACGGCGACGGTGGCAAGCTTGAAGGTGGAGGACGGGGAGGACCGCACGGGCGACATGGCGTGGTTTGCCGGTTACGCCCCCTACGAGGATCCACAGGTCGCCGTCGCGGTGGTGGTGGAGTACGTCGAGGGCGGGGCGGCCATCAACGCCGGTCCCATCGCCCGCGAAACCTTGCGAGCCTGTCTGCGGCGGGGATACCTCCGCTGACTTGCCCATGCCTGAAACCCTTCGGACATACTTACGCTACACGAGTTGGCCCATCATCGCGGCCGCGGCGATTCTGGTGGGCTGGGGCCTGCTGGCCATCAGCGCCTCGGAACAGGCCGATCCGACCATTGGAGGCTACGCCCTCAAGCAGGCCGAGTTTGCCCTTGTCGCCGCGGCTGCGTTCGTCCTCGCGACGCTCCTGCCATACCAGGCACTGGGACGGTATGCCTACCTGATCTTTGCCGTCATGCTGGCGCTGCTGGTGACGGTGCTGTGCCTGCCGCCGATCCGATATTCCCACCGCTGGATCGTCCTGGGCGGGTTGCAAGTACAAATCTCCGAGATCTCCAAGCTATCCTACATCATCATGTTGGCCTGGTACCTGCGCTACCGGAAGAACTACCGCAGGCTGACGGGACTGGCCGTACCGTTTGTGCTTACGTTTCTTCCGCTTGGGCTGGTCCTGGTCGAACCCGATTTAGGCACCAGTCTGCTGTTCCTTCCGACGCTGTACTTCATGCTCTTCATGGCCGGGGCCAAGTTGCGCCATCTCCTGGGCATCATGGCCGTGGCGACGGCGGTGGTGTTGTTCCCCGCGCCCCAGGCGATCGAACCCGGCTTGGCGACACCGGCGATGGCCTACGGAGAACTGACGCTGGCGGGCCGGCGGTATGCCTTTTCGGCCGCGTCGCTGGCCCTGATGGAACCCCACCAGCGCGCCCGGGTGGACGGCTGGCTGCACCAGGAGCAACTTAAGGCCAGCGACAAGGGCTACCAATTGGCGCAGTCCAAGATGGTCATCGGCGCCGGGCGTCTGGGCGGTTATGGCGACTGGAACGAAGGCGAGACGTATTTTCAGATGCTTCCCGAGGACCACACCGACTTCATCTTCAGCGTGATCGCCGGTCGGTGGGGCTTCCTTGGATGCGTGGGGGTGTTGCTGCTGTATGGCGTGATCTTCCTGCTGGGGGCCGAGATCGCCGTCATCACCTACGATCCGTTCGGCCGATTGCTGGCGGTGGGCGTCCTGGCGCTGCTGTTCTCGCAGATCGTCATCAACATCGGCATGACGATGGGGCTGATGCCGGTCACGGGCATGACGCTTCCGCTGATGAGCTACGGCGGCTCGTCGTTGGTGATGAACGCCGCGGCGCTGGGGATGCTGGTCAACGTCGGACAGCGCATGCCTGTCCTGCTGGCCCCCAGGCCATTTGAGCACCGCCAGGAGGATTAGGGGTTGTCGGGCGAGTCCCGGACGATGGGATGATCCGCCAGGCAGCAGGTCAGATCGGATACAAGGATGGCAGGCGATTTCGGCAACACGGTGGCTTGGGCAACCCAACCGGCCCGACGGCCGGTCAGGGAGGGCCTTCCTCTGGCGGACGGCTACGAGGCCGCCGTATACGTGCACTCGCCTCCGGCGGGGGCCGAGGGCCTTCCGGTACTGTATCTCCACGGCATCCAGTCTCATCCGGGCTGGTTTGTCGCCTCGGCGGCGGCGATGGCGGAACGAGGCCATCACGTGTTTCAGGCCACCCGCCGTGGCAGCGGGGACAATCCCCCCCCGCGCGGCCATGCCGCTTCCGCCGACCAATTGCTTGGGGACGTGCGGACGGCCTGCGATTTCGTATTGCGGCGTACCGGGGCGGGGAGGCTGCATCTGGTGGGCATCAGTTGGGGAGGCAAGCTGGCGGCATGTTTCGCTGCCGGCTTGGACCGGCCGGATATGTTGGCGTCACTGACGCTGGTGGCGCCGGGCATTGTTCCGCGGGTGGACCTTTCGGCGGCGGCGAAACTGGCCGTGGCGGGTTGTTTGCTGCTGGCTCCCCGGCGGGAGTTTGCCATCCCGCTCAACGATGTGACGCTATTCACCGACAACGAAGCGATGTGGGCCTATCTGCGCGGCGACCGCCACCGGCTGCTGCGCGTGACGGCGAGGTTCCTCTACGCCAGCCGGTGCCTGGATGCGATGCTGAGGCGATCGGCGCGTGGGGCCATCGGCGCCGCGACGACGCTCCTGCTGGCCAGGGACGACCGAATCATCGACAACGCGCGTACGCGCCAGTGGGTCGAGCATTTGACCGCCGGGCGGGCCGTTGTGGAGACGCTCGATGGGGCACACACGCTGGAATTCGAGACAGCCCCGTCGGCGTTCCATGCCGCCCTGTTGCGGGCGATCGGAAGGGGGGAGGCCGGCAAGAATCTACCGGTCGGCCGGTCTTGAGTAGGTGGTGTTGCGCCACACCACGGTGGCGCCCCGGCGGTGTTTGGTCATGGCGATGACCAGGGCCGCCAGCGTGACGATGCAACCGATGGGGTAGGTCCAGGCCAGGGATTTCCGAGCCTCGGTGAGCCCGTAAAACCGCCAGATCACACTGAGTTGCATCGCCACCGCGGCCGATCCTACGATTCCCGTCGCCAGCCACCATCCCCGCGCCGCGGCGCCGGTAGCGGACAAGGACAGGCCCGTGATCGCGACGGCATAGGGCAGCAGGCCCATAAGGAACATGACTGCCAGTGAGACCGCCAGCCGTTTCAGCGTTCCGAAGGTTCCGAAGAAGATCCGACTCCATCCGCGGAGGATCTGCCCCAGCGAGGTGTACATCCGCACGACGTACAGACCGCGACTTTGCACGACGCGAAGGGTCAGGCCGGCCTGCTTGATTCTCGCGGCCAGGTGCATGTCTTCCATGAGCTTATCGCGCACGGCCTGGTGGGTGCCGATGGCGTCATAGGCGATGCGGCGCACCAGGATGAATGCCCCGTTGGCATAGGCCTCCGGCTTCGCGGGGTCGTTGACCTTGTCGGGGCGATACCAGATCATCATCACCCCGCCGCAGACCGGTTGCACCACGTTCTCCCAGAATCCGCGCATCTCCAGCACGGGCAGGACGCTCAGCAGGTCGGCGCCGCGGTCGCGAGCCTCGCGCATGGCGACGGAGATTGTCCGGGAAGACACCTGGCGGCAGTCGGCGTCGATCATGCAGAGGTATTGTCCCCGCGATGCCGAGGCGGCCGTCCACATCCCGTGGCACTTGCCCGTCCATTCGTCGGGCTTGTGTTGCAGTTCTATGAGGCGCAGGCGCGAGTCCCTGGCGGACAGTTCCCGTACGATCTGGGCGGTGCGGTCGCTGCTGCGGTCGCTACAGACGATCATCTCCAGGTTGGGGTAGTCCTGCGCGAGCATCGACTCCACGCAGGCGGCGATGTTGGCCTCCTCGTCCTTGGCCGAGACGATCACGCTGACCAGCGGGCAGTCACCGGTCCATGCCTGGCTTTCCGGACAAAGCACTTCGTTGCCGGTCTGCTGGCGATGAATGAGGTAGTGTCGCGAGGACCATACCAGGATGACTGGGACGGTCAGGACGAGCAGCACAAGGGCAATCACGGACATGGGGCGGCCTGGACCTTCCGGACTCAGTCCTTGTTGGGGACGCGGCAACGTTGCAGGTTGAGCATCAGCTCGACCTCTCCGACGTCCAGTTCCAGCCGCCGGGCGATCTCCACGCCGTCCAGGCCCTGGCGGCTGAGTCGGAACACCTCGGCCTGCTGCCTCTCCAACGCCGAGCGGGCCAAGCCCGATGTGGTCACGGCCTGGGCGCTGAGCCGCCGAAGTTCCTCGATACGCTGATCCACCTCCGCCAGGAGCCGCCGCAGTTGGCCGACACCGGCCTGCAACTCCTGGCGGGCCTCCTCGTCGATGACCTCCTCGACCGGTTCATCCAAGGACTCGGCGGGCAGGTCAGGCTCTTGCGGGCAAGGCTGCGGGGCGCGGGTTTTCCGCCCGAGGCGCAGCAGAAACCAGATGATCATCGCCCCGGCGACGACGGCAGACGAAACAGCCAAGCAGAGAAGCTCCATCCCTGGCGTGGACATCATGTCCCTTTCCTGTGACGATAATTCTCCTGGGCGGTCGCCAGCACCTCACGGACCGGAACGTGGTGTGTCGTGGCGGCGGCCTGGCAATCCTCGAATTCCGGCGAGGCGGTCACATCTCCTTGGGTGGTCCGCCCGACCTTGACGCGGATCGGCCCGTAACGGGTCTCGACGGTCTCGTGGCTGCGAATCAGCTTGCTGCGCCGGCAAGTCGTTCGGCGGATACCGAACGTGGTGGTCTCGGAAAAGATGATCCTCTCGACGGCCTGGACGTCCCCGGGGTGGCACAACGCTGAAAGCACCCACGCGGGACGGGACTTCTTCATCACCGCCGGGGTGGCCCATGCGTCCAGGCATCCTGCCGACAAGAGCCTTCCGATGGTGGCCCCTAGTATCTCTCCGGTGCAGTCGTCGATGTTGGCGGAAAGTTCCACGACGCTGTCGGCGTTTCCGGTGTCGTCCGCCTGGCCGATCAAGACTCGCAGGAGGTTGGGGATGTCGGCGGAATCGCGGCTGCCCGCGCCGTATCCGACGGCGCCGATGAGCATCGCCGGGATTGCCCCGAACGATTCCGACAGGGTTGTCAGGATTGCCGCGGCAGTGGGAGTGGTCGCCTCGCCCTGGATGTCCGTGGCGGCGATGGGCACGCCGGACAGCAGCTCCGCCGTCGCCGGGGCGGGCACGGGCATCATGCCGTGATCGCATTTGACCATTCCGCTGCCGAGGGGGATCGGCGAACACTGGACGGTCTCGATGCCCAGCAGGACGATGGCCACGCAGGCGGCGACGATGTCCAGGATGCTGTCCACGGCGCCGACTTCGTGGAAATGGACCTCCTCCACGCCGATGCGATGCACCTTGGCCTCGGCCGAAGCCAGGCGCGTGAAGATTCGCTTGGCCATCTCGCTGGATCGCGCGGACAACCCGGCCCGCTCGATGAGGCAGAGAATGTCCGACAGATGGCGGCGGGGCTGGCCGGCGGGGTCGAAGCCTACGATGAACCGCGTCCCGGCCAAGCCCGCGCGGTGGACCTTTTCCGTCCGCAGCGAGCAGGAGGGCAGGGCCAGTTTGGCCAGCTCGGCCTGCAACGCCGCAAAATCGCACCCGGCGTCGAGCAGCGAGCCGACGATCATGTCGCCTCCCGCGCCGGCAAAACAATCGAAATACGCCAACTTCATCGCTTCTCCCGTTGTCGCCCATCGCCGTCGCGACAGGGGGCAGCTTACGGCACGGCTGGGGCGAATTCAAGCAAGCTTCAATCCGACTCACCCCCGGTTTTATGAGTAGACGCGAGAGAAAGGCGGTGCTTCCCCTCGAGAAACTCGGGACGGACGGGTCCGCTCTTTGTCTTGCGCAATGTTGCCATCGGCCGGTGGCATTGCCACGATAATCGCAAGATTCTTCTGGAATTAGCTAGGCGCAACAGGGGGCGCGCGGTATCATATTTGCGCTTCGACACCGCTTGAGTTAGCGGCGGAGTAGTTCCCCGTCGGAGGCGGAGAGCGTTCCCGCTCACTCGCATCCGCCTCAAAGGCCGCCCGGCCGAAGTTCCATGTTCAAAAGCCCGTTATCGGTTCGCCCGGCGACAGCCCGAGAGCCAGTTGCTGCTTGCGAGCGGAATGGGAGTGTACATTTTGTTCGTCGTGCTGGCCATTCCGACCGGTAGTTGAGCCGGGCGGAGGTAGTTCGAAGAGTTCCGGATTACCCAAGGAGAAGAACAATGATGTCCAAAGGCTTGTGGTTCTTGGTCGCGGGGGGGTTGATCCTCGTGTCATCCGCCGGCGCGGCCCCTGTCCTGACGATTCTGGATGACAATTGCTCCGTCAACGCTCATCTTTCGTATTTTCCTCCGTTCCCCCCGCCCATCGAGATGACCAGCAGCGATACTGGCCCCATCTTTGGTGGCGATTTATCGAAATTCAAGAGTGTAGGGGTAAGCTTGGACCCCCCGCCGCCCGATGCACGTGCCTCGGCCAGCGCCTCTTGGTATCCTGGAGATGAGTTGTTGGGGCATTTTCCTGGCGTCTCAGTTCTGGCATCGGTCCAAGGTTGGGGGGCTCAAGTCGATTCCACGGCCGATATTTCCTGGCGTGTGTCGGTAGGAGAAGAGGAGTTTCCTGTCAGCGTAAGTTTGATGGGCGAGGTGGCCGCTGTTGAGATCTTCGACGAAACCGGCAACGTTGTCCTATACACCCACACCGGGACCTGGAGTGACGACCTGACCCTGGAGCCTTCGCACGTGTACAGCCTCTATCTCCACGTTACCGGAACTCACACAGTCGAAAACAGAGCAAGCGCGAGCTTTGGCGGGGACGTGGTTCCCGAGCCCGCCACGCTGTCGCTGCTTGCCCTGGGCGGACTGGCGCTCCTTCGACGCCGCTCAGGACAGATACTGAGGCGGCGGAAGTCTGCGTGATTGACGAGCACCGATTATAGATTGACGATTCAGACGGGCGGTCTTCGGGCCGCCCGTTGTCTTGCGCGACTGCGGCCTAGGGGAGTTTCGTAAGGCGTGCAACTATTGTTGCACGCGCAATCTT
>Ga0315284_10001360_pt1 | contig 34831 bp, 28 predicted proteins | sample YL17G09_16_MG_FD_203696 | JGI IMG/M metagenome (GOLD analysis project Ga0315284, IMG submission 203696) | Sediment microbial communities from Yellowstone Lake, YNP, Wyoming, USA - YL17G09_16 | ecosystem: Environmental > Aquatic > Freshwater > Lake > Sediment | place: USA: Wyoming | collected... | reverse complement strand
CGCCCGCGGCCCCGACGTCGAGCGCGTACTCGACGTAGGAGATGCCGACCGCGACCGAGACGGAGGAGGGGTCGGCAAGGGGGCCTGAGGGGGGTGGGGGTCGCGCGGTCGCGCCGCGCGGCGCCCGGCCCACCACCCCACCACCCCCCTCACCCTCGCGCATCGTCGCCGCCGCCAGCGCGGCGGCTGCCGCCTCGAGCACGAGCCGCTGCTGGGGGTCGAGCGCGGCCGCCTCGGCGGCGCCGACCGAAAACGCGGCGCCGTCGAACGCCGCCGCGCCCGGCAGCGCCGCCACGAAGCGGGCGCCGCCGGGGGTGGGGAGCGCGTCCACGTCCCAGCGGGAGGGGGGGACGGCGGACACGGCGTCGGGGCGGGGGCGCGGGAGGGAGGACGCGAGCGCGACGAGCGAAGCGGGCGGTGGGGGCGGCGCCGCCGCAAACGGCGCCGCCGGGATGTCGGGCAGCGCGTACAGGGCGTCCAGGTCGTCGTCGTCGAGGCCGGCGAGCGTGAGGGGCTGGGGTGGAGGGGGGGGTCGGGCGCGCGCCAAAACGGCGCCGCCCGCTCGCTCCCTCGTCCGGCGGCCTTGCCTGGGCGCCAGGTGACGGCGACATGGTGGCGAAGCGCGTGTGGTGTGGGAGTGAAGAAACGCGCGAGCCGGAAACGGTCGGTTTTGAGGGGGGGCGGGCGGCGCCAGCGTCGAGAGCGCGCGGCGAGCGTTTAGGCCCGCCCACACTGCGCCCTGCCGCCGCCGCTCACCTCCCGGCTCTCGCCGCCCCGCCCTCCCCTCGCGCGGCACGCCCCCCGCGCCCCCGCCACCGCCTCGCCCGCCCGTGCATGCTTGCGCCGCTCCCCTCGGTCTCCAGGTGCGCCCGCGGCCGCGCTCGATGCGGCGCGCGATCATGGGGTCTCGCGCGCGGCGGGAGGCGCGCCCGCCGGGCGCGCACGCGCCTGCCGCCGCGCACCCCACCCATCGACGCGCCCCCACCCCCACCCCAGCATCGCCGACGCCGTCCTCGCGACCGCGTCCGACTCCGACCCGCCTGCGCGTGCGTGCCGAGCGCGGTGAGGGAGGGGGACGACGTGCCCCTGCGCCCCCGCGCGCCCACCCCGCCCGTTTCCCGCTCTCCTCTCCCCAGTCGCCGACGGCGCCCTCCTCGCCCTCTCCACCCTCCACGACACCAACCTGGCCCGCGCCCTGGCCCTCGTCGACGCGCGCGCCGTCACCCGCTTCGTGGGCGCGCCCTCGCGCCGCGCCGCCGCCGCCGTCGCGTCGGCGTCGTCCGCGGGCGCCGCCCGCCACGCCGTCCTTGGCTCCCACTGCGACTGCGAGTCGTTCTACTACGACGTCATCGCCCGGGGCGAGGCGGGCGCGTGCAAGCACGTGCTGGCGGCGCGCGTCGCGCGCGCAGTCGGGGGCGACAGCGTCGAAACCGTCCCGGACGAGGTCCTGGCCCGCCTGCTGATCGCGGGATGACGGCAGCCCGCATGCTGCTGCAGCGCGCGGTGCGGCCGGAGGCGGTGGCGGCGGCCGCGGCCGCGGCCGCGGCCGCCGCTGCCCACCCCCCCGCCGACCACTCTTTCCTCTCCCGCTCCTCCCTCATCTGGGGCGCCGTCCTGCTCCACGTCGCCGCCGCCGCCTACCTCGCCGTCAGGCTTGCCGCCGGCCGCGGCGGCCGCGGGGGGGGCGGGGGCGGCTCGCGCGCGCGCGCGCCCCGCGTCTCTGCCGCGTACGACTTTGGCGCGCTCGCCCTCCCCCCCCTGCGCGTCCTCAAGTACAAGGCCGCCCAGGCGGCGCGCGCGGCGGCGGGGCGGGGGGCGGCGGCGGCCGCGGGCAAGCGCGCGGCCGACGCGGGGCCGGGGGCGGCGCTCGCGCCGCTGGCGCCCGCGCCGTCCGGCACCATTCCCGCTGTCGCCGCCGCGTCGCCGCCGAGAGCGGTGCCGGCCCCGGCCGCCGCCGCCGTCTCCCCGGTGCGCCTGGGCCTCGGCGCGCCGCTCGCGCGCGTCGCGGCCGCGCTCGGGCTGGGGGCGGCGCCGGCGGCGCGCGAGGCGGTCGCGTGAGGAAGGGTGCATGTGGCAGGGCACGGGCCGCCTGCCGCGCGTGTAACAAACAGCGGGGAGAGAGCGGGCAGAGGGCGCTCGGGCTGTCGCCACATCCGATCCAAACGCGGCGCGCGCCAAAGCCCGCGCAGGCGTCTCGCCCCCTCCCGCGCCACCCGCGCACGACGCCGCCCTTCCGGGCGCGCGCGCGAAAGGCTCACGCGATGGCCGCCGCCTCCCTTCCGCCCCGCCGACGCGCCCCGTGCCTCGTCGCCGCCGCGGCCGGCCCCGCGCTCCGCCGCTCGGTGACGCTGCGCGCCCCCTCGCCGCCGCCCGCGTCCCTGCGCGCCGCGTCGTGCGTCGCGAGCGCGGCCGCGGCGGGCGACCACGCTGTGCGCGAGGCGACGCCCGCCGACGCGGCCGCCCTGTTGGCGGTGGAGGTGGCGTGCCGCAACCCGGCGTGGGGGGAGCTGGCGATTAAAGTGAGAAAGAGGGGAGGCAGGGGTCGCGAAACCGCCGAGCGGTTTCGTCCGTTTTCTCACGCCCGCCCGTCTCTCTCCCCTCCCCAGCACGAGCTCAACTCGGCTCTGGCCACCGTGCTCCTGGCGGAAGCGCCGGCGAGCGACGGCGAGGGCGACAGCGCCGCGGACGAAAACGCCGACCCCGCCTGCTCCTCCTCCACCTCCTGCCGCGGCCTGGCCATCGTGTGGACGGTCGCTGACGAAGCCCAACTCCTGGAGCTCGCCGTGACCCCGTCCTGGCGCCGCCGCGGCGTCGGCGCCGCGCTCGTCGCCGCGGTGCTCGCCACCGCGCCCGCGGGCGGGCGCGTCGTGCTCGAGGTGGAGGCCACGAATGACGCGGCGATCGCTCTGTACACTAGCTTCGGGTTTGAGAGGGTGGGGGGGCGCAAGGGCTACTACGGGCTGGGGAGAGGGGACGCCGTCCTCATGGCCCGCCCCGCGGGCGGCGCGGTCGCCGGGGCGGCGTGAGGGTGGTGCACTGCGGCGGTGGTTTGGGGGCGTCTTGTAGCACCAGGGCGCACTGCGGAGAGGGAAGCAAGGAGCACGCGCGCCGCCGCCCCGCTCCACTCTTCGCGCCCGCCCGCCACCATGGTCCGTCCCCCCTCCAACCCCAATCCCGGTCCCGCCACCACCCGCACACCATCCCACCCCCTCCACCTTCTCCCCAGAGCCGGCCCGAGGACGACGAGCTCGCCCTGCCGCCCCCCGGCGACGGCGACGGCGACGACCGCGACTCGCGCGACCTGTCGGGCGGCGACGATGACGACGACGTCGGCGGGCCGGCCGGGTCGGAGGAGGACGAGGGCGAGGACCTGATGGAGAACCTGGAGGGGTGAGAGGAGGGGGGGGATTGGCGGCGGATGGGGGCGGCGGGGGTGGTGGGCGGCCGCGAGCGCGCCTGCCGGCCCAGCGCAGCCCGCGATGGGGTGCTGATGGTCTCGCATGGCCGTGCCTGCGGCACGCGCATCGCGCGCGCGCCGCCGGAGGCGTGCGCCGCCCCCCGCCGAATCCGGCGCCGCGATGCGCCGACCACCCTCCTCCCCTCCCCCAGCGACTACCGCCCCATGCCCGCCCTGGACGCGTACGACGCGGCCGACCTGGACGACAACGTGTCCGACCCCGCGATGGGCGTGCAGGACCGGCTCGCGGCCGAGCGCGCGATGGAGCGCCGCGACGCGCGCGAGGGGCGGGGCGGCGGGCGCCGCGCCCGCCTGCCGGGCGTGCTGGAAGGTGTGTGGGGGAAGGGGTGGGAGGGTGGGAGGGGCTGGGGACGGCGGGAGGGGCGGCGGGCGCGTTTCCCGCCGCCGCGCCGCGGCCGGCCGTCGCGCGCGCCGAGCCCGCCGCCCACCCCTCCGCGCCCCTTTCCTAAGACGACCTCTCCGACGACGACCGGCGCCCCACCCGCCGCCGCCGCGTGGACGCCGCCCAGGCCGACGGCGGCGGCGCGGGGCCCGACTTGGGCGTCGACCTCGCCAACGCGCGCGGCCCGCCGCGCGAGTACCTCAAGCAGGAGCCCGTGCGGCGCGCGGTGGCGGCCGAGTTCAAGCGCTTCCTGCGCACCTTTGTCGAGCCCGGTGAGGGAGAAGAGGGAAGAGGGAGAGGGGAGGGAGGCGCGCGCGCCCCGCGCCGGCCACCCCGCGCCCGCGCGCCCACCCCGCCCCCCCACCCCCCCCCCCAGGCGGCGGCGGCGAGCGCGTGTACCGCACCCGCATCCGCGCCATGTGCGCGGCCAACGAGACGTCGCTCGCCGTGTCCTACACCCACCTCTGCTCCACGTTGCCCACCATCGCGGTCTGGGTGGCCGACGCGCCGCGCGCGTTGCTGGACGTGCTGCACGGGGCGGCGTACGAGGTGGCGCTGGAGGAGTTTCCCGAGTTTGGGAGCATCCGGCGCGAGGTGTTTGTGCGGATCGCCGACCTCCCGATCCAAGACTCTGTGCGCGACCTGCGCCAGTACCACCTCAACAAGCTGGTGCGCGTGTCGGGCGTGGCCACGCGGCGCACGGGCGTGTTCCCGATGCTGCAGGTGAGGGGGGAGGGGAGGCGGGAGGAAGGGCGCGCGCGCGCGCGCGGCCCGCCACCACCCCACCACCGCCCGCCGCCACCCCCCCCCCCCTCCCCGCCACAGCTCGTCAAGTACGACTGCGTCAAGTGCCGCTACGTCCTCGGCCCGTTTGCCCAGGCCGACGACGGCGGCGCGACCAAACTCGGCGCGTGCCCCAACTGCCAGTCCAAGGGCCCGTTCACGGTCAACTCGGCCGAGACGCTCTACAAAAACTACCAAAAGATCACGGTGCAGGAGGCGCCGGGGTCGGTGCCCCCGGGGCGGCTCCCGCGGTCGAAAGAAGTCATCCTCACGCACGACCTCATCGACGCCGCGCGCCCCGGCGAGCTGGTCGACGTCACTGCCATCTACACGCACGCGCCCGACGCGGGGCTCAACGCGCGGCACGGCTTCCCGGTGTTCGCGACGGCGCTGGAAGCGAACCACGTCGCGCGCCGCTCCGACGCGGAGGCCGCTTTCCGGCTCACCGACGACGACCGCGCCGAGATGCGCGCGCTGGCGGCCGACCCGCGCATCGCCGACCGGGTGGCCGCTTCCATCGCGCCCTCGATCTATGGCCACACCAACGTCAAGTTTGGCCTCGCCCTCGCCCTGTTTGGCGGCCAGGAGAAGCACCGCGGCGCGCACCGCCTGCGCGGCGACATCAACGTGCTGCTGCTGGGCGACCCGGGGACGGCCAAGTCCCAGTTTTTGAAGACGATCGAGAAAGTGGCGCAGCGCGCCGTGTTCGCGACCGGCAAGGGCGCGTCCGCCGTCGGTTTGACGGCGGCCGTCCAGAAAGATCCGCTGACGCGCGAATGGACGCTGGAGGGCGGCGCCCTGGTCCTCGCGGACCGGGGCGTCTGCCTCATCGACGAGTTTGACAAAATGAACGACGCCGACCGCGTGTCGATCCACGAGGCCATGGAGCAGCAGTCGATCTCCATCTCCAAGGCCGGCATCGTGACCCAGCTCCAGGCGCGGTGCTCGGTCATCGCGGCGGCCAACCCGGTCGGCGGGCGCTACGACTCGTCGCGCACGTTTGCGGAGAATGTCGAGCTCACGGAGCCCATCCTCTCCCGGTTCGACATCCTCTTTGTCGTCAAGGACACGGTCGACCCCGTGGCCGACGGACGCCTCGCCAAGTTCGTGGTCGCGTCCCACATGGGCGCGCACCCCGACGCGGGCGCGCCCGGCGCCGACGCGCCGCCGCCGCTGCCGCCCACCGCGGCGCCGGGCGTCGTCCCGCTGCCCCAGGACACCCTGCGCAAGTACGTGGCGTACGCCAAGCAAGCGGTGAAGCCCAAGCTGGCCGACGCCGACGTGGACAAGGTGGCCGCGGTCTACGGCCGCCTGCGCGCCGAGTCGGCCGTCGCGTCGGGGATGCCGATCGCGGTCCGCCACCTGGAGTCCATCATTCGCATGGCGGAAGCGCACGCGTCCATGCACCTGCGCGACTACGTGGCGGACGCCGACGTGGACGCGGCCATCCGCGTCATGCTGGGGTCGTTTGTCGCGACCCAAAAGCTGGCCGCCCAAAAGGCGATGCGCGCCAAGTTTGGGCGCTACCTCGCCGCCGCGTCGGGCGACGGCGAGCTGATGCTGGCCGCGCTGCAGGCGCTGGCGCGCGAGGCGGCCCGGTTCGCGGCGCTGGTGGGCGCCGACGACGACCGCGTGTCTGTCCCGCTGCGCGCGCTCGAAGAGCGCGCGCGCGAGTACGGCGTCCAGTCGGTCGCGCCCCTGCTCGCGTCGCCCGAGTTTGCGGCGGCCGGGTTTTCGCTGGACGAAGCGGCGGGGGTCATTCGCCTGGACGCCGAGGCCGCGGCGTGACGAGGGAGAGAGGTGGGGGGGTGGGAACGTCGGGAGGGGCGGGGAGGCCGCGCGCGTGTCGCGCTGGCCCGGGCGCGTGGAGAGGGGTCGTCACAACCCGGTGCATCACCCGCGGCCAAAGAGCGCGGCGGGCAGGAGCGCGCGCAGGCCGCTCCGCGGCGGCGCGGCGACCGCGTCCTCTATGTCCCTCGCCGCCCCCCCCCCTCGCCCCGGCCCCTCCACCTTAGCCGTCAGCGCCAGCTGGCCGCACGCGGCGGCCACGTCCTGGCCGAGCTCTTTCCGCACGGTGGCGGGGAGGCCCGCCGCGCGCAGCGCGGCCGCAAACGCGTCGACCGCGGCGGCCGCCGGGGCCGCAAACAGCTCCGGCGGCTCCACGGCGGACGCGGCATCCTGCCCTCTTTCTCCTCCTCCCTTGACGGGGGCGGGCGGGACGGGGTTCCAGGGGATGAGGTTGACGACGACGTCCCGCCCTCTGAGCAACTCCGCCAACGCGTCCGCCTGCGCCACCGCGTCGTTGACACCCGCCAGCAGCACGTACTCGACAAACACGCGGCGCCCGGAGGAGGCCTGGTAGCGCGCGACGGCGTCCATGAGGCGCGGGAGGGGGTACGCCTTGGCGCTCGGCACAATCCTCAGCCGCGTCTCCTGGTCGGGCGCGTGCAGGGACAGCGCGAGCGACACGCCGGGCATGTCGGCCGCCAGCGTGCGCAGGCGGGGGACGACGCCGACGGTGGAGACGGTGACGGCCGAGCGGCGGAGGCCGAACCGGCGCGAATCGGTGAGCCCCCTCACGGCGGCGACGACCGCGTCGTAGTTGTTCAGGGGTTCGCCCATGCCCATGAAGACGACATTGCGAATGGCAAAGGCCGAGGGGCGGCGGGAGGGTGGAGGGGGGGTGGCCGGGGTGAGCGCGGTCGCCGCGCGCGCCGCGTCGGCCACGGCCGCCGCGGCCCAGTCGGCCTGCTCCAGAATCTCGCACGCAAACAGCGACCCCAGCTCGCCCATGGTGCCGGTCGCGCAAAACGTGCACCCCATCGCGCACCCCGCCTGGCTCGACACACAAAGCGTCCGCCTCAACCCGCCGCGCGCCCCGCCGTCGGCCGTGGTGTCGTACTCCATGATGACGGACTCGACTTCGAGGCCGTCCTGGAGGCGGAGCAGGAGCTTGGTGGCGCCGCCGCCGGGCGACGCGCGCGCGGCGACGAGGGTGGTCGTGCGCCGCACGAACGAATCCCGCAGCACGGCGGCCGCCGCCAGAGGGATGCCGGGCGCGTCCTCGGGCGCGGCGTGCGGGTCGGCGAGCAGGTGGCTAGAGAGGGGAGGAGGAGGGGTCAGGCGGCCGGCGCGGCGGCGGCGGCCGGCTGCCCCAATCGCCGCGCCGCCGCCCTAGTCAGCCGTCTCCATGCCATTTCTCCTCTTTCCTCCTACCTGTAGATCTTCTGGAGGTGGACCGCCTTGACGCCCGCAGCGGCGAGCGCGGCCCCGAGCGCGGCCTCGTCCCACACCGACGCCGGCGCCAGGGGGCGCCGGGAGGGCATGATGTGACTGTGCCGGGGGGCGGCTGCCCGGAATGCGCAGAGTGCGGCGCGGCAGGCGCGGCGCCGGCACTCCGCCGGCGCCGACGGCCGCGGGCGCCGGCTGCAGTCCGTCGGGATGCGGCTGCGACGCGCGCCCGCCGCCAGGCGGGCGCGCCCAGCCCGCCGGCCGCCAACCGCCGCCGCGGCGCCGCCCGACCCGACCCGCGCCCCCGTCGCCGCGCCTCCCACCCCTCCCTCTTGGACCTACCACGTGCGGGACGCGGCCGAAGGTGCCGACTGGTGGGCCGCGGCCGCGGTGCACGCGGATTCATTCTACCCCGCCACCGCGCGCACGCCGCTCCGCCCGCTGCTCAAGCTGGACCGCGTGCTCGGCCTCGCGCAGGGGCAAGTCAATGTGCGGGGCGGGCGCGGCCCGACCGCGTGCCTGGTGGCGGTGCGGGAGGACGCGGTTGGGGAGGAGGCGAGGTTGGGGAGGTTGAGGCGGGGAGGAGACGGCGGCGGACCCCAACGCGACCTCCTCCCGCGCCTGCTCCGCTGGCTCCCCGACGACGCGTTGGCCTCCCTGATGGACGACCCTGCGTCCCCCGTCATCGGCGCCGTCGTCGCGGACGCGCAGGGCGGGCGCCTGCCGCCGCGCGCGGTGCGCGTCGTTGGCGGCACGCGGGCCGTCGACCGCCCGGGCGTCGGCTACGTCTCGAACCTGTGCGTCGCCGACGGCGCGCGCGGGCGCGGCGTCGCCGCCGCCCTGCTGGCCGCGGCCGAGGCGCGCCTGTTCCGGGAGTGGGGGTGCCGCTTCGCGTGCCTGCACGCCGCGCCCGCCAACGCGGCAGCCGCCGCGCTCTACGCGCGCGCGGGGTATCGCGTCGTCGCGCCGGCGGGGCGGTCGCTGGGCGGTTGGGGTGGACGCGGACTCGAGCTGTACATGAAGGCGGCGCCGCGGGGGGCGCGGGGAGGCGACTGAAAAGAAGAGACACAGAGACGAACGCCGAAACCGAAATGACCCATTCCCTCCTCGCCCTCTCACGCGCGCCCGCCCGCCGCGTCCACGGGCGCGTCCCGCGCAGCGCGCGCCTTCGCCGCCCACTCAGCGTGCGTGATCGAGGCCGTCGTGGCCGCGTACCGCGTCACGCGCGCGTCGCGCCGCGCCGCGTCGCTCACCGCCCCCACGTGCCCCGCCTTGCGGAACAGGGAGTCGATGGCCTCGCGCCGGTCCCACCCTTGCTCCGGCGCGACGTGGGGCAGGTAGGTGGCCGACCGGCGCACGCCGGAGCGCGCGCAGTCAAAGGAAAGCACGACCCCGTGCGCCCCGGGCGTCCAGTCGTCCCACGAGGCCGCAGCCTCGAAATCGCGCAGCAGGGAAACGGTGCAGGCCAGGGCCGGGAGCTCGGCCGCGCCCACGGGCGGGAAGCGCGTGTCGCGCAGCGCGGAGGTGACGGCGTACGTGGCCAGCCCCGACCGTAGACCGGTCGGCTCCAGGGACCCGATGCAGCCGCGCAGGGCGTGCTGTTTGTTCCAGGTGACGAAGAGGGGGCTGGGACGGAGGAGAGAGAAAGGGGGTGGGGATGGGCGCGTGCCGCGTCAGCGTGCGCCGCCCGCCGCGCGCCACCCGGCAGCCATCACACCCACCAGTGCGCCTCGTCAAACGATGCCTCGGGAGCGGACGCGCCACCGCCGGGCGCGAGCGCCGCCACGAGCGTCTCAAAGCAGAACGCGGCGTGGTGCGCGCGGGCGACGTCGGCGCCGGCCGCGTGGGGCATGGCGGGGGGTGAGGGAGCGCCTCGGCCCGGCGGAGGGCGGGCCGAGGCGCGGAGAGTGTGGCCAGGGCGGCGGCCGCGCGGCCGCCCACAGGCCGCCCGGCGCGCCCCCTCTCTCGCGCTCTCTATCGCTCTCGTTCTTGCAAACGCTGCCGATGGCTGGCGCAGGCCGGGAGCCTCTCCCGGCGCGCTCGCTCAATGCTCTCCTTCCCTCGCGCTCGCAAAACTAAACCACCATTCCCAAACTCTCCCGCAACCGCTTGAGCTGCACCGCGCCGTCGGCCAGCGCAAATTTGGCGGCGTCGCGCGACGCCGAGCGCCGCGCGCCAAACTCGCGCCGCACGGCGTCGCGCAGGTCGGCGGCGGCGCCGCCCGGCGCGGCGCGCGCCGCCCGCAGAAAGGCGCGGTACAGGGCGCGCGCCTGGGCGGCCTGCACAAAATCGCCGAGGGAGGCCGGCGGCATGCGAGAGTGAGGGAGGAGCAGCGGCGGCGCCGGCGCTGGCCACTCTGCCGCGCCGCGAGTGCCCCGCGATGCGGACCGCGGTCGCGCTCGCGGCCCGGCTAGCGGGAGCGGCGGCGGGCGGGGCGCCGATTCTTCCGGCGGCGGCGCGCGCAGGCGCGCGGAGCCGCGCGGAGCCCGCGGCCGCCGCGCTGGCGAGCCGCGCCGTGCACGCGAGCGCAGGTGAGAGGAGAGGAGGGCGGGCGGCGGCGGCGAGCCCGACCGCCGACGACGCCTCGACCGACCCCGCCCCCTCTTGCCTCCGTCCTTCAGCCCCTCACGCCCCCGCCCGCGACTACTACGACGTCCTGGGCGTCCCCAAAGGCGCCCCCGACGCCGACGTCAAGCGCGCCTACTACCGCCTGGCCAAAGCGCACCACCCCGACACCAACCCCGGCGACGCGGCCGCCGCGGCCAAGTTTCAGGAGGCCACCCGCGCGTACGACGCGCTGCGCGACCCGCAGAAGCGGGCGCTGTACGACGCGCTCGGGTCGGCGGACGAGTTTGAGGCCGCGGAGAAGGGGGGAGGGGGTGGCGCTGGCCCGCGCGCGGGCGGCCCCTTTGGCGGCGCCCCCGGCTCGAGCGGTGTGCCGCCCGACGTCGAGGACGTCTTTGCCGCCTTTTTCGGGGGCCTCGGCGGCCGCGGCGGCTTCCGCGCGGCCGGCTTTGGCGGCGGCTTCCCTGGCGGCGGCTTTGGATTCGCCGCGCCCGACGCCCGCGTCGGCCTGCGCATCCCGTTTGACCTGGCCGCCCGCGGCGGCCGCCGCACGCTGAACGTTGGGGGCGGCGACGGCGGCGCGGTGGAGGTCGACATCCCGGCCGGCGTCGACACCGGCGCCACGCTCCGCCTCGCCGGCCGCGGCCCCCGCCCGCCGCCCGGCGCGCCGGCCGGGACGCCGGCGGGCGACCTGCTCGTCCAGCTGGAGGTGGAGGCGAGCCCCACGTTTGGGCGGGCGGGCGCCGACGTGACCGTGTCGGCCGCCGTCGATTTCTGGGACGCCGCCCTGGGCGCCACCGTGACCGTGCCGACGCCCCTGGACGGCGAGGTCAAGCTGGCGCTCAAGCCAGGTACGCAGCCGGGGGACCGGCTGCGGATGCGCGGGTACGGGTTGCCGCGGCCGACCGCGCGCGCGCGCTCCCCCTCCCCCCCGCCCCCTGGCGCCGGCCGGGGCGACCAGTACGTGCGCGTCGCGGTGCGCGTGCCGCGGGCGCTAACGCCGGCGGCGGCCGACCTGGTGCGGCGGTTGCGCGACGAGGTGAAAGGGGGGGGCAAAAGGGACGGCGCCAACGCCAAGGCGGCGTGAACGCTGGGAGATGGAGACTCGTTGGGTTCCGGGGGCGTGTAGCAATTGATGGGGCGCACTCTTTCTCCCCCGGAAGCCTCGGGCGCAGCAGCAGAGAAACCGGGCGCCCCTCGCCCCACCCTCTCTCCCCTCTGCTCACCCCCCCGCGCGCCCCGCCGCCACCATCGGGTTCTCCGGCGCCTTCCCCCACGCCCGCCACACCAGGTCCTTGTACTGCGACAGCTTGAGGCCCGGCTTCTCCGCCTTGAGCCGCGCGAGCTCGCGCTCCGAGTAGGCCGCAAACGCGGCCCGCGCCCGCTTCTCCGGCCGCCGGTCGGGCTCCTCGCCGCCCGGGGCGGTGATGGACAGCGCGGCGACGGCGGCGTCGAGGGAGCGCGCGTCCACCGCGCCGTCGGCCGCGCGGTTGTCGGGCGCCAGGGCGTCCATGGCGTCCGCGTGGTCGTCCGCCCCCACCTCGCGCCGAGCGGCGCGCGCGGCGGCCGCGGCGGCGGCGTCGCGCGCGGCGGCGTCGCGGTCGGCGCGCTCGCGCAGTTGGTGCGCGGTCGGCCGCGCCTTGGCGGCCGCCGCGGACTTGGCCGCCGCGCGGGTCGCGGCCGCGTCCTCCTCCTCGGCCAGACGCTTGGCCTCGACCTTCTTGGCGGCGGCGGCGGCGCGCTCGCGGGCCTGGGGACGGGAGGGGCGAAGGGGAGCCGTCGGGGGCGGGGTCGCCCCGTCGCCGGGCCGCCATCCCCCGCCCCAACCCGCCGCACCTGCTCCTCCCGCTTCGCGGCAGCCTTTCCTTTGGCCCCCTCCCCCGCCGCCGACCAGTAGGCGTCCTCCTCGGCCGCCGCGGCCTTGGCGCCGCGCTCGGCCTCGCGCGACTCCTTGGCGGCGGTGGCCTTGGCCGCCTTCTCGTTGACGACGACCTTCTTTTTAGCCATCCACTTGGCGCTCAGCCGCGACCTCGGCGGCGGCAGAGACGAGTGGGGGAGGGCGGGGCCCGGGCCGGGCCGAGTTCCAACTTTTTTCTTCTCCTTTTTGCCCCGGCGCGCGCCGGTCGCGCGGGCGGGGGTCGGGTGTGGCGAGGCCGCGCGCGGGGCGGCCCGGCGGCGCGGCGGGCGGCGCCGATGGGGAGTGAAGGGAGCAGCGCACGGCGCTCAGACTGCGGCGCCGCGCTCCTCCCCCACCATGGCGACCCTCCCTCCCTGGCCCGCCGTCCTGAACGACCCCGCGTTCCAGGCCAAGGCAAGGGCGGGTCGGAGAAAGGGGCGGTGGCCGACCGATCACCGCCCGCGCCGCGCCGCCACCGCCGCCTCTCTCCCCCCACCCACCCACCCACCAATCCATTCACCCACTCAGGTCGCCGAGGCCCGCGTCCTGTGCGTGGGCGCGGGCGGCATCGGGTGCGAGCTGCTCAAGACGATGGTGCTCGCCGGCTTCCGCCGCATCGACGTGGTGAGGGATGAGGGGAGGATGGTCGTGGGCCGGTGGGCCGGGTCGGAGCGCGAAAGCGGCGCACGGCGCGGGCTGACGCGCACGCCCCAACCCCTTGCCTGCCTCCTCCCTCCTCGAGATCGACCTCGACACGATCGACGTCTCCAACCTCAACCGCCAGTTCCTCTTCCGCAAGCGGCACGTGGGCCAGGCCAAAGCGTCGGTCGCGGCGGCGGCCGCCGCGGCGCTTGCGCGCGGCGCGCGCGTCGACCCCGCCCGCGGCGACGTCCGCGCCCACTCCCCCGCCTTTTTTCGCGCCTTTGACCTCGTTGTCAACGGCCTGGACAACCTGGCCGCCCGGCGCCACGTCAACCGCGCGTGCCTCGCCGCGCGCGTGCCGCTCGTCGAAACCGGGACGGCCGGCGTGCTGGGCCAAGTCACGGTCCACGCCCGCGGCGACGCCGTGGGCCCGGCCGGGGCCGACACCGCGTGCTATGAGTGCGCGCCCAAGGCGGCGCCCAAGGCGTTCCCCGTGTGCACCATCCGGTCGACGCCCGACAAGGCGGTTCACTGCATCGTGTGGGCCAAAGACTTGCTGTTTGCGCGGCTGCTGGGGCCGGCCGACGCGGTGACCGACCTGGACGGTGGCGAGGGTGGCGAGGGCGAGGGCGGCGACGGCGGTGGCGACCGCGCCGCGGCCGCTGCGCTGGCCTTTCAGCGGGCCGACGGCGAGGCCCCGGCCGCCTACGCGGCCCGCGTGTTTGACCGCGTGTTTGGGGACGACGTGGCGCGCGTGGCGGGCATCGAGGTAGGGGGCGCGAGGGGGGACGGGGTCTGGGGCGGGGCGCTCGGCGCCCTCGGCGCGTGCGCGCGGCCGCCCACCACCCTCCCTGCCTCTCCTCAGGACCTGTGGACCGACCGCGCCCCGCCCACCCCCCTGCGCCTCGCCACCCTGCTCCCCGCCGGCACCGCGGCCGCCGCGGCGGCGGCGGCGGCGCCCGACGCCGGCTCCCGCGGCGTCGCGCGCGCCCTCGGCCTCGCCAGCGACCACGCGCCCTGGGACGCGGCGTCCGCGGCGTCGGTCTTTGTCGCTTCCCTAGCGGCTTATCACGTGGGTCGTCAGGGCGAGGTAGGGTCTTCCTCTTTCGACAAAGACGACCGCCTCGCTGCCGAGCTCGTCGCCGCCGCGTCCGCCCTTCGCGGCTTCTCCCACGCCATCCCCCCCATGTCCCTCTTCGATGCGCGCGGCGCGGCGGGCAACATCGTGCACGCGGTCGCGTCGACCAACGCGGTCGTCGCGGGGCTGGCCACCGCGGAGGCGCTCAAGCTCGTCGCCCGCGCCGGCCCATCCCTTCGCACCACGTTCCTATTTGCGGGCGCGGCCGGCGGCAAGCTGCTGTCCGCGGGCGCGCCAGACGGGCCCGCCGCGGCGTGCGCGGTCTGTGGCGGCGCGCGGCTCGAGCTCGCGCTCGACTGCGGGGGCACGACGCTGGCCGATCTGGTGGACAAGGTGCACGAGTGTGGGGGTGGGGGCGGGTGGGGGCGGGCGCTCAAGCACCGCGCCCACCCCCCCCCCACCCCCCTTCTCCTCCCCTCCCCAGGTCCTCAAGGGCCGCCTCGCCATGGTGGAGCCCACGCTCGCTTCCGGCACCTTTCTGTACGAAGAAGGTGCGGGGCTGGAGGACGACGAGGTGGCGGCTTACGCGGCGCTGCGGCCGAGAGCGCTCGCCGGCCTCCCCGGCGGCGGCCTCGCCGACGGCGCGACCCTCACCGCCACCGACAACGCGTCCGACACCACCCTCACCCTCGTCCTGCGCCATGTCGCGCCGTGGGACGAGGAGAAGGCGCCGGCCGGGTTTGAGCTGGCGGGGGTGGTGGAAGGGGCGGGGGTCGCCGCGCCCGCCGCCGCGGCCGCCGCGTCCGAGTCGGACGTCGAGGAGGTGCCCGAGCCCGCAAAGCCGGCCCGCAAAAAGCGGGCAGCGGCGGCGCCGGCGGACGGCGGCGGCGCGCCGGCCAAGCGCGCGGGGCGGCGGTCGGCGCGCCGCGCGCCGGCCAAGTGAGGGCGGTCGATTGCGGTGGCCCTGCCCGTGTGTGTGACGCGTGCGCGCTGCTTGGAGGGTCGCCGGGCGCGCCCGCCCGCGCGCAGCGCCCCGGCTTGACCCCGCCGTCGGACCGCACACTCCCGCCGTCCCGCCGACCCCTGTTTCCCCCGCCCCGCCACTCAATGTCGACCTAGGCGCCGTCGCTTCCCCTCGCGGTCGCGACACGCCCGCCCAGGCCCCCACCGGCATGGAGGTGCGCCATGGTGGTTCTCTCGCGGCGTCCCGCCCTCCCCACGCCCCGCCACCGCCCTTGGGTCGTGGCAGAGCCTGTTTGGGCGGGTGTGGCGGGGTGGGAGGAGGTGGCGGCGCCCTCGCCGCCCCCCCGGGGCCACGGCGGTTGCGGCGCGCCATTGTCCGAAAACGCGCGCCATTTCCGCTCGTCCTCGCTCCCACCCCGCCCCAAACGCGGGCACCGAAACTCGGCTCGGCCCATGCCGGAAGCTGGGGGCGAACCGGGGGCAGCCGACGCGGAATGCGACCGCGCACCGACGCGCTTTCCCTCCCCCTCCCCAGGCCTACGACGAGCTCGCCCGCATCGGGGAAGGCACGTACGGTGTTGTGCTGCGCTCCCGGCACCGGGCCACGGGGGAACTGGTGGCGATCAAGCGCTTCAAAGAGTCGGAGGTGGACAACCAGGTAAGAAGGGAGAAGGGGAGGGGGTTCCGGCCGCCTCGTCGCGTGGCGACTGGCGTGGCGACCACAAGGGGGGTAGCGGCGGGCGGCGGGAGGGGCGGAGCGGCGCCCATTCCGCGGCGCGGCGCGCCGCGGAATGCCGTCGCGCGGCCCGGCCGCCGCCGCGCCCCGCGGCGCGCCCGCTGCCCCCACCTCGCGGGAGCTGACTTTAGGGTCGACGCCCTGGGGGGCGGTGTGGGGTCTTGGGACGCGGCCAGCGGTCGCAGCCGCCGAAAAAGCGGCCTCATCGGCGCGGCGCATTTTTCTCCCTTTTTCCGACGCCGCCCCCTCTCCCTCTGCTCCCAGCAGGTCCGCAAGACCGCCCTGCGCGAGGCCCGCGTCCTAGCCGCCATGGACCACGACCACATCGTCGCGCTGCGCGACCGGTTTTCGGCCAACGGGCGCCTCCACCTCGTGCTCGAGGTGGGAACGCGGCAGGAGGGGGGAGGGTTTGGGGGGGCGCGGCGGCGTTTCTCGCCCATTGCCGTGCCTCGTGCCGGTCCCGGGACCGCCGGCGCGGCCCGCGGCGGCGAGCGGGAGGGCGCGGCGGCGCGCGCGGCCATCGACGCCGACTCACCCTCCCCCCCCCACCCGCCCCGCCCCCAGCACGTCGACCGCTGCCTGCTCGACGACCTCGACGCCTCCCCCGGCGGCCTCACCCCCGGTACCACCCGCCGCCTGCTCGCCCAGCTCGCCGCCGCGCTCGCGCACCTGCACGCGCGCGGCGTCGTGCACCGCGACGTCAAGCCCGAGAACGTGCTCGTCTCCGCGGCCGGCCTCGTCAAGCTGTGCGATTTCGGGTTTGCGCGGTGCGTGCCGGGGTGCGCGGCCGAGGCGGGGGGCGGGCGGGGCGGCCGCGCGGGCGACCGCGCGGCGCCGCGGCCGCCGCTCTCCGACTACGTCGCCACCCGCTGGTACCGCGCGCCCGAACTCCTCGTCGGCGACCGTGGGTACGGCCCCGGCGTGGACGTGTGGGCGCTGGGGTGCATGGCGGTGGAGGTCGCCACGGGCCGCCCGCTCTTCCCGGGCGAGTCCGACGCCGACCAGCTCGCGCGCGTCGTGCGCTGCGTCGGCGGCCTGACGCGCGCGCACCGCGCGGCGGCCGCCACCAACGCGCACCTGGCGTCGACCGCGGGCGGCGCGGCGGCGGCGCGGGCGCGCGGGGCGGGGGCCGCGTCGCCCGGCGCGTCGCTGGCCGACCGCTTTCCCCAGCTCGACCCCGCGCTCCTGGCCGTCGTCTCGGCCTGCCTGCACCCCGACCCCGCGTGCCGCGCGACCGCGGGCGCCGTGCTGGGCATGCCCTATTTCGAGGGTGTGAGCGCGTCGTTCGGCGGCGCGTGGCACGCCGAGCGCGCGGCGTCGGCCGCCGCGCGCGCGCGCCCGCTCGGGCCGACCACCGACCCGCGCGACCCGGTCGACGGCATGGCGCCCCCGCCCCGCGTGTACGCCATGCCGACCAAAGGCAAGGCGTGCGGCGCCTCGGTGTCGGTGTCGGCCGTCGCGGTCGCGGCGGGCGGCGCGCGCGCCGCGTCGCCGCCCGCGCGCCCGCCCAAGGCACCCACCGCGCCACGCGCCGTCGATTGGGCGGTCCGCCAGGCCGAGCTGGCCGGGGCACTGGGAGGGGGGGTCAAGGCGGCGCCCACCGCTTTCGGCGAGTCGCCGTCGCCCGGCGCGTGCGGCGGCGCCGCCGACGCCGCCGATGCCATGGCCGTCGACGGCTCGCCCGACACCCCGGTCGGCGGTGTCAAGACGACGTGCGGCATGGCGTCGCCGTGGCGCGCGCTCCGGCGGTGAGAGACAGGAGAGGGCGCGCGCGCCGCGCCGCCGCCGCCCAACCCTCCACCGCCGCCCACCCGCCAATACCACCACCACCCCCACATCTGCTTTCCTCTTTTGTAACTCTTGCGGGTGCAGCACTTGCCATCTTTGCACGGCGGGGTGGGCGGGGCGAGAGTGCGCGGCGAGGGGGCGGCCGCGGGCGCGCGCTGTTGGGCGCGGCAGGGGCGCATCGGAGGGAACGGTGAAAATCGGCGAGCGCGGGGAAAGGAAGTGGAGCAGAGGGCGCAGAGGCGCGGGTGCGGGCAGACACCCGCTTCAGGCGGCCGCCCCACCCCCCTCCTCCTCGTAAAACAGCAGCGCCGGCTGCGCGCCCGACGCCGCGATGGCGGCCGCGGCCGCAGGCCAGCCGCCGGGCAGCGGCGCGACGGCCGCGTCGTCCAGGACCGCCCACCCGTCCACCCCCCCCCCATCCGCGTACGTGCGGTAGTGGTTGCCGTGATAGCAGACGACGGCGCGCAGGGCGTGCGGGGGGCCGGGGGGGGCGGCGTCGAAGAGGGCGCCGGCGTCGAGCGTTGGCGCGACGGCGCGTGCGACGGCGGCGGCGGCCGTGGGCGACGCGCGGGACGAGTCCCACACGAGGGCGAGGGCGAGAACGGACGGGCGGCGGAGCAGGGCGCCGGGCGCGGCGCCGGCGTCGGCGGCGCGGAGCAGAGTCTCGAAACGCGCGCGTGGCGAGCCACCGCGCGCCGCGGCCGCCGCCGCGTCGGCCGCCGCGCGCAGGCCGGCGGCGGGCACCAGCCTGAAAAACTGGGCAAACTGCATGCCGTCCCGCGAGGAGGAAGGGGTGGCGGCGGCCGGGTCGCCGCCGCCGCCGCGCGGCGGCGACCACCCGTCGCGTGCGTCGCCTCCCTCCACCGCGGCCGCCGCTTGCAGCACCTCCTGCCCAAACAGGCGCAGCACGGTGGACGACGCGGGGCGCGGCGGCGGCGGCGGCGCGCCGGGCGCGCGCGGCGGCGCACGCGTCGGCAGCAGCGGGTCGGCCACGCCCGCACCGCAGCCGGCCTCGGCGCGGTGCAGGGAGGCTAGGATCTCGCCCAACACCTCCGCCGCGTCGTGCATGTCGGCCGACGCAAAGGCGGCGGCCGCACCGCCGGCGGCGCCGAGCGCGGCGCGCAGGCCCGCTGCGGACGGCGGCGGCCCGCCGCCGGGCGCCGACAGTGCGCCCATCAGGGCCCGCAGCTCGCGCGCGACTGCGCGGTCGGCCGCGGGGGCGGGAGCAGAGGGTGCGTCGGCGGCCAGGGGCGCGAGCAGCGCGGCACGCGCGGCCGGCAGGTGCCACAGCGCCTGCACCGCCGCGTTGAGGAAGCACGAGTTGTCGCCGGCCTCGTTGGCCAGGCCACGCGGGCGCGGGAGAGGAGGAGGCGGAGGGGGCGACGCCGCCGGCGCGGGCGCCGGCGCGCGCGGCGGCAACACCCCCCCTCCTCCCCCTCCCCCTGGGCTCGAGGCCGGGCTCCCCGGCGGCACAAACGCGGGGGCGGATGCTCTCAGCGACGGGGTGCGGGACGGCGGCGGCGGCACGAGCGGGGCCGCGGCCGGGAGCGGCCGCGCGGGGACCGCGCCGAGGACCGGCGGCTCGGCGGGCGGCATCGACCCAAACTGGGGCGCCGCGTCCGGCGGCGGTTGAGCGACCGCGGGCGGGGCGGCCGCGGGCTGGGGCGTGCCCGGCGCGGCGGGGTCGCGCGCGGCGGCCTCGCGCGCCGCGCGCTTGGGCGTCGCGCCCGCCGACCGCGGCCGCGAGGCGTCTTCGGCGGCTGGCGGCCGCACCCCTTCGTCCACAACGACGCCGCCATACCCCGCGCCGTCGACAACGCCATATTGGCCGCGCAGCCTCGCCGCGACGCGCGCGTCGGCCTCGGCGCGCGCGCGCCACTCCGGATCGGCCGCCAGCTGCCGGCGGCGCGCCTCCATGGCGGCCTCTTCCGCGCCGGCCGCCGCCGCGCGCGCGGCGGCGGCGGCGGCGGCGGCGGCCGCGGCGGCGGCGCGCGAGGCGGCCGCGGCCGCCTCGTGCTCGGCCGCGGCCGCCGCTTCAGCGGCACCCTTGTCCGCGTCCGCCTTTTCCCGCTCGCGGCGCCGCTTCTCGGCGTCGCGCGCGCGCGCCTTGGCCCGCTTCTCCTTGTCGGCTTCCCGGCGAGCGGCGGCGGCCGCGTCCATCGCGAGGACCTCCTCTTCAAACCCCGCCGCCCGCCGGGCCGCGCGCGCCGCCGCGGCGGCGTCCAGCCTCTCGGCCAGCGCCGGAAGCGCCAGGGATGCGCCGACGCGCGCCCCGGGGTCGTCGCACGCGAGCGCGGCGAGCGCGGCCTCGAGGTGGGCGATCGCGGCCGCGCCCGCGGCCAGCGTCGCGGTCTCGGCCTGGATGCCGGCCATGAGCTCGCGCGCGATGGCGACGTCGTCGGCCTCGGAGTAGAGTTGGCGCAGCGTGTCGCGCAGGAAGCCCGCACGCAGCTCGGCCGGCGACCGCGCGTCGGCCGCGGCGGCCGGCGGCGCGTCGTCGGGCGCGGGCAGGCCAGCAAGGCGACCCAGCGCGGCGGCCAGCCCCGCGACCGAGGCGAGCCAGCCGGTCAGCTGGTTGGCCTCGGCCTCGGCGCGCGCGGCGGCCTGCGACGCCTGGTGCAGCGCGACGCGCTCGCCCTGGGCGCGCGTCGCGGCGCGCTGCAGGGCGGCCTGGGCGTCGACGTGGGAGCCGAGCGCGGAGTCGCCGCCGGCGCCCGCGCGGCGGCCGGGCGCGGGGCGCGAAGCTTTTAACTCCTCGAACGCCAGCTTGCACCGCTCCGCGTCCGGCTCGGCCGCGCGCAGCGCCAGGCGCGCCCGGCGCGCGCGCGCGTGCGCGTCGGCGCGGCGCGCGTCGAGCGCGCGCAGCTTGGCGCGCGTGACGAGCGCCTCGCGCGCGGCGGCGCGCGCCATGACGGCATCCGGGAGGTCAGGAGGGGGTGGAGGAGGGGGAGGAGGGGGGGCAACCGCCGTCGGGCCGTTGGCAAGGGCGGCGGCGACGGCGCCCGGCGCGGCCGCCGCCGCCGCGGCCGGCGGCGACGCGTCCCACCCCGCCTCCCGGTCGGCCGCCGCCGCGCGCCGCGCGTCCAGCAGCTTGCGCAACAGGGCGCGCGCGTCGTCCACGCGCGCGGCGCGCGCGGCCTGGTCGCGCAGCGCGCGCTCGAGCGACGCGAGCGCGCCCTCGGCAGTCGGCGCGTGCGCGCCCAGGGGGCGCCGCGCGCCGTCGCGCGCCTTTTCCGCGGTCGAGACGATCGTGCCGTACACCCACTCGAGCACCAGGCCGCAGGAGGTCGGGTCCTCGCCGGGCGTGGCCCTGCGCGGCGCGCCGTCGGCGCCGAGCACGCGCGACGAGAGGTGCGAGAGCCACCGCCCGTCGACCGCCAGCGCGTCGCCGCCGCCGGGCGCGCCGCCGGGGATCAGGGTGAAGAGGTCGACGTCGCCGATCGACTCGTCGTCGTCGTCGTCGTCGTCCGAGGCCGCGGCGCCGCCGCGCGCGGCGCGCGCGGCCTCCTTGGCCGCCCTCTCCGCCGCCTCTTGCGCATCCAGCTTGGTCTTGGCCGCCAGCGAGTCGAGCTTCTCGGTGAGCCATTCCACGAGGCGGCCGGCGTCGTCGGGGGGGAGGGCGTGGACGTCGTCCGCGACGAGCTCGGCGGGCGTCGACGCGCGGCGCGACGCGGGGAGGAGGCCGCAAATAAATTCGGCCACCGGCCCAGCCACCGCGTCGTACACGAATTCGTGCTCCCGTTCCAGACCGCGCACCATGTCGACCGCGGCGGCGGCGTTGAGGGCGTCGATGATGGACGGCGCGAGCGCGGCGGCGCGGCGGCCGCCGCGGTCGCCGTCCTCCGCCGCCGCCCCGTGTCCCAGCGTCGCCTGCGCGGTCGCCAGCAGCTTGGCCATGCGGTCGCGCAGGGCAGCCTCCTCGCGCGTCTCGACCGCGCGCGGCGGGGAGGGCGCGCGCGGCGGGAGGTGGGGGCGCAGAGGCTCGGGGATCAGCTCTTCCGCCACCCACCCGCGGAACGCGGCGCCGTCCGTAAACTCGACGCCGGCGGCGGGCCAGGACCAGAGTTTCCAGGTGGGGCGGCCCGCGCGCAGGCGGCGGACGGCGGCCACGAGCGCGGCGGGGAGGGAGGCGGGGTCGGCGTCGACCGCGGCCGCCACGTCAGCGGCGGCAGAGAGGTCGGGAGGAGGGGAGGGGGGGGCGCCGTCCGAGGGCGCGGCCTCGCTCGCCTCGCCGCCGTCCGACCCGTCGCGCGGCGGCGGCGCGGGCCCCGCGCGCGCCGCCGCCGCCGCCGCCGCCGCCTCCAAATCGGCCACGGCGAGCGTGAGCTTGGCCGCGCGTTCGCCGGGCGCGAGCGTTTCCCAGAGCGCGCGCGCCGCGGCGGCGCGCGCCGCCGCGTCGGGCGCGGCGCGCGCGCCCTCGTCCGACGCCCGGTCCCGGCCCGGGCGCGGCGCCTTGGGCGCCGCCTTCTTGGGCTTGCCCGCCTTTTTGCCCTTGGCGCCGCCGGGGCCGCCCATCGAGGGGGAGGGCGGCGGAGGGGGACGCGCGGAGGGGTGGACCCAGGGGGGCGGACCCGGGCTACGCCATTCGGCCGATGGCGCGGTGTCGAGGACGGTGTCTGGGAGAGAGGGAGGGAGCGAGCGTGGGGACGGGCGGGCGTGGAGGGCGCCCACGGCGCCAGCAGCGAGCGGCGGCCGCCACGGCAGGGCGCCCCGCCGACGCCAGGCCGCCCCTGCTCCCCCACGGCGCCACGATGCTCGAGTTGCGGGGGGCGCGGCGGGCGCCGAGGGCGCGGGGAGGCGGCGCGGGGGCGCCGCCGGCCCACATTCGCAGGCCGGCGCCCGAAGGGCGGGCGCCGTGTCCGTCGCCGCCGGCGTGCATGGCCCGCGACTGCTGTACCTGGCGCTAGGGCGGGCGGCGGGCGACCCAAGAGGGAGGTGTGGGGGGCCTCAGCGGCGGCGCCCCTCTCGCGTTTCTCCCGCGTGCGCTCCCTCGAATATCGCACGAGCCGCCCCAGACACCGCCCGAGGCCCCACCCACCACCCGTCACGCGACCTTGGCCACTTCCTTGGCGCCCGCGCCCGCGGCGGCACCGCCCCCGACCCCCGCCTTGACGCCGCGCGCCATGCCGTAGACCATGAGCCCGGACGCAAACGCGCGGTGCATCCGCTCCAGCGTGACGATCTCGCGCACCACCTTGTACCAGACGCGGGGGCCGGCGCGCACGACGGGCCACGGGTCGAAGACGCCGACCCAGTTGCTGTGGCGCCACGTGGGCAACGTGGGCGCGGTCCAGTCGGCCAGCTCGACCGCGGCGTATGCGCCGGTGGACTGAGAAGACGGACGAGGGAAGAGGTGTCGAGCTGGGCGCGGATTTTGTCGCGCGCGCGCCACCACCCCTCTTTCGCTCCCTCTCTTTCTCTCACCTCCATCATGCGGCCGTACTCCTCGACCGACACAAAGAATGGGTGCGCCCACTCGTCGTACAGGAATTGCAGGCGGGCGGTGTCTTCGGGGGTCAGGGGCGACGAGGGAGTCGTTTCGCGTTGGCACCACGTGGCGACGACCAGAGTGCCGCCCGGCGCCAGCGCCCGCGTCATTTGGGCAACGTAGCGCGCTTTGTCCGGCATGTGCTCCCCGGACTCGCACGCCTGAGGGGGTGGGGGGGGGCGGGGTAGTGGGGGGCGGGTTTTGGGACGCGACTGTTGCGGAGTGAAAGACTAGCGTGCACTGACTATCACCCCGCCTGCCTCCTCCACCCCCAACACCCTCCCCCTCCCGCCACTCACCCACACGAGATCGAACGACCCCTCCTCAAACTCGAGCGCCAGGGCGTCCATGACGCGGAACGCGACGTTGTCCAACCCCGCGTCGGCCGCGAGCTGCGTCGCGCGGACGACCTGCACGGGCGAGAGGGTGATGCCCTGCACCTGGGCGCCCGGGAATTTGGCGGCCAGGATGCGGGACGTGCCCCCGATGCCGCACCCGACGTCCAGGATGCGGCGCGGGGGGGAGGCGGGAGCCGCGAAGGACAGCATCGCGTCGACGAAGTCGACTTTCGCGGCTTTAAAGTCTTTCTTCAAGTAGCCCGCCCCGCGCTCAGTTTGCGTGTAGTAGCCCAGGTGGATGTGCTCGCCCCAATAGTGCTCCAGGATGCCCTCACTGAAGAGAGTGGAGAGGGGTGGGTGGGCGTGAACGGCCGCGCGCGCCGCGTTCGCCCGCAGCCTCCCGCTCCCTCTCTCTCTCCCCCCTTACTTGGTCCAGGCGTCATACTCGGTGCCCACGTTGGGGTTGGAAGGGTCGTAGGTGCGGGAGGGGGTGTCGAGGATTCTCTTGACGATCGCGGCGAGCGCCAGCACCACCACCGCCGCCGCTGCGGCCTGGAGGGCCGCCGGCGCGGCCAGGAGGGGGGCCAGGACGGCCTTGGCCGACTCGGCCGCGGCGGCGAGCGCGACGGGGAGCGCGGCGGGGGGCTGGGGGGTGGGGTGGGGTGGGCGCGTGGCGCTTCCCGCACCGCCAAGGTGGCGCATTGCCGTCCCTGTGCCGCGCTTGGCGGCCGGCGCGTCCTCCACCTTCCCCCCGCCCCCGATTTCACTCACCGCCGCCGCGTGGCGCGGTGCCGGCGCGCGCCCGGCGCGCTTGGGCGCCGGCCGCGCGGTCAGAAGGCGCTGATGAGCATGTGCACACGCGACGCGCGAGCCGCACGGGGCGCGGGCGGCCCGCATTGGGGGCAGCGCGCGCGGCGCAGCGGGGGTTGGGGCCGCGGTGCGGCGGGGGGGGGGTCGAGAGGGAGGCTGAGACCGCAAGGAGTGCAGGCCAGGGCGGACTAGGTGCGCCGGGGGCGCGGAGAGTGGGGCGGGAGAGCGGCGCGCGCCACGACGGCTCGCCCCTTTCTCGCTCGCTCACAGCCCCGCGTCCGCCGCGTCCCACTGGGTCGCTTTCTCTTCACTTGCGACGACGCGCCGCCCTCCCGACGACCACCACTCGATGGGCGGCGCACCGGGCACACCGTAGCGCCCTTCGGCGAACCGCGCGAGCGCACGCGCGGCGCGCGACTCGAACGCGGTCGCCCTGCCTCGCGCCGCGCCCTCGGCGTGCATCTCCAGGCAAGCGGCCGCGGCTTCCAGGAGGGCATTCCAATCTGCATACAGGGCGGCGGCCAGGCCGGCGTCGGCCGCGGCGGACGACGCCGCGTTCGCCTCGCCCTCTCGCGCCGCGTGCCGCCTCAACGCCACGCGCGCGGCAGCGCCAGCGCGGTGGCGGTACCAGAAGAGGGCGTGGTAGAGGGAGAGGCGGGCGGCGCAGTGGGGGCCGAGGGTGAAGGTCGCCGCGCTGCCGTCGGGCGGCGCTTCGCCGCCCCGCGTCGCGCCTGGGTCGATGTCCGCGACGCGGCGCGGCCTCACCGACCACCCATGCTCGGCCGGCCCCCCTCCCAGTCGCAGCCGCACGCTGCCGCCGTGGTCGCGCCCGCACGCGTGGCATGCCGCGGGCGGGCCGGGGCGGCCGCCCTTGGTCGCACCCAGGATGGTGGCGTGGGGGCAGGTCTCCAGTGCGGCGATGAGGCCCGGGGCGGCGGCGCGCCAGGCTTGGGAGGCCACTGCCAACTCTCGCGCGTCGTGCGTGTCGCGCTCGACGCGCGCGGCGCCGGCCGCGAGCGGTCCCACGGGACGGGCGCCGGGGTCGACGGCGACGAGAATGGCGGCCTCGACGAAGCGGGCGTGGTCAGCGGCGGGGTCGGACCGGTGGGAGGGTGTGTGGCGCGCAGTGGCGGCCGCAACCCACGGTGCCGCGCCCTCGCCCTCGCTGCCGCTCGCCGATTCGTCGACCTCATCGTCGTCCACGATGAAGTCGGACGACGGGGTCGAGCCGCCGCCGCCGGACGACGAGTCGAGCGCGCGGCGCGCACGCGCGGCGGGCGGGTCGCTGCCGCTGCTCGCCTCGGCTTCGGCCTCCACCAACGCCGCGCGCTGGTGGGCCAGCAGGCGTTCGCGCACATCGCCGCGGCCGCCGCCGCCGCCGCCAGAGGCGCGGCGGGCGGCGCGGCGAGGCGCGGTGTCGGGCGTGCGCGACGGGCCGGCGCGGTACGATGCCGGTGGGGACGGCGTGCGCGTGGGCGAGCGCGCGGGCGACCGCCGTCGCTTGACTCGTGGGGCCATGGCGAGAGTGCGCCGGGCGCGGGACGTCGCGGCCAGCCTCAGTCTCCGGCGCCCCCCCCGCGACCCCGGCGACCGCCCTAGTCGACCGCCCTAGTTTTTGTCGGCGCGGTTGTAGGTGTGCGCGGGTGGTGACTCGGGCCGCCGTCGCACGGCGCCGGCGCCGCATGCCGCCAGCGCGGGCCGCGCGGGCCGCGCCGCGCGCCCGGCGCCGGCGCCTCGTCGTCGTATGCGTACTCTCAGTCGCTGCCACCGCTCCACGGGGAAAGGGGGCCCACACCCCACTCCTCTCGCCAGGCGCCGCACGACAGAATGCCGGTCGAGGACGCTCGCGCGCCCTCGACCGCGGCCCTTCAGCCACCTGCCCTCAAAAGGTGAGGCGCTGTTGCGGCGTTGCGGCGGGTGGGAGTCGGCGGCGCGCGGAAAACGGGCGCCCGCCCCCCACCCCTCGCCACAACCGCCCGCCGCTCACGCTCGCGCCCTCCCCCGTCGTCGCGCAGCGCGTCCCCCCCGCCTCCCACCCCGCCGCGCCCTCACGCCCGCCCGCGCCTGCCGTCGTGCGACCTGGACGAAGAAGGAGACGACGACGGCGTCTGGTCGACGCTCGCGGGCGCGGGCCTGGTCGCGGCGGCGGGCGCCCCGCGGCGGCGACCCGCCGTCGTGCCCGTGCCCCACGTCCGCCAAGCGTCGACCTGGGGTGAGGAGGCAGGGATCGTGGTGGTGGTGGGCGAGCGAGCGAGCCGGCGCCGACGCGCCCCCTCTCCCCCCTCACAAGACTGCGGCCTCGCGTGCGTCCTCATGGTCCTTCGCGCCGCCGGCGCCCCCCCCACCCTGAGCCTCAACGCTTTGAAGCACGATGTGGGGACGGAGAGCGTCTGGACGATCGACCTCGCCCACTCGCTCGCGCGGCGCGGCGTCCCGGTCACCCTGACCACGACCACCGTCGGCCGCCCCAACCCCGCCTACGCGCGGGAAGCCTTTTATGGCGCGACGCTGGCCGCGGACGCGCCGCGCGTCGCGGCGCTGTTTCGGGGCGCGGCCGCCGCGGGTGTCGCGGTCGAGCGGCGGTCGCTCACCTCGGCCTGCGTCGCCTCCTTTCTCGCGTCCGGCGACGGCGTCGTCGTCGTCCTCGTCGACCGGCGCGCGCTGGCCCAGCCGGCGTCGCCGTCGCGGACGCCGTCGCCGGTCGGCGGCGCGCCGGTCCCCGCTTCGTTCTCCGACGGCGGCTACATGGGCCACTATGTTCTCCTTGTCGGCCACGACCCGTCTGACGACACGTTTGCGGTGCGCGACCCCGCGGGCGGGCCGACGCTCGGCCGCGTGCCGGCGCCCGCGCTCGACGCCGCGCGCACCGCTTTCGGCACGGACGAAGACCTGCTCCTCGTCCGCCTGCCGCCTCCGCGCGGGCGCAAGCGGCGCACGAGCGACGGGGAGGCGCTGAGCGCGCTGCCGGCCGCCGTTTGGGCCGCCGGGTAAAAAGAGGCAGGGAGTTGTGAGGGACACCGTTGTTGCTCTGGGGGAGCGATCCTTGATCTAGCGCCGCCTGCAATTGAGTTTCGTTGCCGCGTTGGGTCGCCGGGGCGTCGAGTGGAGGGAAAGCCAACGCCCACGCGGCCGACGTCACACACCGTCTCCCCTCTTCTCCCTCTCTCCCGCCGCCGCCATGCGCGCCGTCGCGCCCGGCGGCGCGCGCCTCGCCTGCCGGCGACGGCCGCCCTTGCCCGGCCGCCGATGCAGCCCGCCGGCGCGCCGCGCCGCCGCCGCCCCCCACCCCCTCGCGCCGCCGCCGGCACCCCAAATGGTGGCTGACGCCGACGGCATCGCCCCCGGCGGCGCCCCGCCCCGCCACTGGGCCTCCTTCGCCGCTGGCCTCGCAGACGGCCGCGCGCGCGACTTGAAGGCCGCGGCCGCGGCCGCCGCCGCGGTCAACGAGCTCGAGCCGATCATGAAGGCTCTGGACGATGCGGGGCTGGCGGCCGAGACGGAGCGGTTGAAAGCCGCGCGCCGGTCCGGCGCCCCCCTCGACGCCCTCCTCCCGCGCGCCTTTGCCGCCGTCCGCGAGGCCGCCCGCCGCGTGCTGGGCTTGCGCGCGTATGACGTGCAACTGGTTGGGGCGGCCGTCTTGCACGCCGGGCGGGTGGCCGAGATGAAGACCGGCGAAGGAAAAACGCTCGTCGCCGCGTTCGCCGCCTACCTCAACGCCCTGGACGGCCGCGGCGTGCACGTCATCACGGTCAACGACTACCTCGCGACGCGGGACCGGGCGTGGGTGGGGCGGGTGTTGGAGTTTTTGGGGCTGACCGTCGACGTGGTGACCGAAGCGACGCCCCACGCCTCCCGCCGCGCCGCCTTTGCCGCCGACGTCACGTACGTCACGGCGTCGCAGTTGGCGTTCACCTACCTGCGCGACAACTCGGCGGCGCGGGGCAAGGGGGATGTCGCGCTCACGCGGCGTTTCCACTATGCGATCGTCGACGAGGCCGACTCCATCCTGATCGACGACTGCCGCACCCCCATGATCCTCTCGGGATCCCCGCTGCCCACGGATGAATCCCGGTTCCGGCTGGCGCAGCAAGTCGTCGAGGTGGGCGGCGAGGGCGGCGGGTGGATGCGCGAGGCGCCGTCCGACCCGGAGACCGGCAAAGCGTTGCCCGGCGCGACGGGCGACTTTACGCTCGACGTGCGGCGGCACCGGGTGTCGCTCACGGCCGCGGGATCGGCCCGCGCGCTGCACTCGCTCAGGGAGCTCGGCGCGAGCGTGCCCGAAAACGCCGACGCGGCCGCGCTGTGGGCCGCCGACGCGACCTTGTCCGACCCGTGGGGCCCGTACCTTGTGAATGCGCTAAAGGCCAACTCGTTGTACAGGCGGGACGTGCACTACATCGTGCGCGGCGACCACGCCAAGATCGTCGACGCGTCGACGGGGCGCGTCCTCCCGCTCTCCCGCTGGACGGACAACATGCATCAGGCGGTCGAGGCGAAAGAGCGGTTGCCGATCCGGGGCGCGAGCGTCAACCAGGGGACGGTCACGTTTCAAACGCTGTTCCGCGGATACAAGAAACTGTCGGGGATGACCGGGACCGCCGCCCGGGAGGCGGAAGAGTTGCACGACGTGTACGGCGTGGACGTCGCCCCCGTGCCGCCGCACAGGCCGAGCCGGCGGGTGGATCGGTCTCCTAGAGTCTACTTTGACGGCTCCGGCAAGCGCGCGATGCTCGCCCTGCTCCTCGCCGGGGCGGCTGGCACCGCCCGCCCCGTCCTCATCGGCACGCGCACGGTCGAAGAATCTGAAGCGGTGTCGGCCGCGCTCGACGGCGGGCTGGCCGACGCGGCGGACGCGTTGCGCGCCGACTTTCCGGGCCTCTTCCCTTCCTCCGGCCCCTCCCCCCCGCCCCCCATCCGCCACGCCCTGCTCAACGCGCGCCCCGACCGCGCGGCCGCCGAGGCCGCGGTCGTGTCCCAGGCGGGGCTGCCGGGGGCGGTGACGGTGGCCACGTCGATGGCGGGCCGCGGCACCGACGTCCTCCTGGGGGGCCACCCCCGCGGCCTCGCCGCGGGTTTGCTGTTGCGCAGGCTCGGCGCCCTCCTCGGCGGCGCCCCGGACGACGGCGGCGTGCCTCCGTCGCCGCCGTCGCCCGACTGCGAGTGCGCGCCGCCGCCGGCGGTCGCCGGCGCGCTCGCGCGCGCGGCGGCGGAACTGAAAGCGGCGGCGGGGCCGCTGGAGGAGCCGGCAGGTGGCTACGCGGCGGCTGGCTTGCTGGCGGTGGACGCGGTGGCTGAGCCCGGCGGCAGCGGCAGCGACAGCGAGCGCGACAGCGAGCGCGGCGACGACGACGCCGGCCGGCCGCCGCGCGCGCCCGCCGGCCCCGCGCCCGCGGAAATCGCCGCCGCCGAAGTGGAGCTCGCCCTGCGCGCCGCCGAGCGCGTGCGCAGCGAGTGGCTGACCGAGGCGGGCGACGACGGCGCGGCCGGCGTGTCGGTCTCGGCGCGCTTCGCGCGCTCGCTCGCCGCCGTCCGCCCCCGCGCCGACGCCGCCTTCCCCCCGGCCGCCGGCCCCCGCCCCGCCCTGGCCGCCGCCGCGCTGACGGCCTGGCTCTGGTACGACGCGCTCTGCGCGCGCCTCGCGGCCGACGTGCGCGCCGCGGGCGGCCTCCTCGTCATCTGTGCCTCCCTCCTCGACTCGGCGCGCGCCACCGACCAACTGCTGGGCCGGTGCGGGCGGCAGGGGGACCCCGGGGAGACGTGGGTCGTGCTGGAGGCGGGGGACACGGGGCCCGAGGTGGGCGACGTCGCCGGGTCGCTCACCGCGTTTACCGCCGCGGTGTCGGCCGCCGCGGCGCTCCCCCCGCTCGACGCCTGCGCGGTCGACGGCGTCGCCCGCGCCTTTCTCCGCCTGGCCCAAGGGCGGGCCGAGGCGGCGGCGGGGTCGGCGCGGCGGGAGGTGAAGCAGGTGGACGACGTCGTGGCGCCCCTGCGCGCCCACGTGTACGCATTGCGGCGGCTGCTGGTGTGCGGTGGTCCTGGCCGGGTGCGCAGCCTGGCGGGCGCGCTGCTGGCGGACGTGGCGGCGGATATCGCCGCCGTGGCGACGGCCGACGGGTCCACACTCCCCACGCCCAAGGCCGCCGCCGCCGCGGTCGCCGCCGTGCGCGTGCTGGCCACCTCGCCGCGCGCGCCCAAGATCGTGTTCACGGTGCCCGACGACGGCGGGTCGGCCGCCGACCTGGGCGCCGAAGCGCGCAAGGTCGCCGACATTTCGGGGCGCCCCGTGCTCGTGCCCACGGGTAGTCCGGTCCCGTTTGGCGTCGGCACCGACGCGAACGCGGGCGCGGCGCTCGTCGACCACGTGCTGGCGGCGGCGAAAGGCCCCGGCCCTCCCGCCCCCGCGCGCGGAGCGCTGGAGCGCGCGTCGCCCGCCACCCTCCCCGGCCGCGCCGCGCGCGCGCTGGCGGCCGCGCTGGCGGACGAGCTGGTGATGGCGGCCGACGCGCGGCGGGCGGGGGTCGAGCGCGCGCTCGCCGCCAAGTATTCGCTCCCGGGCGAACTCCCGCCCAACCTCACCACCCCCACCGCCGCCTCCTGGGAGAGTGAGGTCGCCCTGGGCGCCCTGGACGACCTGTGGGCCGACTTTTTGGTGGACGCGGACAACTTGGAGTCGGCGACCGCGCTGCGCGCGTTCGGCCACCTCGCGCCGTTGGACGAATTCCGCCTCGAGGCGTCCTCCCTGTTCGCCGCCCTCCTCGCGGACTACCGGTGGCAGGTGGCGGGGGAGCTCTGCGCGGGGCCCACGCTCGCGGTGCGGCCTTCCAGGGGTGGGGGAGACGGGGGGGAGGGCGGGTGAGGGGCGGCCGCTCGGTTGCCATTCAATGTCTACACTCGCGCATTGCTCCCTCCGTCCCTCGTCACCCGGCCGTCGGCGACCGCAACACGGCGCCCCGGTCGGCGGGCGGCGTCGGCAACGGCGGCGGACAGCCTTCGACCGCCCAGGGCGACGTGCCGACGCCCCCGGCAGTCGCGACGGCGGCCAACGAGATGGGCGCGGGGCGCTCCGGCTTGCCGGCGAGGCGGCGCCCGAGCGCGCCGCGCGCGCCGGCCTCGGCCTGCGTCGCCGCCTCCTCCGCCGCCGTCAGCCGCTCCTCCGCCGCCGCCAGCGGCGTCGCCCACAGCTCGGGTGAGGCGCCGGCGGGCGTGCGAGGCGAGTCGGCCGCGCGCGGATGCGCGCGCCGCGCGGCGACGCGCTGGGCAGCGTACAAGAGGCCCGCGCCCAAAGCAGCGCCCGCGACCAGGGCGGCGGCGTGCGAGGCGGTCGTCGAGGCGGTCGAGGAGGGCGCCATTTTGTTGTGTGGGCGCGCCGTCGCCCGCGCACACTCCCGGGTGCCGGCCGCGACCGCCGCCCTCCAGCCGGCCCGCCCCGCGTTCAGGTGCGATGTCGGAGGGGGTCCCGTGGTCGGCCCGGTAACTTGAGAGACTCGCCACTCCCACGGCGTTGCGGGCGGCATGTCATGGCCCGCCGGGGGGTCGCACCGACGCGCGCGCCCCATCCCCGCCCTCTCCTCCAGCCTCCCTCCTCCTCCATGGTCCGCGTCGCTCCATTTGGCGCCGACACGCCCCGTGGCAAGGACGCGCCGCCCGACGCGGCGGCGCGGGAGGTGGCGCCCACCGACGCGCTGGCCCCCCTCGCGCCGCGCGCCGCGCTCCCCGGCGGCGTCGGCGACCCGCCCGGCTTTTCCATTTGGCAGTTTCTCAAGGATGGCGCAGGTAAGGCAGCGGTGGATCGAGGGGTGGCGGCGGCAGGGCCGCGGCCGACCGCGGATGACCGCGGCCTCGTGTCCCCTCTCGGACGGCGCGGCGCCGCCCGCGCGCCCCGCGACCCGCCCGACCCCCCACCTCCTCTCCAGGCAAGCAACTGTTTGTGCTGCCCCTGCCCATCGGCTTCTACCTCCCCCTCACCGAGCTCCAGTTCCGGCTCGAGGAGCTCGAGTACTCTTCGTTGCTCGACGCCGCCGCCCTCGCCCCTCCCGGGTCGATCGAGCGGTCCACTCTGGTGGCCGGCTTTGCGCTGTCGCATTATGGCGCCACCATCCGCCTCGGCAAGCCGTTCCTGCCGATGCACGGCGAGACGTTCGACATCGTCCTCCCCGCGCGCGGCCTGCGCGTGCTCGGCGAAGCCGTGCACACGTCGTTCAAAGAGCAAACCATTCGGCATGCGTGGGTGGCGCAGGGCGCGGGGTGGACGCTCGAGGCGGACGACGAACCGGTCGTCGCATTCAAGGGGACGCACCTCGACTTCCACCTCAACTGGCGCGACGAGATCACGTTTGCCGACGGCGAAGCGTTTTCCTACCGCAAGCCCACGTCGGTGCTGGGGGGGCTGCTCTCGTCGCGGCACAAGTTGACGCACTCTGGGGCGATCCGCGTGCGCTCCACCCTCGGCCCCGGCGTCGACCTCACCTTCCACGAGCCCGGCCTGCTCTCGGGTCGCCTGGCGCGCGGCGGCCGGGCGCCCGCGCGGCACGAGGTGCGGGGCGCGTTTGTGGGCGCCGACGGGGTGAGCGCGCTCGGCGGCGCGCCCGCGCTCGAGGGCGCGTGGCACCTCGGCCTCGACTCGGTCGCGGCCGACGGCACCCGCACCAACGTGTGGACGCTGGAAAACCCTGCCCCGAGCGAGCGGCACGACATGGGCGCCTTTGCCGCGCGCCTCAACGGGCTCACCCCGGACCTGCTCGCCGCGCTCCCCCCGACCGACTCCCGCCGACGCCCCGACGTGCGCGCCCTGGAAGAAGGCCGGTACGAGGACGCGTACGCGCTCAAGGCCAAGCTGGAGAACGCGCTGGCGGCCAAGCTGGGGTCCGCGCGCGGGTCGCCGCCGGCGCGCTGGTTTGAGCCGCGCGGCGAGGGCGCGCTCGACCGCCCCGCGGGGGACCACTTGCGCTACCGGTACAAGGGGGGGTACTGGGAGGCGAGGGCGAGCGGGGAGTGGGGGGCGGCGGGCGTGGACGGCGCCATTTTCTCGGCGGCCGAGTGACGCGAGAGACGAGAGGGGGGGCGCGCCTCGGCCCCCCATTTTTGATTGCCCGCCCACCGGCGCGCGCACTACTGCAACGCGGCACCGGGGCCTCGGGCACGCTCTCCTTCTCTCACACGAGGTCGACCCCCACCACCGGCCGCCGCAGCGCGCCCGCCGGCAGCGCCGCCTCGAGCGCCCCCCCCACCACCGCCAGCGTGGCCTCGTCCCACGGCCGGCCGATGAGTTGGAGGGCGACGGGCAGGCCGGCCTCGCCGTGGCCGACGGGGATGGTCGCGGCGGGGAGGCCGGACATGTTGACGGGGACCGTGAACCGCATGAGCTCCCCCGTCGTGCGCAGGTCGGTCTCGCCGTAGCGCAGCGCGTCCGCGTGGATGGGGGGGGCCACCGTGCCGCACGCGGGCGCGGCGATGACGTCGCACGCTTGAAACGCGCGGCGGAAGTGGACCATGAGCCGGGTGCGCGCCTGCGCGGCTTGAACAAAGTCCGTGGCCGTCAACCGGGCCGCGGTGGCGAGCGAGACGCGGGTCTCGGGCGCGAGGCGGCGCCGGGTGGGGGCGTGCGCGAGCGCGGGGGCGTAGGCAGCCGCGAGCTCGGCCGCGATCGTCGCAATCTGGGCGCACCGCACCAGCTCCAGTTCGGGCAGGGTGATGGGGACGAGCTGAGGAGGGGTGGAGGGTGGGCGGCGAGCTGCGGCGAAACCCCGTCGTCGCTCGCCCGCTCGACCCCCTCTCCTGTCACCTCGGCCCCCGCGGCGACGAGCGCGTCGAGCCCGCCCCGCATCGCGGCCCCAACACCCGGCGCCACGTCGGCGTTCCAGGCGGGGAAGACGCCGACGCGCACGCCGGCGAGAGGGAGGGAGGAGGAGGCCGCGCCGCGCGCGCCGCGACCTGCCGCCGCCGCCGCCGGCACAGTCGCCGGCGGCGGCCGCGGCACCGCTCCCTCCGTCCCCGCATTCGCAATGACCGCGTGCACGATGGCGGCGTCGCCCACGGTGGGCGCGATCGCGCCGACGGCCATGATGGTGGAAGCGGTCGGCGGCGCCCCGTCGCGCGCCGTGCGCCCCACCGTCGGCCTCAAACTGGCCACGCCACAGAGCGCGGCCGGCACACGGACCGACCCCCCTCCATCCAGCCCCAGCGCAAACGCCGCGACGCCGGCGGCGACCGCGGCGGCCGACCCCGACGACGAGCCGCCCGCGTGCCGCCCGCCGTCGTGCGGGTTGCGGGGGGTGCCCCAGTGCGGGTTGAGGCCGGTCATGCCCACGCCAGCCTCGTGGCAGTTGGCTTTGCCGAGGAGGACGGCGCCCGCGGACCGCAGCGCGGCGACGCACGGCGCGTCGCGCGCGATGGGGCGCGTCTCGCCCAGGAACGCGGTGCCGGCGGTCGTGCGGTGGCCGAGCGCGTCCAAGGCGTCGATGACAGCGTAGGGGACGCCGTCTAAATGGGAGAGAGGGGTGCCGGAGGCGTAGCTGAGAGAGAAGAAGGGGGGGGGGGGCGTCGAGGCGTGCTGCGGCAGCCGCCAGCCCACCAACCACCCTCTCTCTTCTCTCTCACCGCGCCGTGCTCTCCGCCGCCGCCCGGCGCGCGTCGGCGGCGCCCAGGGAAATGAA
>Ga0315284_10001358_pt1 | contig 34871 bp, 30 predicted proteins | sample YL17G09_16_MG_FD_203696 | JGI IMG/M metagenome (GOLD analysis project Ga0315284, IMG submission 203696) | Sediment microbial communities from Yellowstone Lake, YNP, Wyoming, USA - YL17G09_16 | ecosystem: Environmental > Aquatic > Freshwater > Lake > Sediment | place: USA: Wyoming | collected... | reverse complement strand
TTGGGTCCTTTATGTTTAAATTTATATTTCCCCAAAAGTTGTTCATAAATCGTCTCCCACCAATCCCTAAAATCAGATTCTGGACTAAGTTTTAACCAATATGCCCTAATCTTAGGCCAAGTTTCCACAAAATCCCTTTTGGAGATTAAAGAAAATAATTCTCTCGGTTGGTCGCAGCGTGAAAGAAAAGTAATTATCCGAGAGATAAATCTCGGGTGCTTTGGATTCTTAATAATTCTTTTTGTCTCTCTAAGCGCCTTCTCATTTAATTCCCAGAAATATTTTGATATATTCATTCTATGGCGTCCTCAGTAAATTTCTTAATTTCATTCTCTAAATAAATAATCATCCGCTTGGAATCGAACTGCTTGTCATAAATATCTAAATCAAGAAGTGAGAGTTTGATCTCCTGCCTTGAAAATGTGCGATACCAGTGCACCATTCCCCGCTGTAAATATCGAGGAGTTTTCTTTAAAAATATATGCAAGGGCTGTATTTTCTTTGAAAGCATATAAATATCAAAGGCATCGCGCGCCTCTTCTCTGCGTCCGATTCTTAACTCCCTGCCTACTTCATCAACTCCTGAAGGTATCCCTGAAACCGTAGCGATTTTTTGCATATATATATTATCTACGCTATACACCCGCACACCCTTAAATTTCTTAATTGCCGGTTTTGAGAAAAAAACATCCTCAACAAAATCAATTTTTAGCGGCCTATCTGAACCCTTGACGGAAACTGTATAAAAACGAACTTTGGCCTTTCCAGTAACAAGAAACTCTGCTTCTAACTTTACACTCTTGCCAAAATATCTACCAAAAGCCGACACCAAACTTTCAATTTCTGATAAATCGTATGTCGGAGAAAAAAAATCCAAATCTGCAGAAAATCTATGATGCAAATAATAAAGCTCGAGGGCCGTACCGCCAGCAAGGGCAAAGTCTTTGGCTTTTTCCGAAAAGACATCTAAAATTTCCTTTTGTGCTTTTCTAATTTTTATATCCATTTTTATCTCACAAATAAATATAGATTATAACCTATATTCAATATAGATTATAACCTATAAAATTTATATTGTCAAGGGATATCCGTATTCGCTAATGCCTGCGCAATCCCAGCCATTGACCAGAAAAGGACAGATAACCGGAGTGAATAAAACTGATTATCAGAGAAGCTGTGTACTAGAAACCCAAAGATAGCACAGATGAGCCCAAGAAGAATGAAATCCTGATTTTTTTTGAATACCTTTATACATAAATACAAAAGCGAAATTAAAAAACCTAGAAAACTCAAAAAACTAAAAATCCCCGCCTCTGCCCAAATTTGTAAAAAGGAGTTATGCGCATATTGAATACCTAAATTGGGGGCGTATTTGGGGAAATAAGCCATAAACGTGCCTAATCCTTTACCCAAAAAGAGATCCTCCTTTATCATAGCCCAAGCCCCTTGCCACATTGCAAACCTACTCGCATCTCCACCGGCTTGAAAGGTAAATATTGCTCTTTCCCTTATCGCCGGTACCAAAGCTACCAAAAGTATAAAAATAAAAAAGACCGGCAAAATAACCTTCCATTTGCGGGATAGAAATAACATTAACAACCCTGCAGCAATAAATCCTATCCAACCTCCACGAGAAAAAGTAAATAAAAAAGGTAGGCCTAAAAGAACTGCTATAAAAAATAGACTAAAATAATAAATTTTCTTTTTGAACTTTACGCAGGAAAGCAAAGCAAGCATTAAACTTAAAATACAGACTAAATAGGCAGCAAGACTATTATGATGACGAAAAGGGCCGGTAATGAAGTACATTCCTCCTCTCATCTGCCTGCCACGCAGAAACTCCCAACCAAAAAATTGCTGGGAAAGAACGTCAGCCGCAACAATGCTTCCTACCGCTAAAAGAATTGCTACAGCATTTCTTATGCGCTGCCGGCTGGCTAAGGTATCCTCGACTATAAGAAATATAGCAATATACTCTGCCCATTTGAAGACTAATGCCTCTATACTCTTTTTAAGATAAATCCCACTGTTAAACAAGGAAAGCCCAGAGAAAACGAAAAAGGACAAAAGAAATAAATGAGCAAGTAACAGGGACTGTCCCCGGAGGGGACTGTCCCTAAAAATAAATTTTGGCTGAAGAATCTTCTTAACCATAAAAGCCAGAATCGCCAAACTAGCAAATATCTCAATTGCCGCCGTGGAAATAGGAATAAAAAATATCAAACCATACAAAGAATACTCCACAATTCTGTCAGCAATTACTATCATCTTCTCTTTTATTCTTTTTCTCAATATGCCCCTTTTCTTTTAAGCACAGCAGGTATCGTCCACAAAAGAATTAGTAAATCCAAACTAAATGACCAATTATTTATATACCATAAATCCCATTTTATCCAACGGCTAAGAGGTAAATCCGACCGGCCCCTTATTTGGGATAATCCGGTTATTCCTGGTCGGATATTCAATCTGGGAACATGATTAAAGTGCAATTTTTGACTTTCTTCTACAGGAAAAGGCCGTGGACCAACAAGACTCATATTTCCTTTTAAAACGTTAATCAGTTGCGGAAGCTCGTCTAAACTATACTTTCTTAAAATCTTTCCAGTAGAAGTTATTCGAGGGTCATTCTTAATTTTAAAGATTAGCCCACCTCTTGCCTCATTTCTATCTCGCAAGGCCTCTTTATAGTCATCAGCATCTGTTACCATTGAACGAAACTTATAGAAATCAAATATCTCACCTTTTCTACCACAGCGTTTGGAGATATAAAATACAGATCCTGGACTGTTCAGTTTAATCAAAAAGGCAATAAGTACAAATAAAGGGGCGAAGATTATTAAACTAAATCCTGCAATCACCACGTCTACAAATCTTTTAATAAAAATCTCAGTCCCGTGTAAGCCGCCATCGATATACCTAATTAAAGGAATAAATCCGATATAGTTCAATCTCATTTGAGTAAAAGAAGACGTAAAGTTATCCGCAACGACTCGCACAGTTTTATTCATTTTCTTTCCCAACGTCATAATCCCAGAAACCACTTTGCGCTCAGAAGGAATGGTAACATAAATTTCATCAACAAAATACTGCTGAACTAAATGCTCTAACTCATTGACCTTTCCTAAGATATTATAATTTAAGACCTTGCCAGCTTTAGCATCATCTACAAAGCCAATGACCTTAAGGCCCAAGTAAGGATTACTTTTTATCTCTTCAGCCAAAGCACAACCCGTCCGGCCTGCACCCACAATTAAAACATTTATATTATAATACCCTTTAGCGATACGATATCGAATAAGAGTTCTTTTAATCGCCCGCCAGAGTGATAAACTTAAAATCAGAAGTAGGCTGCTTAAGCCAAAGACAAGGCGAGAAAACATCTTCATCTGTAGAAAAAATATAGCCAGGCCTGCTAAAACAGAAGCAAAAAACACGCACTTAATTACTCTCCACGTTTCTTTTGGTATAGTTAAAGAACGGTCTGTTGAATAAAGGAGATGATTATTGAGGAAAAAAATAAGGCTTAAACCCCAGATGAAAAATAAAAGGGAGTAATCTCTAAAATAAGGAAGGTTAATTGAAATGAAGTTTCGATTATATTTTAGGAAATAAGGTAGATAAAATGAGAGGATTACCAGCAGAATATCTACAATTAGATAAGCAATGTGTAAATATTTTCTATCCCGATACATAGTCAGAATTATACCCCTTCCGTATATTCTTCAACGAGTAATAAAAATAACAAAGGGATTATCCTCCGCGAAAAAGTATACTGCTCACTATGAACAAAGAGCCGCTTCTAACTTAAGAAAGCTTTGACAAATTGAAAGTATTACTATATTTTACAAGTTGTAAGAATAAATTTTCATATTTGTCTGTAATTACCTCCCATGAATAGTATTGTTTAATCCTTCTTTGGGCTTTCTCGCCATAATATTGAATAATGCTTTGGTGGTCAATTACATATTGTAATTTTTCTCTTAAATCTTTTATGTCATTTTTCTTATAAATTAATCCTGTCTCATTTAGCACTTCTATATTCTCCTCAGTGCCATTAGCAACAATGCAATTACCAAATCCCATCGCTTCAATCAATGCGGGATGTGTTCCTCCTACTTCAGTTGCCTGAACATAACAATATGTATGACTTTGAAGTTCTTTATACCCTTTTCCGAAAACAAAACCTGTAAAAATAATCCTTGGATCGTCATCGGCCATTTCTTTCAATCTCTGTTTATATCTTGCCGCGTAAGGCGCACCTCCTACAATAACTAATTTTTTCTCTGTTTTAACTCCTTTAAACGCTTCAATTACTATGTGAGCATTATTTTCTGGTTCTAACCGGCTTACATATAAAATGTAACCATAAGGAGCCAAGTTCAACTTTTCTATAATTTCTTTAGAATTAACTTTTTCTGTATTGGCTCCATAAGTTATCATTGTAGATTCTTTTCTAAATGTTTCCAAATAATATTTTCTAATGACTTCTGCGTCTGATACTATTATGTCCGGTAATTTAGTTGCAAGATATTCTCCTATGCGACAATAAAGTTTCCCTACTCTATTCCACTTTTTGCGTAATCTTTCTATGCCATCGACATTTAAAACAACCTTTTTCCCTGTTAATCTCGGAATAAATGTAAAAGGACTATTGGCTGCGTTTAAGATAAAGACAACATCATATTTATAAAAACAACAATGAATTGCTGACAAAAATGTGTGAACTACAGTATCTAGATATTTGTGGCTTATAGTTGTCAAAACTATTAACTTTACACCTTTGAAGTATTTGTCTTTATAATCAATAACATTCGACCTACCGTAAACTGTAACACTATGACCTCTCTGAACCAATCTAGGTGCTAATTCTTCAACAAATGTCTCAAATCCACTATATTTAGCAGGTATCCCCCTAATTCCCATAATCGCGATTTTCATTTTTTCAGTATCGATTTTTCTTTTAATTTCTCGATTCCCTGTAAAACATCTTCAACGCTTATTGCCATCATACAAGCACTAGAGCCATCTTTATCCAATTTACATCTTTTTTGAAGACATGGTCGACACGAGAACTTTTTGTCTACTACATAGGCGTTCTTTTGATATGGCCCCACTTGCCTAGGGTCTCCCGGGCCAAAAAGTGCAATAGTTGGCGTAGAAAATGCTGCAGCAAGATGCATTATGCTGGTATCAGGGCAGATGAGTAAATTTACTCTCTTTAGAAGCGTAGCAAGTTCTATTATATTTAGTTTTCCCGCTAAGTTACATACAGAGCTCTCGTTACTTATTCCTTTGATTATCCCAGTTACTAAACTCGATTCAGAAACCGTCCCTGTAAGAATTATTTTCGCTTTATATTTTGAAATAATGAAGTTCGCTATTTGGGCGTATCTTTCCAAAGACCATAATTTTAGATGGCGCCTTGCTCCGGGGTGAATAATACAAAAAAAAGGAATCTCGCTACCTTCCGCTTCAAGCAATTGATTAATTCTTTCTTCATTTTCCTGCGAACTATATATCAACATATTTCTTTCTTGAGCCTCGATACCTAAATACTTTAGGATAGTGAAATTTTTATCTATTTCGTGTTCAAAGGATTTAAATTCAGCGGTTTTTGTTAAAAGATATTCACCTCCTGAGCGGCCAAAAGACAAGCGATATTTTATCCCAGGTATAACCATAAAAAATAAAATGTTTCTAAAATCTCCTCGTAAATCGATTGATATATCGAAATTTCTATTTTTTATTTCTTTTAATAATTTTGGGTAACGAACCAAATATTTTAAATGGTTGATAAAACCTTTTTTTCCTATTATTAAATCTGAAAATGCCCAAGGACAATCTTGCACAATTATTTCATCTATATAAGGGTTATTCAAAAAAACGTCCTTTGCCCAAGAACCAACCATTATTGCGATATAAGCTTTTGGATTTCTTTTTCTAAGTGCCGGGAAAATGGCTGTGGCCATTACTACATCCCCTATTGGCTCTTCCTCAATAAGTAATATTTTCTTAAAATGTTTATCTTTTAATGAGCATTTTTCTGTATGCCATAAATGCAATATCTCTCCTGTCCTATACACTCCTCTTACTATGGTGTTAACAAAAAGCGCTATTATTCTATGTGTCGGGTTTTCGATCATTATCATAAACTACGGTGTTCCCTTAGTTTTCATAACCTATCTAGTTGTATGGTTATTCCTTTCCCAATGAATCGAACAAATACTCAGACAGGCCGCTATTATAATTAAATTATTTATTCAGTGTTTATGTAAAGTCTCCTCAAAAATATCAAGGATTTGTTTTGCCGTATTTTCCCAAGAAAACATTTTTGATTGCTCTACACCTCTCTTAATTAAATCATTCCTTAGCTCTTCATCTTTTATTATTTTCAATATTCCGTTTGCTATTTCATCAATATTGTAAGGGTCAACCAGAATTCCAGCATCACCAACTACTTCTGGAATAGAAGATGTATTGGATGACACAACTGGACACCCACAGGCCATTGCTTCTAGAACGGGCAACCCAAAACCCTCATAAAGTGAAGGCAAAACAAAAACATCTGCCATATTATATAAAAATGGTAAATCTTCATTTGGAATATAACCAGTAAATACTACTTCTTTTTCCAACTTTAATTCCCTAACCTTATTATAAATATCATCATAATACCACCCCCTATTGCCACAGATAATTAGTTTGTGTTCAATCAACTCTTTTTTCTTCAATAAATTAAACGCAAGGACAAGGGTGGTTATATTTTTTCTTGGCTCAAGAGTCCCCACGTGCAGAATGAAATTCTTTGGCAAATTATACTTTAACCTCATTCTGTCAATTTCAATTATATCGTCAATAATTCTAAAATTTTTATTACATCCACAATAAACCACTTGCACTTTTTCAGGGGAAATTTTTAATAGTTCAACAATCTCATTTTTTGAAAAAAAAGAGTCAGTTAAAATTACATCCGCTCTTCTCTTAATAAACGGTAAAAGTATTTTTAAGTATAATCTGAATAATTTATCGCAAGTATTAGGATATCTTAGAAAACTAGCATCATGTATAGTAACAACGGTTGGGCGGGGCGATAAAACAGGTGCGATATAAGCCGGACAGAATAAAATATCTATATTGTTCTTTATCAAATTATATGGCAAACCGATTTGAACCCAAATAATATCTTTTAAAGCATTAAATAACCTCTTAAACATATTCCTTTTTTTCGCCAGATCAAGCCCAGATTGCCTACCATTTGAGAACAGAATAATTTCTTTATTTTCTTTTTTTCTAAGTAAAATCTCTACAATACTTCTAATATATACGCCGGTACCGGCTATGTTTTTGTAATAAGAACTGGCCTCTACGCCAATACGCATTGATCGATAACTAAATTGCAACTTTATTCCTAGCTCCTAACTTCAAAGAAATTATATCGAACGCAAGAAAAACCCAGGTAAAAGGTATCCAAAATCCTTGAGTGAAAATATAAGAAGTAAACAATCCAGTTAGTCCACCAAATAATCCGGTCGCTACTATTGCATATTGGTTATTAATTAACTGAATCTTTTTATAATTATAATGGGTAATTTTATAAACCAATATAATGAAAATAATCAGCCCAATTATTCCGGTGTCTTCCAACACAGTAGTAATGATACTTGGATTAAAACCTGCACTTATTCCCAATGACATTTCAACTTTGATGATATTTTTGGCATATTCCTCTCCGTATTCTTCTGCAAGGTAATTAAAGGCACTGCTACCCGGACCATTACCTAATATCGGATGCTTCAAGAAAGCTTTAAATGAAGTTTTCATTTGTTGCACTCTAATATTTTCTAACCCAATTCTTGAGCCTGTGTAAGCAGAATAAAACCTTTCTCTTAAAATAGTTCTTAATGTTGATGACATTAGTATTGCAATAACAAGAACTGCAACAAAAAAGGATATTCTTGTTATATACAGTGACAAATTAAGTCTTGAAAGTTTAGTTCTGTATCTACAGAATAATAAAGTCATCGCTCCAACAACAAATCCTATCCAGGCGGCGCGAACAAAACTAAAAAAAAGCCCCAGTAATGAAATCACCATACCATAATAGTAGAATCTTTTTTTCTCCTTAATCTTTGAATAATATAATGAAATAAATACAATAGCAAAAAACATACTTACTGCCCCATACCAGTCTGGTTCAACAAAAGTTCCATAAGGCCTTCCCCAAGGAGAACCAATATAATCTTTATGTATTATTCCTAAATGTCCTACAGGTAGATTAAAACCAAATATATAATTAGACATTCCTGCTAAAACCTGATAGAGACCATAGATAATTTCTATTATCCCAGTATAAAGCAAAAGATTAAAAGCTTTATCGAATATTTCTTGCGTAGATAAAAAGTTTATAATAACATAGTATAATATAATCAATGAAAATAATAAGATAGCAATTTTGGCGCTTCGGGCAATCCATACTGTATTAGCTAACGCAATAAAATTGATTAAAATATAACACCATAAAGGAAAATCTAACGGTGTTTTCTTTAAGCGGATCCTACCCAGTGATACTGCAAGAAAAAAATAGCAGACAGCTATAACTTCTAAAATCTGCAAAATTCTTATTCTTGCTCCAAACAAGTAAAACGAAAATATTTTACTTTCTAAAAATAAAGTGAGAATGATAGCATAAAGCAACCAATTTTTTTTTAACAAAAAGGTAAGAAAGACAATAAATCCTCCTAAAAGAAACAAAACAATAATGGCATATTGCGGATATAACGACATAAAAGTACTTAAGAAGAATATGCCTGCTATGGTTAGAATAGCTACAATTTTGTTTATGTTTACCATTTTTAGGATCACTTATTTTACCTTTTTACCAACAATATGAAAACTCCAATAGGCATCTTTATCACGATTATATTCAATAAGTTCAATGCCTTCATTAATCAAAAACGTATTTAATACTTCATAATTAGGACTCCATTTATGCGCAAGTCCTCCCCAAGGACCATTTGGTAACCAGAGCTTATTTGAAATATGCGGGAGATAGAGAAATAATATCCCATTCATCTTTAATTTCTTGATCCATAGCCGTAATACATCCTGCCACTTCTCTAAATGTTCCAAACAATGTGAACTTATTATATAGTCTAAACTTTCATTTTCAAAGTTGTCCAGCTTATATGCATTTTGATATTTCTCATTTCTTATTGGTATTGCTCCGGGGAAGGGCCAAATATCAGCCCCAATATCAAGACCCACACCTGAACAATATTGTTTTGCTTTTTCCATAATATACGATACTGCATTCCCTTTATTTAAATATTTTGGGTATAGCTCACCTTTATATTTATAAAATACTTTCCCATCGTTTACCACTTTAGACATTAGCACGCTGTTAATCAAAAATTCAAACCAGACAAGCACTCTGGTGGGACTTTTAATCGTTTTTTTAAATGCATTTATCATTAAAACAAAACTTTCTGAGCAGATCTTGATAAGCTTTTTTATTGCATCTACAAACCGAATTGGCATAAAAATTAATGGCGCTATAACTGCCCAAAAATATAAATGGAATTTATAATAAGGCTGGATCAGCCCAAAAACTCTTTTTATATCTTGCCCGTTATGCTTGCGGAAACTAATATCTTTAGCTATATAATCCAGTAAAACTCCATTTTTGGCCCGATAAACCGCCCAAGTGGAATATCCTTTTTCTTTTAAAGCCCGTAACACCAGCGCGCTGCCGGTAGAAAAACATTTGTACCATCTCTCTACGCCGGTAAGAACGGAATTAAATCCGCGGTACCTGATAATAGGCTTGGAAATCAAAACGCCTTTAAGTCCTCGCTGGATCCCCGAATAAAGAGCAAACAAGAACGAACCGCCATATTCGTGAAAACAAGCACATTCCGGTTCGCCGACGCTAAGGAAAACTTCTTTTTGTATTACAATCGAAGATATAAACTGCAGCTTTATGCCGAAATTTTTAATTAATTTATCAGAATTGTTAAAATCACAATCGTGGTTAAAATTATAGTTAGCAAACTTAATTACCTTTACCATATCCTTATTCCAAACCGAATAATTGCAAATTATAAGGTTATAATCTAAATCTATCTTTTTCATAATTCTATATATTGCTTCTTCTTCCATTTTATCATCGTCACCAAAAATCCAAAGATAGTCCCCTCTGGCTAGCCCGGCGGCAATAAAAAAGTTCTTATCAAATACATTTTCCCCGTTTCTACTGTATTTTATAAAAGGACACTTACTCAAATATCCTTGCACAATTTCGTTTGTGTTATCAGTACTTGCATTATCAGATATTATAATCTCTATCTTGTCTTCAAAGCCTTTCGCAGACTTAAGCACGCTGTCAAGCGATTCCACGAGAAACCTTGCTCTGTTATATGTCGGAATACAAATGGACAATGCAATCATTCTTTCAGCCGCCGCATTGCTTTTTTTAAAGTTTTTATCGATATTTTCATTATTTTAAACATCAATTTCACCGGATAATACTTTACAGCTTTAAGGAGCGGATAACATAAGCTATCATATCTCTTGTATCCTTTAAAATAGCCTGTCAGGATTTCCGTAATTCTGTCAATTTCGATATTTTCTAAAAACGGCGCATTTGAAACTATTGCCCTTGGAAGATTACCAAGAACAAGTTGTGCTCTATATTCAAGATCAGACTTTTTTATCAAACCTTCATTATATATTGATAAATTGTATTCGTAATAATCCAGACACAGGTGATATAACATATCATAATCAACTGTTTTGGGTATCCGTGTTGCTAAAATCCTTTTCCCTATAAAAAATGAAGGCAGTGCTGAAAATAATGTCACTCTTATAGCCAAATCAAAAATGATTCCCCTGCCTTTCTCGTATTCTTCAATTTTCCTTGATTTTAAAATGCCGTTCAGCACGCTCTTCGCAAGAAAACCATTAAATACAAAACCCGAAAAATGTCCGACTGAGGGATAATTCATAATATCAAACCCTCTTTCAAACTTCATATCTTTTTCTGGCGCGAAACCTGTAGAAAACACCTTATTAATACTTTTTAAAAATCCGTAGTAATTCAAGGCAATAAATGAATACTCCTTTTTTGAAATTACTGTAAATATACTGTTTAATGTATCATTAACATACATGTCATCGTCGCATAATATTGCAATATATTTTCCCTCGGCTCTTTCTATGCATTTTACCTGGTTACCTGCATATCCAAGGTTTCTTTCATTTTTATAATATTTTATGAAGTCGTGTTCTCTTCTATACTCTTTCACTATCTCCTCAGTAGTATCGGAGGAATTATTATCGCAAATAATTATCTCAATGTCATTTCTCAAAGAGTGCGCTTGTGTAATAACCGACCATAGGCATTCCTTTAAAAATTCTGCACGGTTATAGGTCGGGATACAAACTGATAATTTAATATCCATAACAGTGTTTAAAGGGATAAAAAATACATTTTCTTAGCCTAATTATCTAATTCACCTGATCTATAATCAAATATAATAGAAGGGGGATATGAAACACCGTGCCATTCTTTACGTTTTTTATGCAGCACGTAGAGAAACAGCGGTATGCCAATAAAGATGTTGATACCGGCATAAAAAATTGCCATAATATTCGCGTTGAAGTATTTGGCAGATATAAAACAGGCAAGGGCGGTGACCATTGCAAGAAAAATTGAAGTTATCATTAGAGGCTCTTCTTTATGTGCGCGTAAATATCCTGCTATGGAAGAGTTAAACACAATAGCCAAGCTGGAAAGACATAGAATAGCTATTATATGCTCTGGCAACATTCTACCTTTATACTCCCTAAAGTATATACTCCCCAATGTCAAAATTAGGAAGATGATTATTGAAAAAATAAATCCTGCCAGTATTGCCTGACAGGCGCTCCTTATCGCCAGCCTATCTAATCCATTATAATCCTTCTTTCTTATAAAACCTCCGTAGAGAGGTACGCGGGTAGCGACCCATGCTATACTCAGGGTATAAACAATGTTGCTCAATTTTAGACTCATACCCATTTTCCCCGCCTCAACAGGACCGCGGTAGGTAAACAAAAGTGGCACAAATATACAATTGGCAAAGTAAGCCGCCAATGAACTTACAGCTATCTTCCATTGCATAGGAAATATTTCTTTGAACCAGCGTACCTGTAAATTCTCTGCTATTTTCTGTGATATTATTTGTTTTAGTAACCCCGGGTACTTATAAAACAGCCATGCCACTACAACAAGCCAATAGGTAGCGTATTCCGTTGTTGGAGAAAATAGTTTGCCACCCAACACAATCGTGAGCCATACGGAAATTATACCAGCAATAGATTGCACAACCCTCATCCGCTGAACATGTGAAACGCGACCACTTCCCTCTATTACCGAGGTAAATGGTATTAATGCTGTCCCCAGGCCAAAAAATATAACAAGGAGTATCCAAGGTAGAATATAGTTAAGGGTGTAACCTTCCGGTTTGGAACCAAAAAATTTTAAACCTGCGGCTATCATACCAATTATACATAAGCCCGTTATTATTCCATACCATTTTAATGATTTCTTAAGTAGCGATAAAAGACGACCCAACGCATTAGGATCGCCGGTTAGACTGCCGTCTTTCTTCCATGCCAGCTGTGAGCATTCATGACTGGCAAACATAGTGATTACGATACCCAATCCCAGCTCAAAAAAAAAGGATAGCGCCAAAAAACTGGTAAAGGTATAGTAATATCCCTGCTCGACCGGCGTAAGATACAGAATAACCAGATAAAACGTTACAGGGGCGGCTATAAAGTTAAATACTTTACTTGCCAGAAAATAGAAAACGGCTTTATTGACGCCTGTTTTATCAAATAATTTCTTTACAGTAATAATCATAATTCGCTTTTGGCTACGGTAACGTTATCAAACAGTATGGTCTCTCCTTTTTTTAACCCGCCACCCCATATGTTTATCCACAGGCTAGCCTTTACCGTTCCTTTGGGGGCTATGCATTTAGTTTCCAGCTCTTTCCAGCGCGCATCTTTACGTTGTATCCGGGTTGTGGTGCTCCAGTAAAAAGTGTCCCCCTGGGCATTAATGAAGGCAATCCTTATAGACTCAGCGTGGGTATTATTTATACCAACCAAGCACTTTGCACTCACGATGTTTCTCGGAGAAAGCTCAAAAGCGGGTGAGGCCAAAGAAACAGTAACGTATCCCTGATTAACTGCTATTGCCAAGCTTTTTGCGCCTTCTTTAAATTGCCGCGTGTTCGGGGAAAGAGTAACAGATGGTTGCCCGTTTTGCGAGCTACAGTCAATAAGCGTCCAACCTAAAGGCAAAACACTTCCTGATGCTGCGTCGTATTCTTCAAAACCAGAGTTTGGAATCAAGAGGGGTTTAAAATCGTGTCGGAGCAAAAACTGTGGAGGAACAAAAATAGCTACCCACAAAACAATAAAAAGGGAGATAATGACGGTAAAATACCAATAGTATTTTCGAAAAGAAGTTATAAGGTTGCTCTTTTTGACGATTAAAAAACCGCAGAATAAAAACAATGCTAAAAAAAGAACAGCAGAAGTTCTAATTACAGGATTCGTAGAAACAAGACAAAGGTAATCAGCATTTAATGCCGGAACAATACTTGCAGATACGTTTGTAATACCCTTTATTGGTATCTCGATACCAGTGATAAGCTTTATCAGCAAAAATGGATAGATGCCAAAAGGAGAATAGTACCATGAAAATGCATATTTTTTCCAATCAACACCAAGACAGCCGCCGAGCAAATTAGAATAATACAGAATATCGATGCTTGCTCCGAGAAATTGAATGTAGAATTGCACGAACAGTATGGCAAAAAACAATATTTTCAATGGCTTTCCAATTGACGAAAATTTTTCGATAAACGGTATAAGAAGCAGTAAAACAAAAGGAACCGAAAGCGTATCGTAGCGTCCTGCAAAATCATAAATACAGATCTGTGTGGTACCCATAAGAAGTAATAGATTATACAAAATAAGCAGTAGGATAACAGTAATTGCTTCATTCTTATATCTAGTAATAAACTTTTTTAAAGAGATAGTAACGAAAATAGCAATGGGCATATATACCAAAAATCCATCGAGCGGAGAAAATCCTCTAATAAGGATTTTATACCAAAATTCTTTAAACCATGTCCACCCATAGCTACTGCTGTGAGCCTTATTAACATTAATACTGATTGGTATTACCGCGAGCCAGAAAATGATAACCCAAAGATATTTTAAGAGAATTGATTTAAAATGGGCTTGAGATTCTTTTTCGATAAGATATAGGTAAACTAACCAAGGTATGATAAAGATATGAGCGACTAGTTTTGCCATATATGATAACACCATAAAAATAAGACTGAAGAAAAACCATTTCTCTCTTCTTGTTACTTTATACTGAAGAAGCGACCAAAACGTCAAAAGAACGGTAAAGGCAAGGAGTGGGTCAGAAGTATCAAATTTTGCATAAGGCCAAGCGAGAGTAGCAAAACCATAAATTAAGACAAGAATAACGGCGGTCTTTTCTGTACTTAGGTTCTTGGCAATAAGATAAAGTATAACGCAACTAGCAGCAGTCACTACCGAGTTTAAGAGGAGTGTAAACGGCGGGTTAAACGATATACCGCATATCTTGCTCAAAAGCTCTCCGATAATAAAAAATGGAATCTGAAAAAGTGAAATACCCAAGTGTTTTCTGGGCTTTACTAATAATGATAGGTCTCCCTTAACTATATCTATTGTTTGGCCATATTCAACTTTACCGTCAATAGAATAAAAATATGAATAAGCGCCCCCGAATGAAAATGATAAGAGGTAAAAACTCAGAAAAAAGAGAAATATGTGAATGGGTTTTATATTGGTTTTAAACATTTTTTTTGCGTGTATTATTTATATATTTCACAAAAGATAAATAATGGGATTATTCCACATATGTAATGACCCCCCCCCATTAGTCAAGGAATAATAAATTAACCAAAAAGCTTTACCTTTAAAATTACTAACAATGCAGGGAAGATATCGAAAGCTTGAATAGTTTTGCCTTCTTTATGTGTCCGCGGCTTGTACCATACAGACACTTCCCTCATTTTATAATTTCTTTTACAGAGCTTACTTACAAGTTCAAATTCAAAGGCCTGATTATTGGAATTACAATTTAATTTTTTCAAGATATCTGTTTTAATTAATTTTGTAGCTATCACGTCCGTAAAGTTTTTGCGGTAAAATAAATTAATTAAGGAGGTGGCTATTATAGAACCGAGCCAGTATGGCCTTTCTTTGATTAGCTCGCGTTTTGAAACGCCTTTTCTGTCTAAAAGCCTTGAACCAAAAACAGCATCTAGATTTTCACTTTCTATTTTATCTATCATTTTATACACATCATCCATTTTATATTCAAGATCCGCTCCAGGAGCATAAAGATAATCGCCTCGGGCTAAGCGTATGCCTTCGCGGCCAGAATAACCTGCTCCCATATTTCTGGAATGAAAAATTATCTTCAGTTCTTTATCACTTCTTAATCCTTCCAAGATTTCCCTTGTACCATCTGTTGAACAGTTATCTATAACTATTATTTCTTTATCAATATTTATTGCCCTAGTTTCTTCGATAGCCTTAAGAATCGTGGATTTTTCGTTAAAACAGCCTATAAGAATAGTTAGCTTCATATTTCTTTCCTAAAGAAATTATCCAAGGTTTTTTCTATATAAGATAGCATCGGCTTGGTAAGACCGGGATAAACCCCTACCCAAAAAAGATTATTCATCACTAAATCAGTATTTTCTAATGACCCAGAGACCCTATATTTTATATTGCGGTAAGCCGGCTGCCTGAGAAGATTGCCCCCGAACAACATCCGAGTAGCAATCTTATGTTTTTCTAGATACGTAACTATATCTCTACGCTTAAAAGGGGGACCTTTTTTTACTAATATCGGAAAGCCGAACCAGCTGGGTTCGGCTTCCTCTTGCCATCGAGGCAGAATTAGAAATTCTTCATACTTTTTTAGAAACTTATACAAATAGGCAAAATTTTTTCTTCTTGCCTCAATGAATTTATTTAACTTGTTTATCTGTGCACAACCTATAGCTGCCTGCATATCTGTAACTTTCAGGTTATAGCCAATATGTGAATAAACATATTTATGATCATAACCAAAAGGAAGCTTCCCGAACTTTTGAGAAAACCGCCTACCGCACGTATTATCATATCCCGTCTCACAACAACAATCTCTTCCCCAGTCGCGAAGAGACATCAGTATTTTCCTTAAAAGCGAATTACTGGTTAAAACAGCCCCTCCCTCACCCATGGTGATATGGTGGGCCGGGAAAAAACTGCAGGTAGAAATATCGCCGAAGGTTCCAGTGTATCTTCCTCTGTATTTTGAGCCTAAGGCATCGCAATTGTCCTCGATAAGAAATAAATTATATTTCCTTACTGTCTTTAAAATTAAACTTAAATTAGCAGGATTACCAAGTGTATGTGCGATGAAGATAGCTTTTGTTTTTTTAGTAATAGCCTTTTCAATCTGCTCTGCATTAATGTTATAAGTGCCTAACTCTATATCAATAAACACAGGAATCAGATTATTCTGTATTATCGGATTCAGGGTTGTAGGAAAACCGCATGCTGTAGTAACAACCTCATCACCTGGCTTAAGCATCCTTTCTTTTAATAAAGGTGATGTAAGACTAGAAAGCACCAAAAGATTTGCAGATGAACCAGAATTAACTAATAGGCAATATTTGACTCTTAAGAAATCAGCTAATTTTTTCTCAAATTCCCGGGCATATCTACCTGCAGTCAGCCAAAAATCCAGTGAAGAATCTACCAGATTAATCAGCTCATTTTCATCATAAACCCGTCCGGCATAATTTATCCTGCTCTTGCCGGGGACAAACTTTTCTTTCTCCTTGCCGAAACGGTAGAATTCTTTTATCTTATGTAATATTTCTTTGCGTAATTTTTTCTCGGTTTTCATATCTCATTAAAAATAGAACTCAATCTCTGCATGCTCTAATCAATAAAATCCTCGCTTGTAAACACTTCAGAATAAGGCACTGGAAGCGGTTTGCCATATATTTTTTTTGCCTCATATTCATTAATAAATCCTCTGTTCTCTGCGATAAGACATGTATCAATATAATTTCTGAAATATTTAATTTTCATACCCCTTTCAATAATGTCTTTTAATGACTCCTCAAAAAAGTTTCCAAATGAAACATGAATATATGGACACGGCATCACATCGCCATACTTTGTAATAGACACCATTCTTTTAACTGCTATGCAGCCTAAATTAAAACCATACGCTGGAGTCAAATGTGTAAACACATTATACTTTTTCTCGAGTTCTCTTAAATAATCCATGTCATCTCGAGTAACAAGAACATCATAATTACCCTCCCATTCGCCAACAGGCTTTGCATAAGTTACAAATACCCCTACTCCCTTTTTTTTCGCAAATTCCAAGAATTCAATAAATTCTTCCGATCTAATTCTCTGCTTAGTAACTACAGTAGCTAATATAATACTTAATCCTGCGTCTTTAGATGCATCAATAGCTCTTATAGCTCTTTCATGCGAACCAGCTTTACGTCTAAATTCATCATGTTCGGTTGCCGAAAGGCTATCAAGACTCAGCTGAATTTTATCAACGCCTATACTTTTTAAATATTTCGCTCTTTCTGCATCCAAAAACCATCCATTCGTATCCGAAACTATCCAAAATTTCTGAGGGTCGATAGCCTTAACTACATCATCAAAATCCGGAAAAACTAATGGTTCTCCACCCGTAATTACAATTTGCGCAAGACCCATTTCGTCAGCTTGCCGCGAAAGTTCCTTTACATCACTAATTGTAAAAAATCTTCCTTTCTTTTTCCCCTGGAATCCACTTATATCACAATGTTGGCAGCGAAAATTACATTTGTAATCGTATTGAAATTGAATTATAGCTATGCTTTCTCCATTTTTAACTTTTTCACCATATTTCATGATTTTTTCATAAACATAGGGTTTTTCTTTTTTTAGCAGGTTTCTTTTTTTTGTTTCATTCAATTTTAATTGTTCTTGTAGAGTTGACATAATTTTTACCTACTTAATAAATTTTCGATACATCTTGTGAACAGAAATTATGTTTTCCGGGCATTTGCTGTGCCATGCCCATTGTCCTGGTTTGGGAATCCCTTTTTTAAATTCGAGATTTTTATCGAGTGAACTAATTAATCTACATTCGTATAATAAGGAAATGGTGTGGCCGCGATCCCTTCTTGAAAGATATATGACTTCATTAATTGCCAATGGTTCTTTTTTGAACTTTATTTTAGCCACAAGTTCATTCTTAGCAACAGCCTTAATTCTATCGGCTATCGTTTCTTTGTATCTTATAATGCCACCTGGAATATGCCAACCAGGTGGATAATAACCATCATCCCTCCAGGTTAGAAGTGTATGATTCTGTTTATTTTTTATCAGCAAATCCACATTTATCATCGGAGTAATTCTGCTTACAAAAAGGAATATATCCTCTGCCAGCCCTTCCTGAGGATTTTTAATTAAAGATTCTAATAAATCAATAGTCTTAATTAATAACCGGGAAATTTTATGTTGTTGCATAAAGTACCGTTTCACTAATAAACGATGTATAGTTTCGTAGATAAAATTTATATCCCAATTGTAAACTTTTAAGGTAGAGCGGAATATCCCATATGTGGTTTGGTGCATGATATACAGATATGGCAAGCTCTGGTTTATTTTCCTTAATTAGCATTTCAGCTCCCTTTAGCGCTTCTAATTCCACACCTTCCACATCCATACTAATAAAAGTAGGCTTAAAGCCTGGAATCGCATGATCTATTGCAACGCACTGAATAAAAGCATCACCTTTATCTGAAATCATACTATTAATTTTATTATTACATATAAATTTAAGTTGTGTTTCATGGCTAAAGACACCGCACGGAAAGGCAATCACGCTTTGTGCTATTTCGTTATGTTTAGCACACAAATATCGTCTCAAGAATTCAAAATTTTCTGGATCCGGTTCAAAACAGACTATTGCGCTAACCTTACCAAACAATGCATTTAGTCGCATTACAGTATCACCGTTATATGCTCCGCAGTTAATAAAGCGTGAATATCCCTTACTCAAATTAATATCTCTTGGAAAATACTGTTCTTCCAGAGGATAGCTGGGAATATGAATCGGTTTTCTCTGCATATGTGTTTGAATAAGACAGGTAAACACCTTACGACTCAAATCATCAGAGAAAAGATCCAAACACTCCATAATTTTTTCTCGGTTTTCCAAATAATAATTAAACCCTTTCTCCTCCAATTCTGTTGCTGGATGAAGAAGATGATACTCATATATATCAGTTGATAATATTACATTCTTAAACCCTAATTTGCGTAAGCAATAGAAAATTTCTTCATGATATTCCTTCTTTCCGACCGTAACTACAACTACTGTATTTTCTTTCTCTTCGTTACTTGGTTTATATTTAAGGGGAGAGAATGCAGGAACTCCCAAATGGGTATCGCCAGATTTAAACTTACGGTCAAGCACAACATATGTCTTAAGTCCGTATTTCCTTAAAACAAAATTTGAAAAAGTGATAAAACCATCCCCCCCACCGTAAAGGATTATCTTTCTATTATCAAGCAAATGATGCACGCAGTTTGTCGGATTATTAGGGAAAGTCGTTTGCCGGAATAATTCCGAAATTGTTTCTTTGTAATTGCTCATTCGTGGTACTTAATGTCTGCAGAAGCCCCTAAATTCCTCTGGTAAATAAGCTACTACTGTGCCACGCCTATGGAAAAAGTCTTTAACTTCAGTTTCGTGCTTACCACCTTTAGGAACACAACCGATCGTTATACCGGCATCACAGAGCACGGACGGAGCATCGGTAAATGGGAAAAAAGCATCTGCAGCAAAGGCAGCACCTTTTATATCATGACCACATTCTATCACCCTCGCCACAGCAACTCTGGCTGCTTCAACAGTCGAAGGACCCCCTCCTGCACTCAAAAGAGCGCTATCTTTGGCTAAAGCGATTTCATTCCCGCCGTGAAAAGAGCTGAAAGCAACCGCCCAAGCCACTATAAGCGATTGAATTTGGCTTTCTGATAAGCTATGACCGCCCAATTGGCATTCTTGCAGATTCAAAACATAGTTTGCGGGCGGTTGTCTGAGAAAACCGCCCCGTACTGTGCGGTATACGAATCCAGATCTTTTCAACAATGGCGAGTGAAGTGCGCTGTTTTCAAAGAGTTTCCTTCCCTTACGCTTACCCAGGACCGATATTGCCTCTGAGGTAAAAGAAGGCGCCATCACCAAGTCAAGCATCCAAGAACTATCGCCAAGCAGACGCTCTCTGCGTTCGCTTTTGATAAAGACTTCCGCAAGTTGCTCATCAACCGGAAAATTTGTTATCACTTCCCCTCCCCATATCGAGCGCGGATTTCCAAAAAGAGCTTTTTCAACAGCTTGAGCAGGGGATCCATTACTTGTACCCATGCCACAGGCATTTCCGTGTTTGGCCGCCACACAAATATATGGCACCGATTCGGTATTCAGTTTAAAAGCCTCCGCAGCCAAACATATAGTCTTTAATATACAATCAGCGTCCGCAATATTAGTAAAACAAGGGGCTTCCCCGGATACTTGTTTGAAATTCAGTAATGAAATTGGGTCGTCTTCTACTTCTAAAACAAAAGCAGACGACGGAACCTGGTAAGGATTTTCTCCGTTTAGCAAATTATAGGAAAAACGTCCTGATAGGAAGTCGTATTTTTCTCTATTTGCCACAAGAGAGGAATAATGCATTGCGATCTCAAAGCAGGCTTTGTCTGCAAGCTCAAGGCGTAAACTCTGAGACACTTCTTGAGTTTTGGATATTTCGGACACAACCCTTTTCATATCCCCAATGCTCATAACCGGAATACGCCCGCCTTTAACTGCAAGCGCTAAAAGACTCCGTCCCCCTACATCATTTCCAACAGAAAGAGGGTAAGGAATGACATAAACCAGATCAATGCGCGGCTGTCCATTCGCAGTGAGAGCATATTCCACCTTCGCATGCAGCGTCGGGGGGAAACCATATTTCTCTTTCACTCCGGTAAAATCGGCAATATCCTGAACCGGTAGTCCTTTTTTCTTTAGCAAACTGACTGTTTCACTGGAGGCAATTATATCCCAACCCAATTTTATCAATTGTTCTGCAAACTGGTCAGCATAAAAAGTATCATTTAGTGAAAATAAAGCAACGTGTTTCATTTCCCCTCCTGGTTGCATAAGGAATAATATATGTTTTCAAGCCAATCAGGACATCTTAACCGACTTAAATTTATGCACTTGGGAATTTCAAATTTCAAAAATGGGAATAAATTATTTATACCTGCTGGGCATGCATATTTTGTTTTCATACAGGTTGGAAAAACAAAGCGGTCACCAACTTTGTGACCATAGTCGCATGGGCCGTTCACCTTGACGACTTCAGCGTGTATTACATCCCGCCAATCTCCGGGAACCCCTTTTTCAAACTTGCCGTCATTAGGACGGACTTTGACAAGAACATCAACGCTCTTTTCAGCGGGGCAGCATACATTACAGTCTCCCTGTTCATTGTAAGCAAATTTTGCACCGAATAAAGCTCCCAAAAAATACGGATAGAGCGTGTGAAACATAATTGGACATATATTACTGGTAAATATTTCATCTGCTTTATAAATTTTGCCAGTTTCTTGATGCTCTTTATGCCATGGACAAGCAGTCTTGCCGGGTAACTGTTTTACGCATATATTAGTTTTCATATTATAAAATCCCTCCATTTAGTTGTTGCATTTTGACACTTATGTAATATTTCGTTCAATTTTGTGATATTACAAACAGAGCATTCATCGCCGACTGGAGGTGTATTATTTACAAATTCTTCAATCTTCTTGCGCCTCTGTCCTCTCCAAATTTCCTCAAAACTTTTTTTATACAAACTGCCATAGCTATATTCATTTTTCCCCCACATTCTCCAGCACGGATAAACTTCACCATCGGAAGATATGATAGTATAGAACTTAATTCCCTGACAATAATTTTGCGTCCAACATTCTTTATTTATCCCAACAAAATATGTATCATCATTAATCGGAAATCGCACTTTAACACAAAATTCACTATCTCCTAAAGTTAATACTTTTGCTTTCATTTCATCTATCTCTGTTTTTGAAAAACTATTAGAAACTTCCTCTTTTTTCCCTAAAGGTGAAAATTCAGTAAAAGTCGCTTCTTGTGCAACTATATAATCGAGCCCCAGTTCTTTGTAAAACTTTACAATGTTATATGCATCTCGGAAATTATCCTCAAAGAGATATACAGTGGCCCATAAGGCAATCTGTAATCCATACTTCTCTCTTAACATAACTGCACTCTTTATGTTATTAATTAGATTTTTCCATTGTTCTTCTGAACAGCCGTGCCAATACGCATATCTTGTGGGATTATTATCAAGTACACTAAACCTTATAAATAATAAGTGTTTCAATATCCTCTCCTGCAAGGATTTATTTAGCAAAAGGCCATTTGTAACAATACCTATAGATAATTGACGTTTAGCTCCGACTTCTATTGCCTCTGGCAAAGCTTTATGTATAAGCGGTTCACCAGATCCTTGTACCAAAACCGCCTTAACTCCAGCATTGGCTAATTGTGTGAAAGAGTTAATTAAAATATTATCCCGTAATTTTTCTCTTTCATTCCCCCTTCTATTAGTATAGCAATACCTGCATCTTTGGTTGCACATATGGGTAGGACTGATTTCAACTATTACCGGTGGAAAATACATATCGTGTTTCCAGGCATATAAACTATCTATCTGGTAAAGTGTCCTAAGATCATTATAACCTTTCATATGGATTGAATAGCTCATAATATACTCCCTTACGTTACGTAATGCTCAGTATGCTAAATCAATACGCAATTTCAAGAATATTTACTATATCCTTTGGCGACAGTCTGACAAAGTTACCAATAGTACCGCTTTGCATATACTTCACGCAATTCCGGGCAATTTCAGTATAACGAGTCTTGTCATGAATACCCATTTCACGCAAGGTAGCGGGCATCTCTATAGTTTTTAAAAAATGCTTAAACTGATCAATGGCTAATACAATTGCTTTTTCAGCATCAATTAAATTTGTATCTATATCAAACACCCTATTGGCAAACTGCGCAAATCTATCAATATTTGTTTTATATACATATTGCATCCATGCCGGAAAAATAACGCCAAGAAGCACGCCATGCGCAACATCGTATATCGCGCCAACTCCATGTGCAATTTTATGCGAAGACCAATCTTGCTTACGGCCAAAACCGGCTGTATTGTCGTTGGCTAATTTGCATGCCCACATGATTTCTGCTCTAATATCATAATTCTCTGGTTCCTGCTTCACTAAAACTGCATACTTCATAAGTGTTTTAATAAGACCTTCACCAATCATATCGGTACAATCCACATAGGTTGTATTTGTAAAATACATTTCTAAAATATGTGAGATTGCATCCACTATCCCACAAGCTGTATAATAATAAGGCAATGTATATGTTATTTCAGGGTTTAGAATTGAAAATACAGGGGCCATTATGGAATTAGAATAGGCCATTTTTAGTCTTTTTTCTTCATGTGTAATAACTGCCCCTCCGCTAGACTCACTTCCCGAACCGGCTACTGTCAATATGGTTGCTACTTTAAGAGCTCTTTGGGGAACAAATTTACCTTCAAAGAAATCAAAAAAATCACCCTGCCACGGTACACCTACGCTTATCGCCTTTGCCGAATCAATAACACTACCGCCTCCTACGGCTAAAATGAAATCTATATTTTCTTCTCTGCAAAGCTCTATTCCTTTATACACTAAAGCAACGCTAGGATTTGGCTTTACCCCGCCAAGTTCAACATAACTTACCCTAGCGGCCTTAAGAGAAGCCGCGACCTTATCGTATAATCCGTATTTTTTAAAACTTTCGCTACCAAAATGCAGCAGTACTTTTTTAGAATATTTTGCAACCTCTTCTCCCACCCTAGACTCCATACCTTTGCCAAAAAAAATCATAGTAGGATTATAATAAATACCATTGATCATAGCTACATCTCCCGTTCTATCTAAACAACCTCCAAGCCAAAATCTCTCAATATAGCAATATTTATATTTTTATCAAACTTCTGTTGTATAATCTTCGCTACTTCGTCAGAGTAACTAGCTGCCAGAACAATAACCGCATCTACAGGGTCTTGATTAAGGGTATCAGGAGAAACTATAGGGATATGTGTGGCTGGTGTATATTTATTCTGTTTAAATGGCGCAGAGTCAACCACATATCTGATTTTACCAGCTAAATTTAACAGAGAAATAACTGCCAGCGCCTGATGCCCAGCTCCCCATATGGCTACTTTTTTATCCTTAAAACGAAGAATATAATTTTCTATCTCCTTTTCAAGTTTCGTCTGATGTTTATAAAAATGCGACAGGTCTAACTTTTTCATTTTTCTTACCACAGCAGAAATTATATAATCGTTCCACACTTCACTACAGTCAATAATTTCAAAACCATTTAGTCTTAACGTAAAACTCAAAGTTTCTTTAGTAAAATAAAATAGATGGTCGCTTATAAATTCAGAGAAAAGTTTGTTGCGCAAAATCATATCAAAATTTGGCACCTCGACAAGTCCTATAGCGTCATCTTTTAAATTATTATATATACCCCTTAAAGTTAAATTCGGCTTAGGCAAGTGTTCAAGGAAACTCAAAATATAAAACGCAGCAAATGGAGTATTGTATAATTTATAATTACTACTTTCAATAAATCCTTTTGAAACATTTAGGCCATTTTTAATACAGTGATTTACCGATTCTTTTGAATACTCCAATCCATACGTCTCTACATCAAATTGCTGCATAATAGATAGGTACTCTCCACGGCCGCAGCCGATTTCAATAATTTTCTTTCCTTTGAGAGAGAATTTTTGTATCAATTCAGCAAATTGCTTCCTGCGATAATCTTTCATTTCCTCTGAAAAGCCAGCAGCACGAATAACCTCCTTGTAATAAGGAACAGGGGCATTACTTAGCTGCACCAATCCACAACCTGAACACTGATAGACTTCCAAAGTAACTCCTTTATCGCTTTCAAGCGCGTCTTTATCTGGCAAAAATTGAGCAGCCCTAGGCATATTCTCATAGCTTAGCAAAGGTTCTTTGAAGAATTCATGACCGCAAACTCTACATTTATTTAATGTAACCTTTTTCATAATTTATCTTTTTCAATAATATGTTTATTTAAGTCATACCAATTATATAAAACCTTAATGCCTTCATCAATTAAAGTAAACTTAAAATCTTTTAATTCACTTAAAAGCAATGAGTTGTCTCCGCTATATTCCCTACCAAGGCCATCAGTATTAATTATAATATCCAAATTTTTTCCCGATATTTTAATAATTTTTTCTGCCAACGTCTTGAAATCATAGACGTTGCCAGTACAGACGTTATATACGTTCTTGCGGTGTTTATTGTTGATAAACCACTTTACAATTTTTATTAAATCATCAATATATATGAAATCAAAAAACTTATTTTGATTAATCTTAATTGGCAGGTCAAAGACTGCATGACAGCAGGCATTTGAAATAAAACGAGTCCACCAATCATCATATTTACCAAATACCGCAAAAAGTCTAAGATTGTATATATTACTGTTTGATTGTGTATATTTAGTCATTATATATTTTGAAAAACCATATTGATCTTGTGGAACATGTTGGTCAAAATAATCCTCCTTCATTTTAGGTATCCAGTTTTGCCGGTCAAACTCTGCTCCTGAGCCAAAATAAATCATTTTGCCAAAATAATCCTTGCATCTTACAATGTTAAAAAACATTTTCAAATTATATTCCAGGACTTTTGATGGATCTTTTGTAGAATGTTTTGGTGCGGCATCGTATGTAGCCGTATGTATAATGACATCAAAATGGTTGCTCTTTATATAATCAAAAACTTTTGAAGAATCCGAAAGGTTGAGTTCTTTACTATTACGAGATATCACAGTGTATTCATTATTCAGTTGTTCAAATAAATTTCTCGCAATGAACCCATTTCCTCCGGTTATTAATATTTTCATTATTTTATTCCTCTATAGGCTTTACAATCATATTTGCCTTAAATTCTTCTCTATCTAAAAATGGCCACAAATCCTCCAGCGGTTTAGATACAATAGAGCCATCGGACCTAACTTCTGACGAAAGCCTGGGAGCAGTCACTAATTGCGGATCTACCATTACCTCACAAATAAATGGGCCTTCTGTTTCCAAAACTTCCTTTACGCGTTCCTTAAGGCCTGTATGATTTAATATCCGGGTATTTTTCAGGCCGTATGCTGAAGCAACTTTACAGGTATCAGGAAGAGTTAAGCCACTTGAAGGATCGCAACCAACTAAATGACCATTAAAATAGTTTTTTTGCATATTTTTAATTGATGCGTAACCATTATTATTTAAAATAAATATTTTTACGGGTAACTTTAGTCTCGCCATTGTCTCCAAATCTTGAATATTATGCTGCAAACCTCCATCGCCTATAATACTAACCGTACGTTTTTTGCCACTGGCAAGGCAGGCCCCAATACTTGCAGGAAGACCAAATCCCATTGCTCCTAAACCCGGCGTATTAAATATGCGCTGACCTTTTTTTACTTTAAAGGCCTGCATAGTAATTTCACTACAGCCTCCGGAACTTCCCGGAACCAAAACATCATCTTCTTCCATCAATTCAGACAAAACATCTATTAATATATAGGTATTAACGTATTCTTTTTGTTCCCAGTATTGGGGTAATACTACAGGGTATTTGCTCTTCCATTCTCTACAGCAAGATATCCACTTAGAACGGTCTTTAAATATAAATTTGTCTTTTTTTCTTAATAACTCTTTTATAAAATCCCTGGCATCTGAACAGATAGAAACATCTATATCCATCTTAAGCTTTTTTATTTCAGTGAAGTCAATATCAACTATAACCTTCTTGGCTGCACGGGCAAAATTTTGGTAATTATATCCGACCTGCGGTAGGTCTAATCTTGCACCTACAGTCACAATAAAATCAGAATTCTGTTGAATAAAATTTGCTCCCCGCTGTCCAATAGAACCAGGCCTTCCAAAAAAGAGTTCGTGGTTTTCGGGTAAAAAATCTATTGCTTTCCAGGTTGTCAATACAGGTATTTTTAGATGCTCAATCAAATCAAGAAAATCCTTTAATGCACCAGACAATCTAATACCGTTTCCTGCCAGGATTACGGGTCTTTGTGATTCATTGAATAATTGAATAGTTTTTTCTACTGACCTTTCAAGTTCTTTTTTATTTTTCTTTGAGGCTAACTCAAGATGCTCGAATCCCTGAAGCTTAGGCTCATCTACCATAGTTGCCTGAACATCCAGGGGAATATCTATCCAAACCGGGCCAGGACGGCCGGTTCTAGCAAGATAAACTGCCTTTTCTAAATGATACCTTATACTTTCTGGCTCTAAGATTGTAATCGTATATTTTGTAATTGGCCTTACTATAGAAACAATCTCTATTTCTTGATTACCCATTTGCCTGACACCGGTCTCGCCAATCATATCTGGACGTTTTACCTGCCCTGATATAATCAATACCGGGGTTGAATCAATCCAGGCTCCTGCAACTCCCGTGATTGCATTGGTGCTTCCAGGTCCTGTAGTTACAAGTGCTACTCCTATATTGTTTGTGTACTGTCCATAGGCTTCAGCAGCTATAGCCGCAGCCTGTTCATGAAGACAACAGATATATTCTAAATCTGACCGTCTCCCTAGAGAATCAACTAAATGCATGCAGCCGCCACCCGGCAATAGAAAAACATGTTTCACCTTAAGGCTAGCAACAAACTGAAATACATAATCTGATAATTTAATCATCTCTTTATCTTGCTAAAGCTGTAATTATCTTCAATGTTTCTGGTATACTCAATCTACTTTTGTTCCAAGGCCGGGGAAATAAAATACCTTTTATGCCTAAATTTCTACATTCCTGAATATTTGCTTCGTTATCATCGATAAAAATACCTACCTTGCCAAACCAGCGCAAAAAATCCTTTTTACTTTTATCGTATTGAGGCATCCTTAGTCCTTTGCGAACAGATGGAACAAAGTGAAATGTCCTTATCCAAATACCAAAATGTCTCAATACCCACTCAGCATTTACATAAGCTGCATGTATAGGTACTGCGGTTATAGCGATGTGCCGGAAAAACTCACCGTTTTGCAAAAACCATTTTTTTACTTCGAGGACAGGTTGCATATTTCTATATTGCATAGATAATCTAAATTCATCCAAAGAAGTTAAATACTTTTCTTTACTCACTCCTAGAAGCTTATGGGGTGGGTTTTCTTTTATTTCATCGTATTCCAAACTGCACTTAGGATATTCAATTAACCATTTTTTATTAAACCAAAAACGCATAAGTTCATTTAGGACATCATCTATATCCCAAGCAATAGTAATCATGCTATGCTTAAGAAATTGGTTTATAGAGCCAATCTTGCCAAAAGGTCATATAAGTTTTTCTAGCTTCATTTTTCTCTATACGCGGGTCTTCGTAAAAAGAGTCCTCTGCTAAGGAAGTAGTGGATATTTCTTCAAAAACTGTTCCGTTTTTTGAGCTAAAACCGTGTTTTATCCCCTTTTCAATGGTAACTATATCGCCAGGCTTATATTCTCTTTCCTGGCCACTAATATTAATAGTAAGACTGCCGTATAAAATATTAAATGTTTCCTCTTTCTTGGCATGATAATGTATAGGGTGGCTTTGGCCTGAGAGCAATATTATTAACTTCTTACAATATTCCCTGTTTATACAATTGATAAGGACAGCTCCGCATTGTTCAAATTTTTCGATTCCATAATGATGCGAAATCTCTAGTTCTAATTTATTCGGAAGGAAAAGCCTGCTATCTATGAGTATAGGTTTTATTTTATTAATAATTTGTAAGATCCTTTCGCGCAGGTTTTTTATATTTACATCACCAAACAAAATAGGTTGATTTATCTGAATGTCTTTATTAGCAATGAATTCTCTGTATTTAGACATATCGTTGGCTAATATCTGTTTGTCAATGTTAGGGATAGCAAAAAATGTATTAGAAATATCTAATTTTTGACCTTTTTTAATACTATTTTTAGCAAAGACGCCTCTTTGTAAACCTCTTAAATCCGTTTTTTCTTTTTCAGAGAAGCTTCTTCTCTGGCCAGAAACCCCGCATATTTTAAACGCTTCCTGCGCTGCTTCCAGCCACTTGCGTATTTGCTTGGGATTAGCAGAATAAGAATTTAAAGGATACTTATCGGTCTCGATCCCTACGTGTTTTTCAAATATAGTTGCTCCTTTAGCAATAGCTATTTTAATAGCATCGTAATTTCCGGGATCTTCATGAGTAGAATAACCTATAAGGCATTCTGGATACCTTTGCTTTAACAAATCAATCTGATTCAATTGCAAATTATCATTAAGTGTAGGATATTCACCTACGCAATGCATTAAAGCGAATTGTTTTTCTCTATGTTCCAAAAACATCACCACTTTATCAATATCCTCTAGGGCTACTGCGGCTGTAGAGGCGATAACTGGCTTATCTATCTTAATAACTCTTTCTAAGAGCGGCCAATCAGTCAATGAGCAACTTCCTATTTTTATTATGTCGAACCCATGTTTTTCTATAAGGCCTACGGATTGTTCGTCAAACGGCGTGCCGACCGCCATAAATTTCATTTTTTTAATTTCATTCACAAGTAATTTAAAATCTGTTTCACTCAATTGTGTCTCCAGAAACCGTTTTACATATTTTACATCCTTTCTTCCTTTATATTCCGGATGGATAAATGTGTCTATATCCCTATACTGAAGTTTAAAACCAAAAGTAAAGTTAAAATCTTTACAGACTTCGCATATCTGCCTTATAATATCTAAACCGTGCCTTAAGTCTCCGGCGTGATTATTAGCCATTTCAAAAATAAATAAATTTTTAAAATTCCATTTGTTAGTCATCAAGACTCACCCCTTTTATTTACCTAAAAGACCACGGTACCAATCAACGGTTAAGTTTAGGCCTCTATCCAATCCATAATTTGGCTTCCAGCTTAAAGTTTTTCTCGCCTTCTTTGAAGATAAATATTGATGCTCTATTTCATATCTTGCCTCATTAAGTATCCTGTAACTTAGTTTTTTACCAATTAATTGATAAATCTTTTTGACCAGTTCAATTACTGTAACAGGATTCTCATTACTAAAATTAAAAGCCTCGCCACCCAGCTTCAGCTTCTGTAGTTTTTCTGCAAGTAGAATATAACCATTAATAATATCGTCAATAAAAATATAATCTCGTATAAATCTGCCGTTACTACGGATTAAAAGGGTTTTACCAGAAAGCGCACACCTAATTGTATCAGGGATTATCCTAGAAAAATTAAAATCTCCCGGCCCGTAAACATTACCGCACCTGGTTACGGCAACCGGCAAATCATAGGTATGATAATAAGTATAAGAAATTAAATCCGCGCAACTTTTAGAAACATCATAGGGATGGTCTCCGCAGAGGGGCAAGGTTTCTTTATAGGGGAGATTTTTCTGATTTCCATATGCCTTATCACTAGAAGCAACAATTATTGCTTTAACTGAATTGCTATTTCTGGATGCCTCGAGAATATTCCAAGTTCCTCTTATATTTGTGGAGAAGGAAATAATTGGTTTCTGTAACCCTTGACCAACCAGAGATTTTGCTGCCAAATGAAAAATAATCTCTATTTTGTTTTTCTTGATAATTTCTGACAAGAGCAAAAAGTTCTCCACGCTTGCCTTGATAATATTGATTTTATCTAAATCCTTTTTTGATAGGATTGTTTGTTTTCGGCGTATCAAAATGTCTAAAGCGTATATGTTTGCTTTCAAATCAAGCAATGCCTTGGTAAGATGAGAACCCAAAAATCCTTCATAACCTGTTATAAGAACTTTTTTGTTTTTCCAGAATTTAGTATCCATGCAACCTTAATCCTTCCACACCTTCCAAGGAGCGGATCCTATATCCCATAAATTTTCAAGTTCTATTTTTTCTCTTAATGTATCAAAGGGCTTCCAGAATCCATAATGTTTATAGGCAACAAGTTGACTCTCTTTAGCTAAGGTTTCTACCGGCTTAGCTTCCCATGCAGTGTTATCTCCCTCTATATAATCAAAGACCTTCGGCTCTAAGACAAAAAAACCGCCGTTTATCCATGCATTATCACCCTTGGGTTTTTCTTGGAATGCTAAGACATTATCTTTTTCATTTAAATCCAATCCCCCAAACCTTCCTAATGGCTGAACAGCGGTTACAGTTGCGAGTTTGCCATGTCTTTTGTGACATTCTAATATTTCCTTGACATTTATATCTGCCACTCCATCTCCATAGGTAAACATAAATGTCTTATTGCCTACATATTCCTTGACTCTCTTTAATCTACCCCCAGTCATTGTTTCGGCACCGGTATCAATAAGGGTTACTTTCCAAGGTTCAGAAGTACTTGAATGTATGTCTATTTTATTATTAGCCATATCAATCGTCACATCGCTTGTATGCAAGAAATAGTGGGAAAAATACTCTTTTATTATATAACCGCGATAACCGAGACAAACGATAAATTCATTAAATCCATAATAAGAATAAATTTTCATTATATGCCAGATAATAGGTTTACCGCCAATCTCCACCATTGGCTTAGGAATGCTACCTGTCTCTTCGCTAATACGCGTTCCCCTACCGCCAGCCAAAATTACTACTTTCATAGAATTATCTCCTTTAATCTTTAGATTCTTAGTTTATGTTTCTTATAACAATCTGATATTTTTCATGATAGACGCCTAAGATATCTTGGGATTAGATTTTTCCCAGAATTCGATGAAAAAGGCTAAAAATATGCCAAACATAAGGCTAACTACTCCAGAGATTGCGATATTTTGTTTTTTCTTTGGTTTTATAGCAAACCTTGGAACGGTTGCAAGTTCAAAAACTTCAAAATCTTGAGATTTTAGCACTAAATCTTTAAGTGAAAATACTTTTTCTCTTAAGGCAAAACAGATAGTCTCGTAATTGGTTATGGTATTTTGCAGCAAAGGATAGTTAGGATTCATCGATTGATTTGAAATTTCTTTGTTGAAATTGTCTATCTCTCCTATAATGATCTGGTATCTTTTTCCAAGCTCCTCAATTTGTTCATTTAAAAATGAAAAATTTACCTTAAATATTTCCTTTTGTGGGTGAACAAACTCATTGGCAATTGTATTGCAAATAGCTGTTGCTAAAATAGGATCACGATACCTTACAATAATTTTAATGAAATCTGTATTACTAATATCTTCAATTCTCAATATCTTTTTTTTGTCAAACTGGCCTGTATTATTATTTAAATTGAGTTTTTTCAAAACTGAATCTACCAATTTTCTGCCTTGAAGTTCTTCAATAGCATTCGGTTTCGAAATCAAAAACGCGGGAGTACCACCGAGTCTTACAATAGCGCTTGCTTCATATACTTTAGGCATAAGGAAGCTTACGATAGTAGTAGTAATCACCGCTATAAAGAATACGGTAAAGATAACCTTTTTTCTTTTTAAGATTACCTTGATATAGTCACGTAAGTCGATCTCATCCTCTGCATATTTTTCTTCAGTCATCAAACAACCTCCTTTTAAGAGCTTCTTCTATCTTTTTCACCAGAGCTTTTGGATTTCCAATTAAATCCGTTGCGCTCCAGCCATCCATACAATACCGCCGCATATACTCATACGCAAGATAACCGTAACCCCTGTTTCCCCAGCCGGTTCCCCAGGAATTTTTGAACAAAAAGGCCTTCTGTGCATCGTCGTAACCGGTTATGCAGATGGCGTGGCCGCCGATACTCTTTTCGCCTTTGCCGGGTAGGGGAATCCTGCCGGTTTTGTTGGCTGTGCGGCTAAGCCAGCCCTTAAAAACCTCCACTCCTGCCAGAAAAGGGCCGTTAATCGCCAGGCTGCGCTTCATTTCCACAACGGATTTCAGGCGCGCATACGCCTTGATACGGTACACTTTGGCCTTTGTGTCCGCTCCTTGCCGGGGTTTATCGGTCTGGAACGGACGGTAAGGCCAGAAAGATTCCGGGCAGGCCCCTTTTTTAAGCAACACCTTCATCGCCACCCGCGGATATGTACCTTCTTCATCCGGGATTCCGTCTAATTGTTTGCACAAACAATATACGTAACGGGGAGATAATTGAATGCGTTTCCTAAATTCCTTGGTATCTTCGTATTCTTTTACGCCCACCACCGAAGCAAATGCCACGCAGGTCCCTTCATTGCCCTGGTTACGCACCGGGGTCATCGCTGTGCGGTAGTCTACGGCTAGTGGCAAGAGTATGGGCGGCAGGACAATAGACATAGGAATATCCCGCAGGTCTTGCGGATCCTTACGACACCCGAATACGATATGCATTCACACCTTCTTTAAGCGAAACTACTTAAGGATTTATCTTCGAGTAACCCGTGACTTCAATCTTTCTAAATCTGCCTCCACCATTATTTTTACCAAATCTTTGAATTTAACCTTTGGCTGCCAGCCTAATTTCCTTTTTGCCTTACTATAATCACCGATAAGTAAATGTACTTCTGCGGGACGGTAAAAGGTTTTATCTATAACAACGTATTTTTTCCAATTTAGTCCTGCATAGCTAAAAGCCATTTCTACAAATTCTTTTACAGAATGGGCTTCTCCTGTTGCGATTACATAGTCATCCGGTTTATCCTGCTGAAGCATCAGCCACATCGCTTTGATATAATCCCCGGCGAACCCCCAGTCTCTTTTGGCCCCTAAGTTTCCTAAACATAATTTCTTCGTTAAGCCGTATTTAATTTCTGCGACGGCATTGGTTATTTTACGAGTGACAAACTCAAACCCGCGGCGCGGGGATTCATGGTTAAATAGAATGCCATTACAGGCAAATAGGCCGTATGCTTCGCGGTAATTACGGGTTAAATCAAAACCGGCAACCTTGGAAATCCCATATGGAGAACGGGGGTGAAACGGCGTATTCTCATTCTGCGGAACTTCTCTTACCAGGCCAAACATCTCACTCGATGCAGCGAAATAAAATCTACATTTTGGCGCCTTTTCTTTAATCGCGGACAAAACAAAATGTGTGCCATTAATATTTGTGTTAATTGTAGAAAATTCATCTTCAAAGGAATAGCTTACAAAACTCTGGGCTGCCAGATGGTAACATTCGTCGGGCTTGACCTTTTCCACTATCTTGAAGATACTAGCATAGCTTTCCAACGAACCAGAGAATAAAACAATTTTATCTAGAATATGTTTTATCCTCCACAGATGATGCTCGGGATCCTCAAGCGCAACGCGCCTTACGATTCCATAGACCTTGTAACCTTTTTCTAAGAGTAATTCTGACAGATACGAACCATCCTGACCGTCAATTCCAGTAATTAAAGCCTTTTTCATTTTTTATTTCCTTTGTTAAATAACCAGCTTTTATGCTGGACATACCACTCAGCTGTAAGCCGTATTCCTTTTTCGAAGTTTACCTGTGGCTGCCAGTCAAGTTCAGCAAATATCTTACCTGAATCTAAAAAGTATCTTATATCATGGCCTGGCCTATCTTTTACAAATTCAATTAAACCTTGCGGCTTGCCTAAAATTTTAAGTATCCGTTTTACTACATCTATATTTCTTTTCTCCTGTCCGCTTCCG
>Ga0315284_10001357_pt1 | contig 34875 bp, 34 predicted proteins | sample YL17G09_16_MG_FD_203696 | JGI IMG/M metagenome (GOLD analysis project Ga0315284, IMG submission 203696) | Sediment microbial communities from Yellowstone Lake, YNP, Wyoming, USA - YL17G09_16 | ecosystem: Environmental > Aquatic > Freshwater > Lake > Sediment | place: USA: Wyoming | collected... | reverse complement strand
TTCTACAATCGGCTTTTCTTTATCCAGGTTATAAACAGGCATATCTGTGGGAGGTTCCTTTGCGCTGAATATATTCAGAAATTCTTTTTCTGCCTCTGCTGCTTTCTGGGAACCGTGATATTCTGAAATAATAGTCTTGGCCAATTTTAGTTTTGCCTCTTTTGGGTGCATCTTTTTTACTGCCTCTAAGTCCTCATCGGTGAGTAATTCATAATAATTTAGCATCAACTCATCAGAAATAGACATCACCTTGCCAAACATCTCAATAGGGGTCTCGGTGATACCAATATAGTTTCCATAGGACTTACTCATTTTTTGTACGCCGTCCGTACCTACTAAAAGCGGCAACATAATAATGACCTGGGGTTTTTGATTAAAATCCTTCTGCAATTCCCTGCCTAATAAAAGGTTAAATTTCTGGTCAACCCCGCCAATCTCAATATCTGCTTTAAGATGCACGGAGTCATATGCCTGCAAAAGCGGGTAAAATAATTCCAGAAGCGAAATATCCCTTCCCTGAGTATAGCGCTGATTAAAATCCTGGCGTGCCAAAATCTGGGCGCAAGTAGTGTAAGAGGCTAAATTAAGGATTTCGCTGGAGGTCATTTTTTTAAACCAGCTGCTATTAAATACCACTTTGGTTTTTTGCGCATCTAAAATCTTAAATACCTGCTTTTTGTAGGTCAGGGCATTCTGCTTTACTTCCTCTTCCGTCAATCTCTTGCGCGTTTTATCCTGACCGCTGGGGTCGCCGATCATAGCCGTAAAATCACCGACAAGGAAATAAATTTCGTGGCCGAATTCTTGTAGCTGCCGCAGTTTTCTTAAGAGAACCGTGTGGCCCAAGTGAATATCCGCTGCCGTAGGATCAAAACCTGCCTTGACCACCAAAGGCTTCTTACGTTGGGAAATTTCTTCTAATTTCTGCCTTAGCCCTTCTTCTGAAATCAGTTCCGTAACGCCCCTTTTAATAATTTTTAATTGATTCTCAATATCCGGTCTTTGCATCTTTTCATTCTCCACTTGGGACACTGAGCAAAAACACGTCCCCTAGATTTTGGCTGATAGGCCAATCTTGGCTTGTTCGACATCAACCTTGATTACCTTGACTTTTAATTTATCCCCCACTTTTAAATTGGAAAGAACTTCCTTATCAATCTCATTAGCAAAAATCAGCCCTTCTAAATCCTGCTCTATCTTTACAAACACGCCAAAATCGGTAATATTCACTACTTCGCTCTCTAAAATTGTATCAATGGGAAATTTTTGGGAAATCTGCGGCCAGGGATTCGCTTCGGTCTGCCTCAGCCCCAGAGAGATACGCCTATTCTGACTATCCACCGAAAGCACAATTACCTCTACTTTCTGCCCCTTCTTTAATATATCTTGGGGGTGATTAATCTTTTTTGTCCAGGAGATATCAGAGACATGAATCATGCCCTCGACATTCGCATCTAATTCCACAAAGGCGCCGTAATCAGTAAAACCGCAGATTCTGCCCGAAACCTTTGACCCTAGCAGATATTTAGTGTTGACCTCTAACCAGGGGTTTACCTCGAGCTGTTTTATACTTAAAGAGATTCTCCTGGAATCTTTATCAATGCTTAATATCTGCACTTCTACGGTATCTCCGATAGCAAATGTCTCAGAAAGATTAACCGCCCTCTTTGACCAGGAAATCTCAGAGATGTGGATTAGCCCTTCAATGCCCTTTTCTAATTCTACGAACACGCCGTAATTTAGTATATTTACTACCTTACCCTTCACCTTTGAGCCGACCGGATATTTCGTCTCAATACCCTGCCACGGATCGGGTAATCTTTGTTTTAACCCCAGGGAAACCTTTCCTGCCTCTTTATCAACATTTAAGATCACCACCTCTATCTTATCGCCTTGCGCGACAATCTCCGAGGGATGGCTAATCTTTGACCACGACATATCCGTAATGTGTAATAACCCGTCAACGCCGCCTAAATCGATAAAGGCGCCGAAATCGGTGATTGCCTTAACCACTCCGGTATGCACCTCACCCGCCTTCAAGACCCCCCAGACGCGCTCTTTGCTCTGTTCCTTTTCTTTCTGTAGTGCTTCTCGACGGGATAAAATGAAACTACGCCGGATATTATTTACCTTAACTATCTTAAACTTAAAAACATTGTTAATGATATCTTTCTCGATGACATTCTTGAAACCGGAAAGCGAAGCTGGTAAAAATCCTTCGCCGCCGCCGGCATCGATCAAAAAACCTCCCTTTACTTTCTTGGTCACCCTTCCTTCGACAAGGACGCCCTCATCAAAATTCTTGACCAACTTATCCCAACCCTGCATGCGCATGGCTTTTTCTCGGGAGAGCACGATCATACCCGCATCATCTTCGATGGACTCAACCAAAAAATCCAGTTCCTTGCCTACCTCCAATTCGTTTTTTGCAAATTCTTCGACCGGCAATATCCCTTCGGATTTAAAACCTACGTCAATAAACACCTCTTTGCCGGTTACCGCGGTAATCTTGCCTTTGATAATCTGTCCGTCTTTAATTATCCTTAAGCTCTGATTGTAAAGCTCCTCCAACGATGTTTTTTGTTCTGACATCTTAATTCTCCTCCTTTAAAATTTTTGAATTTTTTATTTTTAGAAATACAAATCTATCTTGGGCCGAATAAACTAAAGGGTGCTCTGGTGGGGTTAGATATAGGCGAAGGTTACCTCTAATAATCGCTATCTGCATGCAAGATGCCCGATGTTGCACATTATTCTGTTGGCAATATCTTGATAGTTATGGGACTCGCTCCTTTCCATTAAAATTTTTTGGCCAAAGGTAACCGTGATCTTTTTTGGCCGGATAAATTTAGCGCCTTTTGGCCAAGCTAAATCCGTTCCTTTAATAAATGCCGGGATAATTGCAGAATTTGATTTTACTACCAAGAAACCGACTCCAGGCTGAATATCTTTAGAGAGTTCGCCTATCTGTCGGCTACCTTCCGGAAATATCACCAATCCTTGGGCCTGCCTAAGCCGAGAAACCGCTTCCTTTATCGCCCAGATATCGGCAGAATTACGCTTAACCGGAAAGGCGGCTACGTTTCTCAATAGCCAAGAAAATAACGGGTTGTAAAAAAGATTATCACGAGCCATAAAATTTACTCTTCTCGTGCACGCCGCACCTAATACAATCGGATCTAAGTAACTCACATGGTTACTGGCTAAAATAAAACTGCCCCTTAGGGGAATATTTTCTTTTCCCTTTATTTCCATACGAAAAAAAACTTTCAATATCCAAAGGGCCAATAGCCTTAAGATGCTATAAAGCATATTTCTGGACCAACTTTTCTCCGTATCCGATAATCTCTTTTGACTTATTCAGGCTCTTCGATTCTGCATAGACGCGTACCAATGGTTCTGTTCCGGAGGCGCGCAGCATCAACCAGCTTTCATCCTGACAAATTAATTTTAACCCGTCAAAATCTTTTACCTGCGTAACCTTTTTTCCCAATATCTTATCTATCTTTTTGAAACCTAAGATTTCATCTTCCCGGATTGGCCTTTTAAGCTTGAGGTCTTTTCTTAAATAGTAGTACCTGCCAAAGGCATCCTCCATCTCTTTCAAGATTTCCCCCATCGCTTTCTTGCGATAGGCCATCATCTCCAATAACAAAAGGCCAGCCAGGCTGCCGTCTCTTTCCGGTATATAATTCTTAAATCCCATGCCGCCGGCCTCCTCTCCGCCTACTAAAATGTCCTTCTTCTCCATGAGATCGGAAATATATTTAAAACCCACCGGTGTTTCGTATAAGGTCAAGTGCAATTTTCTCGCGATATTGTCGATTAAGGTGGTACCGGCAATGGTCTTCACAACCGCACCCTTAAAATGCCGGTCTTGGAATAAGTGTAAGATGAGTAACCCTAAAATTTTCTGAGGATGGATAAATACGCTGGCACTGGCAAAAGAGGCAATTCTGTCTGCATCTCCGTCGAGAACTAAACCCAAATCAAACCTCTTCTTCTGCATCGCCTCAATTGTCGGCCTTAAATTTTCCAAAACCGGCTCTGGGCGTAAACCGCCGAAAGAAGGATTGATCTCATTGCGTATAAATTCCAATTTTATCGCGGTTCCCTTTAAAACCTGGGCAATAAAACTATTCCCGCTGCCGAACATGGCATCAACCAAAAGATTAAATTTTAAACCTCTTATTTTATCGAGGTCAAGATAAGAGCGCAGGAACTTTATATAATCTTTAACCAAATCCTCCTTAATTATCGAACTTGTGACTTGCCTGCCCCGAGCGTAGTCGAGGGGTGGCTTGCGGCCTGCGACCTGCGGCTTTATTCTTTTTTCTACTTCCCGGGTAACTTCTAAAGGGGCAGCGCCTCCCGCAGAGGTTTTAATCTTTATACCGTTATATTCGCTGGGATTATGACTTGCGGTAATCATAATCCCAGCTGTTAATTTTTTATTTTTCGTGGCAAAACTTAAAGCAGGCGTTGGTATAGCTCGGTCGGAAAGGATGACGCCTATGCCATTACGTATTAAAATCTCGCTTACCGTCAAAGCGAATTGGCCAGATAAAAAACGCGTGTCGTAACCTACGGCTATTTTCACTTTATCTTTTCGCTGTTTTTTCGCGGTAGCATTATAATAATCGGCAATTGCCTGGGCAACCCTTCTCACGTTAGCAAAGGTAAAATCAGCGCCAATGATGCCCCTCCAACCATCAGTCCCAAATTTTATCACTTCTCTATCCTGCATTTCTTAACCTTTCTATTGCTGTTTTGTAGTTATGCGCGCCAAAGATGAATGAGGCAGCGGATAAAACATCCGCTCCGGCCCTGATTAAATCTTTGGCTATCTTGTCATTGATACCGCCGTCAACAGCAATCTCTTTATCAAATAATGTGCGCAGTTCTCTTATCTTTGGCAAAACCTGCGGGATAAACCTCTGGCCGCTAAAACCCGGATTTACGGTCATGACTAAAATAAAATCAACTGTATCCAGCACTCCTTTAATTCTTGAGAGAGGCGTTTTCGGATTTAAGGCTACCCCTAATTTTATTCCCTTTGGCCTAAGGCGCTTTACCTGCGACTTTATTTTCGCGCTACTGATGGTCTCAATATGCAGACTAATCATATCTGCACCCGCCTGAATAAAATCATCGATAAAATAATCCGGCCTTTTAATCATTAGATGTACCTCTAACGGCAACTTTGTAACTCTGCGGATATCCTTAATGACGCAAGGCCCGATGGTAATATTGGGAACGAAATTCCCATCCATCACATCGATATGCAGAAAGTCAGCTCCTGCCTTCTCAACCGCTTTAATCTCTTCCTCTAGGTTGGCGAAGTCCGCAGCTAATATCGAAGGCGCAATCTTTATAATACTCACCGGTAAAGCCCTCTTTTATTGATGTAATTAAATACCGCATCGGGAACTAGATAACGGAATGATTTATTCTTTTTTATCGCCTCGCGGACCTCAAATGCCGAAACATCCACTGCCCTGATGGCAACTGTAGAAATATAAGCGGGAATTTTCTCAAGCGGATAACCCGGACGGGTTGCCACGATAAATTTGACTATCTTGATAATTTCCCCTAAGTCTTTCCACGCGTCTAAATATTTTAATAAATCTGAGCCGGTAATAAAATATAATTCATCTTGAGGATAAATTTTATTCAGTTCTTTTATCGTATCGATGGTATATGACTTTCCGTCGCGTTTTATCTCGAGAGGCGAAACCGCAAAATATTTATTCTTCTTAATCGCTAATTTAATCATCCGGTAGCGAACGCTACTTCCTGCAATATCGTCGGTATCCTTATGCGGCGGAAGATAGGTCGGGATAAAAATAATTTTATCTAATCTTAATTTCTCGCGCACCTCTTCCGCTAAAATCAGATGTCCGATGTGGATGGGGTTAAAGGTTCCGCCGAGTATGCCTATCTTCATCTGCGCACTTCTCCCTTTCCAAGGATTATATACTTATAGGTCGTCAATTCTTCGAGTGCCATCGGCCCTCGCGCATGGATTTTATCCGTGCTGATGCCGATCTCCGCACCCAGGCCAAATTGAAAACCGTCGGTAAACCGTGTGGAGACGTTGTGGTAGACGCAGGCCGAGTCGATCCTTTTAAGGAAGTATTCCGCTGCTTTTTCGCTATCGGTAATTATGGCGTCGGAGTGCCGAGAACCATAAAGATTAATGTGGCGAATCGCCTCATCGATATCTCTAACTACCCTCACCGATAATTTAAGGTCAAGATATTCGGTTTTAAAATTTTTCTCGGTAGCTTTGAATATTCCTTTTTTGATAATCTTTCTGGTTAAGGGGCAGCCGAAAATTTCCACTCCCTTCTCTTTAAACGCTTTAATCATCCCGGGTAGGAACCTGACCGCGACATCTTGATGCACCAACATTGTCTCCATGGCATTGCAGACCCCCGGACGCTGAACCTTGGCGTTAAAACAAACCTTTTGCGCCATATTCAAATTCGCTTCCACGTCAACATATATATGACAGATGCCTTTATAATGTTTAATTACCGGAATACGGGAAATATTGGCCACTTCTCTGATTAAACCCTCTCCGCCGCGCGGAATAACCAAATCAATATATTCGTTTAACTTTAATAGGGCCCTGACGGCTTTGCGTTCAGTGGTGGGAATTAAATTTATCGCTGCCTCAGGGATCGCCAAGTTATTGAGCGCCTTCCTAATTACTGTGAATATTGCGGTATTAGATTTGATTGCCTCGCTGCCTCCGCGCAAGATAACACAATTCCCGGATTTAAGCGCTAAACCGATACAGTCAGAGGTTACATCAGGACGCGATTCATAGATTATCGCGATAACGCCGATAGGAACACGCACCTTTTTGATCAAGAAACCCGCACTGACACGCCACTGCTTAATTACTTCACCTACGGGATCAGCTAAGGCAATTAACGCCTTTAAGGAATCGCTCATTTTTTTGATACGTTCTGCGCTGAGCATTAAGCGATCGATGAAGGCAGGGGACAAATGAGCTTTTCTCGCTTCTTGGAGATCTTTTTTATTTTCGCTGAGAATAAAATCTTTCTCTGCAATTAAGGCATCGGCCATCATCTCCAAGGCTCGATTTTTTACCTGCGCAGCAAAAACAGCCACCTCGCCTGCCGCTTCCTTTGCCTTCTTGGCTAAATCTAAAATCTCTTGATTAGAAAATCTTTTCATATAATGACTAGATTGTCCCGGTGGATTACCTCTTTTTTTACTCTCTGGCCCTTGATCCGCCTTAATTCATCTGAAGAATAATTAATTTTTCCGCGGCCGAACTCGTTACCCCGCTCATCAGCTACCGAAACGATATCGCCAACATTAAAATCACCCTTTACTCCCACCACCCCCGGAGAGAGCAGGCTCTTATATTTTTTAACCAATGCCTCTTTTGCTCCTTTATCTACGCAGACTATACCCTTCACTTTAGTACTAAAGGCGATCCAGCGTTTCCTCGCCGTAAGATAACCTTTTTTAGGCAAGAATATCGTCCATCTACCCTCGCTGGCTAAAGGACCTTTAATGATACTAGAAATAATATTTTCCTTTCTGCCGTTGGCAATCACGCAAGGAATCCTTGAGTCTATCGCTATTTTAGCTGCCTCTAACTTAGTAACCATTCCGCCCACGCAGGTCTTTTTATCAGTCGGGCAGGCAAGGGCTTTAATCTCAGGGCCAATGTACTCTACGAGGGAGACGACTTTATTATTCCGGTCAAGCAAGCCATCGATATCAGAAAGAATAATCAGAAGGTCCGCGGAAATTAAAGTAGCCACCAATGCCGAAAGCCGATCGTTGTCGCCGAATTTTATCTCATCGGTCGAGACCGTATCGTTTTCGTTAATCACAGGAACCGCCCCTAATTTAATCAAAGCCATAATCGTATTCTTGGCATTAAGGTATCTTTTGCGCTGGTTAAAATCTTCCCGGGTCAAAAGAACCTGCCCGCAGTTTAAACCCTTTTTCCCCAGGCCCCGGCTATAAATATCCATCAATAAATTTTGCCCTAAGGCAGCGGTTGCCTGCAAAGAAGAAAGCTCTCTCGGCCTGCTTTGTATCCCTAACAGATTTACTCCGCAGGCAATTGCGCCGGAAGAAACCACTACGATTTCTAACCTCTGCCGGACTAAATCTGCAATCTGGTTGATGATGTTGCTAACCGCCTCCGGCGAAACAAAGAGGCTTCCGCCAACCTTAATGACTATTCTCTTGTAATTTTTTTCCAATGGCTTCAATTAAAGCCTCCAACCCTTTTTTTTCGAGTGCCGAAATCGGATGAACCTTCCCTTTGATTTGTTTTTTAAAAGCTTTCAGATTCTCCAATGCGGGCTCTAAATCCATTTTATTCGCTACCAGAATCTGACCTTTCGCCGCAACCTCCTTACTGTATAACTTCAATTCTTTATTGATGGCCCTGAAATCATCAATGGGGTTTCTTCCGTCTACCCCTGCCATATCAATAAGATGGACGAGAATCTTGGTTCTTTCTATATGCCGTAAGAATTTATCCCCTAACCCCTTACCTTTGTGCGAATCCTCAATCAATCCCGGAATATCCGCAAGCGTAAAAGTTATCTCGTCTTTTCCCACCACTCCCAAGGCAGGCTCTTTGGTGGTAAATGGATACGCGGCAATCTTGGGATGCGCGCTGGAGATAACAGAGATGAGTGTCGATTTACCGCTGTTGGGAAAACCCACGATGCCGACATCGGCAATCAGCTTTAAATCAAAAATTAAATCCCTTTCTTCTCCCGGTTCGCCTTTAGTCGCCTCTGGCTTACGCCGGTTACCTGATCCGCCGCGGCCACCCTTAGCTACAACCACGGTTTCTGCGTGGGTGTGTAAATCTCTTAATATGCATTGGGTCTTGGCATCTTTCACAACTGTGCCGCAGGGGACCTTGATAAGCAAGACAGCTGCGTCTTTGCCTTTTTTATGCTTTCCCGAACCATGGGCTCCGTGGGCAGCGTAAAATTCAGTTTTGTATTTAAAGTCTAAAAGTGTATGCAGATATTTATCTGCCTGGATGATGACGTCTGCGCCCCGGCCTCCGTTTCCGCCGTCGGGTATGCCGTAGCGCGTATATTTATCCCGATAAAAACTCTGGCAACCGTCGCCGCCCTTACCTGCCCTGACGTATATCTTTGCGCTGTCAATGAACATTACTAAAAAATAATTTCTTTTATCTTCAGCCGCGTTAATTGCTGACGGTGCCCCTTCTTCCAATGCGAAGATTTTCTGCGCCGGTATTTAAATGAAATTACCTTGGGTGCCTTTATCTGGCTGATAATCTCACCCATTACCTTTGCTTCCTTAAGATAGGGCTGGCCGACCTCGACCTTATTGTTCTTAGAAACCAGGAGCACGCGAGCTAAACTTAACTCATCGCCTTCCTTACCAGCCTCCTTCTCAACATCAATGATATCACCGGTTTTTACCTGGTACTGTTTTCCTCCAACCTCAATTATTGCATACATTTGCTTCTCTCCTTTAGGTTTAAAATGACTTAACGGAAAGTCTTATAATAACATGGGCAAGCTATTCGGTCAAGGATATCTTTAGCTCTTCCAGATGAAAGGTGGGATTGGAAACGGGGTTGATTTTTGTTTTAAACTGGCGCTCGATGGCGTTAAGAGACTGCCTTTCCCTGGTTATCTCCTCATAAACCTGAGGATGCAAAACAATAGTTACGGATTCCCGCGTTGCGCCTTCCGCCAAAAACCTCTTTAACTCTTTAAGCGCATATATCGCTATGGTTAATGGGGATTTTACCCTCCCCTTTCCTCGGCAATAAGGGCAATCCTGATAAGAAAGCATGTCGGCAGTGCGGTGGATACGTTCGCGCGTCAATTCCACAATACCGAATTTAGAAATACCCAAAACGTCGTACTTCGCCTTATCCTTGCTTAACTCCTTATGCAAAATATTAAAGATGCTCAAGCGATGGCCATCTTTCTCCATATCGATAAAATCGATGACGATGATGCCGCCCAAGTCGCGCAACCTTAATTGCCGCGCAATTTCCATCGCTGCCTCGCTATTTACTTTAAAGGCCATCTCCTCCGGCTCCCTCGATTTCTTAAAACCGCCGCTGTTAACATCAACCACCACCAGCCCTTCGGTTTGTTCAATGACAATATAGGCCTTGGATTTTAAGTAAACCTTATTTTCGAATATCCGGCTAATCTGTTTTTCTACCCCTTTTTCAGTAAATAAATCAATGCCCTTGTATAACTCCACCCTTTTCGCTAAATAGCCTAAAAATATGTGCATAAAGTGCCGGATACGCCGGAATTCAAACTTGGAATCAATAATCAATTTGGAGATTTCTTCCGTAAACGAATCGCGGATTACCCGCAGTACTATATCATACTCTTCGTAAACTAAGCCGGGCACCGTTCTTCTCTGGTTAGTACGCTTAACCCGCGCCCATAATTTAAGCAGGAAGCGGGCATCGCGAAAGAGTTCGCGTTTCGACTTACCCTCGGCTACAGTACGCACGATAAAACCTAAGTCCTTTGGCAATTTTATTTCTCCCAATACTTGTTTTAACCGCCTCTTCTCTCCTTCGTCTTCGATGCGGCGGGAAACTCCGAGATGTGGGTCCTGCGGCATCAAAACCAAATAACGCCCCGGTAGCCCTATGTGCGTAGAAAGGCGCGGGCCCTTTGTGCCAAAGGACTCTTTTACCACCTGGACTAAAACTTCCTGGCCTTTCTTTACTTCAATATTCTTCACCACGTTATTGCCTTCCAGCGGCTCTAATGTTTCGATAATCTCGGCTAAATACAAAAACCCTTTTTTCGGTAATCCGATATCGACAAATGCCGCGCCGATAGAGGGAATTACCGCCTCAACCTTGCCCTTATAAATGTTGCCGACGATGGTTTTATCCTGGGGCCGTTCGATATAAAACTCTTCCAGGCGCTCATTCTCAACTATTGCCACACGTTTTTCCTGTGACTCAATATTAATTAAGATTTCTCTAGCCATGCCTCTTTAATCTTTACTCCTTCGGGCAACTGTTTTTGTAATCGTTCTCGGAAATCTTCCGGGTTAATCTCTTCATACAAGCAGAAACTTCCTTCTTCATTTTCACTCTCCAAGCCCAATTTTAGTGCGCGCTTGATACTTAATTTAGGATGCGGGCTAAAACCCTGCGTCATCTTAACCGGCAGCTTCGCCCGGCGCGCTGCGCGTATCAATAAACGCATGAGGTCCAGATGAGAAATAAACCTGATTAACCCTTTTTTGGTGAATATAAACTTGATGCGATACATATAAAATAAAGGACACACCTTTGCGTAAGGCACAAACGTGTATCAAAATAGTAATAAAGGAATGCCCTTATTTGCGATTTCTTTTCTTCTTTTTGCTAACGATTGCCTTAGATTCGTCTTTGCCTAAATTCTCGCGCATTTGAGTAATTTTCTCGGCGGTAAATTCATCGTCTTTAACAATGTGTGCGGTGATAAAAATAAGCAGGTCTATCTTTTCAACGTCTTCTGTATCCCGGCGAAAAAGTACTCCAAGAAATGGAATATTTTTTAAGAACGGTATACCTAGCGTGCTTTTACTTTTAACATCTTTCAATAAACCGCCGATAACTACGGTCTCCCCATCTTTCATTAAAACCCGTGTCTCTGCCTCACGAGTAGTGATAATCGGATAATAAACAGTACCTGTACTGCCCACGCCACTCGAACTAGCAGTGACTGCCGGGTGAATGACCATATTTATATAATCTTTGCCGCTAATCTGAGGGACAACATTTAATTGAATTCCGATGTCCTGATAATAATCCAAACTCTTGGTTACAGTCGTGGCTGCCTGGGTACTCTCCTCGCTCTTCAGTATGGGGTATTTTGACCCCACCAGAATCGAGGCCTCCTGATTATTTAAGGCCATAATCCGTGGCGCAGATAGGGTATTCGTGTAAACATCTTCTTCTAATGCATGAATTATTACTTCAAATTGAGCGCCGGTAAGTTTCTGAAAAACAAGTTCTAAACCGGTATTAAATGGTGCATTACCCCTAATATTGGTTTGCTCCGGAAGAAATATTGAAGGAGCTACCTGCGAACCTAAAGATTGAACTCCTACCTTGGAAATAGCTGAGCCGGTTGAGGTTATCTTTTGCACCGGAACGCCGGTAATAGTAGAGCTACTGGTAATCGCCGTACTTGCTCCTGATGAGCCGGTTGCCCAATCAAAACCAAGGTCTTGAAGTAAATCGTGATTTACCTCTATAATTCTGGTTTCAATGGCAATCTGTTGCGGCTTTACGTCAATCTTGACTAGAACCTCCTTTAATTTATCTAATACCGGAGGAACATCGCTAATAATCAGTGTCTTGGAACGGCCCATCCTCTGCTCAGAAGTTCTCTTTCTTTTCGCCAATTCTGTCCCGCCGAATTCCCAGCCTGCCTGACCGCTCATCTCTAAGACGGTAATCTTGCCTCGCGCAGATAATAAAGGGTCAATGGCTTTTTTAGCATCTTGCGCATCCAGGTAATCCAGGACAAAAACCTCGGTGACCGTAGGCTGGACCTGCGCCAGTTCTACTTCCTGCTTCTTTTGTGCGGTAAGTTTATCAATGGGAGCTACGGTGATAATATTGCCGATGCGTTCATAACCAAAACCGTAGGTCCTCAGTATCACATCCAATGCCTTATCCCAGGGCACATCCACTAAGCGGATGGTCACATTTCCCATTACTTCTGGGGTGGCGACAATATTTACCCCGGATTTATAGGAAATAATTTTAAGTACATTGCGGATATCCGCTTCCTTAAAATCCAGGGTAACGTTCTGGGAAGAAGCTACTCGCTCTACAACCGCTACCTGCTCTTCGGCCTTCTGGGCTTCTTGTATATCCTGTGCATTGCAGATAAAGCAAAGGCTAAAGGTAAAAAGACAGAGGACAAAATTTAGAATCCTTAGATTTAAATTTTTCATTTTATTACTCCTCCTTTTTCAATTCTACTTCTTTAGGTTCTCCGTTTTTTAAAAAAGTTACTTTATTTTTTTCGATTTTAAGCACTTGGTAATTCCCTGCCCAGTCGCCGATTCTTACAACCTCCTGATTAACAATGGCGTAGGATAGGCCGCGACCGTCGTAAATAATACCGTCGAGACGTAATTCAGAATCAGACTCTTGATCCAGGTTGATAATACGACCGCTGGAAGTTACCAAGGGTATAAAGGGATTCCTTTTGCCTTGGTCATCGTAAACAAGCCGTTCTTGCGCAAAAGCAAAAACGCAAAAGGCAGACTGGAGCGTATAAAAGCATAAGATAAGACTTAAAATTTTTCCCGCAAACAATTTAATATGGGGTAGAATCCCGCCATAGCGGGAAACTTTTAAATTGAAATTTTGAATTCTATTTCTTAACATATGTCTTGAGTGTCAAGGTAATCTGCTGCTTAAGATAATTTACCGGATCCGGCATTATCTTTAACTCTTCAACGGCTAAAAAGTAACGCGCATTCTCTAGATCTGCAATGAATTTTCCGAACTGATGATAACCGCCAGAAATACCGAGAACAATGGATAAGGGAAAAAGTTTACTTGTCGCAGTAGTCACCTCTGGTTTTGCTAAAGGTGCCTTAACTGGTTTGATTTGAATAAGCTTTATTTCCCTTTTATTGGCGAGGTTAGAAATCTCTTCTAGTATTAAAGGCACATCATCTTCTCTGGCTATTTTTTCGATTATTTTTATTGCTGCTTCCCGATCCTTCTCTTTGCCCTTTCCCGCAACTTGTATTAAGGACAAGTCGCTATTTATTTTTTTTATATCCTTTTTCAATTGCGCTATCTTAGGGCTCGCTACCTTTAACATTCTAAATTGTGACTTTAGAACAAAGGCGAAGTCAATATATACGATAAACAGTAAAACGATTACGGCGCCAACAATCTTTTTCTTATCCGTTTGAATTTTTTTAATCAGTTCGATCATTTATCTTTAATGCTACCGTTGAGAGTAAAATCAGCAACCTCGTAGCCGCCTAATGCCCTGCGCTGTACCGAGGTCAAATCAAGGTTATTAAAATCGCTGAAAAAGACTTTATCCTCTTTTAGATTCTTAAGCAATAGATTAATCAGGCTCATCTCTTCTCTTTTTAAGGAAATAACCGAGCCCTTAATGGTAAAGTTTTTATTATTCAGCGATACCTCATTAAACCAAACCCCTGAAGGAAGCAGAAGGCTTAACTTATTCATTTTATTAGACCAGGGTATCCTTAAGCCGAAGGCCTGCCGTATCGCCTTAAGGTCTTGCGTTAATATTTCTGAACTTTTTTTGGATTCCTCTAACTTCTGCCTTTGGGGCATAAGAGTTTCCCACTTTTTATTAAGTACGGTCAACTCTATATTCTTTACGGCGGATAATGAAATCACAAAGATATTTAGCAAAAGCAAAATGGTTAAAAATAGGCCGCCGAAAAAATATAAAATAAAACTAAGTTTTTTATTTAACGGCCCTCTTACCTTTAATTCTTCCGGGAGTAGATTTATCTCGATCATCGTTTTAACGCATTGCTAACCCTAAGGCTACCGGAAAGTGCCTGAGGTACGATTTTATCTGCTGGGACGAATCCTGGCCTGCTAAAAAAGTTATGCGCTTGGTCGGATCCCAATAATCGATACCTATGCCTAAGAGACGGTTTAAACTATCCTTTAAATTTAAAAATAAACTTCCGCCGCCGCTCAAAAATATTTTCTCTACGGAGGAGGAGCTCTGGCTTTCGTAATAATCAAAGGATGTCCTCACCTCTGAGGCTAGGCTAGAGAGTATTAATTCTATTGCCGCAGAGACCTTTTCCAGTTTTTCTTTATCAGGGTTTATCTTTAAATCTTCGGCAGCTTTAAGATCTATGCTTAAGGAATCTGCTATTTTTTTTGAAAAGTTATTTCCTGCAATATAGATATCCCTGCTAAAAACCGGCACACCTGCCTCTAAAATACTTAAGTTACTTACCGCTGCCCCGATATTCAAAAGCGCAATAACCTTGGGCAAATCTTTTTCATCTTCCGAATGATAATTGAAATTAAAGGCATTGATTAAGGCTAGCGAGTCTACATCGATAGCCTTAATCTTGAATCCTGAATCTTGCACTAATTTTATTCTCTCGGATACGGCTTCCTTTTTTGCCGCGACAACCATCACCAGCATCTTATTATTGGAAATATCTTGCTTCAATATATAACTATCGATATTTACTTCTTCCACGGAAAACGGTATGAGTTTAGCAGCTTCAAATCTTAAAGAGCTGGCCAACTCCTTCTGTGACATAAGCGGCAGCCACGCGTATCTAATGATTACCGGCTGCCCGGATAGAGAAATATTTACTCTCCCCTCGCTGACCCCTAAGGCATCGATACTCTTTTTTATCAACGGAGCCAAATTTGCTGGGCCTATAGAACCATCGGAAATTTCCTTAAAACTAAAATTCTTTAAAAATACCTCTTTATCTTTTACTTCTAAGGCCACTGCCTTAATCGAGCTTGTGCCGATATCCAGGCCGATAGCTCCTTCTTCTTTAATTTTAAATTTAAATTTTTCGAAAAACATAATATTACTATTTAGCTATAATGGGATTTCCCCCCATTCTTACTTACCGCACCCTGCGCATACCAACACACTACCGGTAGTAATAGTATAAAGCATTTTGCCGGTTAGGTCGCACTTAACCGGAACTGCAGAACAGCTATAACCCGAGGCTTCCAGCCGCAAGCAACTATAATTATAACCTTTTATGGGAGATTCGCTAACATAATTTTTATCAAGATAAGGTGGTTTGCTTTGGATTAAAATAGAAAGGTCGGCGGGAAATGCACCCAAGTGGTCTTTGGCATAATTCTCCAAGGCAGCGGAAATCAATTTTAATGTTACTTGGGCACGGGACTCATTCTGGGCAATGTTTATCTTTATTATCTGTTTAATGGCAATACTTAAAAAAAGGGCAGAAATACCCACAATCATCATTATGGTTACAAGGCTTCTGGCCTGAGTATCTTTCATTAGTCTTATTATTTTAATTATTTTGTAGGTATATAGTTATGTATTTTAACATAAAAATTTCTTTTTGCAAGAGAAAGTGTATAAAATACAAAAAAACCTCGCACCTTTTTAATCTTCTAAAACACATCAGCGCAAAAAAGTGCGAGGTTACAACCTAAACTAAAATCTGAGCAATTTAACTGCCACAAGCTACTTCTTCAAGAACACCGCCGGTTCTAATCCTATAGGTCTTATTGCCAGTTGTGCCAGGTGCAGGCGCTGCTTGTAAACAATACTCAGTAGCATTCTTTGTAGGATATGTATAGACATAACCGTAAGTTGTTATATTCTCATATGCCCGATTAAGATAAGGTGGAGAAACGTTAGTCAAAAGAGCTTCGTCAGTAGGATATGCTCCATTACTCGTTGCGGCATAGGTTTCAAATGCCGTTGAGATTGTCCTTAGGGTTGCCTGAGCTGCTGCCTCATTAGCGGTTATCCTTGCCCGCAAAAGGTTAGGTATGGCTATAGCTGACAAAAGGGCAATAATTGCTACAACAATCATGATTTCTACGAACGTAAAACCTTTTCTCATCTTACGATTCCTTCCTTTTTAAGGTGAAATTGATTGGGTATAATTTTATAAATTATAACTTTAATGTCCAGTCACCTTGTCTTAACTTGTTATTTTATATCACTGCTTTTTTCTTTTGTCAAGCGAATTAAGACGGTCAACATACAATAAAGTGTGCAAGCACAGTAACTAAATAAGAAAGGGGGAGAATGAATCTCCCCCTTTCTTGTCTCTCTGTTTACCCTAAACGAACGCCTTTAAGTCCCGGTATAATTTGACTCGGTAATCTGACCGCCGGCAGTGCCTGTCCAAATCTTACTTCCTGTGTTGTTACTTACGGGCGAAGCTGTAAAGTTATAGCTACCTGCCGTTATGTTGCAGGTATAATTATAACCACCTTTACTTACACCGCAATAGGTTGTTGCCGCGGTACTGTTTCCCTGAAAGGTAGTTAAGTTCGCATAATATCCGCCTTCACCCGTACCTGCAGCATAAGTTTCTGCTTCGGTGCAGAGTACTTTTATATTTGCCTTAGCTGCTGCCTCATTAGCCGCTTTTCTTGCTCCCAGTAAATTCGGTATGGCAATCGCCGCTAATAATGCGATAATTGCTACAACAATCATGATTTCTACTAACGTAAAACCTCTTCTCATCTTTGTTCCGGCCTCCTTTCTGGGTTAAATTAACTTTTACGCTCTTTTCTTATAATCCTCTTATTTTAACCTATTTATAAAAACCTAAATTGAGTTTAAGAGGTAAATCTTAGCGTAAAGTCCCCCGGTTTTTTCTTTTACCTTTTATATCACCTCCTTGCCTATTTGTCAAGCATAAAAAAACCTATTCTCCTTTTGAAGAATAGGTCAGATCAAAGCAGGAACTCTCTAAACCAGTCAATTGTCTTTCTTAGGCCCGCTGCTAAGTTTACCCTCGGCTGCCAATCTAAGCATGCCTTTGCCTGACGGATATCCGGCTGTCTCTGCTTGGGGTCATCTTCTGGTAGCGGCCGAAAAACAATCTTAGGTTTCGCATTGGTTAATCTTATCACCAATCTGGCTAGCTCTAAAATAGTAAACTCGTGCGGATTTCCCAGGTTGACGGGTAAATTTGTCCTGGTTTTCATCAGTCTCAATATGCCCTCGATTAAATCATCGATATAACAGAAACTGCGCGTCTGCCTACCCTTGCCATAAACCGTCAAGGGTTTATGATTTAACGCCTGATAGAGAAAATTGGGGATAACCCGGCCATCATTTATCCTCATGCGCGGGCCGTAGGTATTAAAAATGCGCGCAATCCTGGTATCCAGGCGATGTACTCGATGGTAGGCCATGGTGATGGCTTCGGCAAAACGTTTCGCCTCATCATAACATCCCCGCACCCCTATGGGATTTACATTACCCCAATAACTTTCTGGCTGAGGATGCAGGAGCGGGTCACCGTAGACTTCAGAGGTAGAGGCAAGCATAAATTTTGCCTTTTTTTCTTTCGCCAGCCCTAAGGCATTGTGCGTGCCTAAGGAGCCGACCTTTAAGGTCTGAATAGGAAACTTTAAATAATCGTCGGGTGAAGCAGGCGAAGCAAAGTGCAGGACATAGTCAACCTTGCCTCTCATATTTATATATTTAGTAACATTATGCTTGATAAAATTAAAGTTTTTATCTTTCAATAAATGCTGAATATTTTCTAACCTGCCGGTAATCAGGTTATCCAGGCAGATAATCCTAAAATCCTCATTAATTAGCCTATCGCACAGATGCGAACCGATAAACCCCGCCCCTCCGCTAATCACCACACTTTTTTTACTCATTTTTTGAAAAGTATTCAACCGTTAATTTCAATCCTTCAATAAAACTCACCCCTGCATCGTACCCTAATAATTTTCTTGATTTAGCCAGAGAGGCCTTGGTTTTAAAAACATCTCCGCGCCGTTTCGCTAAAAAAACCGGTTTTATATCTTTCTTTAGTATGTGATTTAGAATTTTTACTAAATCCAAAATACTATAATCCCTGCCTCCTGCAACATTAAATACCTCTCCCGCCAAATTACTTTTTTTAACTGCTAATAGATTTGCATCCACGACATTGCCCACATAGGTAAAATCTCGCGATTGCCTGCCGTTTCCGTATATCGGAGGCGCCTGATTATTTAGCAAACAAGTGATAAATTTAGGTATTACTACCGCGTATTCATCATCAAGGGCTTGCCGGGGGCCGAAGACATTAAAATAACGCAAGGATAAGGTTGGTAACTTATATTGCTCACTAAACATTCGGCAATAATGTTCGCCGGCGAGCTTGGTTAAGGCATAAGGCGAAATTGGAAGCGGCAGAAATGTCTCCTTTTCAGGAAAGGTCTTCACATCACCATAAATCGAACTGGAGGAGGCAAACACAAAAACTTTAATTTTATTTTTTATGCTGGCTTCTAAGAGATTCAGCGTCCCCTGAATATTTACTTCATTATAATCTTTGGGACAGATAAATGACTTAGGCACACTTCTCAATGCGGCCTGATGCAAAACAAAATCTATTCCCCGCGTTGCCTTAAGACAAATTTCCTTATCGCGGATATCGGCAGGTATTAATTCTATCTTAGCTAAGACATCTCTAAGATTCTCTTTCTTACCGCTTGAAAAATTATCCAAAACCCGCACCGTTTGTCCTTTTTTAACTAACCTATCAACAATGTGTGAACCGATAAAACCTGCGCCGCCGGTAACCAAGAATTTGCTCATAGGCGAATAATCTTTTTATTTTTGATGCCTTTGTAGATATTGCGCGTATCAAAGACAAGTTTGGAATTCCCTAAGATGAATTTGTAATCTACAGTCGAATGATCGGTAGTAATCACTACGCAATCAAAGCCCTTTAAATTTTCCCGATTCAAAGCGATGGATTTAAGGTTGAACTGGTTTAATCTTAAATAAGGGATGAACGGGTCATAATAAGAAACCGCAACCTTTGCTTTCTGTAAGAGATCGATGATATCTAGGGCCGGTGATTTTCTTAAGTCTTTTACGTCTTTCTTATAGGTTACGCCGATAATGAGTATCTTGGCTTTTTTAAGTTTAATATCTTGACGAATTAAAATTTTCCCGACGCGTCCTACCACATATTCCGGCATAAAGGTGATGATATCCGAGGCGAGTTTAATAAAACGGGACCTGAAGCCGAATTTTTTTGCTTTCCAGTAGAGGTAGAGCGGGTCTTTGGGGATACAATGGCCGCCGCAACCTCCGCTGGGATAGAACGGCATAAAACCAAAAGGTTTGGTTCTGGCTGCCTCAATAACCTCCCAGATGTCAATGTTCATCTTATGCGCCATCATCGCAATCTCGTCGATTAAGGCGATGTTTACGATGCGAAAGGTATTCTCCAATAATTTTACCGTCTCGGCAACCCGTGCCGAGCTAACCGGTACTACCCTTTCGACAATATTCTCATAGAGCAATTCTCCCAAATCGGTTGCCTCTTTAGTGATGCCGCCGACTACCTTAGGGATTTTATTCACCGGATATTTTTTATTACCCGGGTCAATGCGTTCAGGCGAAAAACAGAGATAAAAATCCCTCCCGTGCCTTAAGGCTTCTTTTTCCAGCATCGGCAGGATTACCTCTTCTGTGGTACCCGGATAGGTAGTACTTTCCAGAATAACCAAGCTTCCCTTTTTAAGATTCCGGGAAATTGATTTTACCGCCTCCTTGATATAAGAAATGTTCGGATAATATTTTCTCTTTAAAGGGGTAGGCACACAGATGATGATACAACCGCAATCTTTAATCGCCTTAAAATCACCTGCCGCAGAAAATCTTGCGGTCTTTAATACCCTTCTTAATTCTTCGTTGCTTACATCGGTGATATAAGATTCCTTGCGTCTAAGATAAGCAATCCGGTCGCTATCTACATCTATACCTAATACAGAAAATCCTCTTTTAACAAATTCCAGGGCCAAGGGCAACCCCACATATCCTAAGCCCACCACGGCTATTTTTACCTTCTTCTTTAAGATTTTTTCTTTGAGTTGCGCAAATAACCTATCCATAGTTATGTTTTTCTCCCTATGGAAATATATTCAAAACCCAGTTTCCTCAATTTATCGGGATCGTAAATATTGCGGCCGTCGATAATCAGCGGGCGCTTCAGCAATTTTTTTATTTTTAGAAAATCTATTTCTTTAAATTCGTCCCACTCCGTAACGATAACCAGGCAATCGCATCCCCTTGCCAAACTATATACATCTTTCGCAAAATGAACGCCAGTCAAAAAAGCCGCGGCCTTACTTATGGCTACCGGGTCATAGGCCTTTATTTTGGCTTCCTCTGCCTGTAGCATCCTGATGATATCAAGGGAAGGGGCACTGCGCATATCGTCGGTATTGGGCTTAAAGGAAAGGCCCAGTATTCCGACGGTCTTGTTCTTCAATATCCATAATGAATCCTTGATTTTCTTTATCAGCAATTCTTTTTGGCATTCATTGATCATTTTTACGCTTTTCAACAACTCAAAACTGTATCCTATCTTATCGCTAATGCTGATAAAGGCATCCACATCCTTTGGAAAACAGGAGCCGCCGTAACCTACACCGGCATTAAGAAAGGCTCTGCCGATACGCTTATCTAAACCCATGCCCTCGGCGACCTTGACGATATCCGCGCCGGTGCGTTCGCAAACCTGCGATAAGGCATTGATAAAAGAAATCTTGGTCGCTAAAAATGAATTAGAGGCGTGTTTAATCAACTCCGCTGATTTGATATCTGTAACGAGAATCGGCGCATTGAGAGGCCGGTACAAATCGATGAGAATATCCCTGGCCTTATTTGATTCGACTCCGATCACAACTCTATCCGGATGCATAAAATCGGATATTGCCGAACCTTCTCTTAAGAATTCCGGATTTGAGGCAACGTCAAATTTAATCTTTCCCTTTATATTTGCCTGGATGGTGCGCTCTACCCACATTCCGGTTTCAACCGGCACGGTTGATTTTTCAACGATTAGTTTATATCCCTTCATACTCAGGGCAATACTGCGCGCGACATTCTCGATGCCGGTTAAATCCGCTTCGCCATTTTCCCGGCTAGGCGTACCCACGGCAATGAAAACTACCAAAGATTTTTCAACTCCCAAGTTAATATTCGAGCTAAACTGCAACCTTTTTCTCTTCACATTCTCTTTAACCAGCTCTTCTAAACCCGGTTCAAAGATCGGGATAATCCCTTTTTTTAAGTTGTTGACCTTTGCCTTATCATTATCAATACAGGTAACCTTGTTTCCTAATTCAGCGAAACAGGCACCGGTGACCAATCCGACATAACCCGTTCCTACAATAGATATCTCCATGTCTTACTCCGTATGAGAACCTGGCTTTGGCTGATGGTAACTGCGGTTAAAGTCAAACTCCAGCTCCGGAAACGCCTTTAACCTAAACACCAACCAAACCGTTTCTCCGTGTCCTCTGTTTACACTATAAGTTAGTTCTACTTCCCAGCAATGCAGGTCGCGAGCAATAGTGTATTCCTGCTGTTTTAGGCCTTGGTTGCGCGCGGCAGCAAATTGATAACGTTCGTAAACTTTAAAGCGCCATAGAGGAGTCAGGCGCCAATTTAATTCTGAGGTTAGTTCCTTCCCTCCTTTTCTTTCGTATCTGTGGCCAATCCCAAAAGTGCGCTCCTTACCTAAATCAGCATAGGCATCAAAATTGGCGGTTCTGAAGCTATCTGAAAAATGGTCATAAGTGGCATCACTTTCTATCCGTAACCAAGAATAGGGAAGAAGTTCTAAATCAAAGATAAAATCAGAAAAACTGCTACCGTTACCACCTTTTGGTTTCAACCTATAGTCTGTAGTTATCAGGAGAGTAGCAAAATCCACGGTCTTTTTCTTCGCGTCTTTTGTCTGCAATTTATTCTCCAGCCCCAAAGTAATCTTATTGTTGCGGTCGATAGCGTCAATTGAGTCAAGTTGTTTTAGCTCGGATGGCACTATTGTCGGATTGTCGTTATAGGCGTAGTTTATCGTCGGGGTAATGATGTGCCTGAAGTCATTTATATCCGTGCCGAGAAAATGTGACTTAAAATTAAACAACCGATAAAACTTCGTGCTCATCTCAGCGCCGCTATAAAGAATAGTGCGCGGATTACTCCAAAGGGTAGAGCCATTGATGTCTTTATTGTAAAATGTCTCTCTAACTCCCACATAAGGGCTAATCCAAATAAAGAATATCTTGCTGGGCAAAGATAACTGATTGTAGGTATCAAACCTGGTTACGCTTACATCTGCGCTAGAAGGAGAAGGGACGGCATTTTTTTGATTGAGATTAACAAATGACGATTGATTGTTAAGGTATAAGGGTGTTTCGCCTAACCTATAGCTAGGCAAATTGTAGGAAAGATCAGGCAGTTTTTCGATTTGAGTATACCAACGATTGACGCGCTTCTGTATCGTAAGATCCAGGCTCGAATTATTAAATCCGTGATGCAATAAAACATACGATAAAGGCAGGGTATCCTGTTCGTATTCACGCGGAAAATAATCCTTCAAGATATTCCATTCGCTACCATGAATTATTCTTTTGGAATCAACAATTTTATAATACTCTGAAGTTAATTTTGTGCGCAGGTCCACGTCCCACTGATGGCGCCAACGGATAAAATATCTTTGAAATTCCGCGGGTATGCCTTCATCGAATTTGCGCGATCTTTCCTGGGTATAATAATACTTGAAATCTCCCTTACCAAATGTCTTGGCGTTATAATTGGCACCAAAGCCCTCGGCCACGCCTAATTGCTCGCGATAATCAAGGTAAATCCTTCCGGTGATATTTTCGGTAAGGCTGTAACGCCAGGCACTGAGCATAAACATACCCCAGTCCTTACTTTTACCCGGCATTAACTGCACATGCATGAGCGGGTCTTTTAGGCTGTGGGTATACTGGGGAAGGTACGCGAGGGGCATTTTTCCTAGATAAAATGTATCATTCTTAGATTTTATTTTATCCCCTTGATAAAATTCTATTATTCTGGAACCTATGCGATAGTGCGGTTTATCTAAATCGCAGGTGGTCATGTATCCATCTTTAACGTCATATCTATTTTCGCTTACGCGCAGGATAGTCTTACCTGCTCCGTAATAAGGCGCTGACCAAATCTTTGCCTGGATTAAGGTACCGGTTTGGCTTTCGAAGTTGTATTGCATCTCCTGCGCCTCAACGACACCTTTTTTATCTTCGAGCCTTACATTACCAGAGGCAATAGCATCCTTGGTCTGGGTATTAATGCGTAAGTTATTGCAGGTCAATTTCGAATCTTTATAGACGATCACCACGTTACCCACAGCGGTAACTTCCTTATTATCGGTAGAATACTCTACCTGATCACCGTTGACGATAATCGGGGTCTTTGCTTCTTCGGCATAACTGCAAAATGCAAAATGCAAAATGCAAAATGCAAAACAGCATAGCAAAGCCGAAGATTTGAGATTAAATTCTGATTTTTCTTTTTTCACTTTGATTATCGATATTCAATCTTTGAATTTCCTTGGGCACCTTTTCCCAGTCCCTAAGAAACCTTTCTATGCCAATATCGGTCAAGGGATGTTTTATGAGCTGTTCAATAACCGCAAAGGGTATGGTAGAAATGTCTGCGCCAATTTTTGCGGCATCAACCACATGCAGGGGATTGCGTACGGAAGCCACGATGATTTCGGTTTTAAAATTATAGTTTGCATAGATCTGCTTTATATCTGCGATCAAGTCTATTCCTTTATGGCTGATATCATCGAGCCTGCCGATAAAAGGACTGATATAATCGGCGCCTGCCTTTGCTGCTAAAAGCGCCTGCGCAGGGGAAAAACAAAGCGTTACATTAGTCTTAATATTTTCCCGGGAGAGTTCCCTTACCGCCTTTAGTCCTTCTTTAATCAGCGGTATCTTGATCACGATATTAGGAGCGATGCGGGACAATTCTCTGGCCTCTTTAATCATTCCTTGCGCTTCTAAAGAAATAACTTCCGCGCTCACCGGCCCGGAAACTAAAGCGCAGATTTCCTTCAATAAATCCGTGGCTCCCCTATTTTCTCTGGCAATCAGTGTGGGGTTGGTGGTTACCCCGTCAATTACCCCCCAGCTTAATGCCTCTTTGATTTCATTTATATTTGCGGTATCGATAAAGATTCTCATATCCTGCCTCTTTCTTTTGCCAGTATTGCTGCGCCGAGCATGCCTGCATCTTCACCCAGCCTTGCCTGAAAAATCTTCACGCAACTTACCTGCGGAAACATTGTGCGTTTTTTTATAGTGTTTTTTATACTTGCAAATAATACCCTTCCGGCATTAGCCACTCCACCGCCAATAATTATACAGTCGGGGTCTAAAAGATTAATTACGCCGGTTAAAGCAATGCCGAGCTTTCTGCCTGCCTCCTGCCAGATGCCTACGGCCATTTTATTTTTTTTCTTTGCCAGTCGGCTTAACTCTTCAAGGCTAACCGCTCTTTGAAATAACCTCCTTGCCTGATTAAGAATACGCTGATTTCCGATGTAACTCTCAATACAGGCCATTCCTTTACAGTTACAGCGGGGCCCAATTTCATTTATCGGGATGTGGCCGATTTCTCCTGCAGCGTAACTGCTGCCGCGGTAGAGCCTGCCCTGGATTATAATTCCTCCTCCGATGCCGGTACCTAAGGTTAAACAGACTACATTTTGAAATTTTTTTGCCGCACCAAATTCATGTTCTGCCACGGCCATAAGATTCACATCGTTGTCGATATAGACAGGTAGACCTAACTTATTTTTTAATATGGTTTTTAAGGGAACTTTTTTCCATCCGGGGATATTGGGAAAAAAATGGACTATTCCCCTCTGCGAATCAATCGGACCAGGCAGGCCTAAACCAACTCCCGCGATATTTTTTTTCGCTAACCTATTTTTAACCAGTAGTTTTTTTAGCGAGTCCGTAATTACCGCGATAAGTTGCCCTTTGTTTAATCTAGGTGTCGTTAAAATTAACTTATCTTTTATCTTCAACCGAAAATCAAATAATCCTAATTTAAGGTTGGTTCCGCCTAAGTCAATGCCGATTATATACTTCATATAGCCTTTTATTGTATCTTAAAAATATTATAATTGCAAAATAAATTTATTTCTCTATTCCCCAAACGCAGATTTTATCCCTGCCCGTCTGCTTTGCGTGGTAAAGTGCTCGGTCAGACTTATCAATGAGTTCTTTAATCGTACTTGCGTCTTCGGGAAAACCTGCTATACCGATACTAATCGTTAGGTTTAATTCCTCATCATAGGCCTTGATTCTTCTGCCTTCAACGCTCTTGAGGATACGCCAAGAGGCATTGAAGGCGCCTTCTTTCGCTGTCTCGGATAATACAATCGAAAATTCTTCACCGCCGTATCTACCGACGACATCAATAAGCCTGGTATTATCTTTGATCACGGTAGCGACATCTCTCAACACCACATCCCCGACAAGATGGCCATATTGGTCATTGCATTCCTTAAAATGGTCGATATCTACCATGAGGAAAGAAAAATTGAGTTTAAGCCTTTCGGCACGCCTAAGCTCTTCTTCCAAGCGCATGAGAAAATATCTGCGCGTTAAGACCCCGGTTAAACTGTCATGAATGGCTAAGTCCTGGATTCTTCGATAAAGCGCCGCTCTTCTAAAACCCAAGAGAAACTGCTGCGCAAGAATGTAAAACTTCTCCTGGTCTTTCTGTGCCACATCTTCTGCTACCAAAAAAAACGTCGGTTTAATCCCTATATCTAAAGGAAAGATTAGTTCATTTTTGTACAACTGATAATCCAAATCTCCCTTGACGAGTTTAATCGCGCCGAATTTAATATAGTGCTTTAATCTTTCTACAAATATATCAAAGACTATGTTTTCTTCTATAGACTTGCAAACATCCTTGGTTATCTCGTAAAGTTCAATAACGGATTCGGCCTTTTCCGAAAGAAGATTATTCTGCGATTTTAAATCTGATTCCCTCTGGGATAATACAAGCACCTCTCGCTCTAACTGACTAAATTTCGCCCTCTCTAAATTAAGATTTCTTTCCAGAAACCGGTTAAACGCGAAATAAAATAAAGCAAGTAAAAGGAATAAAATCAAGTAGAACATACCCTATTTCTTCCTTTTTCTTTAGCTTCATAAAGAAGCTGGTCGGACTTATGTAAAAGTTCATCCTGGGTTCCTGCGTCCTGAGGATAGGAAGCTACACCGATAGAAATAGTTATATTGCTTTTTTGCCGGCGCAGGACAATTTCTTTTTTCTCAATAAGCTTGCGAAACTGCTGGGCGAACGTAACGGCGCTTTTTTTGTTTATTCCCGGCAGAAGCACGCAGAATTCTTCTCCGCCAAAACGGCACGGTATAACACTCTCGCGATTAAAAAAATTAAAAATCTCCTTGGAAATACTTTTTAAAACAATATCTCCGGCAGTATGGCCGAATTTATCATTGTAATCTTTGAAATGGTCGATATCGATCATTAATAAAGAAATATCCTGCTGTTTCTGAAGGCTGCGGCTAAATTCATCTTTAAAGCGCTCTAAAAAATAACCTTTTCTGTAAAGCGAGGTTAAATCGTCCCGGATAGCCAAATCCTGCGTTTTATTAAACAGTTCGAAATTCTCCAATGCCACTGCCCCCAGATCAGAAATCGTATTTAAAAATCTCAGGTCATCTTGCGAAAAAAACTGGGCAAGGGGACTATCCAGCCGAATAATACCCAGCATCTTCTCTTCGCTTACCAGCGGCGAACTAATCAAAGAAGATATGTTACGCCGGTGTTCTTTATGTATCTTTTCGACGTCAAAACGAAAGTCCTTTCTGATATCTTCAATCAACAGGGCTGAAGTGTGCCTTAAGACCCATTTGTCAAATATATCCCCTTCTTTTGCCTTAATCACTAGTTGGGGATCATTACTTCTCGTAGCAAAAAGATGTAATCTCTGATTTGGGGCATCGACCAAGTAAAGAAGACAAACCCCTTCCTGCCGGCTGATTTGACTAAGGGCCGTACTCACGAGGTTTTCTTCAATAGAGGTCAAATCAAATTTTATATTGATTTGTTGTATGATGTCCTTGAGGCTATTATAACGATTGATTTTAAAATCTAATGCCGTACGGATAGTGTTTTCTTTAGCAACCTGGTCAAAGAAGGTATTTATCTTTTCTTCGTATTCCTGTGTCTTTACTGCGGAGTTGAATTTACTTTTTAAAAATTTTTTTAGCGAATAATAAATAATTGCGGCCAAAAAAAGATAAAAAATAAACAGTAACCCGATGTGTAAACGAAAATTAAAAAGTAAATAAAAAGGCAGGGCGAGATAAAAAAGAAGAAGGAAACTGGCGTGGAAGAATATTTTTAGCGCAGAGTATCTTTTCGTAAGGTTGAAAAGGGAAGATAAACTATATAATTGTTTTTTCGGTATCTTTATCAAAAAAGTGCACCTTGCTCATATCAAAGACAAGGTCCATATCCTGGTTTACCTGTGGCTTATTATGAGCTCCGACGCGTGCAATAAAACTGTGCCTTCCCGTATTTAAATGCAGGTATACCTCAGAACCCATTGGCTCATATACCTCGCAATTGACACGCACGACATTCTCAGGCGGTGCCTCTGAGACAAATAATTTATCATAAATATCCTCTGACCTTATACCGAAGACCAGCTCTTTACCTTGGTAAGAAAGCAAACATTTATGCATTTCTTCGATGATCTTGACGGTAATTTTTCCTTCCTCAAAATATAGCCTGCCGTCTTTTTTAATAATCTTGCCGTTCATAAAATTCATCGGAGGCGAACCGATAAAGCTGGCGACAAATTTATTTACCGGCTTATCGTATATGGAAATAGGGTCGTTGACTTGCTGCAAAATACCGTCTTTCATCACCGCAATCCTGTCCCCCATGGTCATCGCTTCGATTTGATCGTGCGTAACATAAATCATCGTCGTATGTAATCTGATATGGAGTTTATGGATTTCGGTGCGCATCTGCACCCGCAATTTCGCATCGAGGTTGCTCAGCGGCTCATCAAATAAGAAGACGAGCGGTTTTCTGACAATAGCCCGGCCCACCGCTACCCTTTGTCTTTCGCCGCCGGATAACTCCCGCGGCCGGCGATCCAGCAAACGCGTAATTCCCAGTATCTGTGCCGCATCATTGACCCGCCGGATAATTTCTGTCTTGGGATAGCGCCTTAATTTCAGGCCAAAGGCCATATTTTCGAACACGGTCATGTGAGGATAGAGGGCATAGCTTTGAAAAACCATGGCGATGTCGCGGTCTTTTGCCGGAATATCATTTACCAGCTTATCGCCGATATAAATCTGCCCTGAAGTTATTTCCTCCAGGCCGGCAATCATCCGCAGGGTAGTGGATTTACCGCAGCCCGATGGCCCTACGAGAACCATAAATTCTTTATTCTCCACCCCCAAACTAACATCATCTACAGCCTTGATATCCGGTGAAAAACTCTTGGAAACATTTTTTAGGCTTACTTGTGCCATGATCTCGCTCCTGCATCACCTGGTTTGATATTAAAATTTATTATATATGCATCAACCCAAATAGTCAAGCAATTGACTTAAAGTAGTTTTTAAATTCTTACGGTGCACGATCATATCGATAAGGCCGTGCTCTAAAAGAAACTCGGAACGTTGAAAACCAGCGGGAAGCTTTTGTCTGATAGTCTGTTCAATCACCCGCGGCCCGGTAAAACCGATTAAGGCCTTTGGTTCGGCAATGATGACATCGCCCAGGCCGGCAAATGACGCCATCACTCCTGCCATGGTGGGATTTGTCAGTATGGAGATATAAAGCAAACCCGCCTTGTGGTGATAAGAAAGGGCGGCAGATGTCTTGGCCATCTGCATCAGGCTAAACATCCCCTCATACATCCTCGCCCCGCCCCCCGAACCTGAAATAGCAATTAAGGGTATTTTTTCTTTGGTTGCCGCTTCGGCTGCGCGCGTAATCTTTTCTCCCACTACCGAACCCATTGAGCCCATAATAAAGCGCGAGTCAGTCACGCCAATAATAATCTTTCGCTTATCCAACAGGCCTTCCCCGGTTACTGCTGCTTCGTTTAAACCAGTTGCTGCCTGCTCCTGGCTGATTTTTTCGCTATAGGTTTTGGGGCCTTTAAAATTTAGGGGGTCGGCAGGTAACATATCTTTATCATATTCTTCAAAAGTATCGCTATCGATAATTAAATTGATTCTTTCTCTGGCACCCAAGACAAAGTGATAATTACATTTCGGGCAAACCTTAAAATTCTCCTCCAGGGTTTTATTATAGAGGGTTTCTGAACAGCCCTCGCATTTAGTCCATAGGCCATCGGGCATATCCTTTTTCTTTAATCTTACGATGGTATATTTGGGCTTACCGAATATCGCCATTGATCTTCTCTTTTTAAATAGTAAACTTATTTATTATCAGCCCTGCCGGAACCTTGGGATAAAAATAAGTGGACTTAGGTGGCATCCTCTCGCCCTGTGTGGCAATCGAAACTAATTGCTCAATCTTCACCGGATTAAGGAAGAAGGCAATAGAACTTCTGTCACCGTCTGCTTGCGAGATTAACTCATCATTGTGGGGATAAAATTTGATTTTCTCTTTATCTTCCAATTCCAGTCCCAAAATCCTCTTCAAAATAATAAAGTTTAATATCGTAACATCTAAACGTCTGAATTCTTTCGGCTTGTCCAGCATTTCCTTATCTAAAATCTTTACATTTTTCAGCCTTAAAAGATAAAATTTTTTATCCTGGTACATCCCCAAGGTATTTTCGTGCGTTCCCGCCTTTTCCATCAAGAAAAAAAGCTGATCTTTTTCTTTAACCTCTTGGATATCGAAATATTCCCCAAGGGCCTCTTTTAAATTATCGGCCTTAACCTGTAAAATTTCCTTGGCTAATCTATGTACGGGAAAAATACTTAGGCCGCGAGATTCTATATTTGTAAAATATGCCATGATATAATTGAGATCGGAATTGGCGGATAAGCCGCCGAGTTTCTTTTTCATTTCTTCCCGATAACTTAAGGCCACTTCGTATCGGTGGTGTCCGTCAGCAATGAATATCTTTCTGTCCTGCATTTGTGCCTCGAAAGCGGTTAAGGCCTCTTGGGCATTTAATCTCCAGAGCTTATGCGCTATTTTTTCCTGATCAATGATGTCTATCATCGGCTTGGCTTCTTTAAGATAACGTTCGTAGGTGCGTTTAATCAGCCGTTTCTCGTCGCTAAAAAGAACAAAGATAGGGCTTAGGTTGGCCTTTACGCGCCTGATCAGGTTTAACCGGTCTTCTTTTGCTTCCAGGCGGGTATATTCATGCGCAAAGACTGTGCCCTTTTTGTCTTCCAGGCGCAGAAGCGCAATAAAACCTAAACGATTCTTTTTTTCGCCTTTTACATTAAATTCCTGATTATAAAAATAAATCGCCGGGCTTTTATCTTGGATGAGCATTTCTTCTTTCATCCACCGAGCAAAGTAATCTTTGGCGCGTTTATACTTATCTTCATTGGCAGCGTCCCGGCCTAACTCTAAATAAATCGTATTATAGGGGCTGCGCTTATGATAATATTCTTGGGCAGCAGGACTGATAATGTCATAGGGAGGGCAAACGACACTGGAGATATCGCTGATTTTTTCTTGATTGTAATAAACCCCGCAAAAAGGCTTGATCTTCGCCATAAAAGCTATCTCTTTATCTCGCTAATATCCAAATCCGGCACACCCGCTCTCCTTAACCAGAAAACTATAGTGCCGATAGTGGCGCCTATTGCATCAAAGGCTACATCCGCTAGAGAAGGATTGCGGTAAGGAATAAACGCTTGGTGGAGTTCATCGCTTAGGGCATAGAGAATGCTCATAGTGATAGTTAAAACAACACAGTTTAAATAATGCAGGCCCGGAAAATAATTTTTAATTGCCCGATGAATTAACCAACCAAAAACAGCATACTCCAGGGCATGGAATAACGCATCTTGATAGATAAATAACTGCGGAATCTTACTACCTGGTAAGGATGAGGCTAAAAATATTAATTCCGCCCAAAGAATCGTCGGCAAAAGGTATTTGAAAAATTTTTTCTTCGCTAAAATTTTAAGCGCAGCCACTACAACCTTCTTTTTTCTTAGGGCAGGTGATTTCTCTCTCTTTAGCTTCTTTGCCTGGGCCGGACTTCTTTCGGTAATCTGTGGCGTAGAACCCCGAGCCTTTAAAGATAATCCCTGAGCCTGCTCCGATAAGCCGGTTTAACTTATGCTTGCACTTCGGGCAGGTCGTTAATCGCTCCTCTTTCATATTCTGGAATTTTTCAAACCGCCAGCCGCAATGCGTGCATTCGTATTCGTAGGTAGGCATACTCCCTCGTTTATTTAAATGCTTTCTTTAGCTTATCGCTGAAACTCTCTTTTGAGCTTATATTTTCACCCGAAACCCTGGCGAATTCTTCGATTAACCGGCGTTGCTCTTCGCTTAAATGCGCGGGAATATTGACTACTACCTTTACCAATTCATCCCCCCTGCCGCGCCCGTGCAGGTCAGGAATCCCTTTGTGGTTTAAACGAAAGATGGTTTGACTTTGCGTCCCCGCTGGAATTTTCATCGATACTTTACCATTCAGGGTAGGGATTTCTATCTCTGACCCTAAAATTGCCTTGCTCAGACTGATATTTATTTGCGTAATAATGTCATTGTCCTGTCTTTCAAAGACACGATGCGGCTCTACATCTATAATTACATAAAGGTCACCCCTGCCTGAGGTACCGGCCTCGCCTTCACCGCGGATTCTTAATTGCGAACCCCGGTCTACTCCTGCGGGAATCTTGACCTTAATCTTTTTAGTTATTTTTGTCTTGCCCTCTCCCCGACAATCCGGACAAGGAGTACTAATCAAAGAGCCTTCTCCTTGACATTTGGGACAAGTCTGGGCGAGCTGAAAAAAACCGCTGGAAACAACTATTCTACCCGCGCCTCTACATTGCGCGCAGGTAGCCTTCTTTGTCCCGGGCTTTGCCCCGCTACCAGAGCAAGTCTGGCAAATTTCATAACGCGGCAAGGTAATAGTTTTTTCTGTGCCTGCTGCTGCCTCTTCGAGTGTAATCTCTACGGTAATCTGCAGGTCGCGGCCTCTGCGACGACGGCTGCTGCTGCTACGGCTACCCCTCCCGCCAAAGATATCAAAACCTAAATCACTAAAAACCTCCTCAAAAAGGCCTCCGCCAAAGCCAAAATCTGCGAGGCCCTCAAATACGCTGCTAAAATCTGCGCCCTTAAAAATATCTTCGTAGGCGTATTTCTGGTCTATGCCGGCGTGGCCGTATTGGTCATAAAGCGCGCGTTTCTGGGAATCGGATAATACGGCATATGCCTCGGAGATCTCCTTAAATTTCTCCTCTGCCTCTTTCTTTTGTTCGTGAGGGACCCTGTCCGGATGAAAACGCAACGCCAATTCCCGGTAGGCCTTTTTTATCTCATCCAGGGTCGCATTCTTTTTTACCCCTAAAACTTCATAATAATCGCGCTTCGCCGTCATCTCTTGACCTTAACCTCAGCTTAAGCCTCAACCTTTTAATTTACTTTTTATCGTCCTCTTCCTTATACTCCGCATCAATGATATCTTCGCCTTTTCCGCCGGAGGCGGATCCGCCTTTGGCGGACTTTTCTTTTGGCTCTTCCCCGGTTCTTTCCTCTGTCCTGTGTCCTTGTGCCTGCTGTTGTTTTGCCGCAGCCTGCTTATAGATCTCTTCCGCAAGTTTATGTGAGGCCTTGGTTAACTCTTCCGTGGCGCGTTTAATCCTTTCTGTATTTTTATCCTTCATCGCCGTCTTTAAGTCATTAATTCTTGTTTCGATATCCGCGCGTTCGCCCTGGCTAATCTTATCGCCGAATTCCTTGAGGGATTTTTCCGTTGCATAAACCAAGGTGTCTGCCTGATTGACTAACTCTACTTCTTCTTTTCTCTTCGCATCTTCTGCGGCAAACTTCTCGGCGTCCTTGACCATCTTTTCAATTTCTTCCTTAGCGAGTTTCTTGGGTGCGGTGATACGGATTGACTGCTCTTTGCCGGTGCCAAGGTCCTTAGCCGAAACGTGCACAATGCCGTTGGCATCAATATCAAAGGCAACTTCTATCTGGGGTATGCCGCGCGGTGCAGGCGGAATACCTACCAAATCAAACCTGCCTAATTCAACGTTGTCGTCTGCCATTGGCCGCTCTCCCTGAAGGACGCGGATGGTAACCGCAGTCTGACTATCCGCAGCAGTGGAAAAAATCTGCGACTTTCTTGTCGGTATAGTCGTATTTCTTTCGATAAGTTTTGTATTTACCCCGCCTAAGGTTTCAATGCCTAACGATAGAGGCGTTACATCCAGCAGCAATACGTCCTTCATATCGCCTTTGATAATCGCTGCCTGAATCGCAGCGCCCAGGGCCACGCATTCCATGGGGTCAACGCCGCGCTCAATCTTCTTTCCTACATAATCCTCAACAAATTTCTGCACAATGGGCATGCGCGTTGGGCCGCCGACCATAATAATCCGGTCGATATCGCGGGGAGCCAACTTCGCATCGGCAATTGCCTGCTCCATGGGATGCCGGCACCTTTCGATTATAGGTGAAACCAGCTCTTCTAATTTTGCCCGCGTAATTGAGGTGGTTAAATGCTTTGGGCCACTGGCATCGGCGGTAATAAAGGGAAGGTTTATATCCGTAGTCAGCGTTGAAGAAAGTTCAATCTTAGCCTTCTCCCCTGCTTCACGCAGCCTTTGCGTTGCCATTTTATCGTTGCGTAAATCAATGCCGGTTTCGCGTTTAAATTGATTGGCCACATAATCGATCAGCAGATTATCCATATCCGTGCCGCCTAATTGCGTATCGCCGGAGGTTGCCTTCACTTCAAATACGCCTTGGGCCATCTCCATAATCGTCACGTCCAAAGTTCCGCCGCCAAAATCAAAAACCATAATCTTCTGTTCTTTTTGTGATTTTTCCAGGCCATAGGCAAGACAGGCGGCAGTGGGTTCGTTAATGATGCGTAAAACTTTTAATCCGGCAATCTCCCCCGCATCCTTGGTTGCGGTTCTCTGATTGTCGTCAAAATATGCGGGGCAGGTAACCACTGCTTCTTCGACCTTATCTCCCAGATATGCCTCGGCATCCTGTTTGATTTTCTGCAGGATAAATGCCGAAATTTGCTGGGGCGTGTATTCCTTGCCAAAAACCTTAAATTGGAAATCCTGGC
>Ga0315284_10001356_pt1 | contig 34884 bp, 27 predicted proteins | sample YL17G09_16_MG_FD_203696 | JGI IMG/M metagenome (GOLD analysis project Ga0315284, IMG submission 203696) | Sediment microbial communities from Yellowstone Lake, YNP, Wyoming, USA - YL17G09_16 | ecosystem: Environmental > Aquatic > Freshwater > Lake > Sediment | place: USA: Wyoming | collected... | reverse complement strand
CAGTCCGAGCGGGCGCGGACGGTCTGGTGAGCCGCGCCCTGGGTCAGGTCAGCAGGGTCATTCTTCCCAAAGTGGGCGACGAAGTAACGGCGGGTGACCCTCTCTTTCACCTGGAACTCAACCGCCGCGTTTTGACCGTTAACTCTCCGGTGAGCGGGAGAGTCGTTGCAGTGAATCGCTGCCTGCAGGAGCGGCCCGGATTGGTGGCGGATGATCCCTTTGGGGATGGCTGGATCTGCTCCGTAGTTCCCGTACGTCGAGTGCAGGAAAACGGCGCAATGCGGCTGGGAAATAGAGCTGCCGAATGGCTTAAACAAGAGGTTGGTCGGCTGCGAGAGTTCATTTCCACGCGGCTGACGCCTGACCTTGCGTTGGGGCTGACCAGCCAGGACGGCGGTGCGCCAGCCAGTGGTTGTCTGGCGCGATCTGACGCGAAGGCGTGGATTGACTTTGAGCGAGAATTCCTGCGCCCGCGATAAGATTCATTGGCGGAGTGCGGCGGCGCACCGCCGCAAAGTGATGCTCATGCCCACCTCGACAGGATTTCCGAACCTTCCCCCACAACATTCCTCTCTGTGAATAGAGTGGCCAGCTGGGTTATTTCCCGGCTTCGCAGAGTGTGAGCGCATAAGCACGAAGAATGTCGGCAAAAATGGCCGAATGTGGCAGTTTTGTGTTGAAATTATCGGCACGTTGCGTGCTAATGAAAGCAGCGGGCGGTACAAGATGGGGGCGACTTTCTGTCTCTCCCCGATGAGCCTTTGGAGCCCTTGGCGGCATGAGCAAAGCCATCTTAGTGGACACATCGCGGTGCATTGGCTGTGGCGCATGCGTCAGCGCCTGCAAGGAGGCCAATGGGTTACCCCAGAATGAAGACACGACGCTGACGGCTGAGACGCTGAATATCGTGGAGTCCCATTCCGGCGTTTTTGTCCGGAAGTTCTGCATGCACTGTCAGGACCCAACGTGCGTCTCGGTTTGCCCCGTGGGCGCGTTGCGCAAGACGGCGGCCGGGCCGGTGATTTACGAGGAGAGCCGGTGCATGGGCTGCCGTTACTGCATGATGGCCTGCCCGTACGGTATTCCGCGCTATGAGTGGAAGCTGGTACTGCCGAAGGTGAAGAAATGCACGATGTGCGCCCCGCGGCAGGCCAAGGGCTTGCAGCCTGCGTGCACCGAAGCCTGTCCCGTCCAGGCCAGCATCTTCGGCGAGCGCAATGAGCTGCTGCGAGAGGCTGAGGACCGTCTTCGGCAGAATCCCGCCGGCTATGTTCAGCACATTTACGGAAAAGATGAGGTGGGGGGCACCTCGGTACTTTACCTCTCCGCGGTGCCTTTTGAAGCGCTCGGCTTTCCGGCCAACGTCCCGCATGACCCCTTGCCCATGTACACCTACCGCGTGCTCTCCGAGATACCGAATGTGGTCGCTGTGGGCACAGTGCTCCTGGGTGGGATCTGGTGGATCACGAAGCGTCGCGCCGAGGTAGCGTATGCGGAGGGCGAGGAGAAAGGAACGCCCAAGGCAAGCGACGGCTAACGCCGAGGCCTGCCGCCGGTGATGATTGCCTGTGCTGGTGGGCGTGGCCGGAAACCTTGGGGCCGGGGAGCGCGGATGAACTGGACGAGGCTACCGAAACTGACCTTCTGGCGCGTGGTGCTGGCGGTGATTCTGGCCACGGGTTTCTACTCCGCGCTCCTGCGCTTCACCCAAGGCCTGGGTGCCGCGACCGCTTTGACTGACCGCTTCCCCTGGGGACTGTGGATCGGCGTTGACGTGCTCTGCGGCGTGGGCTTGGCGGCGGGGGGCTTCACCCTGGCGGCCATTGTTTACATCTTTCACCTGGAGCGATTTCAGCCTATCGTTCGTCCCACGATTCTGACGGCTTTCCTGGGGTATGCGCTGGTGGCGGTGGCGTTGCTTTTCGACTTGGGCCGCCCGTATCGGATCTGGCACCCCATGGTGATGTGGAACCCCCGCTCCGTGATGTTTGAGGTGGCGTGGTGTGTGATGCTCTACCTGACGGTGTTGGCGCTGGAGTTCTCGCCGGTGGTTTTTGAGCGCTTTCGGTGGCAGAGGCCTCTCCGGATCGTAAAGGCCCTCACCGTTCCCCTGGTGATTGCGGGGGTGTTGCTTTCCACCCTGCACCAGTCCTCGCTGGGTAGTCTTTATCTGATCGTACCCTCCAAGCTGCACCCTTACTGGTATTCGCCGTTGTTGCCGGTGTTCTTTTTCGTCTCCGCCATTGGGGTGGGTCTGGCGATGGTGATTTTTGAATCGAACTTGAGCGCGCGGGCCTTTAGCCGGGAGATTGAAATGCCGCTGCTGGTGGACTTGGGGAAGGGGATGGTCGTGGTGTTGGCGTTCTATGGACTGCTGCGTTTTCATGATCTGGCCAGCCACGGTACGTTGCGCTACCTGCGCGAGCCTTCGACGGAGACCGTGTTGTTTGTGCTGGAAACTCTCCTGGGGGTAGTAATTCCGCTGGCCTTCCTGGCTTTCCGCCGGGTACGGGAGAGTCGCGAAGGGCTGTTTGCCGCGGCGGTGCTGGTGATCACGGGTTTCCTGCTCAACCGTTTGAACGTTTCCATCACGGGTCTGGAAGCCTCGTCGGGGACGCATTACTTCCCCAAGTGGACTGAGGTTTCCGTGACCTTATCCCTGGTGGGTTTAGGGTTTCTGTTTTTCGCACTGGCGGTTCGTTACTTCGGCGTGTTTGAGTCGCACTCGGCGGGGGCAGAAGCCCGGCGCCAGCCGGAAAGGGCGAACACTCCTGTACCGGTGGTGTGAACGCGTCCGGGGGTGCCCGGAGATAAGGAAAGAGGAGAAAGGATGCAGCGGCTGACCACCAGTCTGGCGACGAAGCTGACGGCCTGCTTGGTCGGCAGCATGGTGGTGCTGTTTGGTTTCCTCGGGTATCTGAACCTTCGCCTCCACCGTCAGCACCTGGAGGAGATGGTCTTCCTGAGCGCCGACCGCATTAGCGACCTTATCCGGCGTAGCATCCGTTATTCGATGCTCCGCGACCAACGCGAAGAAGTCTTCCAGATCATCCAGACCATCGGCCATCAGCCCGGCATCAGCACAATTCGCATTTTCAATAAGGAAGGCAAGATTACCTTTTCCACCGATGCCCAGGAACTCGGGCAGTCCGTGGATAAGAAGGCGGAGGTTTGCTACGCCTGCCACGCTGAGGCTCAGCCGCTCAAGCGTCTGGACCGTCCCGACCGGATGCGCATCTACGTGGCCCGCAATGGCCAGCGCGTGCTCGGCTTGATTACCCCCATCGAAAATGAGCCGGATTGCTCCAACGCCGCCTGCCACGCCCACTCCGCAGCGGGTAACCAGGTGCTGGGAGTGCTCGATACGGACCTATCGCTGAGCGCGGTTGATCAAAGTCTGGCTCTCCGCCAGCGAAAGTTGGCATTCTTTACCGGCCTCTCCATCCTCGCCGTCAGCCTGATCTCTGTGGTGCTCATCTGGGTAATGGTACGCAGGCCGGTGCGGGCGTTGACCGCGGGGACTCGCCACGTGGCGGAAGGAGACCTGGACTACTCCCTCCCGGTAACCAGTGCGGACGAGATCGGGAGCTTGGCGGCTTCTTTCAACCACATGACCGCCCAGCTCAAGAAGGCGCAGCAGGAGATTCTGGAGTGGACCCGGACGCTGGAGGAGCGTGTCCGGCAGAAAACCAGCGAACTCGAGCGCGCCTACAAGCACCTGGTTCAGGCGGAGAGGATGGTGTCGTTGGGAAAGCTCGCGGCGGTGGTGGCGCACGAAATCAACAATCCCCTGGCGGGGATTCTGACTTATACCAAGCTGGTTTCGCGGATGGCGGAGAAAGGTTTCAATGGGAGCGAGCGGTTGGGTGAGGCGCGGAACTACCTGCAGGTCGTGGAGGGAGAGAGCCGGCGCTGCGGCGCGATTGTGAAGAACCTCCTAACCTTCGCCCGCCAGGCGCCCCTGAACCCGCAGAAGAACGACTTAAACGGCATCGTTGAGCGCTGCCTGCTGCTGGTGGGGCATCAGTTGGAGCTGCAGTCCATCGACTTGGAGAAGACCCTGGCGGCGGACATTCCTTCTCTTTACTGCGACACCGGCCAGGTACAGCAGGCATTGCTGGCCCTGCTGATGAACGCGGTGGAAGCGATGCCTCACGGTGGGCGGTTGAGGGTCTCCACTTCCTTCGACTCCTCCCAGCGCGCGGGCCGCGTAGTAGTCAGTGACGAAGGGCCGGGCATCCCGGAGGAGGTCTTGCCCCACATCTTCGAACCCTTCTTCACCACCAAGGAGGAGGGCAAAGGGGTGGGTCTGGGGCTGGCCATTGCTTTCGGAATTATCCAGCAGCACGGTGGGAACATCGAGGTGGTGTCCACGCCGCAGAAGGGCACCACCTTCACCGTGATCGTGCCGGAAGAGGCGCGGGTGGGTGACAAAGCGAGACTCCTGCCCATGGAGGGAGCCGGCGAAGTCGAGTAAAGTCCTCGCGACCTGAAAACCTGCGCCGCGGGGAGTTTGCCAGGAGAGAGTCATGAATGCCAAAGCCAGCATCTTGATCGTGGACGACGAAACGGTGGTCCGCGACTCGCTGAGTAAATGGTTCGAGGAAGAAGGCTACAGCGTGGAGACGGCCTCCACTGCCCGCGAGGCCTTGCTCAAGCTGCCGACCGAGCACTGGGATTTGTCCCTGGTGGACATCAAGATGCCCGGCATGGACGGCCTGGAGTTGCAGCGCAAAATCCACGAGGTCGATCCGGAAACCATCATCATTATCATGACGGGTTATGCCTCCGTGGAGACAGCGGTGCAGGCGCTGAAAGACGGCGCTTACGATTACATCACCAAGCCTTTTGACCCCGACGACTTGGCGCACGTGGTTCGCAAGGCCCTCGAGCACCGCCGCATAAAGGAGGAGAACATACGGCTGCGCGAGAGCCTGGAAGAGATGCAGGGCGTGGAGCTGGTGGGGCAGAGTCCGCCCATGCAGAAAGTCCTGGAGATGGTGCGGACAGTCGCTCCCACGGATACGACCGTCCTCATCACCGGCGAAAGCGGCACGGGCAAGGAGTTGGTGGCCCGCGCTATCCACAACTTGAGCCCTCGCCGCTTCATGCCCCTGGTGGTCATTCACTGTGGCGCCCTGACTGAGACCCTGCTGGAGAGCGAACTCTTCGGACATGAAAAAGGCGCCTTCACGGGCGCGCAATATCGCAAGAAAGGCAAGTTTGAGGTCGCTGAGGGCGGCACCGTCTTCCTGGATGAAATCAGTGACATCAGCCTGAAAACCCAGACCGACTTGCTCCGCGTCTTGCAGGAAAAAGAGATTACGCGTGTGGGCGGAACCCAAACTATCAAGGTGGATTTTCGCGCCATCGCCGCCACGAACAGGGATCTGGAGGCCAAGGTCAAAGAGGGCACTTTCCGGCCGGACCTCTTCTACCGCTTGAATGTGTTCGAGCTGCGGCTTCCCTCCCTGCGGGAACGCAGAGACGACATCCCTTTGTTGGCGGATCATTTCCTCCGCAAGTATGCCCGGGCCATGAACAAGCGCTTTACGTGCATCAGCAAGCCGGCCGTGGACTTGTTGATGCACTACGATTGGCCGGGAAACGTCCGCGAGTTGGAGAACGCCATCGAGCGGGCCATGGTGATCGGGCGAGAGCCGGAAATCCAAATCTCCGACTTCCCGCTCCAGGTCAGTTCCGGCACCCAGCCGCCCCTGGGACAAACCCTGGAGGATGTGGAACGTGCCCACATCCTCAAAGTCCTCGAGGGCTGCAGTTGGAACCAGAGCCTGGCTGCCCGGGTCCTTAAGATCGACCGGGTGACGCTCTACAACAAAATCAAGAAATATGGGTTCAAGAAGGCCGGATCCGCGTCGTCATGAGAATTGTTTCCCTCCTCCCGGTCGGAGAAGTCGACCGGTCCCACCTCGAGTTGCTTGCCGAGGGTCTGGCGCCGATCCTGCGGGTGGCCTGCTCCATCCACACCGAAGGCTTGGAGGTCGCCTTTGCCTTCGACTCCTTGCGAGGGCAGTATCACTCCACGGAGCTCCTGCGACGTCTGATGAAGCAGCCTGCGGTCGAGACCTGGCGGCTACTGGGCGTGACCGAGGCCGATCTCTACATCCCCATCCTGACGTTTGTGTTCGGCGAGGCGCAGCTCGGACCCGCAAGCGCGGCGACCGCCCTGGTCTCGATGCATCGGCTTCGGCAGGAATTCTACGGGATGCCCCCGGACCCTGCCGTCCTGGCTGATCGGCTCCTTAAGGAAGCGCTCCACGAACTGGGTCACGCGCTGGGCCTGCGGCATTGTCCGAACTACCGCTGTGTGATGAGCGCTTCCCACTCCGTCGAGAACATTGACTTGAAGCTGGCGCAGTTCTGCTCCACGTGCGCCCCCGCCCTCTGACAAGGCCTCCCTTAGTCCACATCTGCCCCCGATCCGCTTTGACGGTCTTGACGTTCTTCGCCTCTGGATGCAGGATTGCTGAAGGGGCAGCGGGGCGGCTTCTCTGAGTTGGACTCTTCCCCGCGCCTCGGAGAGTCCAGAGGTTTCACGTCGATGGCGCGATTCAGCGAGCACTGGGCGTCCGAGCGAGGTCGGATTGAGGCCTTGTGCGCGATGTCGGCGCCGGCGCGCCCCATCGAGGCGATCGTCCAAACGGCGGAGACGCTCGGGGGCCTGGGAGCGGAGGACGCAGCTTCTTTGCTTGCCTGGGGACGGGAGCCGGCCGCGCGCGCTGAAATTCAGGCAGCCGCGCGCCAACTTCGCCGGCGGGTTGCCGGAAACACCCTTGAGTTTATCATCCCGGAGTATCTGACCAGTTTCTGTCAGAACGACTGCCTCTATTGCGGCTACCGCAAATCCAATCCCCTGGCAGAGCGCGTGCGGCTGAGCCTGGAGCATTACGAACGCGAGCTCGACCTCATCCTTTCCTGGGGGCACCGGCAGATCGAGTTGGTGCTGGCAGAAGATGCCGAGTTCGGCCCTGATCGGCTGGCGGCCTACGTCGGGCTGACAAGGCGGAAATTGGAAGCCCTCGGCGGGGGACTGGTGGCGCTGAACGCTCCGCCTTACGAGGCAGAGGATTATCGCCGCCTGCGCGCGGCGGGGCTTGATTGGGTGGCGCTTTGGCAAGAGACCTACGAGCAGCCGCACTTCGAACGCTGGCATTTCCCCGGCTCACCCAAGCGGCATTATGAGTTTCGCTTGGACGTCTGGGATCGCGCGATTGCGGCGGGATTCACGCGCGTGGCTCTGGGAGTGCTGTTTGGCCTGTACGACTGGCGATTCGACGTGCTGGCATTGGTGGAGCATGGGAACTATCTGCGCCGGACCCACGGCCTTGAACCCTACGTCCTCGGCATTCCTCGCCTCAAACCTGCCCGGGGGGTGCTCGCCTCGCAGAAGCCGTCACGGTTCAGCGTGTCCGATGAAGATTACCAGCTTGCCGTTAGCATCTATCACTTGGCATTCCCGCGCGCGCGCTTGTTTTTCAATACCCGCGAGAGCTACGACTTCAACCTGTCCATGGTGGCGGGCGGTGACCTCTTCACCGTGGACTGCGAGACGCTGCCGGGTGCGTACCTTCGCGGGCGCCTGCCCGGCCAGTTCGCCACGCACGCTTACCCGCCGCGACGGGAAGTGGCCGCGACTTTCCAGAGCCGCGGTTTTACTTGCCGATATCTCGCGCCGGAAAGCGCCGCACCGCCTGCCGAACAGCCCTTGCGAGTAACGCAGCCGGTCGAAGCCGGGGACCTGGAACAGTGGAGACGCGAACACCGCGAGATTCGCGCCCGGCTGGCCGACTGGGAGAATTTCCTGGAGAGACTGAAGACGACGCCCGCGGCTGAGCGCCAAGTGGTGGCGGCGGAGCTACGGGAGACGCTCACATTCTTCGAAACCGTCGCCGTCGCGCACTTTCGCTATGAGGAAACAGTCGTGTTCGCGGCTCTGGCACAGGGAGCCGAGAACGCAGCTCAGGTCGCTGACCTGCGTCGCGGTCACGAACGCTTTGGGGTTGACCTGGACAGGTTTCAAAGACAGGTGACCTCTTACGAGCTCTCCGGAGATCCCAGCGTCCTGTTGACCTTGGGGGCACGGATGATCCGCGAACTCCGCGAACACCTCGAGGCGGAAGAGAAGTGGGCGCAAAGCTCGTTGGAAGTCGGAATGAATCGGGAGTTGCAGGCAGATTGCCCTTGAGACTTGAACCTTCTACCCAAGGAGTCCAACCCACCATGCACCGTTCCTTTCACGTTCATCACCTTCGCGTGATCGTTGTCTCGCTCTTCGTCTCGTTGGCTGTGACTGTGCTACCGGGGCACCTGTCGGCCATCGACTGGTCAACCGTTTTTACGGCCCAGGATGTGCGCGACCACCTCTCGACCCCGGAGGGCCGCGCCGAGGCCCTGGAGTTCTGCCGCAAGATGGGCATCAGCAAGGTTTATGTCGAGGCCTTTCGCGACGGCTATCAGGCCGACGCGGCGGCCCTGAAGACTGCGCGCGACTTCTTCCGCCAGGCAGGATTGAAGGTCTCCGGCTGTGTCACCACCACGCGGTTCGGCAAGCCTACCAGCGGTTGGGAGGTTGGTGCCTGCTACACCCACCGCGCCAACCAGGAGCACCTGGCCTCCATCTTTGCCTTTGCGGCGCAGCTCTTCGACGAAATCATGATCGACGACTTCTTTTTCACCGATTGCGAGTGCTCGGAATGCGCGGCGGCCAAAGGCGCAATGAGTTGGCGGCAGTACCGCGAAAAGCTGATGCTCGACGTGAGCCGCAACCGCGTGCTCGGCCCGGCCCGCCAGGCCAATCCCAACGTCAAGATCATTCTGAAGTACCCGCAGTGGTACGACGAATTCCATAACCGGGGCTATATCGTCGACAAAGAAACGGCGCTCTTCGACCGCATCTGGATGGGCACGGAGCTGCGTGACCCGAGCTCCGACGAGTGGGGACACAAACAGCAGTATGAAGGCTTCTTCATTTACCGCTGGATGGCCGAAATTGGCGCCGAGAAGCTCGGCGGCGGTTGGTTCGATCCTTACGGGACCAACCCTGTCCTTTATCTAGACCAACCGTATGTGACGGTGCTGGCGGGCGCGCCGGAGATCCTGCTGTTTTGTTACGGCTCATTGGTTTCGCCGGAATTTCGGCCCCAGGCGGATGCCTTCGCCCCCCGGCGCACGGAATTCGAGGCCCTGAGCAAACTGGTCGGAGACTGGAAGGGCATTCCTGCTTACAAGCCACCTTCCAGCGAGGCGGGCAACGAAGCGTACCTCTTTGACCAGATCGGCATGCTCGCGGTCCCGCTTCTGCCGACCGCGCGCTTTCCCGAGGGCGCGCGCGCCGCGCTCTTCACCGTCCACGCCCTGGAGGACGCGGAGTTTGTGCCCAAACTGGCGGGCTTCCTCAAGGCGGGTGGGACGGCCTTCCTGAGCGAGGGCCTGGCGCACCGGTTAAACGGCGACCCACGCTTGCCCACGTCGAGTCCGCTGGAGCTTCCGAAAGGAAAGCACGTTCAGGTAATTCCGCACGGTGATGGCAAGTTGGTGGTGTTTTCCGCTGCACTGCCGCGCCTGACTTATGTTGATGCGCAGAACCGGGTAGCACAGCCGACGCCGGAGCTGCGTGAGGCTTTGGAGACCCTGCGGAAGGAGGTCTCGCAATTCACGGTCACCTCTCTTGATGCGCCACCACGCGTGGCGGTGTTTCCCCTGGGCGGCCGGGTGGCCGTCGTGAATTTCACAGAGCTTCCGGTCAATTGTCGTCTGGCGGGTCTGGGAGGCATGGTGAGCCGGCAGCGCAAACTGTTCGCGACCGCCGGAGCAACGCTTGCCTCGGATGGCTCCACCTTACGCTTGCCGCCGCATAGCCTGCTGGTGGTTGAATAGACGGATAGCTCCGGCCTTGCTCCAGAGGCTACCTGGAGCTGGCGAGGGAAGGCCGGCGGAGTGAGGCCGCCCGCCGCAGCCTCTGCTGGACTTTCTCGCTCTTCAATTCGCGCAGCGCATCGGAGGCGATCCACTTTGCCGCTTTCGAGTCGAGCGCGTGAATCTCCGTGGCCGTTTGGATGGCCTCGCTGTGCAGCCGGAGGTTACGCTTGCCGATTTGCCTTAAAGCCCAATTCACAGCCTTCTTAACGAAGTTCCTCTCATCCCTGGCCTCTCGCTTGATGATGGCCAGATAGCGCAAGAACCGCGCGTCGGTAACGTCCTTGTCGTGCACTGCCAGGCAGGCCATCAGACTGAATCCCGCGCGCTTCACGAACTCTTCTTCACGTTCTGCCCATTCGGCAGCCTTCTGGTGGGCCAACGCGGTTGCCCGAAAGAGGTTATTGCAGGTGCCATCGACCACTGCCCAGGAATCGAAATCCTTCGCCCAGCTTTCCATCTGCCGCGCATCGACGCCTGCCGGGTCATCAATCAGCGCGGCGAGGCCTCTCGCATCGTGATTGCCGGAGCGCCAGAGCTGTTGCGCGAGCGCGTGGTCGCGCCCGATCTGCTTGGCGAGTTTCTTCAAGACAGGCGCGGAGACGCCATAGGCGTTCCTGACCACAACCCCGAAGCGCGCCATGCCGGCCACGTTCTCCGGACGCCCCAGCGCCTTCAGTATCCTCATAACCTCTCTGTACTCCATCTGCGCCCCCTCGCTCGATGGCCCGATAGGGTATCACTTCCTATGTGGATCATGTCACCGTGACCGCAGCGATGTGCTATCCTCGGCGTGACCCGGAGGTCGCGCACAGGCTTTGGCCGGCCGCGCGATGCTGCTACTCACTCAACAGCCACGAGTGAACGTGGGCATGACCTGAGCCCGAGCCAAGGCCGGGAGAAATCGCGATGATCCCAACCAACGGCATGGTAGTCCGGTGGGTGGTCTGCATCCTGATGCTCCTGCCTCTGCTGGCCATCGGCAAAGACAAGAGACAACAGGAAGCCGTAGCGCTCCTCGCCAAGGCCCGCGAGCTCTCTGACATCCGCTGCGAGGGCTGTCCGGCCTTCCGCATGAAAGCGCGCGTACGTGTTTGGGACCTCAAGGGAAAGCCTATCGATGGAATCTACACGTTAGTTTGGGCTTCGCCCAGGCAGTGGCGTGACGAGATTAGTTTGCCGAACTTCACTCAGGCGAGAGTGGGAGGGGGCAACAAGCTACGGCAGAGGCGAAGCCCCAGATTTCTTCCCGTACAGATGTTTCGCCTGATGGAAACGCTGGATTTCACACGGCGTCTGAGGCCCGGGCTTGAGGGTCAGGCATGGAAGATCAAGAAGCACACCACCTCAAAGTGCATCGAGCTCCGATTCACGCTCGAGCCAAGACGCGAATTGTGCTTCGATTCACGTGACGGAAGACTGCTGCGCGAGCAAGTCAGGGGCCCCTCCGCCCTCACGTATGAATACGGGGATTACAGTCTTTGGGGGAAGCGGCTGATCCCGAGGCTGCTCAGGTCGCTCGAAGACGACGCGGCGTTCGCTGAGGCGCGGGTGGAAGAGCTGACCGTGCCGGAGCAGCTTAGCCCAGAGTCGTTTGCTGCTCCACCTGGGTCCGAGGAATGGCCAAGTTGCGCCGAGCCTGAGCCGGCGAGCATGCTGCATCAACCGCCGCCTCGTTATCCAGAACAGGCGAGGTGGGCCGGGATTACGGGCGTCGTTTCGGTCTATGGAGTAATTGGCGTGGACGGGAAGGCACAGCGTATGACCGTTGTGCGGTCGGCGGGAACAGAGCTGGATCGAGCAGCACTGAGCGCAATTGAGAATTGGCGCTACCGCCCAAGCATGTGCGCCGGAACGCCTATTCCCGTCGAGACCTTAATCGAGATCAGGTTTGCACTCAGCCGGTGACTTGCCTGCTGTCAAAGGCAAGGCGGATTGTTGATGTTCATTCTCGACATCGGATGCGGAAAGAAGAAGCAGGAGCCGGGGGCGGTGGGGCTCGACCGGCAGCCGGGGTCGGCGGCGGACGTGCTTTGCGAGCTAACGCGCTTCCCCTGGCCGATGCGTGACGGCTGTGCCGACCGAATCTATCTCTCGCACTTCCTCGAGCACCAGCCTGACATCCTGCGCGCCATGGCGGAAGTGCATCGGATTGCCAAGCCTGGCGCCGAGGTGATTGTGACGACGCCGCACTACTCGTCGCCCGATTCCTATTCCGACCCGACGCACGTTCACCACCTGGGCTATCACAGCTTCGACTACTTCGCGCGCGACTCCTTTGAGAACTTTACTTACGGCGGAGGCGGCTTTCGCATCGTCGAGCGCCGGTTGACCTTTGGCGGAAATCTGCTTCTGGACGGCCTGGGGCGGATGTTAGCCGCGATCTCAGTGGACTTCTACGAAAAGCATCTCGCGTGGCTTTTTCCCGCACGCAATATCGTCTGCCGGCTTGCGGTGGTGAAGGCGACGCCTACCGCATCCGCGAGTGGCGGAGCGCGATGAGCCGCCGGCAAATGAAGCGGCGTTTTTAGGATGTGAGAAGCCGTTCGAAGTGGGCGAAAATTCCTGTTGACAGTCTGCAGCGTAGTCCGTAGGATAGCGATCTGACAATTGAATACTTGATTCAGCAAGCCTGAATCTCATCGAGAGTGGCTGAGGGACGGGCCCGATGACGCCACGGCAACCGCTCCGACTTTAGTCGGGGGTCCGGTGCCAATTCCCGCCCGGTAATGGGGCAGATGAGAGGGGTTAAGAAGACCTTTTAACAGCCTCCCCGACCCTATCGGGGAGGCTTTTTAGTTTTGACCACCTCTTAGGGCGTTTAATCATCAACCCTGTTATTCGGCGGCTCGCTCAGGATGAGGAAGGACGGAGGAGCCGTGAGTTACCTGCTACACCTGAAGTGCCGCGAATGCGGTCGCACCTACGCGCCGGAGCCGATCGCGGCCTGCGAGGAATGCTGGGCGCCGCTGGAACCTGTGTACGATTACGGCGGGCTGTGGTCCGACCTGCGTCGCAAGGATATTGAGACTCGCCCTCCCAACATGTGGCGCTACCGCGAGCTGCTGCCTTTGGAGGGCGAGCCCTGGGTTGGGAAGAGCACCGGTTTTACACCGCTGGTGCCGGCGCCGCGTCTGGCGCAAGCCCTGGGAGCGCGGGAGATATATCTCAAGAACGATGCGGTGAACCATCCTACGCTCTCGTTCAAAGACCGCGTGGTGGCGGTGGCCCTGAGCAAGGCGCGGGAGTTCGGCTTTGAGACGGTGGGGTGTTCCTCCACGGGCAACCTGGCCAACGCCGTGGCCGCCCAGGCCGCCGAGGGAGGTTTCAAGACCTTCATCTTCATCCCCGCGGATCTGGAGCCGGAGAAGATCATTGGCACGCAGGTGTACGGAGCCACGCTGGTCAGAGTCGGCGGCAACTACGACCAGGTGAACCGGCTGTGTTCGGAAATCGCGCAGCGATACTCCTGGGGCATCGTCAACGTCAACCTGCGCTCGTACTACTCCGAAGGTTCGAAGACTTTCGGCTACGAGGTGGCAGAGCAACTCGGTTGGCGCCTGCCGCAGAACATCGTGGTGCCGATGGCCGGCGGGTCGCTCATCACCAAAATCGCCAAGGCCTTTGAGGAGTTGCAAAAGCTGGGATGGGTGGAAGCTGCGCCGACGAAATTCTTCGGCGCACAGGCCACCGGCTGTTCGCCCATTACCACCGCGGCGAAGAAGGGCACCACCGAGATTCAGCCGCAGAAGCCCTCGACCATTGCCCGATCGCTGGCCATTGGAAATCCGGCGGACGGCTATTATGCCGTGAAGACCATCCTGGGGAGCGGCGGCGCGGGCGAAGACACCAGTGATGAGGAGATTGTCGAAGGCATCCAGTTGCTCGCCGAAACAGAGGGGATTTTCGCGGAGACCGCGGGTGGAGTCACGGTCTCGGTGGCCCGAAAACTCCTTCGCCAAGGGCAACTGAATCCCGATGAGTCCATCATCTTGGCCATTACCGGCAATGGATTGAAGACGGTGGGTGCCGTCAACGGGCGCTTCGAGGAGTCCGCCGCCATCCGACCGCGACTGGCGGACTTCGAGGAGCAATACCTGAATCTGGAGACCGCCGGCAGGGCCTAGAGGCGGGTATTTTGTGGCGCCGCTGGCGGCAGCATTCGTGAAAGGGATTCCTGTCAGGTCAGAGTGGGAATTTTTGGGAGGAGGATTCGTTGGAAAAGAAACCTGGATTTGACACGATCGCTCTCCACGGCGGGCAGCGGCCCGACGCAGCAACCGGGGCACGAGCAGTCCCTATTTACCAGACGACTTCGTACGTCTTCAGGGACACTACTCATGCCGCTAACCTTTTCGCTTTGAAGGAATTTGGCAACATATACACCCGCATCATGAACCCCACCTGGGCGGTGCTGGAAGAACGTGTCGCAGCGCTTGAGGGCGGCGTCGGGGCGCTGGCGACGGCCTCCGGACAAGCTGCCGAGACTTTGGCCGTCCTGAATATTGCCCGCGCCGGCGAACAGATCGTTTCCTCCGCCAGTCTTTACGGGGGTACATATAACCTGTTCCACTACACGCTGCCCAAGATGGGCATCGAAGCCACGTTTGTTGACCCTTCTGAGCCGGGGGACTTTCGGAAAGCCATCACGCCGAAAACGCGGCTGATCTTTGCGGAGACGCTGGGCAATCCCAAGAACGACATGCTTGACATCGAGGCGGTAGCAAGGGTTGCTCACGATGCCGGAATCCCGCTCATGATTGACAACACCGTGGCGACGCCTTACCTTTGCCGTCCATTCGAGTGGGGCGCGGATATTGTCGTCCACTCGCTGACCAAGTTCCTGGGAGGGCATGGAACTTCGATCGGCGGCATCATCGTTGATTCCGGGAAGTTCGATTGGGCCAATGGCAAGTTCCGGGAACTCGTCGAGCCGGACCCCACTTATCACAATCTGAAGTTCGTGGAGACATTCGGAAACCTTGCCTATATTCTCAAGGCAAGGGTGCAGTTGTTGCGCGACCTCGGTCCGGCCTTGAGCCCGTTCAACGCGTTTCAAATCCTGCAAGGAATTGAAACCCTCTCGCTGCGGATGCAGCGACACTGCGATAACGCCCAGAAGGTTGCGCAGTTCCTGGAGGATCATCCCGCCGTCACGTGGGTGAATTATCCCGGGCTGGCTAGTCATCCCACGCATGCGCTGGCCAAAAAATACTTGCAGCACGGCTTCGGGGCTATCGTGGGCTTTGGAATCAAGGGTGGATCACAGGCCGGCATCAAGTTCATTAACGCCGTGAAGCTGCTTTCGCACCTGGCCAATATTGGCGATGCGAAGTCCCTGGTCATCCACCCGGCAAGCACGACGCACCAGCAGTTGACCCCGGCGGAACAGCTGGAGACGGGTGTAACCGAGGACTTCATCCGGCTCTCGATTGGCTTGGAGACTATCGAAGACATTATTGCGGACATCGACCAGGCGCTCCAAGCTTCCGGGAAGTAGGCAAGCCTCGCGTGGCCTTCAGCCGCGTAGCGATTACCCGGTGTGGCTGGAGGTGCCTACGCGGCAACCAGGGCAGGAACCGAGGGAAAAGGTCATGCAGGAGGCGGGATCGGTCGGGATCGTTGAAACCAAGTACCTCACTTTCGCCGAGCCACCCAACGAAATGGTCCTCGAGTGCGGGCGGCCCCTGGGCCCCCTTACGCTCGCCTACGAGACGTATGGTGAGCTTAACCCGGCGAAAGACAACGCCATCCTCATCGTCCACGCCCTCTCCGGGGACGCCCATGCGGCCGGCTATCATCACCCGGGAGACAAGCAACCCGGCTGGTGGGACATCATGATCGGGCCGGGCAAGGCTTTTGACACACGAAAGTATTTTGTGATCTGCTGCAACGTCATCGGGGGATGTCAGGGCTCGACCGGACCCAGCTCGATCAACCCGCAGACCGGACGACCGTATGGGCTCTCCTTTCCGATCGTCACGATTCGCGATTGGGTCAACACCCAGAAAGTCCTGGTCGACCACCTGGGAATTGAGCAGTTGTTGTGCGTCGCTGGCGGATCGTCGGGGGGAATGCAAGTGTTGCAGTGGGTGGTCAGTCACCCTGACAGGGTGCGCCTGGCCATCCCCATTGCGACCACGAGCAAACTGTCCGCCCAGGCTATTGCTTTCAATGAGGTCGGCCGGCAGGCTATCCAGTCTGATCCGAACTGGCGGGAAGGAGACTACTACGGAAAGATGGTCCCCCGCCGGGGTCTGGCCATTGCCAGGATGATCGGCCACATTACCTATCTTTCCGAGCGTTCGATGCACCAGAAGTTCGGCCGGAAGCTGCAAGACAAGACTGCGTACGGGTACAATTTTCTGGCCGACTTCCAGGTGGAAAGCTATCTTCGCTACAAGGGAGATCATTTCGTAAAGCGATTCGATGCCAACTCGTATCTCTACATCACTAAGGCCATGGATTACTTCGACCTCACCCAAGCTTACGGGAGTCTGGAAGGGGCTTTTGCCGGCGTCCAAGCGAAGTTTCTTGTCATCTCCTTCTCGTCGGACTGGTTGTTCCCGACATACCAGTCGAAAGAAATTGTCAGCGCCCTGCGGCGCGTGGACGCCTACGTGATTTTCACGGAGATTCAGACTGACTATGGGCACGATGCCTTCCTGCTGGAATCCGAACAACTGAGTTCGCTCATCACCAACTTTCTTAGCCACGGCTGGAACCAGAAGGCATAGCATATGGGCGGAGGGATCGAAGAAGTTCGCTTGCCTGACACGGGGGCCGTCGTACGCCTCACTCCCGAACACAAGCTGATTATCGGCCTCATCGAAGAGGGCGCGCGAGTCATGGACCTGGGCTGTGGCGAGGGCGACCTTCTCCTCGCGCTCAAGGTCTTGAAAAAGGTTCGGGCCGAGGGCATCGAGCTGTCGGACGCGTGCGTTCAGGCCTGCGTGGCCAAAGGTCTGTTCAGTGTCCACCACGGCGATCTGGACGAAGGGTTGGCGGATTACCCCGCCAAGTCCATTGATTACGTCATATCGACCAACACCATCCAGGTGTTGCATCGGCCGATGATCCTCATCCGGGAGATGGCGCGCGTGGGGAAGCGCTGTATCGTCAGCTTTCCGAATTTCGCTCACTGGCTGGTGCGTTTGCAGCTTTTCCTCAAAGGTCGTATGCCGAAGACCGAAAAGCTGCCTTATGAGTGGTACGAAACCCTCAACATCCACCTGACGACAATCGTTGACTTCCGGGATTTTTGCCGAAAAGCTGGGCTGAAGGTCCTGCGAGATATCCCCCTGCGGACCTCCCCCTCCGGTGCCTGCACGGAAGTGAGATTTCTCCCCAACCTGCGGGCGGACACCGCGATCTTCATCCTCGCAGAGGGCAAGCCCCCCGCCGACTAATCGATGCGCCGCTCCTAAGGCCAGGCCGGACAACTCTCGGCGAGGGCCTTCCCCTTTCGAAAAGCCCGCTGACGTCCGCATGCCGGGTGATAGAAGCGTGCCGTGCGGTCCCACTGATTTTAGCCATTGTTGTTATCGGCTGGTCTCGCTTATTATGACGCCTTCCGCTGGCTGAGCGGAGGGGGAGATGCCTCAACGGATTTCCGTGCGCGTGCCCGCGACGAGCGGGAACTTGGGCTGCGCCTTCGACTGTGCCGCGCTGGCGCTGAGCCTGTATCTGGACATTCACGTCACGCCACGCTCCGACCGCAAGATCACCGTGCAGTATCGCGGCGTGACGCCCGAGCGCATTCCCGCGGACGAATCCAACCTCATCGCCCACACCATCCGCCAGACGCTCGAAGGCTGGCGCAAGCCCAAAGGTTTTGACCTCGAAATTGACAATCAAATTCCCATCGGGGTGGGGCTCGGCTCGAGTGCGGCGGCGATTGTCGGGTCGCTGGCGGCTTGCCACTGGCTGGCCGATACGACGCTGTTCGATGAGCAGTTGATTTCACTTGCGGCCAAACTCGAGGGCCATCCTGACAACGTCGCGGCCGCCTGGCACGGGGGTTTCACTGTGGCCCTTCAGCATGGCGAGCGGGTGTTGTCCTATTCCTGCGCGGTTCCGGACATCATCAAGCTGGTCCTGGTTATTCCCGACTTCGCTCTCCCCACCGAGAAGGCGCGCGAAGTCTTGCCCGCACAATATTCCCGCCCCGACGCGGTCCACAACCTGCAGCGGGCCGTGGCGCTGGCCAGTCAACTGTTTTCCGGCAAGGCAGACCTTCATCGCTCCCTGTTTGATGATCGCTGGCACCAACCCTACCGTGCTGCCTTGGTGCCGGGCCTGGAGGAAGCCCTCCGGTTCCGCCATCCCGATTTGCTGGGGGTTTGCTTGAGTGGCGCGGGGCCGAGTATCCTCGCCTTGGTCCGCGGCGCGGCAGAAGAAATCGGTGAAGCTATCCGCTCGGTTCTCACCCGGCACAGCATGCAGTCGCAACCGTACGTGCTCGCTGCCGACAACCTTGGCGCCAAAGGCTGGAGCCTCCCCGCCTGAAACGATTTTTGATTTTGGATTGGGGATTTTGGATTGCCGGCACACGTATGTGCAGCCAAGCCAGGTTGTCTCGTTGCTTACGCCAGGGAGACTCGCGGAGAGTAATCAAATTCCCTTAGACCGTTTTTGCTGGTCCCGCGGGGATGTTGGGGAGCGGCTTGCCTTGGCCCGGCCCGTGCAGCTTCTGGCAGGGCTTTTTGCGGCGAGCTAAGTGGAGATAATCCAGCACCAACTTGCGCTTGAGAAGCTGAATAGCCTTGGCGGGATCGACGCCCTTGGGGCAGACGCGCGAGCATTCGCCGGCGTAGTGGCAGCGGAAAGCGCCATGCGCGCTGCCCGTCTGCTGGTTGCGCTGGCGCCGCCCGTCGTCGCGCGTGTCCACGTTATACCGCTCGGCCGCCGCCAAAGGCATGGGCCCCAAATACCGCGCGTCGGTGGCCAAAGTGGGGCAGGCGGCCATGCAGCAGCCGCACTTGATGCAGTAGGTGAACTGGAGATAGGCTTCTAGTTCCTCCGGAGACTGGTAGAACTCCCCTGCCGGGTCATTGATCTCCGCTTCATCTGCGCGCACGACGTAAGGTTTCAGCGAACGGTGCTTGTCGAACATGGTCAGAAGATCGGGAACCAAGTCACGGATGATGTCGAAATTAGGCAATGGCGCCACGGTGAGGTCGGTCTTAGCGATGTGCAGGATCTGGGTGTTGCAGGCCAAGGTCGGCTGCCCATTCAGCAGCATCCCGCACGAGCCGCAGACACCCATGCGGCAGGAATAGCGCCAGGCGAGCGTCGAGTCCACGTTGTCCTTGATGTAGTGCAGGCCGTCCAGCACCGTCATGCCTTCACGCACGGGTATCGTGTAAGTCTTCACGTAGGGCGCGCCATCGCTTTCCGGATTGTAGCGCGTGACGTGAAATTTTATTTGCCGTACGGTTTTGCTGTCTTCCGGCATAGCTACCCCCTGATTCCCGCTATGGCGATGGTATGCACTGTTATAGCCGCCCAGGTGCCCAGACCGAAGAGCCCCAGTCCAACCACTAGAAGCACGAAGCTAATTGCCTTTTCGACGGCAGGCTTCAATGTCAGCTCGAACAGGATGGTCCGCAGACCGTAGAGACCGTGATAGAGCGCCACTCCCAGAAGGAGGATGTAAGTGACGGTGAAGAACAGCCGGCCATCCCGAAACAGGCTGTTGGCCTGGGAGATGGCTTCACCGCCCGCCGGGGCAAACCAATGCGTGATGCCCCCCACGTGCATGGTGAGCATGTGCAGGCCGAGCAGGAAGCCGATCACCACTCCCGCCGCCATGTGCCAGGTCCAGTATTTGGTTTCACGCATCGCTCCTCCTACTTTGCCAGTCCCAGGAATTCATAGCCGCCCACCGCGAGAAAAATCGCTGCGAGAATCATCATCACAATGAGCAGAGGCCGCTGGACGTTCAGTGACGTCTTGTAAGGATAGACGGGCTCGATGGGCTTGCCTACCGCGAAGCCGAGTTCCACGAGCACCAGACGGATGCCGTTGAAAGCGTGGTAGGCGAAAGCCGCGAACACCAGAAACTCCCCCACCTTGAAAATGGGCTGGTGGAAGAATCCTCCTTCAACCCACAGGTAAATGCCACGGGCGCGCAGGCTCGTCACCACAATGTGCATCAAGAAGTAGAGAAGAATGCCCAGGCCGGTGAGGCGATGCAGGATGTAGGCGTAGCGCTCAATGCCCCAACGCCCACCCCCGAGCCATCCCCAGATTCCGAGCCGATTATCGTGTCTTTGGATTTCGGCCATGTTTCCCTCCTCACACGATCTGCGCCTCCGCCCTCACAATCGGGCCATCGGATCACCGCATCATCGGGTCATCGGTTGATCAGTTAGACAGATGGCCCGATGAACCGATCGCCCGATGGCTCAGTCTCAGTACTTCCTCTCCATTGGTTTCCAGTTAGTGATCGTCACGGGCTTGTATTCCAGCCTCGGCTTGCCGCCCGTGTAGTAAACCATGGAGTGGGCCAGGAAGTTCACGTCGTTGCGTTTGGGGAAATCCGTGCGGGAATGAGCCCCCCGGGATTCCTCGCGCGCCAGGCCCGCGAAGAGCAGCACCTCGGCCAACTCCAGCATGTTCTCGGTCTCCAGTGCCTGAATGAGGTTCGTATTGTAGATGCGGCTCTTGTCCTGGACAGTGATTCTGCCGAAGCGCTGCCGCAGTTCGGCAATTCTCGCCAGGCCCTCCTGCATGGACTCGCCCGTGCGATAGACGCCCGCGTGCTTATCCATCAGGGTCCGAAGCTCCCGGCGGAGGTGGGCCGGGTTCTCCGTTCCGCCCTGTTTGAGCAGCCCGTCAAAAATCCGTTTCTCCTCGTCCTGTGCCTGCCTCTCCGGCACGTCGCTCAGCTTGGGGCCCTGTGCCAGATACTTCGCGATCTCACCGCCCGTGATGCCGCCCCAGACCAGGCATTCCGCGGTGGAATTGCATCCCAGCCGGTTGGCGCCGTGCATGGAGTGGCACGCCACCTCGCCCGCGGCCCAGATGTTTTCCACCTTCGTCCGACCGTCAATGTCGGCCTCGATCCCGCCCATGGAGTAGTGCGCCACGGGCCGGATGGGAATCGGCGTTGTGATCGGGTCGATCCCCAGAAACTTGATGCACACTTCGCGTATCAAGGGCAGGCGCTTGTTAATCCGCTCGGCGCCCAGATGGGTTAGGTCGAGCTGGAGGTAATCAAGCCCGTCGGGTCCCGGGAAGCCGCGCCCCTCGAGGATTTCCGTCATCTCCGCGCGGGAAACGATGTCGCGCGGCGCCAGCTCCATCATCTTGGGCGCATACTTCTCCATGAAACGCTCGCCCTGGTTGTTGCGTAGGTAGCCGCCTTCACCCCGGCAGCCTTCCGTCATCAGGATCCCCGAAGGCACGAGGCCGGTAGGGTGAAACTGGAGGAACTCCGGGTCCTCCAAGGCCAGACCCGCGCGGTAGGCGATCGCCTGGCCGTCGCCCGTGACGGTTTGCGAATAGGTGGTGAATCCATAAAGGTTCCCCAGCCCTCCGGAAGCAATCAGCAGAGCTTTGCCGCGCAAGACGTAGAACTCGCCCGTGGGGGCATCGAAGAGCGTGAGACCGGCGAAACGTCCGTCTTCGAGCAGCAAGGAAGTGACGAAGCATTCATCGTAGCGCTTGAAGCTGTTGTATTTGACGAGGGTGTCGTAGAGGGCCTGCATCTCGAAGAAGCCGGTCTTGTCGGCCGCCATGCAGGCCCGCGGAAAAGAATGGCCGCCAAACGCCCGCTGCATGATGCGGCCGTCCTCGCGGCGCGACCACGGGACTCCCCGGTGCTCCAAGAGGCGGATTTCATCCGGCGAGGTTCTCACAAACCGATCCACCGTGTCCTGGTCCGCCAGGAAATCCGCTCCTTTCACGGTGTCCCAGGCGTGCAACTCAAGGCTGTCCCCTTCCTCCGGGCGCATTACCGCGGCGGTGCCGCCTTCGGCACACACGGAATGCGAGCGCATCACCTGCACTTTCGACACGATGCCGATATCGGCCGCGCCCTGCGTCTGGATGCAGAGCTCCACCGCGGCGCGCAGTCCGGCGAGTCCGGTTCCCAGGATCAAGACATCATGAGTTGTCTGCTGCATGCTTCACGTGCTCCTTGGTGCTCTCTTCATAGCGGCGGGGTTCCCGACTTCGCCGGGACGGGTCAGCCCGGCAGTTTGGTGCTCACGTCATGCTGAGCGCAGCGAAGCATCCCCGGCTTCCCGGTTTGACCGCGCGCGGCCCGTGGTATCTGGCGGGGCACCAAGCGTCGGAGAACGGCCAAACATATTCCTTTCCGCCTATCGCGTCAATTGGGAATCGCGGCACCTTCCAGTAGCGCCACATTTTAGCGCGCTGTAGCAGCGCTCTATGAGCGCCGAAATCCTTAGAGGTCCAAGGCCGGCGGGCGCAGACCGCCGCTACAGAGGGGCGTTTTCACACCCGCTTGTCAGTCCTGGGAAAAGCCATGGTCCCACCCTGCGGGATGCCACGGGCTTCTCATGCGCTCCCGCCAGTCCTACACATGGAATCCGCTCGGCTGATCCCGCCTTGCGGGACATGTCAAACCCGCCGCCTCTGCCCCAGCCGCTGAACATTGACTTTTCCCGGCGCATCGGTCATTCTGCCCTAGCCCTCAATCCCTCGATTTTGGCGAACTTATGAGAAAAATCCTGATTTACGACACGACTTTGCGAGACGGATCGCAAGGCGAGCACGTCTCGTTCTCGGTGGAAGACAAGCTCCACATTGTGAAGAAGCTGGACGAACTCGGGATTGACTACATTGAAGGCGGCTGGCCCGGCTCGAACAGCAAGGACATTGCTTTCTTCCGCCGCGCCCAGGAACTGAGGCTGAAGCATGCCAGGCTTGCGGCCTTCGGCAGCACTCGCCACCCACGCCACAGCGTGGCGCACGACCGGAACATTCACGCCCTCATCGAAGCCAACACCCCGGTGGTGACGATTTTTGGGAAGACCTGGGACCTGCACGTGAAAGTGGCTTTGGGGATTTCCCTCGACGAAAACCTCGAGCTGATTCGTGAGTCCGTGGCGTACTTGAAATCCAAAGGCAAGGAAGTGATTTACGACGCGGAGCACTTCTTTGACGGATTCAAAGCCGACGCGGCGTATGCGCTGGCCACGCTCAAAGTCGCCGAAAAAGCGGGAGCCGACACCATCGTGTTGTGCGACACGAACGGCGGCACGCTGACTGCTGACCTTCGCGAGCGCTTTCAGGCCGCCGCGAAACATGTCAAGACGCCGCTGGGAATTCACACCCACAACGATTGCGAAATGGCAGTGGCCAACTCCATCGTCGCTATACAGCAAGGGGCAGTGCATGTGCAAGGCACCATCAACGGCTATGGAGAACGCTGCGGCAATGCCAACCTCTGCTCCGTGATTCCCAATATCGAGCTCAAGCTGGGCCTGCGCTCGATCGGCAAGCAAAACCTCAAGCGCCTGACGGAAGTCTCCCACTACGTCAGCGAACTGGCCAACCTTATTCCTCGCCACGATCTACCCTACGTCGGCAAGAGCGCATTTGCCCACAAGGGCGGCATTCATGTGAGCGCGGTGGTGAAAGAGGCGTCTGCTTACGAGCACATCAATCCCGCGGCCGTGGGCAACGAACGCCGCGTCCTGGTCTCCGAACTTTCCGGAAAGAGCAGCGTGATTTACAAGGCGGAGGAGCTGGGTCTGGAGATCGACAAGTCCTCTCCGGACGCCAGGGTCGTAGCGGAAAAACTCAAAGAGCTGGAGCACGACGGCTTTCAGTTCGAAGGCGCCGAGGGGTCCTTTGAAATCCTCTTCGATAAGCTGGTGCATCACTTGCCCGAGTTTTTCGAGTTGGACGGCTTCCGCGTCATCACCGAGAAGCGGGGAGCCCACCAGCCCTATTCCGAGGCCGTCATCAAGTTGCGCGTGGACGGCAAGGAAGAACACACGGCCGCCGAAGGGGTCGGTCCGGTGAGCGCCCTGGACCGGGCCTTGCGGAAATCGCTCACCACTTTTTTCCCCTGTATTGGCGACATTCGTTTGACTGACTACAAAGTCCGCGTGCTGAACGCCAAAGACGCTACCGATGCCAAGGTGCGCGTGCTCGTCGAAACCAGCGACGGCCAGGAAACCTGGGGGACCGTGGGCGTTTCTGAAAACATCATCGAGGCGAGCTGGCAAGCCCTGGTGGACAGCATCACCTACAAGCTCAAAAAGGAATACGGCCGCCGGCGCCAGGAGAGCAAAACGCGCGCGGACAAGTGAGCCGGCACTGGATGCTTCCGTCAAGAACTACTGAATCTTGCAGAAGAACGCAACCTGCCCTACATCTGCCGCCGGGTTACATAACCCGCCCACCATTAGGAGTGGTGAGTCTTCCCGACAGGGCCGGGACAGGCCGCTGGCCGGGCGTCTGCGTCTCGGCGGGAAGGAACGCGCCTGGTGTATAATGAAAAATTCGGTTGCGGAATGGACTCTTGGCCGGGCCGCGAATTCACGCGCAGTTTCCAAGAGGGTCGCGGCATTATCCAGGGTCGCCTGACTTCGGAATGAAATTCTCTCGTCGCCAACTCCTCGGTTCCTCGGCCATTCTGCTGGGGTCGAACCTTCTCGACGCGCTCACCACTCCCTTGTGGAGGTGGAGCGGCCGGCCGACGTTGCAGGCGGCCCCGCTGCCTGGCGCCCAGGGTACTTCGCCCGTCACCTTCGTGGATGTTGCCCAGCAAGCCGGCCTCACGGTACCCAACGTCTGGGGCGGTGTCAAAAGCAAGAAGTACATCGTGGAGGCGAAGGGCAGCGGGCTGGCGTTCTTCGACTACGACAACGACGGCTGGCTGGATATCTATCTGACCAATGGCGTGCGGTTCCCAGGCGAGGAGCCCTACCCGGAGGGTACGACACCCACCCAGCATCTCTTCAAGAACAATCGAGACGGTACGTTCACCGATGTCACGGAGAAGTCAGGCGTGGGGCGCACCGGCTGGGGTACCGGCGTTTGCGTGGGTGACTACGACAACGACGGCTGGGACGACCTGTTCTGTTGCTACTGGGGCCACAACATCCTGTGGCACAACAACGGCGATGGCACCTTCACGGACGTGACCAAGAAGGCGGGGCTCTGGGAGGACCGTGTTCGATGGGGCACGGGCTGCACGTGGCTCGACTACGACCGTGACGGATTCCTGGACCTGTTCGTGTGCAACTTCATCGAGCTCGACATCGCCAAGGTTCCGGTTCCGGGTCAGACAGGCTATTGCCAGTGGAAGGGCATCCCGGTGATGTGCGGCCCGCGCGGACTGCCGGGCGGCATGAATATCCTCTACCACAACAACGGCGATGGGACGTTCACCGATGTCTCGGAGAAGGCCGGCGTCCTGAAGCCCGGGCCGCGCTATTCCATCACCGCCGTTTCCTATGACTTCGACAACGACGGCTGGCCGGACGTTTACGTGGCGGTGGACTCTGAGCCAAGCATCATGTTCCACAACAATCACGACGGGACATTCGAAGACGTCGCGGTGATGGCTGGCTGCGCTTACAACGAAGACGGCCAGGAACAGGCGGGCATGGGCATCGGCGTGGCCGACTACGACGGCGACGGCTGGCTGGACATCTTCAAGACCAATTTCGCCGACGACACCTGCAACCTCTACCACAACAACGGCGACGGGACTTTCACTGACGTCACCTTCGTCTCCGGCATCGGCGTCAACACGCAGTATGTGAACTGGGGCGCTGGCTTCGTGGACTACGACAACGACGGCTGGGCTGACATCTTCCACGCCACAGGCCACGTCTATCCGGAAATCGTGAACTACAACCTGGACGCGCTCTTCAAAACGCCGCGCATCGTGTACCGGAATCTGGGCAACGGAAAGTTCAAGGACGTCTCCGCGCAAATGGGCCCGGGAGTTACCGAGCGCTTCGCCAGCCGCGGCATCGCCCTCGGCGACTACGACAACGACGGCGATGTCGACGTGCTGATACTGAACATGAATGACCCGCCTTCACTTCTGCGCAACGACGGCGGCAACCAGAATAATTGGGTCAAGATCAAATTGCTCGGGACGAAGTGCAACCGCACCGCCATCGGGGCTCGCGTCCGCGTGGTGACCGGCAAGCATGCCCAAATCGATGAAGTCCACAGCGGCACCAGCGTGATGTCGCAGAGCGACCTGCGGCTGCATTTTGGCCTGGGGCAGGCCAAGGTGGTTGATCTTATCGAAGTGAAGTGGCCGACTACTCAGAAGGTTGAAAGATTCGCCAACATCGAAGCCAACCAGATTCTCACCATCAAGGAAGGTGAGGGGATCATCAAGGCCGAAAAAATCCGCGCCTGATTCCGGCGTTGAGTTCCGCAGGCGCGCTGCCTCTGGTTATCCCTGACGCCAGCCGTGCGCCTTGACTTCCGCCCTTCCCGGGCCTAAGATGCGCTCCGGATTCAAAATCTCCTTTATTGGATTTACCATGACGCACAGCAGCCGATTGACTCCAGGTTGGCGGGACGTCGCTCTTTTAGCCGCACTTGCGGCACTGGGAGGGATGGCATTCGCGGTCGCTCTGCCCGCCGCGGTGCCGCAGGGCGAGATTGACGTGTCGCCGGAGGCGACGCCGGAAATCCGCCAAGTCAAGCCGAGTCAGGCCGCAGTGGGCGAGGAAGTTTCCGTCGTCATCGAAGGCCAGAACTTTTCGCGCGGGGCCTACGTTGCGTTTTCCACCCCGGCGGTTCACGTCATCTCGACCCGGCGGGCGAGCGCCACCAAGCTAGAGGCTAAGGTGGCAATTGGCAAGAAAGCCCAACCCGGCACGGTTAGCCTTTACGTGAGTAATCCCGCAAGTTCCGTGGCCGAGGTCCCCTTCACCATCGCCGGAGGGGCCGCTCCGGCGGCCGCACCAGCGCCCGCCGCGCCCACGGCGGAGATTCAGCCCTCCGAGCCGGCAACCCCCGAGGTGGCTGCCGTGGAGCCTGCCCGCGCCGCGCGCGGCAGTCAAGCGAGCCTGAAGATCTCCGGCAAGAATTTCGTGGCGGGAACCAAGGTGGCCTTCGCGAATCCGGGCATCCGCGTTCTGGAGACGCAAGTTGCCAAGGCCAGTGAGCTTGTGACGCGCATCCAGATTGCCCCGGATGCGCCGACCGGGACAAGCGGCCTGTTTGTGATTAATCCCGATGACCGCGAAGCCGAAGCGCCCTTTGAGGTAGCGGAGGGAGGCGCTTCCGTCGCTCCTGCACCTCCCGCCACCACGGCGGGGCCTGCGGCCACCGCAGCGCCCGCGCCCGAACAAGGTGAAAGCCTGCGCTTCGCCGTCATCAGCTTGGGGGATGTCACCAGCATTTTGCAGACCCGCAACCTGCCCAAGGGAACGCTGACGGTCGCGGGCGGGGAACTCAAGTACGAAGAAGCGGGGAAGGAAGTCTTCGCTCTGCCGCTCGGGGAGATCAAGGAGATCGACATCACCACCTTTGTCGGCGTGAACACGGGCACCTTCCACATCATCCTCAACTCCGGCAAGACATATAACTTCGCTGCGGCTTCCTTACGCCCGGCTGACAACCAGGCGATCGTTGATTCTCTCCGCCGCGCCCTCAAGTAGCGGCCGTCGCTGCTGGGCCGCCATCCTTACGTTGCTACCTTTCCGAGTGTCCCCCGAGCGGCCACCCAAACCAGCGCGTGCATTACCGAGCAGGCAAGCAGCGGTCATTGCCGAGGCGCCAGCGACCTTCGTGGGCGAAGGGGACATGCAGTTCAGGCAACTGGTGATGAACATCCAGAGAGGCCTGGCAGGCGGAGCGAAAGCGGGTGAGGTAATGAGAAAAGGCCGCCTGGTGGTGACGCCCGATTCCGTCAGGTTCTTGGAAGCGGACCAGACGGTTTTCCAGGCGGCCACTCCCTCCGTCCGAGAGGTCGCCCCCATCAGCATGATGGGCCGGCCGACCGGCGTTTTCCGCATTGTGTTCAAGAGCGGGAAAATCTACAACTTCATGGATCAGTCTGAAGGAGGGGCGGAGAAGGGCCAGGCCTTCAAAACCGTAAAGAAGAAGCTCGGAAAGTAGAAGACGCACGGACTAGTACCGTTCCAACTTAATCGGCCGGCCGGTGCCAAGACCTTTGTAGATTCACCGAGATCGCCACTCATCCGAGTAGCTCCTAATAGTTGGAGCGGCACTAGTGTAGAATCCGCGCATGCAGTCAGCGCAATCTCGTGATCTAACCTCAGCCGTTGGATGGCTGCTGGCCGCCGGGCTGCTTCTGGCAGTTCCCTTTGCTTTCCATCGCGGCTTTGCCGAACAGTTCTCTTACATCAAATTAGTTCTCACCGAAGGCTTAGTGCTCCTGGGCCTGACCATCTGGGCGCTGGGGCTCATTTGGGGGAAGCGCCACTGGCCAAGGCGCTTTCTGCTGGGGCCACCCTTGGCGCTCCTAGCGGCGGCCGTCCTTCTTTCCTGTTGGAACAGCCCCGTCCCTGGCTTCAGCTTCAGGGAAGCGCAATACTTTCTCTGTGGACCTCTCTGGCTCCTGCTTCTGATTTCCTGGGGCGGGGGAGAAGCGCGAGTCCGCTTGCTCGCCGTGCTCATTGTCGGGGCCGGCAGCGTGGTCGCGGCAATTGCACTCGCGCAGTGGTTGGGCCACGACCCGTTGCTGTTCGGTGACTACCGCATTGTGTGGGGAACGATGGTGGGGCGCATGCGCCTCTACTCGACCTTCGGTAATCCCAATTTCGTGGCAGGGTATTTGATTGGCGCGATTTTCCTGGCGTTGGGGCTGGCGGGGACAGCTCCGAAGCTCTGGCGGAAAGCTTTATGGTGCGCGTCGCTGGCCGCGATGTTCGCAGCCATCATCGGCACGCGTTCGCGCGGCGCCTGGGCAGGACTTGCCGCGGGCTTGCTGCTGGCGCGGTTGGTGTGGCGGCGCGGCAGCAGGCAGACCGCTCTTGCTCCAGCCGCGGCGGCCTCGGGCCAAAGAGGCTTGTCGGTTGCGGTGCTGGTCCCGGCTGTGGCGGCGCTCATTGCTTCCCCCTTGACGCAAACGGTCGAAACCCTGGTGGCGCGCTTCGAGGGTCGCGTCTATCTCTGGCGCGTGAGCTGGCCCCTGTTTGCGGAGCATCCGCTTTTCGGCAACGGCTGGGGCACGTTCCAGCTTCGGTTTCTCGAACTTCAGGCGCAGTTCCTGGCGTCTCATCCCGAATACGTTCGCTACTGGACCCATACGCGGCAGCTTCACAACGATCCCCTGCAAATCCTGCTGGAAGCAGGGTTGGTGGGTGTGGTAGCCCTGGGTTGGCTGCTGTGGAACTACGGGCGAGAAGCGCGGCAAGCGCTGGCGGTTGCCCCGCGGTCTACCCGTCTGTGGATTGGGGCTAGCGCGGGTGGCGTGACGGCCCTCCTGGTCAACTCGCTCTTCAATTTTCAACTGGCTATTCCGCCCACCTTGCTGCTGCTCTTCACGCTGCTTGCTTTTCCCCATCTGCTCAGGTCGGCTGAGAACGGCAGGCAGCGGTCAGGCGAGGTGCAACCGGCCGAGGCAAGCGCAAAGCCCCAGCGATTTCGATTGCTTCGGGTGATCGCCAGCCTTGCGGTGGTGGGATTGGCCGCGTTTGGGCTTCTGCAAATCGGGCGGCGCGCGGTGGCCGAACATGACTACATGGTGGCCATGGATTATGAACGCAGCGGCGACATGGTCCGCGCCGAGCAGGCTTTCCGTGACGGCCTGGCGCGCGCGCCGCTGCACGGGCGACTTCATTATGGCTTAGCCCGCGCGCTCTTCATTCAGGGGAAACTCCCCGAGGCGCTGGCGGAAGTTCTGCTGGCGGAGCGCACCTTTGCCGATTCCCACCTCGAAGTGTTGAAAGCGCGTATCCAGGATCAGATGGGTTTCGCGACGCCTGCTCTCGAAACCTATCGCCACGCTCTGGCGCTTGACCCCACGCTGAAATCCGTCCGGGCGGATATCGAACGGCTTAGCAGCGCCCACCTTTAGTTGGGCGTGTAGCAAGTAGCGCACCGTCCGCCGTCCGACGGTGCGGCTTTTCAAAGGCAGGGAAAAGCCGCAAAATCAAAGGACGGACCTTGCGTTACTGCTTCGCAGTCAGGACGCGCCAGATGGTTCCGCCAAAGATATTGTCCTGCGCCGCCTTGGGCACGCCGCAGGCATCGAGCATCTTGTGGTAGCGTTCCAGTTCGCGGTCAAGCTCCTCCAGCTCTCCGTTGAACACGTCCGAGCCAAAGACGATTTTCTCGAAGGCATGCGGGCCGCCAGCGGGCGTGTGCGGGCTGACGACGCCGGACCACCAGAAGATGGACTTCCAAAAGGTGGGGTCATCCTGCTTCTTGATGAGCGAGGAGCCGGAGAGATCGAAGTAGAGGTTGGGATGCCAGCGCGCCATTTCCGCTGCCCAGGCGTAGTCAGGATTGCCCAGATGCGCGCCGAGCAAGGTGAGCTTGGGAAATCGCCGGGCGATGGCATCGAGCGTGGTAGGCCGCATGCGGTCCACGCTGATGTCGGTGGGAATAGTCGGGTCCGGCCGGTTAACGATGCCGGTGTGAAAGAGCACAATCATGCCGTACTGCTCAGCCCGCTCGTAAATGGGCCAGTAGCTGCGGTCGTCGTAGTTCTTGAGCGAAGAGGTGATCTCGCCCAGGCCTCGGCAGCCCGCCGCGTGGAAGCGGTCCACGAGTGCGACCGCCACCGGGTCATCAAGCTGGAGCTCACCCAGACAGATCAGGCGACTGGGGTGCTGGCTGATGAACTCGGTCACACTCTTCAGGTCTTGGGGCGCGGTGATGAGGAGAGCCAGACCGTCCACGGCGTCAAGCTTGGCAACGAGCTTCTGGAGGAATGCCGGGTCACTGTTGTGGTGGATGTGCGCGTCTATCAGCTTGGGCCGAGCAGCCTGCGCCAGGAGTAGCGAAGGGCAAGTGACGAAGGTTAGGAGGATTGACAGCCACAGTCTTTTGCTCACGGTACACCTTCCTAAGCAAGAGGGTGATTGCGCACCCCATCATGCCACAAGTCTGGGCGTAAAGCACTACTTGGAGACGGTGAAGTCTCGGGGGACACCGCGCGGCGGCAGGACGCTGACTTCGAACCCGATCCTCGCATCTTGGCTGAATTGGCGACGCCTAGCCAATAATAACTGGCTTACTTTCAATGACATTCTGGCTTTTGACACCCAACTTCCCTGTTTTCATAGAGATTCCGGCTTCGTTTGAGGGTTTTTCTGACGCCGACCCTTTGTTTTCAATAAGATTCCGGCTTCGTTCGGCCTTTTTTCAAGTAACTTTATTTTTCGCCATTCCCTCGCTGTTGCCGTTCCTCAGGCGGGAGCAAACCTGAGCGGCGATGGACGCATTGTCGCTGCGGGAGCGGGTTGCTCGTGCGGAGTGCGGGCGGGCTGACCGGGACTCCTTAGCGACGCTCATGCTATTAACCCAGTCTATACCATATTCCTCTCGCTGTCAAGCAGAAAACGCCCGCAACCTGCCAGCGCACCCCGGCGACCAGGCCCCTCTTGCGCAGGCTGAGAAGAGAAGCTCTGGTTTTTCTTGGCGGCTCCGCGTTGACTTGTTCCAGGGCGCGGCCTAAGATGGCCACCAACGGCAGGTTGCCCGCATGCTTGGGAAGACGATTTCCCATTACCGCATTCTCGAGAAGCTCGGTGGCGGGGGTATGGGTGTGGTCTACCAGGCTGAGGACACCAAACTCGGTCGGCTGGTAGCACTGAAGTTCCTGGTAGGGGAGGGCTCGGCCCTCCCGCGGGAGGCCAGAGGGCTCCCCTACCAAATCGATCGCGCAGCCCTGGAACGCTTCAAGCGCGAAGCCCGCGCCGCGTCGGCGCTGAATCATCCCAACATCTGCACCATCTACGACATTGACGAGTACGAAGGTCAGCCCTTCATCGCCATGGAGTTGCTCGAAGGCGAGACGCTGAAGCAGCGGATTGGCGTAGGGGCACGCCATGGCGTGCCCCTACCAACGGATACCCTGCTCGACCTCGCCATCCAAATCGCTGACGCGCTGGATGCGGCGCACACGAAGGGCATCGTCCATCGCGACATCAAGCCGGCGAATATCTTCGTGACGAATCGCGGCCAAGCCAAGATTCTGGATTTCGGTCTGGCAAAACTGACGACCGTAAGGGCACGCCATGGCGTGCCCCTACAACCCGCTGAGGGCCGAACCGGCGATGAGGACGACCTGTCCCGACGTGTCGGGATCGCCGCTACAGCCGCGGAAACCGCCTCCCTGGACGAACAGCACCTCACTAGCCCCGGCGCGGTGATGGGCACGGTGGCGTACATGTCGCCGGAGCAGGCCGTCGGCCGTTTCATGAACGCCACGCTTGGCAACGCTACGGCGCAATAGACGATTTGTGGCCTGCACTGTCCGTGCCCCCAAATAACCCCGTCAGAATTGATTCTTGACAAATGGAGCCATCAGGGTATCTAAATCCTCGCAGAATGCGCCAGCGCCACTCCCAGCGCCGACCGGAATGGGTCACACTCATCGGGCTGAGCGTCTGCCTGCTCGCAGTTACCCTAGTCCCTTCCGCTCCTGGCCACTCTGTTTCCGATCTCAAAGCTCCGCCTTTTTCCCGGCAGGCAAATCGCTTCAATGACTCTCCGGAGACTGCCGCCGAGATAGGAGAAGATGTCTGTGAGGACGCGTCGCTCGTTTGCACGGGCCGACCCGACCGCATCTTCCAGGCAGGACACACAGCTGCTGTCACGGCCGTGACCTTCAGTCCCGATGGGGCGTGGCTTGCGACTGGCAGCGACGATACGACCGTCAGGCTTTGGGAGGCGTCCTCTGGACGAGAGATTCGCAAGCTGACAGGGCACGACGGGTCAATCAGGGGTCTAGCCTTCAGTTCAGACGGGCGGTATCTGGCCTCCGGCAATTCCGACGGCACGGTTAAGCTCTGGGACGTGGCCACGGGACGCGAACTCCGCACGCTCATGCACATCGCAGGCGTCACAGCTGTCTCTTTCAGTCCTGATGGTAAGACATTGGCTGCTGGCTGCACCGGTATGGTAAGGGGCGGGGGAACCGTTAAGGTTTGGGAATTGGCTACGGGCAGGGAGATCCGCGCGCGCGCGAGCCGTTGGAACAACATTATGGCTCTCGCTTTTGTGGCAAATAATCGGCTCCTTCTTTCAGCCAGTACTGACGAGAACAACGAGTATGGCGTGGTCGAGATGTATGATCCCGAACAGGATCGTCAGTTGCTGAGTCTTCCAATTGTCGCCGTGGCTTTCAGTCCTGACGGTCGGTGGGCCGCTGCGGCGCAAGGCGGGAACAACATAAGGCTCTGGGAGCTTGCGACAAGTCGAGAGGGAGCGAGTTTGCCATCGCCCAGTGGGAATATGTCGCCTGCTGTTGCCTTCAGCATGGACGGCCGATGGCTTGCGGCACGGGGCCCGGACTACAAATCAGTCAAGATTTGGGATGTCGCTTCCGGTACTGAAGTGCAAAGCTTGGTCGGTCACACGAGCGCTGTAACCACCTTGGCATTCAGCCAGGACGGAAGGAGGATCGCATCGGGCAGCGACGGCTGGAGGGTTAGGGTCTGGGACCGCGAGACAGGACGACAGGAATCCCTTCTTTCAGGTCAGGGGCCAATCGTGGAGGTTGCCTTTAGCCCCGATGGCAAATGGTTGGCAGCAGGTAGCAACGGATATGCCCCAGCAGTCCTAAAGGTGTGGAACACATCGGAGGGTAGGGAGCTCGTGACCCTTTCTGACCAGACTTGCCCTGTCACCAGTCTGGCCGTTAGCCCAGACGGGCGGTGGCTGGCCGCGAATTCGGAAAAAGAGGTGAACGTGTGGGACACCACCTCGTGGCGGCTGGCGCATACCCTGGCTGGACATGTTCAAAACGTGACCGAGGTAGTTTTCACCCCCGACAGTCAGGGACTGATCTCCGCGAGCACGGACGGCCTCGTCAAGATCTGGGATGTCCGCACAGGTCGTACTATCCAGTCACTAAGAATTCCTATCGCGTACCTCAACACCGTCAGCGTAAGCCCAGATGGAAAATGGCTGGCCTCAGGTGGTGTCGGAGAAGCAGTAGAGATTTGGGAAATAGCGAGCGGGCGCAAACTCCAAGCTCTGGCTGGGCACAAGGGCAGCGTGGCATCGATCGCTTTCAAGCCTGACGGTCAATGGCTTGCGACAGGAGACAGCGGCTACTCGGTCAGGATGTGGGATCTGAGCACGGGCCGTGCGGAGATCTGGATTGGCATGGGCGGAAGCGGCGTTGCCCTTAGTCCGGATGGGCGCAGGCTGGCGACGACCGATGGGTATGGAATCGTGAAGCTTTACGAGACGGCCACCGGGACTCCTCTCCAAGTCATGATGACAGGTGAAGCCTCGTCAGGAGGTCTGGCGTTTAGCCCGGACGGGGTTTGGTTGGCTTCCGGAGGACTCAAAAGCACGATCAACCTCTGGCGGACACTGCCGAGCCGGTAGCAATACACTCGATTCAATATCGCGTCACCTTGCTTTCAGCACGGCGCCCGTTTCCAATCCTTCCTGCGCCGGATGAATTTCCCGCCGTAGCGCGTCAGGGCACGACTTCAGTCGTGCCGTAACGCAGGATCCTCTTGCACGGCCTCTATGCCCTGAGGCCACACGGGCTGAAGCCCGGCAATCATCTTTAGGCGAGTGCGCATCGGCACGGATCCCGATCGAGAACATCGGGACAGGTAAATCCGTGCCCTGACGCGAGCGCCGCATGAATTTTCCGCGGGCGGGCAAAGCCCGCCCCTACCACGCCGGATGAACTTTCCGTCGTGAGCGCAGGTGTCAGGTTTCAGGTGTCGGGTGTCAGAAAGCATAACGCGCAAGACATGATTTGCCAATCTTGCGGCTCCTGCAAAGGGCAGGTTTGAGGTGTGGGGTGTCAGGGCTAAAGTGGGAGGCGAC
>Ga0315284_10001355_pt1 | contig 34896 bp, 30 predicted proteins | sample YL17G09_16_MG_FD_203696 | JGI IMG/M metagenome (GOLD analysis project Ga0315284, IMG submission 203696) | Sediment microbial communities from Yellowstone Lake, YNP, Wyoming, USA - YL17G09_16 | ecosystem: Environmental > Aquatic > Freshwater > Lake > Sediment | place: USA: Wyoming | collected... | reverse complement strand
ATGGTTATTAATCAGGGGCTTTTCGCAACAGAACAAGGCAAGACTGTAATCCAAGCGGGCATACAACAAGCAAGCACACCTTTAGCAGTGGACGGAACAATATTCGTAAAAACGAATACAGACGGCACAAGCGTAATAGGTTTGCTCATTCCAGTGAAGACCTATGGAGTCAAGTACGTCTCAATGATTAACGACACAACAGTCGTAACCCTCAAAATAGGCGCAAACGCATGGGCGAATGTGTATTCAGGTGTTAACGAGACAACACCCGGAGGCAATTTCACTACCATGCTAAACCAAACAGCAGGCACAGACGCAGACGCTCCGTTTTTGAACTGTACGCTTTACATTCAAAACAGCAATGGTGACCAAGCTTTAGACTCAAGCGAAAAGGGCTATATCGTTATATCCCTAAGCGACGTGGATGCGGCACTTGTGAGAGCACAGATAAACGTTGAGATCAGGTTAGAGAAGACGGCACCACTTACAATACAATTTACTATTCCAGAATCAATGCCAAAAGACGCATGGGTGAATGTGTAAAACATTCCCCACATTTGTCTATTCGTAAGCTCGCTGCAACTTGACTGAGAGGAAACAGCAAAAATAAACTGAAGTCCAAGCGATATCCTCTGCATACCTTTCAAAAACGGTCGAAAACCACTTAAAACCCTTGATACCCCAATTTTTCACATTTTAAAAAAATTTAAAAGAAAAAAATGTGATTGGTAAGCCGGGCTGTCCCTTCAATCACCCTCAAGCCATGTTATTCGCCAATTAGCGCGGCGCACATTTACCCATAAGTATTTGTTAAAATTCTGACCCCTCGAATCGCAATTGCTTAAACGTTAAGAAAATTAATGGAATCAAAGTCTTAAACAAAATGCGGGGGGTGGGATTTGAACCCACGAACCTCTAGAGGATAGGCTCCTGAAGCCTACGCCTTTGACCATGCTCGGCGACCCCCGCGCACGCACCATATACACAGGATTATACGTGAAAAGGTTTAAGTGTTACATTTATGCTTTATCTGCGTCAGGTGCAATAATGCCAACTCACGGTTCACTATCTAAAGCTGGAAAAGTTCGAGCACAAACGCCGAAAATCACGGCTCAGGAAAAAACGAAGCCCAGCCCAAAAAATAGAACTCGGCGAAACTACGAGAAACGCGTGATTCTGCAACGGAAACCTGGGCAAAACTGGATGTAAAACTCCTAACACTCACACTTTTCAAGAAGAAAAATTTCTCAAGCAATAGCGTAGTTTATGTATCAGTAAATTGAACTTTTAACGCGGTATCAGCCTCTTGGATAAGAATGATGCAGCACGTGAAGTTGTCAACGCTTTAAAGCTTTTATCTAAACCTACCCATGACGACGTAAACCGCGTCAAACTCGAAGTAGCAGCAAAACACCATCTGCAAGAGGTACCATCAAACGCCGACGTAATAAGCGCCCTAACACTGAAAGAAAAAAAAATGCTCCTGCCAATCTTACGCAGAAAAACCACCCGAACCATCTCAGGCGTCACCGTCGTAGCCGTCATGACGAAACCTCAGCCCTGCCCGCAGCCTGAACCATGCGCTTACTGCCCAGGAGGACCCGCTCTCGGCGCTCCACAAAGCTACACTGGTTATGAACCCGCAGCTATGCGTGGAATGCAAAACAATTATGACCCTTACCTGCAGGTTCGCAGCCGCATAGAACAGCTTACGGCTATTGGGCACCAAGTGGACAAAATAGAACTTATCATCATGGGCGGAACCTTCCCCGCCACGCCACCAGAATATCAAACATGGTTTATCCAGCGCAGCCTAGACGCAATCACAGAGAAAGAATCCGCGAGTCTGGAAGAAGCAAAAGCAAACGCGGAGAAAAGCCGAATCCGCAACGTGGGCATAACTGTGGAAACTCGTCCCGACTGGGCCAAGGAACCTCACGTTGACGCAATGTTGGATATGGGCGTGACCCGCGTGGAAATCGGTGTACAAAATCCAAACGACGAAATCTACCGCTTAGTGGGCAGAACGCACATGATTGCCGATGTCCAGGAAGCGACGCGCGTAGCCAAGGATGCAGGATTGAAAATTGTTTATCACCTCATGCCTGGAATGCCCGGTTCGAACCCCACGCGCGATTTGGAAGCCTTCAAAACCGTGTTCACAAATCCAGCCTTCAAGCCTGACATGATAAAAATCTACCCCTGCCTAGTCATAGCCGACACGAAAACACACAAATGGTACCAAGAAGGCACATACAAGCCCTATTCCACCGAGGAAGCCACCAACCTCATCGCAGAAGCAAAAAAAATTATTCCGCTGTGGGTTAGGGTCATGCGTGTGCAACGGGACATTCCAGCGCGGCTCATAGTGGCAGGCGTCAATAAAGGCAATCTGCGCCAGCTTGTTCAACAGAAACTAACGGCGCAGGGCGAACGGTGCGCGTGCATCCGCTGCAGGGAAGTCGGGCACCGAAACGCGGTTGACCATATTAAGCCTGACTTGGACAAAATCAAAATTCTCTCCACCACGTACGAGGCATCCGAGGGCAAAGAAGTGTTTATTTCAGCAGAAGACCCAGAAAACGACGTGTTAATAGGCTATTTGCGTCTGCGAATTCCTTCAGCGAAAGCGCACCGACCCGAAATCACGGCAGCGCCTTCTGCTGTGGTGCGGGAACTTCACGTTTACGGTCCCCTAGTGCCGGTTGGTAAACGCTCAGCTGTTGCGTGGCAGCACAAAGGCTACGGCGCAATCCTGCTAAGCGAAGCGGAGCGCGTGGCACGGGAGGTTTATGATTTAAAGAAGCTTTTAGTTATAAGTGCATTAGGCACAAAACAGTATTACATGCGGTTCGATTACGAACATGATGGAGTTTACGTTTCAAAGAAGTTGAGGAATTAAAGCATGACTCAAAACGAGGAAAATCTGGGTTACAAGGGCGAAGCGTTAGACGCCATCAAGAAGGCAGGATGCGAAGTGGGCGACATCGTACGTGTCACAGGCAACGGAAAAACGTACGAGGGCATCCTTATTCCTCGCTCGGAATACGGCGATAACATACACGTCGTTGTCAAGTTGAAGAGTGGCTACAACATCGGCGTCCGCCTCACACCAAACATCAAAATAGAAAAGGTGGGCAAGGGCGTGAAGCCTTCTTTCGCTACGCCTCCCCTTCCCGAGCAAAAGCAGAAACTTCCCAAAGTTGTGATAATGAGCACGGGCGGAACCATCGCTAGTCGTGTTGACTACCGGACCGGCGCAGTCAGAAGCGCACTCTCCGCAAGCGACCTTTACGGTGTCGTTCCTGAGCTATCGGACCTCGCGCAGGTGGATACGCAGATTCTTTTCAGCCTCTACAGCGAGAACATCACGCAGAAGCATTGGACAAAAATCGCTGAGGCAGTTGCCGAACATTTAAAGCAAGGCGCAAAAGGCGTAGTGATAGCGCATGGCACGGACATGATGGCTTACACGGCAGCAGCCCTCAGCTTCGCGTTGCAGAATCTCCCTGTCCCAGTGATAGTGGTAGGTGCGCAGCGCTCTTCTGACCGTCCAAGCTCCGATGCAGCCACGAACCTGATTGGAGCGGTAAAAGCTGCAGCGTACGGCCCGTTTGCCGAAGTGGTCATTGCCATGCATGAGACGGTTGCTGACACCGCTATATCGTTTAACAGAGGAACGAAGGTGAGGAAGTGCCACACGAGCAGAAGGGACACGTTCAAACCCGTAAACAGTTCACCCATAGCCAGAGTAACTGACCAAGAAATAAAAATGCTCACAGCAGATTATAGGAAACGTGACCCAGCTCGCGAGCTCATTTTGAAGCCTGAGTTCAGCAACAAAGTGGCGCTAGTCAAGTTTTACCCAGGCTTGGATCCCTCAGTGATTGACTGGTACGCGGAAAGAGACGTAAAAGGCATACTTCTTGAAGGCTCAGGCTTGGGTCACGTAAGCAAAGCCTGTTTTGGCGCTATCCAAAACGCCGTTAGCCAAGGCGTGGTGGTCGCGTTAGCGTCGCAGTGCATTTGGGGACGCGTGAACATGAACGTGTACGACACAGGACGCGACCTGCTCGAGTTAGGCGTTATCCCCACGGACGATATGTTCCCCGAAACCGCTCTCGTGAAGCTCATGTGGGTTCTGGGGCAAACCAGCGACGCTGAAGAAGCGAAAAAGCTTTTCAAAACGAACATTGCTGGGGAGTTTTCGCCGCGTACGCTTCCGCAAGAGACACAAATCAAGGAAGGGGGAGAATAAATTGACAATTGACTACGCCAAAGTCGGGTTAAAAGTGGGTTTGGAAATTCACCAGCAGCTTAGTACTTTAACGAAGCTGTTTTGCAGTTGCCCACCTGAACTGTTCAGGGAGGAGCCGGAAATATTGTTTCTGCGCAGACTCAGGCCTACACAGAGTGAACTGGGCCAAATTGACCCTGCAGCGTACTTTGAGTTTCAGAAAGGCGTTAAAGTGTTGTATGAGGCGAACCGTAAAACTGCCTGCCTCGTCGAAATGGATGAGGAACCACCCCACCAGCTGAATATGGAGGCGGTGGAGATTGTGCTTATGGCGGCTTTGATGATGAATGCGCAGACCATCGACGAGGTTCACGTCATGCGTAAAACCGTGATCGACGGCTCCAACACTACGGGGTTCCAGCGAACCTGCATAATCGCTTTAGATGGGTGGATAAAGATTGGAGAGAAAGTCATTCCCATTCAGGCTGCAAGCTTGGAGGAGGATGCAGCGCGGAAAATAGGCATTGAAGCTGAGGGAAAGGTGATTCGTTATCGCATAGACCGCTTGGGAATACCGCTCATTGAGGTTGCTACGGGACCAGTGATTTACTCGCCTATGGAGGCGCAGGAAGTGGCTTTAGCGATTGGGCGGATTTTGCGGGACACGGGCAAAGTGATGCGCGGCTTAGGAACCATACGCCAAGACTTGAACGTGTCGCTTCCGAACGGCGCATTGGTGGAGATTAAGGGCGTTCAGGAGTTGGATTTGATTTCCAAGGTTGTGGAGTACGAGGTTCAACGCCAACTGAATCTTATAGCCGTCCGGGACGAGCTGAAAGACAAGGGCGTGAAAGCTGAGGATATCAAAGAAGAAATTATCGATGTCACAGACGTGTTCAAGGACACGAAATGCAAGGTCATCAAAAAAGCCTTAGACAAGAAAAACGTCGTCAAAGCCCTGAGGCTTACGGGGTTTGCGGGTTTCTTGAAGCGTGAGTTAATGCCAGACTTTCGCGTTGGAACGGAGCTGTCTGATCGTGCGAAGTTTTGGGGCAGAGTGGGCGGAATATTCCACACTGATGAGATGCCTAATTACGGAGTGACCACGGAAGAAGTTGAAGCGCTTAGGAAAGCAGTGAACGCAGGCGAAGAAGACGCAGTGGTTTTTGTCGCCGACACCGCCGAGAACACGGTGGACGCTTTGAGGGCGGTTGTGGAAAGAGCGCGAGAAGCCGTAAACGGTGTGCCCGCTGAAACTCGCACCGCAAAGGAAGATGGGACAACACGGTACATGCGTCCTAGGCCAGGCGCTGCGAGAATGTATCCTGAGACGGATATTCCTCCAACTCTGATAACAAGCGAGTTTGTGGAGAAGGTTCGCTTGAACCTGTCTGAATCTGCGGAAAAGAAGCTGCAGCGCTTAATGAAGCAGTACGGCTTGAATGAGAAGTTAGCTAAGCAAATCGTTGATTCAGAGTATAACTCGCTGTTTGAAAATGTCTTGAAAGAAAGCGGAGTGTCAGCTACTACGGTCACGGTGTTTCTGACTGAAAGTTTGAAAGCTTTGAAGCGTGATGGAGTGCAAGTGGAGAACGTGACTGATGAGCAGATTGGGGAAATTTTCAAGCGCGTGGGTTCGGGAGTGCTTACGAAGGAGGCTGTGGCAGACGTGTTTACTTGGCTTTCGAAGAATGAGGGCAAAGGCGTGGTTGATGCGATGGATGCTTTGGGTTTGAAGATGTTCTCTCTTGAGGAACTGGATCAAATAATTGACCGAGTGATTGCGGCGAATAAGCAGTCGGTGGAGAAGGTGGGGAAGAACGCTTTCGGAATGCTTATGGGCTTGGTGATGAAGGAAGTTCGGGGAAAGGCAAGTCCAGAAGTTGTCGGTGCACTGATTAGTAAAAGACTGAGTTAAGCAACAGCGCCTTTTTCACCTGTGCTGTTCGTCGGCTTTTTTCTTTTTCTAATTTGACATCTTTGTGGCACAAATCCTAAAAAGCTTAACACACGTGTATAGCGTGGGATGAGTTTGCAGAAAAAAGCGGTAAATGAAAAAAGCGAAGGCTTCTCGCTGCGCGTCAAAATTGGCGAGTGCGAAGTAGAGCTCAACGGAACCCATGAAGAGGTAACGAAAACCGTTGAGAGCCTTCCAAACTTGATTACTAACATTAACAAGGCTTTTGAAAGTGTGAAGCAAAAAACTGTGGCAACAATAACCGTGAAAACGGCAGAAGCAACTAAAACTAGTACAACTTCTGAAGTGCCCGCGCAGAATTACCCGAGAATAGCCGTTACGGAGAATGCTGAAGAAGCAGTTCTGAAAATATTGGAGAGTGACTGGGGCAAGTGGCGACCGCGAACCGTGGACGAGTTAAAGGAAGCCATGAAAACCAACGATCTAAAATATCAAGGACGCGTTCTATCATCCTCTCTTGACGTTCTCTCGGAAAAGGGAATGGTTCGGCGGTGGAACACGAACACAGGTTTCGTTTACATCTTAGCTGAACAAAAGAACGCAAGCTCAAGAGGAGACTAAAAAGTGAAGCGAATTGAAGCACACATAAAAACGCCCTTCGGCGAGGTAACCATTGAAGGCGATACCCCGCAGGAGATTCTTAACATGCTTGAGTCCATTCCTGAAAACTTCGTGGAAAAACTAGCTGACTTCGTTTCAAACAGACTTGTGCCATCAGGTGCCCAGCTGAAAGGAATCGTTGAATCCACCACAGAAGGCCCAGTTATAGTTACACGTGAGAACCTTACACATTACGAGGCAGTGGGGTTAATCCTGTACGCGTCGGGTGACCGAAAGAACACAGCGGCTCAGGTGACAAGACTCTTGGAGAGCAGCGGAATAAAAAGCATGGTTCCAGCCCGCCTGAACGAGATGACCAAGCGCGGTCAAGTGTTCAAGCCTGACCCGAAAAAGCCCGAGTTCAAGTTGACCATTCAGGGCGAAAAATGGGTTGAAGAAGAGGTTATATCGAAGCTTAGAGGAAAAATGAGTTGACAGAAAAACCCAGCCAAGTCACAGTACAAGTCAAGTACAAAAACGTGGAAAAAACGTTTCAGGGCACCGTAGAGGAAACGTGGCTTTTGCTTAACAAGTTCTTCAGCGAGTTTATTCCTTCCTTTGAAGTTGCCAGCAAACTATTGCTCAACGTGGATGTGCAGGTGCTTGCGAAAGAATGCGAAGGCTTAATCGCGTTTTCACCCGAAGGACCAAACGTGCTGGCTCCTAAGAATAAGTTGACGGATAACGAGGCGCTGGCTTTGTGGCTTCTTGCAAGCTACGTCGGACACAGGCTTAACCTGCTGCAAAGTGACGCGCTTTCAAAGGAGGAGTTGCAGGCAAAGCTGGGCAAAAGCGGCAAAATAACGAGCACGCGCCTTGGCGAACTTGTCAAAAATGACTTGGTAGCGAAGACTCCTGACGAAAAGTTTAGGATAACCACTTTCGGCGTTGCTCAGATGCAGAAGGACGTTATCCCAAGGATTAAAGCAAAAACAAGCAGCTAAAACTTTTTTGTAATTGTTGATTAAACTTACTTTTAGGCTTTCCATAACCAACAATATGCATGTTTTATTTGGTGGCAAACACGGCAAATCCTATATCTTAGTATGCGGTTTGTTCGAGAAACTGACCTGAAAGGCGCATCAAATGGACGTAGTCACAATAGTGCTAATTGCTGTTGGTTTAGCTATGGATGCATTTGCAGTTTCAATCGCAAGTGGAATAACAATAACTCATCAGAGGCGAAAAAACGCCTTGTTGATGGCGTCGTTTTTTGGAATCTTTCAAATGCTAATGCCCTTGATTGGATGGTTCGTGGGTCTGAGCCTAAGAGACCTAATCATCGGAGTAGATCATTGGGTAGCTTTTGGTCTCCTAGCATTTATTGGTTCCAAAATGATTTATGACTCTACGAAAAAGGAAGACGGCAAAAAAGGCAACACTATCCGGATTTCTTCTCTGCTGACATTATCCGTTGCCACAAGCATTGATGCTCTAATGGTTGGTTTAAGTTTTGCATTTCTCCAAACAGCCATTGCAGTGCCAATCCTTGTGATTGGAATTGTGACATTCGCTTTATCCTATGCAGGCTTCATGTTTGGCTGTGCTATTGGAAACATTTTTGGAAACAAAATCAAAATCTTAGGCGGACTCATGCTAATAGCCATTGGAATAAAGAGACTTTTAGACCACCTGCTGCTTTAAGGATAGCCAAAACTACAACCAACACGACAGCAATCATATATGAAAAACAAGCCACTTTGTACTTTAGCGTTTTAACCAATTACGCGGAAGTTCAACTTTTATTGGTTCTGTCTCTTTATTTGTTGGGCGGATGTGTTTGTTGGCTGTTCATATTTGATGCCTAATAGTCAAACTATGCAGAAAAGGGGGAGGGGGATAGGTCAAAGCACGTCTTTTGCTGGAAAAATGGGGGATAGGGTCGGTATTGGCGTTTTTTAGGGTCAATAGTATGTTGGAAACCAGAAAAAGGTAGGGGGCTGAGGTCTGCAGAGCAAGAGGGGCTAACACTCGTAGTAAAAAATCAGTCAAGCAGCAGTCTACTTCGCGGTAGATTCTATAAATAGAGGGGGGTAGGTCGCAGAGAGCAGTAGAGGCGAAAGCGGATTTTGTTACCTGTTATACATCCAAGTCACGTATTCTTCCGTAGTATCAAAGTACTTGTCCATGTAGTCGCTGAATATTCGGTAAACGTGGATGTCATTGCCAAGGGATGGACGCCAAATGTTCATCCAATTGTAAATCTCCGTTGACATACTATTAAGCGCAATATTACCCAGCGTGTCGTGGCTGTAATAGTCCCTAATCGGATCCAGAATCACCAGCTTGTCACCTGAAAACGGAATCTGAACCGCCACGTGACCCGCAGTTTCACCCGTTATCCAGATGCATTCCACCATGAACTGGTCGCTAAAGTACGCCCTAACCATGGAGCTGAGCAGCGCTGCAATGTCTTCGCAGTCACCCATCCTCAAAGTCAAAGTCTCATTTGGAAACTGTGCCATCTGGTCAGTCTGCTGCAGCCCTTTAGACTTGACCTCCGAAGGATTCTGCGGCAGAATAGGGTACAAGCCATCTTCCCTGTACTTTATGTTCGTGTTAACCCAATCGTAAATCGCCTTAATGTCCTTCCAGTACGAATTCGGGTCAGTTGTGTTTCCAGTTTTCCCAGTAACGTTATAGGTAATGCTGATCACTGAAGGGTCAGAAGAAGTAATGAAGTCCTTGATGCTTCCCCGCATAAGCCTCTGATCCATCAAGCTTCGCAGTTTCTGGTAATCAGCCACGTATTGATCATACGTCGTCTTCAAATTGCTGTATAAAAACTGCAAGGCTTCCAAACGAGACAAATATGTATCGTTAGCCGTTCCTGAATCACCCGGATTCGGCACAAAAGATGGATTTTCCAACAAAATTTTCGTGTAATTCCACTCCAAGAAACTGTAATTTCCCATAAGCGCATAATACTTCGTTTGCAGCGAGTCATAATCATCCTGAAGCTTAGCCAAATCCTTAGCTAACTTAGCATTCTTCGTGTTTGTATCGTTCAGACTCAAAAACGACACTGACGCAAGTGCCGCAACAATAATGAGCACGGAAAAAGTTAAAATGAACTTGTTCATCGCCCGATGCCTCCTTACAATACGGAACATCAAACGTTTTTATATCTTGTGAATAGACAATCCGTTCATGGCTTCATGCGGATTTGAGCAGAATGAAACCAAGCTTTCATGCAAGAAGCCAAATCATGTCATGAAGCAGCCTCAGTGATTCGTCCTTTAGTGTAAGGCACAAATTCTCTGATGTTCTCTATGGAGGCTTTTCCCACTTTCTCGCGTTGCTCCTTTGGCAACTTTAACATCAAAGACCTTAAAACTTGCCTCAACAAGTCTTTGCCCGCCAAATCTCCTGGACCGAGAACAATAAAAGCCTTCGCTTTAGCCTTTACTGTATCCACAGGACCACCTACGAACCGCAGTTCCCCGTCTTCAACCACGCCAACAGCCACTCGTAAAGGCGTGCCACGCATCCAGTTTCGTTTTCCACTCACCGCAAACGCGCCATGGGGCACGGACTCGCCTGAAGGACCGCTTTTGGTTAATTGTTCTGGTTTAACCCAGTAAACGTCCGCTGCGCCCATGCCCTCACGCCAAGCTCTCGAAAACGAAGCTGCAAACTCGCCAGCCTCCCGCAATGTTTGCTCACTCGGTTCCTTGCCAGCCGTTTTAACAACGACGAAAGGCGAACCTACAATTTCAGCGTGGAAAACCACGTCATATGAATCCGTGTACTTTTTGATGAGAACTTCGTTGCTCACTGTGTCCTTGCCTGCAACTACCAAGAAACCTTCAGATGAAATGAACCAGCGGAACTTTTCAAACCACTCTTTGCTTTCCACTTTTCGTTTACTGAGTTCTTCCATGGCTTCCGCGGGAGCTGCAGTTTTCAAAGCTTCTGCCGCGTTTACGCGCTTCTCAATTTCTGCCTGTTTCTTGCGGGAATCCTCTAAAGCTACAAGCACTCCAGCAGACTTTTGCTTAGCTCGTTTCCCCCGATCATAATACTCTGCCGCGTTCTCATACAGCGTTTTACGCAAACTTAAGCTAAACAGCAAGTTATCCACAGAAACGTTGATTGCCTGAGTCGGTGCATCAAAGGACACAAAAAACGCTTCAGGCATTTTGCCAGCTTCTTTAGATGCCAAAACCTGGGAAGCCGTGGCATTCAAGTCTCTTCCCATATTTCTATCATTGGAAAACTTTTCCAGCAAAGCCTGAAGTTCACCGAAATGCGCGTAAATAGCGTTGCCGAAGCTCTTGTCGCGTGCCGTCTTACTCTCATCCGCCCGCAAAGCTTGCTCCTGATCAACAATCATCCGTTTAAGACGCTCTGCTTCGCGTTTTAACGGGCCAACTTCAACACCTGCCACCGCTTTTTCAGCCGCGGTAACACGCACGTAAAACTCGTCCAGCGCCTCATTAAAACTCGCATGAGGCTGAAGTTTGAAAGCTTCGTAACGCTTAAGCCAGAACGGTACCACATCAACGAAGCCGCCATTATCATCCAAAACGATGCTTGGTTCCAGCTTAGGACCCGAAACGGTTGAAAGCAGGCTCTGAAGAGCATCAAACATGGCGCCCACCTCGGAGCTTGTTAACGCGCTGCAATGTTTTGTTTTTTCAACACCTGCCCTCAACAAGAGTTCTTCAGCGTAAACTCCGCCCAAGCCTAGGAAACGCACGGTTGCCCTAACAACTTCAACGTCACCAGCAGCTTTCAGCGCAGTTTCCAGTTCTTCCCGTGTGACTTTGAAGGGGTTTTTTCCAACTGAAGGCGGAAACTGGTAAACTTCTTTGCGGACGATGTTGCGGTCACGCATACGCTTGAAAAATAAAGCTTGCAGTATTTCGCCTTTTTCGCCAGTCAGAATTATGTTGCCCTCGCCGAAGAGTTCAAGGATAAGCCGCATTACGCCCGTCTTAGTCTGGAAATAAAGAGTGACAACCCGTTCAAACTCGTACTGTTCCATGTTGCTTATCCACGCGCCAGGCAAGTACTTGCGCAGTGTCATGCAAAAAGCTGGAGGCGTGTTTGGCTTCTCAAGTGAGTAAGCAGTTGTGTGCAGTCGTCTGCCCGCTTCAAATACAAGCAGTATTGGGGCTTCGTTCGTTTTGTGAAGCTTCAAAAGCAGAGTTTTAGTATCTAACTGGTAGACATTGTTAACCCTTGCATCTACTATCTTGTCTTTGAGCTCGTGGACTGCTGCGTGCAAATCAAAGCTTGTAAAGTCTTTTTTAGGCAAAGGGTTTTGCGCCACACTGTCAAATTAGAATTGCGTGCACAGTATAAATAGACACATGCTCAAGGAAAAAGAGAAATACTTGCGCACAGGAATAGTATTTGGTAAAGTTTTAAGCGGTTCTTTTCAAGTCAAGAATGGCGAATAGACATGAAAAAAGGCGAAGTAGTCATTCAACTCCATAAACCAAGTGTAAATGAACGATTATTCTTTCTTCTTTGTGGAGGCATCCTGAGTGTGCCTTTAACCCTGTTCATCGATCAATACGCAAGCGAATTGTTAGCGGGATTTTCAACGTTTTACGCAAGCTTGATTTCAGTAGCGGTTTTTGCCCCTTTCATAGAAGAGTTCTCAAAAATCTTCCCCCTTTTCTATCGACACGGTGAAACCCAACGTTCAATATTCAATCTGGCTTTGTTTGTCGGCTTAGGATTCGGCATCGTGGAATTCCTGACGTATATTTTTGCGCTCGGGGCATCACCTATCGAGCGAATCCCTGGACTTTTCTTCCACCCCGCAAGCACCTCAATAACCGCGTACGGTGTCGCCACAAAAAGACCAATACCCTATTATTTCGCGGCTGTAGCTCTTCACTTCTCCAACAACTTTCTAGCAGTTATAAATTCCTCCGCGGTGCCAAGTTCCCTGCTTATAGTGGCAGTGGCTGTCTTTACATCTTATTGGTTGCATGGCAAAACAAAAGAAAAGTTCATCAACTGAGCATTCACTGTAAAAAAGCAGCTAGCTAAACCGTTAACCAGTTTTTTGTTTCCTGCAATCAAATTCTGCTCTATCTTCATTCGCCTTCTTTTTCCAAAACAATACTGCAGTTTCACTAACAGACTGAGTCAAATTCCCTAATATCTTAATAGACTTTGCCTGCTCGCTAAGGATTTTGCTGACGGAAACAATTTATTAACTAGGCAACTTTTTAATGTAGAGTAAAAACATACGTTAACGGGTCTGAAACACTTTGAACATACTAACGAAGATTTACTGGTTAAGAGTAGCATTAGGCGCAATTGCGGGCTTGATAAGCGCAAGCATCCCTTTCCTGGCACAATCAGTAACCGGCGTTTCTATCAAGGCACAAATAAGCGAGCTTAACACACTGCTAAACGGCATAACGATAGCCTTACTCATCTACTTGATAACCTATTACATTATGAAATCAAAATTTCACTCACAAGTGGAGAAACAATCAAAAATCATGACTATGGGCATTTTCATATACTTCTTCACGTGGCTGGTTGTTTGGGTACTCGTATTAAGCATACTTGTTGGGCCATTTGTCGCCGCAACCTAGCAAGCTACTCTTCTTCGCCAGCATTTTTATTCTTTAGAAAATTTGCAATTGTAGCTTGACTCTTGTCACTTCTCAGAGTCTCCAAATGCTCCTTTTCAGCTTCCGTCACGTTGCTGGTTTGAGTTGCTGGGACATCAAGTCTGGTGAGAACGCGCATGCAGTCAGCCCAAGCTGAGAAGTATCCGCGGTCAAAATCTCCATGAAGCCCATTTCGAGTATGATCCAAGAATTCGCGTCGGTAACCGTGCAACGTCGGCTTGTCGGTTAAGTCTATTTTTGAAAAGAAAGAGTAGCCGTCTCCGCTTTTCCGTGCGAGATACATTCCGTATAGAGCTCGGAAGTAGCCTCTGTTCCACTCAGTTTTCTGCATTTTCTGCTTAAGACGTTCCAACTCTCGTTCTGCTTCAGTGAACTGTCTGCTGACGACGAGTTGGAAGTATCGGGTTACCAAAGCTTGGGGTATTGGCATGGTTAACGACCACGGGTCTTTGCTGCTTTCTCTTCTTCTGTGACGTCTTCTATTCCGTTTTCTGTTACTTTAAGTATTTCCTCACCTTCAGGCAAATAGGGGCTTGAAACAAGCCTTGCAATGCGAATCGGACCATGAGATGCTTTTCGAAGGTAAATGCGGGTGTGACTTGTGTGACCGACGATGTGTCCGCCGATTGGATGGGTGGCATCGCCAAAGAATTGGTCGGGTTTAGCCATTACTTGGTTGGTTACTACTGCAACAGCATTGAAGGCTCTTGCGAGTGCGATAAGTTTGTGCATGTGCTTATTCAGCTTCTGCTGCCTTGGCGCCAGCATTTCGCGTCCAATGTATTCGCTTCTGAAATGCGCTGTGAGTGAGTCCACGATGATCAGTTTTATGTTATTCTTTTTTATGATTTCGTCAGCGTTCTCTAAAAGAAACATTTGATGGTCTGAAGTGAAAGCTTCAGCGTAAATGATGTTTTTAACTACCTGTTCAGGGTCAAGGTCCAAATGCTTAGCCATTTGAATGATACGCTCAAGCCTGAAAGTGTTCTCAGTATCTACGTACAACGCGGCACCGTTTAATCCTCCACGCTCAGGAGGTAACTGTATGTTCACGCATAGCTGGTGGCAGAATTGGCTCTTTCCGCTGCCATATTCGCCGTAAAACTCGGTTATGGTCTGGGTTTCTAAACCGCCGTCAACCATCTTATCAACTGCCTTACTGCCCGTTGTCACGCGCAAGACGGTCTGACGCATCTTGTAAAGTTCATCAGCACGCACGAAGCTAATGCCTATGGCGGAGCGTGCTGCTTCGATGATTTGGAAGGCTTTCTTTTCGCTGACGCCGACAGGTTCCAGTTCGCGTGCTGTAGCCATAGCCATCGACTCGACGGTGTGGTAGCCGAGTTCGCGCAGTTTCTGCGCTGTGGCTGGGCCAACTCCTGGCAGGTCTTCTATGAACTCATACTTTTTCTTGTCAGCTTCGCTTTCCTTTTCTTCCGCTTTTCCTTTTTTTCCTGCTTCAACTGGTGTGTCCTCTGACATTACTCTCAAATTCCTGCATGTAGCTAGAGGGAACTGTTGCTTTAAGGTGTATTTAAAATACTCGAAGCTTGTCAGCGCGTAGTCCATGGAGAGGTAAGTTAAAGTGAACTGACTTCCAACGTAGAAAAAGTGTTCAATTTCAAGTAATGCCAAGATATAAGTATGATCCGTGTCGTATAGAAAAAGCGACCCGGAGAGAGGTTATTCAGCGTTGAAACAGCCAAATAGCAACGTGGAAAAGGTGGCTTTAGATCTCATCAAGCAGGCAGTGGTTTACTTGCCAGACGATGTTAAATCGGCATTGCACAAAGCGTATGCTGAAGAAACAAGTGAAATAGGAAAGGCTCAGCTGAAAACCATCTTGGAAAACATCATGCTATCGGAGAAGCACCAAGCGCCCATATGCCAAGACACAGGAACCATAAGTTTCTATGTAAAAGCAGGCGCACACGCAAAGAACTTGGAAAAAGTAGAGGATGCCTTGGCTAACGCTACGCGAAAAGCCACCGTTGAAATTCCTCTCAGACCAAACGCAGTCAACCCTTTCACTCATAGGAACAGCGGAGACAACACCGGAAGATTCATCCCTCAAGTGCACTGGGAAATCGTTCTTGGCGACGGTTTGGAACTGACGGTTATGACGAAGGGTGGAGGCTCCGAAAACGCTTGCGCCTTGGGACTGTTGGTTCCAGGCGAAGGCTTGAAAGGATTGAAGCGGTTTGTTGTTGACGCCGTGATTAAGGCAGGTGCTCAACCGTGTCCACCGACGATTCTGGGAGTTGGCGTTGGAGGAGGCGCAGACACAGCTATGGATTTGGCGAAGAAAGCGTTGCTTAAGCCGTTGACCGAGGCTAACGTTGATGATGAGGTTGCGGTTTTGGAGCGGGAAATCCTTGAAGCTGCAAACATGACGGGTATTGGTCCCATGGGACTTGGCGGGAAAACAACAGTTCTGGGAGTGCATGTTGATTACGCATTTAGGCATCCTGCGTCTTTTCCTGTGGCTGTTGCCTTCAACTGCTGGGCAGCTAGACGTGCTTCTGCGAGGATAAAAGCGGATGGGTCTGTTGAGTTTTTGACGCGAAAAACAGCAGGTGACAGTTGATGGCAACTTACAAGCTTAGAACACCTATTTCTGAGGAAGAAATCTGCAAGCTCAAGGTCAACGACGTAGTTTACATCACGGGGACTGTGGTTACGGCGCGTGACCAAGCACACAAACGAGCCTTAGAGTTCTTCAAACAGGGAAAACCGTTACCAGTTAACCTTGAAGGTTTAGCCGTGTTCCACTGTGGTCCCCTAATGAAAAAAGAAGGCGACAAGTGGATTGCCGTTGCGGCAGGACCAACTACGAGTACGAGGATGGAAGCTTTCGAAGATGAATTCATTAAAGATTCTAAAGCGCGTGTTATCATCGGCAAGGGTGGAATGGGCAAACGCACAGCAGACGCAATGGCAAAGTTTGGCGCTGTCTATTGCGCTTTCACCGGTGGCGCTGCGGTTCTCGCTGCAGAAGCCATAAAGCACGTTAAAGGGGTCGAATGGCTGGACTTGAGCATGCCTGAAGCTATGTGGATTCTTGAAGTGAAGGAATTTGGCCCTTTGGTGGTGGCGATTGACTCTCATGGGCACAATCTGTTCATGGATGTTGCTGAAAAGGTGGAAGAGAACAGGCAGAGGATTTATCAAAAGTTTGGTTTATAGCATTTCTAACAGCGCGATTGTCTTCTGAGAACTGGTGTGCTATTTTTGTAGATACCCCCTCTATTTATAGATTGAAGCGTACAGTGAACTGCAAGTTCATCCATTGAGCTGTCTTTCAAACTAATCTGTGATTGCTCTGATACTGGGAGGTATGACTGGTTTTTGCTGGTGTTTGTCTTCAGAAAAAATGGCTTATATTTTTAGTGTATTTGAATTTGTAGTGGCTGGAGCAGCGCTTTTCTTCAGCAGTTTCTTGGAAACCAGAAATGCTGTGGTTGCGGCAACGAGTATTAGCACTATGGAAACCAAGCTTGGAAACTCCGGAATTACGGTGTCAACTGAGCCGCTGGCATCGGTGTGGCTGATAAAGTTTGATTGTTCACTTGGCGAAGGATGGTCAGCAAGCTCGCTTTGCAGGTCAAGTTCTGAGTGTCCCTCGTTAGTTACGTTGAACGTGAGGGTGGCTATTGTTCCGTTGCCGTTAAATGAATCTGCAGGATTTTCGGATGTGGCTACCAGATGATATTCTCCAATTTCTTGTGATGCACTTTCGTCTATAATGGATATTGGGGAATGGAGGACGCCATCAGGATTGGACTCTACACCCAAACGAGATTCGTTTCTCAAAATCTGGAGGATTGAGTTGTTCCAGTCAAGAGTGACATCTACCCCGTACAGGTTCTGCACATTGGCAATTGTTATGTTGACTGTGAATGTTTCGCCGATTCGCGCCGTAGTTCTGGAAGGCTCAACTTGAACAATTGCGTTTGATGAAACCTGCGCCGACGCAGCTTGAATCGGGTAGAGTGCAAGTAAAACAAAAATTGCTATTGTCAGGATGATTTGCAGCGTTGATAAATTTGGGTGTTTCACGATTGTTCACCTTTTACCCTTTCAGCAAGAGTCACTATTTTGTCTCTCCCCTTCTTATACCTTCTCACAACGCCTTTTTTCTCCAAAACTGCCAATAACTGGCTTGTCTTAGCTTTGGAAAACCTGCATTTCTCTGTAATTGTGGATTGGAATATGCTGCCGCTCGACGACCTGATGACTTTGAGGATTTTCTCTTCTTCAGTTTCAATTAGTGGCACATCTGATGCTATTACGGTCTTGTCGGGTTCTTTTGCCTGTCGCTTGCGACGTCTAAAGGCGTAAAATCCTACCAAGCATGCTGCGATTGCTGCCGCTGAAGCTAATCCTACAATGACGTACTGTTGCCACCAGTCAGTGTTCAGGGTCTGGTCTTGGGGTGTCAGAGTGAGGACGGGTTTTCCATTTATGAAGAATTGAGTTCCCAGCCACTCCAATGTCTGAGTGGAATCGTCTCTTTCGTCTGGTGCGGGAGAAACCGATCTCACCATGTACGTTGACGGATATGTTATTTTGAGTGCGCCATTGCCGTAGAGTTGGCTAAAGAAATCGTTTATACGGAACGCGTCGCCAAACGTTATTTGATTGTTTTGGGTTACGCTGAAATTTTGCCAAGTGAACAAGTAATCGGTTGTTTTAGACTGTGTGTCCCAAGAGATGGTGGTGTTCATCTGAAGAGAGTTAACATCTATGCTCATTTGTCTATGCGTTTGGTTCATCGCGGCATCGACAAGACTTAAAACTTTTTGTTGGAAGCCGTCCCAAGTGTCTACGGTGCCGTTGATGTCTGAGACCTGGGTTATTGTCCACGCTGCTGAGCCGTTGGTGTTTATCTGCACTTTGTATTCAACTGGGTTTTGACCATATGCCTTCTGCATTGGCATTGGTAAAAGTAAAAGAGCGCAGACGACGCATAAGACCCCTATCGAGCGAAATCTCATTTTGAATCTTATACTACAGATGAAGTCTGCCTATTTAAAAATTGCAACCGATTGCTGGTGTTCTACAATGATGCATGTTGGAATGGCGCGCCGCGTTATGCTTGTTAACATCCGTTGTTGTGAGTTAACCTTTCGTAAGTTTGGTGCATTGTTTGCTCTTAAAGTGGAAACAACGCGTATTTAGCCATTAAAACATGGAATAAACTAATATGAACTTTAATGAACAGAAATGAACGTTTTAAGAGCCTATTTTGTGAAAATGGGCTTAGAAATGCTTTTATTCGGCATAAAGTATGAGGTTTGATAAGCTTCAAAAGAGTGTGTGAAAAATGAAAAAAACCATATCAATAATGTTGTTGGCGATCATTGCAGTGAGCGGCTTAACCTTAGCTTTAAGCTACGCAAACGCTATGCCTTGGATGAACTTCGGAATGGCGTCAAATGCAGGCCAGTCCAACAGGCGCAGTCAGCAAAATCTGGTGCGCGTTAATGGTGTGATAACTCAGTGGGGCTTAACCGACGTTACCGGTTTCCTTTCAACTCAGGCTAGAACCGCAATTTTTAACGTTTCAGACACGCGTCAGCTATCTTCAGTTAGCGCAATCTGGACAACCAATAATTCACGCCCAATCAGCACTGTTAGGGCAAAGGAGAACTTCACCTACAGCTTCTACTCAGCTAGGTTGGCAAACGCTTCTGTTTCGACCTTAAGCTTAGACTTAAGCTTAGACAATAGCAACTTCTTCATCAATGGCACATGGAACGTTTACAACGTCACCACCACCGTCACAATTACCACGAACTCCGACGGCAACATAACAAACATCCACCGCGACAGCAATAATGCAGTCACAAAGGCATATGGAGAACTCAACATCACTAACAACTGGACAACATTCAAACTTACCATCAATGGCATAGCACTGACAGGCTTGGTCACTCGCTCAAGAATAAGTACAATGAATTTTAACCCATTCAAATTTAGCGATGACGACGGAACAACCACAAACTCTGTAACCAAAACCGACGTTACGAAAGTTAAACAAGCTTATGGAGCCATGCCCGGATGGGGCAACTACGACCAACGTATGGACTTCAACAACAACTACAAAATAGACATAACTGACGTAGCGACCGTCGCAGCCAATGTAGAATAGACCTCGCGTTCTCAGCTCACATCTTTTCTCTTTTCTTTTAAGCTAAACTGATTCTTCGGTGTGCTCTATTGCGTGGAAAATTATAAATTAATAATGTTCAATTGTGAAACGGTAGATGACGGAATAATGACGAAGGCACCTGTGAAATCCTCTGACGAAGGTAAGACGGTGACGCTGCCGTGCGGCTGCGTGTACCAAGATAAGGGATGGCTGCTGACGCGGGAAAACGAGTGTGAGTATCACAGGCGAAAGCGAACTGCCAAAAAACAATATAGACCAAAAGCTGAATGCGTCAGACCCTGAAACTGCGTTCGAATAGCTAAAAGGGAACATCTCTAAGAATTTTCGGTTATCTCTTTAATTTGTCGAAACAAGAATTGCTTAGGAAAAAACGCGTTTCTAAAGCTTATTGGCTATACTGGAACAGCGCCAGTTTTCTTATGATAGAAGCCTATTGTGCTGAGGCTTGCAGCTTCCAGCCTGATTTTGCTGTCGTTTGTCATTGTCTTGCAGATAAGGGAAAGCGAGCCTTCGGTAAAGTTCAATATTGTTTGTCCTTCGGTCGTGAGTTTGTATACTTTTCGTGGGCGTTCTGAGTTCATGTTCCATTGGCTTTGTACGTAGCCTTTCTTCTCTAGCGAGTTCAGGAAGGGGTAGATGGTGCTTGGCCCGAAGTAGACGCCGAAGGACTTGCGGATTTTGGTGATGACTTGGTATCCGTGCATGGGTTGCGCGTCGAGGAATTGGAGGACGATCATATCTAGTAAGCCTTTAGTGAGTTTTGTTTGGATTTCCTTTTGATAGTTTGCCATTCTGTTTTTCTTCCTTTTGTATTTGTGTTGTACATATGTACAATATGTCTATTATGAGACATATCTTATGTCTCTATACACCATCAGACTAGCATATAAACCTTACATCAGAATCGAACTACGTTGATCTGAAAGAACATGCCGAAACATGAAACGCCATGGAAAAACACATGGACATTGAAACTGTTCAACACATAAGCGAAAAACGCTAAAAACACAAAAAACTTTGAATCTACACAAAGCGACGGAGGCACTCAACGTAATCCTTGAACGACAACTCCGTTTTTCCTGAGTACACCTTGAAACCTCGCGCTTTTTGGAAGAGCGAACGCATTATTCTCATTTCAATCAGCACTGAGGCTTCCCCAAAAATGGCTTTTAACGCGCTGGCGAACGCTACGACTTCGTATGGGATTGCTTTTCTCGTAAGGCCGTAGCTTTTCTCAAGATGAAGATAGATGGTCTGTTTGCCAGAGTCGCCCAGCAAGGAGAAAGCAGAATCCGCCGCTTCGAGAAATGATTCTTCAAAACTTGCTTTGCGGGATTGTTCTTTCTTGTTGTGGAGGCGGATTTCGAACGCTGTTTGCAGGTTGGTTGTTAGTGTCATGTTTTGTTCCTTCTGTATCTGTGTTGTACTGTTTACGTGTAACACTTGGATACACAAAAAGAGTATCTTAAATCGCAATATAGCAGTTATTTCGGGATTCGACATATTCCGAAAACCGATATATGTCCACAAAACAACTCAACCACGCTAAGCTTGAACGTTTTCCTAACAAAACTCCGAGAATTCGGGTACAATGGACCTTTAACCATGGAACTTAACCGAAAGTGCACGCCTAAAGAAATTCTCTAAACCAAAACTGTTCTTTAAAGAATCCTGAAAGGCTAATGGCAAGCTTTGTTAAGCGCGACCAACTTAAGAAATGGAGGTGAAAAAATGACCAATGTAGGAGAACTTTACATCTGCAAAATATGCGGAACTTCAGTAGAGGTTGTTGCCGCTGGAGCTGGAAAGCTTGTTTGCTGCGGGCAACCCATGGAGTTCATCGGAAACGTAGATGACGAAGAGGAATCAAGCTAACCTCACTAAGAGAAGACACGAAGATTAATCACTGCCAAAGATGCTACTATTTAGTGGATTAAAAATGAAGCCCAAAGTCACAAAACCCACCCAAAAAGAAAAACAAGAAGCGAAAGCGTGGCCTATCTGGGAGAAAGAAGAATCCACCTTTCCATGGGAATACGACGAAAAAGAAACTTGCTTAATCCTCAAAGGCAAAGCAGTCGTGAAGTGCCCCGAAGGCGCAGTGGAGTTCGGCGCAGGCGACTACGTGGTGTTTCCCGTAGGACTCAAATGCACATGGGAAATAAAAGAGAAAATCAAGAAGCACTACAACTTCGGCTAAAAAGTCTTTACCTGTCGGAGTTCTCGAAGTAACGGAAAAAAAGTTACCATTACAAAGTAAGCTAAAAACGAAACATTCATATTTATTGTAATGGTAAAAAGCTTATGCGAATAATCAAAAGAACGAAAGGCAAAGCAGAATACTTCTACCTGCAGCATTCGTTCAGAAAAGACGGAAAAGTCAGCACAAGAGAACTTTATTTGGGCAAAAAAGTCCCCGACAACATCGAAGAAATCAAAGCCAAGCTTTTGCTTGAAGCCCAAGAAGCGTTGACCGAAAAATTAGAAGAAATAAAAAACCGCTTTCAGAAAGAATGGAAGAGGTATCCTGAATCTGCAAAAACGAAGGAACTTCAAGAGATAGCCATAGCCTTCACCTATAACACCAACGCAATAGAAGGCTCCACCATAACACTTGACGAGGCAAGGCTGATACTGGAGGACAAAGTGGCTCCAAACAAGCCTCTCAAGGACGTCAGGGAAACTGAAGCCCATGCGAAAGTTTTTATGGGAATGTTAAAAACGGAAGAAAAAATGTCCGAGGCGCTTTTGTTGAATTGGCATGAGGGTATTTTCGGGGAGACAAAACCCGACATCGCTGGGCGCTTTAGAGATTACTTGGTACGAGTGGGACCTTACGTGGCGCCCGATTGGCAGGATGTGGAAAAACTCATGAAGCAACTCACATCGTTCGTGAACGAATCAAGCTTGAATTCTGTTGAAGTGGCGGCTAGGGCGCATTACATGTTTGAAAAAATCCACCCGTTTGGCGATGGCAACGGCAGAATAGGTAGACTCCTAATGAATTACATCTTATGGAAAAAAGGCTACCCTATGCTCATAATAGAATACAAAAAAAGAAAATCCTACTACAAAGCACTGCAAAGAACCGAAGAAGGTTTTGTGAACTACTTCATCCGAAGATACTTGTCAGTTCACAAAAAACGTTTACCATAAACTCACCTATCGTGGGGGTGTGAGCATTCCAGCCTTTTTTGGCAGCTGAAAACTTTTATTATGACTGCCATTGTGAAAGTTTTTATGCACTACATGAGCTAGTTCACAATAACTGCAGAATCAAATACATTATAGCGGATTGATTGATGATGGCAAGCAGCAACTTGAAAGAAAAAACCAGCAGTCTTGTTAGGATTGCTCCAGTGGAAACAGACCTGAACCACAAAGATAAGTTTGGCAAAAAAAGGCTAATGACTAGACGATGGCAGCCTGATAAAACGGGGAGGTTTTTCCCAGCCAACCTGTCAACGACGCAGCTAAAACCAATTCTCGAAAAGGCTAAAGTGAAGGTGGAAAATCTTTTGTTGAAAGATGAAGGCGATTTCATAGTTTACAGGTACAAAGGCAGGCCACTGATTGAGCTTAACGTTAAAAACGGGCAGTTTTACTCTCTCGCTGGCGAAATTGAAGAATATGGCAAAGAGGCTGTTCAACAGCAAGCGCACATAGTCTTGGACATACTCAGGCAGTACGGGTTTTCAGGTGCAGTGAGAGAGCGAGAAGTTTTTCCGTCAAGTGCAAGGCAGCTTTTGGGTCAATTAAAAACGTACAAACAGGATTCTTGAAATAAAAAACCAATGGCGCCTTAATCAAGTTCTAAATTGTTAGTGGCGCGGGATGTTAGCTTTACACCCACGTCTAAATTACACGCGAAAACCGTCTCGAAGAAATATAGTATAATCAATGTGGACTCCATTTGCTATCAGAAAAGGGAGTCGGACCGGACTTAACCCCAAACCAGACTGTGTGAAAACTCAAATCGCTTTCAAAAAGTTGCGCTTTGCGTGTATAGACAGCGTCTTGATGACAACATTTTTCACATAAAACAAGCATTTTTCTGAAATATAATCGAGTTTTTACACGGTCTGAAACGGGTACGAGTCCCAATGCTCGAATTTCGCAATTGGTCTTTTTTTCCAAATTGTAGCCCATGGTTTGGGATCGGGGGGATTTGAACCCGAAGGGGGACGGACCTAATTGTCTAACTCATCAGTTCGAAACTTTCGGCGTCTAATTTCCCTATCTTCACACGCAAGTATTCGAAGCTCTCTCGGGCTATATCGAACCCTTTTCTTTTGCATGCAATTTATCCTATCCAAAGAAGCCTAGTCGATGCCCCACAGAACCGTCGTAGACTACTCGAATCAACTTTCCGAACAAGAGCAAATCGATGCAATGCTACGGGCGCTGATGCAAAAGCTGAAACAAGACATCGTTGCAGAAACACGAGAAATAAGTCAAAAAACGGTATAAATTATAGTTTAGGAGTGGTAGCCCGGAAGATACCGTTCCCAGACTGTAATTTATACCGAAATTCCCCTTTTTCTGAAGCGAGTTCGGGGATTGCAACACCCTAAAAAACCGTGGGTTATTTATTTCGGCACATCAATCTGCGCTGCGAGCAGTGTTTCCAAGCAGCCACAAACGCTACACGGTTTTCCAAAAAAGCCAAACGGAAACGCCAGAACGAAGAAAAGAAATCTGATAATGATAAATAGAAATCCAATTTAGACTCGGAAGCTAGTACGCCCAGGGATTTTTTCGCTCACAAAAATTCACAGTTTGCTCACGGAAAATTTCTCGTTTCTCCATAGCGTTTGTCCTAAAAATGGCCAATTAATCATTAATGAAGCTCTGCGTGACTTCAGAGACCAAGTTAGAAAAGAGGCTTTTTCAGTTACGTTTTTCTTGCAAGCTGCAAGTTCTCTTCGTCGAAAGTGAATTCGCTGTTTCTCTCGTTGAAGAACAGTTTTAGGTATTCTTCTGCATCTTTAGCTTCAAAAGGCAGATCTTGAACGGAGACGCGTTTTTTCTTTCTAAGCTGGTCTTCGATTGCTGTCCTTGCGATTGGATAGTTCAGTAGCAGCTCATTCTTCACGTTGTACTGAGCAATCGTCCACAGGCATGGTTCAATGAATGACAATGCTTCGGGAAGGTTTTTCAGCATGTCGCGTGGCTTGTACTTCTTTGAGTCTGAGATTTTCTCGATGGCGGATGCAATTTGTTCTCTTAGAGTGACGTTTTTCTCCCAGAAACTATCCTCAATAGGCAACAGGTTCTCTATCGATTCTTCCTTGGCTCTCAGCTCTTCGAATAGAGTTGAAAGAACGTTTCCTGCAATGTCTAACGAAGACTGCAGAGAGTCTTTGAGTACAACCACATTCAAAATGCTGATTTTCTTCGACTCAAGCGCAGCCCGCACTTCCTCAGCCTTCTTGATTTCGTTGACAATCAGCGGATATTTCTCGCCCAGAACAGCTTGTAGAGTGTTGCTTTGAGCATCCAAAATAGCTATTGACCCAAGGATTTCCTGAAGGCTGGCGACAGACTTGGAAATTTCAGCTTGGTATTGCTTTATCCAGTTTTTAAGGGCAATTACAAGTGCGTCACAGGCAACCCAAGGAGCAGTTTTTTCTGCAAGTTTCTGTTTGGAGTAGGATATTGTTCGGCTTTCCGCGGGTAAGGATGGGTCATACATGGATTTCATAACGTTGTAAACTTGCTCTGCGAGTTGGCAGACTTCATTGGCTAGGAGCTTGCTTGCCACAAGTACAGCGCTAATGTATTCCACTCTGACTTCGGGAGGCTGGTCTTTCTGGAACTCTATTTGAACAGGGTTCTTGACGACGTATTCTATTTCTTGGAGTTTCTTTATCCAGGTCGTGTATGAGTAGTTCAGGTTAAGTTGGTAGTGTTCTAGTATAGCATTCAGTTTAGGAGGGAGGCTATTGATGCCGTCAGCCAAGTCCTTGTCTAATTCCTTAATCGTCTCGTAGGTTTCGGGAACCTTGAACTTTCTAGCTTCTGCCTTGGCGAGGTTGTCGGTGAGTTTGTCTTTGATTATTGTCATTTTGGTTTCGGGGCTGCTTACATCCACAGGCACACTTCCTTTGACTTTGTCCATTAAGCTTTCAAATGCCTTCAACTTCGCCATGAGGTCCCCTGCTTTAACCATGATTATCTGGGAGTTTTTCTCGATTTCAGCCTTTTTCTTGGGGGCAAAGTTAAGCATAGTTGCCGGAACTGCAAAAACTGCCGATGATAGGACCCCGAGGATCATTCTTGTGTTATTGATTTGTGATGAAAAAGCAAGTGGAACTTTGAGACCAGCCATGAACAGAAAGAATAATGCGGTAACGCCTGCTGCGATTAAAGCTGGGAAAAGCGTTTCTGCCTGCATCATGCTGCTCCTTTTCACAAGCGAAGGCAAGACGAGTGAAACAGCCCAGACGAGACCTGCAACTATTACTATGAAGAGAACCATGCCCGGGAAAGAGTCGAGGTACTGGCTAACTGCTTGACCAACCGTATGAACTGGGTTAGGTGGAGCCTCAACCACGTTCCAAAGAATCTTTCCCAAGGTTTGAGAGACATCGAACATCCTGAACTGGAACATCCCTTTCTGCATATTAGTGAAAACCGTGGATACGGAAGTATAGATTGAGGGAACGGCAGAGGCGTCATTCCAGAAATCCACTCTGGCTATGGTCAGGATGTGTTGGAAGTACTGCATTATCATGAGCGGAACAGAAATCAGGACATAGTAAGAGACAGCCAAACCAGACTGCGTTCGCTTGAAAAGAATCGCAACCGTCAAAAGCAAGGGGATGGCCATGAAGTAAGTTGCATCAAAGAAAAGCATCATCGCTGCAATAATGCCCAAGTCGATGCCTATTGCGTCTTCGTAGCGGCGAAAACGAATTGGAAGCGCTACAAAGAAGAAGATTAGGAGGCAAATGAACAGAACGCGGACTATAGTTGGACCTAGCATTCCAATGAAATCTACAGTGGACAATTGATACAAAATGCCTAACGCGATAGGTATGGAACCTAAAGACATGCCAACTGCTGGATTCACATAAACCACAAACGCAATCAGGATGGCTACGAGGACAGGCAATGGCTGCGGGAAGAAGGGGATAAATGACAAAGCCAGTATCATGCTGACCAAAGTTAGGAAGAACGCAACGTTCCTAAGCCCTTTGCCTTCCTTTGCCAGCTCGTCTTTTTCTTTCTGCACCCGCTTTTTGTAGGAAGCGACAAGGCCTCCTTTAATTAATTCTATAAGTGACTTGCGTTTTATCGATTTGAATCGATCTTTTAACGGCTTTGTCCGTGAGGCCAACGTTGATCGTCTAAAACTTTATTTGCGCCGTCTCGTCTTAAAGCTTTATCGCGAGTTTGCCCCTATGTGCGCCGAAAAGCTGACGCTGGACATCAAAGCCAGCATACTGAAACACATTGCAATGCTCAAACCAACGTTTCCGCGGCGCGCAGTAATTTCCATCGGCGACTACTCTTCCCAAATTCTCCTCAAAAGCACTATAATCGGGAAAAACGAAGATCTCTTAACTTTTTTCATCCAAAAAACGAAGGAAGATACATCCAAGCTAACACAATCAAGCAACGAGACGAACGACATCATAAGCATAGACGAAAAGGTCGACACGCATTACTGGTTTACCGTACAACAATACATAGCAGAGCACGATGCCGTAGTCAAGAAGCTGAAAAGCAAACCCATCGACAAACTGGACGGAGCCATCATGGTGGCATCCACAGGGGAAGGCGTGGGCAGCGCCTTGCTAACTGACTTGACTGCCCGCTTCAAAGAAGGAAACGTAAATTCCGTCGCGTTCGCCATACTGCCTTCTCAACTTCAGCCTCCAGACGCCTACTTCAACGCGCTCTGGTCAATGGCAACATGCGCCAGCAAAGGACTCACGCAAATCCTCTTCGACAGGGACGCCCTTGAAGGCTACGTGGGAGTAGACAGAAAAGGCGCAGTCCTAAAAGGCAACCGCGTCCTCAACTACATTATAGAACTGGCATTAGCCAAAGAGCTGTTCGTCCAAGAATTCTTTGAACTGTCCAATTCATTTAACCTCAAAATGTTCACGGTTCTTGCCGCCACAGGAGCCAGCCTGAAGATTTACGGCTCACTCAAAAACATACTTGACACCGCATTACTCAGATCGTTCGCCGAATTCGACTTATCGACAGCATCAATGCTTTACGTACTCGTACGTATGCCTCTGCAGCTAAAGGAGAAGCTTCCGCAAAGCCAAATCGAATTATCAGTGGACGAATGGTTTAAGGGGAAAACAAGCCTCAAATCCGTCTACGTCAGCGAACCCCTATACGTGGACGATGGAAGCGACCGAATAGACATCGTCATGTTTGTAGGCGGCTTCGACTTAGCCAACATGGTTACTTCTGCAGACAAGAAAGTGAAGGAAATAAAAGCCTACGCAGCAAAAAACGGTTACATGAAAGAAAGAGAGTGGCAAGAGCTCCTGAAGAGCTTAACAGACTAAGCCACTATGGTTTCTCAGCGGCAGACGTCAGTTTCTTGCCGTTGATATTGTTGTTGTGGTTCATATCGTTGATTAAGGGCACCGCTGCAACGCCGTGTTCAATCAAGTAGGAGCGGCTAAAGTGCCTTTCGAAGCTGCTGGATTTACTGTAGAGCAACTGCATTTCGTCGAACGCTTCCATGTCTTCGGGTTTTCCTCTGCCAGCCACCACAAGGATTCGGGTGGTCCATTCGTCGCGGCTATCTATCACGCGCACCGTTATGGTTCTTGAGACTTCGCTGGTAACATAGCCAGCCAGAGAGGTGTACACTTCCTGCGTTAAGTCTTCGCTCCACAGGTCTTCAGGCGTGGAAACGGTAACCCAAATGTAGTCCGTCTTGTACGTCGGCTTGAAACCCATAACGCTCGGCGTCTTGAAAACCCGTATAAGGCTCTTCATGTAGTCCTTGAAGTGTGCCATGTCCAGCACCTGCTTCAGAATCGCCTTCTTAGTCAACGTATCCTCCTGCTCCATCAGAATCTTAAATATGATTTTCATCTGTTCCGCTTCAGTGAGCTCGGTTGACCGCTCAAAGTACTTCTTAGGCTCAATAATTTCTGAAATTTTGCTGTCGTACTCCTCAGTTATGTCGGCAATTTTATTGAGCGTCTTCCGATAGTCAGATACTGGGTCAATCTTCTTGGCAAGCGTCTCATACAACTCAACAACCCTGTCCATTTGACCAACCGCGTCAAGCGTCAAAGCTTCTTCCTGCTCCAGCCTCTTCAAATCCCGCTCAATATTCGTATGCTGCTCCCTAGCGTACCGTTTGAAACTGAACATCTTCTTAAGGTCACGTTCAATTCGCTTCTTGTCGAACTCCTTGCGTTTCTTAGCTTCCTGAACCATCAGCAATTCGTTTTCAACGTCAGCTTTTTTCTTGACGAATATAGATTTGACTTCATTCACGTATGTTAAGTGCTCATTAATCATCCTCGTTTCGTCGGATGGCGTCCTAAGCATCAACTGCATCATTAAATACAGCGTGGAAAGTTCTGATCGGATGTTTCGCAATTCGGCAAGTTCCGCATCGGATTCAGGCAAAACTTCATAGAACCCAATAACCGCTTCGGCAAGGTACCTGCTTTCATCGTAGAACTTTAGTGTGCTAAGAGACTTTTCAGTCAAGTCAGCTAGATTCATGAAGTCTTCTAGAAGCCTCTTTTGCCTCAACGTGAAAACTTGGCTGCTTGGAATCAGGTGTTTCAGCCGCTCAAATATTGCAGTCTTTTTCACTGAGAAGTCCAAGTGCGTCTTCGAAAGCGTTCCGAGCAGGGCTTCAAGGTTGTCAATTTTGCGCGAGCCTTCTTTGCGCAGCGACAGGTTCACGATGGTTTCTTCTATTGGTCCAGTCTTAGTCATCAACTTAATTGTTGACAGGAACTTCATGAGCTCGTTGAGCCAAGTTTCCACTTGGTCCTCGATGGCTCGGACATGCAGGGCGTAGTCTTCATCTAGCTTTGGATTGCCATAAATAACGGCTTTGGCTTTGTCGTCAAATTCTTCTTCCACGTATCCGCCAGTTTTTATGAGGTACTTCTTGTAGAGCTCTTTGATGTCGCTGTTAGTCTGCTTAATTATTTCATGAATCGCATCCATGATGACGAGTTTTTCTTTCCTAAGCGCGTACAGCATCTCCAGTCTTTCGAAATACAGTTTAAGGGCAAAAATGTACTCCTCTACTGGATACATCACTTTCACTGAGCCGAGGGTGTGAACGAAGTTGTTGGTAAGCCCCACTTCCGTGCCTATTCCGCCCATGAGGTCTGCAAGGTCAAAGTCCATCAGCACGTAGAGCATGTCCACAACCATTTCGTCCATTTCTCTTCGGGCGCTAACGATGTTGCCCACCTTCGAGTACGCGGGTAGCAACGGCAAATAAATCAGTGCGTTCAGGGGGTTTCGATAGTAGTCACCAAAAGTCTTCGTAACATACTCGTTGTAATCCTTGTTTAAGAGCAAAGAAAGTTCATTCATAGCCGTGAAAGCTGAGCATCCCTTTGCTGGAGGGTCGTCTCCACCGCATGGAGAAATCACGAAGGCAATTATGGGTACGCTGGAGCCGAGAACTTTCCGCAGATGCCGGGCGAAGTCGAAGAATACGCCGCTTCCGGTTCCGCCGCCTAAGCCGTAAACCAAAATTACAGTCGGAGTGACTATTGACGAAAGGGTTTGCTCTTTGAAGGTGTTAAGCGAGTTTTTCATAATGCCCAGCTGATAGTAATTCAAGGCGTAGATAGCTTTAGCCAGAGCCCTTCTTCTGCCTGCACCGCCCGCCATGGGAGGAATAGCCATGGTAGACGTCAACCAAGGTTTGAAATCCTCAATTTTGGCACCCTCGTTGACCAAGTATTCATTGTATTTTTGGTTGATGAAGTCAAACATTGTTTCAGCGGTCGGGAACTTTATTGATTGCGCCACCAAACGCATCCGTTCCCTAGGGATCCCTGCCTTCACCATAGCCTTCATGACTTTCTCGTTCGTTTCCATTAAGGCTCTGATTTCAGCGTCTGCAATGTCAATTGCCAATAGAGAAACGCGGGCGATGTCGCTCTGCAACAGCTCCATGGTTTTTTTGCTGTTTAGGAAGGCTTCTACAATGTTGGTTCCTGCGGAGCCAAGCCCGATTACCTGAACGGTGTTTTGGTAGGCTCTCGTGGTGATTACACTCCAACCAGACTTTTCAATCTGTCCTTTACGCTTTCCAAGCTCACAGTCAGGTTCTTGTCAATTTTTGCTGCTCTAAGGGTTAATCCTTCCAAGTCTTTGATTTGGTCCTCGATAACCAGCTTGTCGTAGTTCACTTTTCCTCTAGCCCTCATAAACATGAAACCTACTAGGACAACAACGACGACTAAGGCAATTACGGAGGGCAAGAAAAGAGTGGCTTCTATTGGAGTGCTCGTCGAAACTGGTGAGGATGAGCTTTGTGCTGCTGCAAGCTGGTTTAAAACGCCTATGCCGTTGTCAACGAGACCCTGGTTTGCTTGGCTTATGGCTCCGTCGACTACGCTTTGGTAAAGTGTGATGTATGCTGGGTCAACGCCATTGTTCTTCATGTTCTGCATCGCATTTTGGGCGGTGCCCAGCAATGTGTCAAACTGGTCAATTTTGGCGTCAACCACGCTGACTCCGATTTTGTCCAGTTGATTGCCTGCTGGGTCAGTTAATGAGATGAGAGCTTGATCAACCTTCTTATACAAGGTTATTCCACCAGCTTGCGTCTGGGTTATGCCCGAGGTTATGGTTCCGTAGCAAGATATTATGAGTGTCCCGGTTGTTTGGCTGAACTTCACTGTCTGCTGATTAGGATTGTAAGTAGACCCAGATATACCAGCATACGTTTTTGATTGAAGCTCCCAGTAAGTCCCCTGAAGAGATGAATGACCCATGTTGGTTGAAAGCTGCAAGCTCGTGCTTGGATTTGAGGTGGTTACTTGAATTGTTATTGTTACGTTTAGTTCTGCCCCGGCAAGTATTGGAGCGTTGCTGGTGTTTTGTCCCGTTGTGGCGTCCACCTGCTTCAGGATCTGGCCTGTTTTCAGGTCGCTTATGGTGTATCGGGTAATCCACTGCCCAGTGCTTTGTGCATTGGCGGGTGCCACTGATAAAATGGTTACTAACAGAAAGAGGTTTACAGCCAACATAGCTAATATTTTTCTTTTCATTTTACTCCCCTTAAGCATTTTTTTAACAATCGATTAACATATAACTTTTGCGTACATTCAAGGAATGCGGGGATTTTTGGTGCTTGCTCAGTTGTTCTAATCAACTTACGTTGGTAGTTTCAGTTGGTTCCTGAAAGTTCGCCTAACCTCTTCAACCTCCGTTTCTTTTCCATGCCCCGCCTGCATCTTGTTGACTGAAACAACCATCTCGCTGACGTTCATCGCTTGGCCTCTTGCGTTTGACAGGCTGCCAAGCAAAATGACCAACTGGTTTATTTCGTTTTCAACATCCTCATCCCCGACAACTGCAGCCAAAATAAGGTCGCTTAAAACATAGTAAGATTGAATCGCAACTTTTGCGCCTATATAGTTTGGAGACGCCTCCAAAGCAGGAGCATCATCAGTGGGTAATTTTTCGAAACCTTTGTAAAGAGACTCAAGTAGGTGAAGCGCCTCTTTTGAGACTGCCTCCACGTTGCGCTCAGCTGTGGCTGAAGAAAGAAAGCAAAAATCCAAATTAGCTTCGACGATTTTCTTGCGGGCGAACCTTCTGTAGTCCTGCTCGGAACGTTTCTGACAGTCATCCATGAAGTTCCAGTTGACTCGCCCCTGCAGGCTTCTTAAGACATCAAACAGGGAATCCACAATTGACAGGGCAACGCGTAGAGTCTGGTCAAGGTTCTCTTGCGCTTTGCGTGCTTGCTGCACTTCTGGCGGCTTATGCGCTTTTTCTTCCTGCAAACTGAGCGCTACTTTTGGCTGTTCAACGATTAACGTATCTTTTTTCTTAGCTTCGTCAACGGCGATTTCATCAATTTCGCGCGCTTCCGTGGGCTCTTGTTGCATCTCAGGCTCTGCGGCTGACTTGTCAACGACAACTTCAGGCTCTTTCTGCACCTCTTCGTTGACAACTTTGGCAACATCCAGTTCTTGACCAACATGGACTTCTCGTTTTTCGGGCAATTCCTGATTTTGCGGTTCGACAGGCAAGCATTCCTCAGGTTTTTGCTCCTCAGGCTGGACTTCTTGCGGTAGCAATTCCTGAGTTTGAGGCTGATGCTCTTCATGCTGAACTTGCTCGGGCTGCACGTCAGGTTTGTTTGTCGATTTCTCAGCCAACTCTTCTTTCACCTCAGCTTCTTCTGGCTGGGGATTAGAGACAACTTCTTGCTCTTCAATCTGAGGTTGCTTCGACAGTTCCACAGGTTGCCGTAGTGACCCGTGAGCTTCAGTATAGATATGCTGAGCTAAAGCGGGGTCTTCAAAAACAAACCGGCTCGCAGTATCCTTCCACGTGACGATTAGCTCTTTTTCTTCCAGGGTTACGCTTTCCACATCTGCAAGAGGAATCACTCTAGAGAGTTCTTTGCTCTTTGACAGACGCCCCTTTTCTACGTAGAACTTCAGCGTGCCGCTTGAGAGCTCCAAGAGACCTTTGCCAAAGTTTCGCAGGTACACTTTCGCTAAGGAACTCGACGAAGCTGCTTCGTGTGAAGTCGGGTTTAAACCAAAACGTGACGTTGGTGAAGTCATCGCTTCTCACTTGGCTGGTTCGTTCTTGCCTATTTTTTCCCAAGCTGATATGGCCCGGTCGGTTTCAAAGGCGGCAACTCCTATGACTGCTTCAACTACTACGAGTATTACGGCTACTCCACCAGCGAACATCACGCCTTTTGAGTCGTAGAAGCTGAAGAATACTACTATGGCTGAAATTAAGATAAACAAAACGTAACAGAACTCAACATCTTCTCTCCAGTTAACCATCAACATCGCCCCAGTTGAGACGGCTTACCCCCGCTTGTTTTAGCATGCCTAAACTATAGGCTAAAGAGGATAAAAAGTTAACACAAAAAACTCATAAGAGAACTGTTGGCTGTTACGCTGCGTACCTCCTTTTTCCGCTGCGAAGTGAAACCCTTGCCCAAACCCCACAGCCCTGAGAACTTTTGAGTTAACAAATCCTGAAAGACTCTAACTCATAAATGGCCACATTTTATGTCTAACCAAAATATGCATAGCTAGAGATATTTCTATGTGTGATTATTGTGATAAGATCACTGGGATTTGAACCCAAAATGGGTTCAGAACCAACACTTGAAAAATCGTCCGCCCAAAAGAAATCACTTGAAAACAGGTTGGGCAAAGCGATCCAGTGTCCAGAGTGAGTCGGACCGGACTTAACCCCAAACGGGTACAGTCCCTGTGCTCAAACTTGAAGACTAAAGCATTTTCCCGAGTTTAAACATGGTTTGGGACCGCTGGGTCCATACCCAAATGGGTTCAAAACCTTTGCGAAACAAATTGTCTATAACATACCGGACGAAACTAAGCTGTCAGACATGTCTTTAGAGACAAGGAAAAAAGAGACAAGAAAACCTTTATACTTGGAAAGGTGCGAGTAATGGTGTGGTAAATATGGCGTCTCTTTTGATTAAATGCTCAGTCTATAACGCCATAGTTGACACTGGTGTCTCCATGGACTTAGATTCTTTTTGCTCTTCAAAGATGGAAAACAACCGAGTTCAATGCAACACTTGTAAAACCAATTTGACATGGAAAATAGACGATGTGCTTGCCATTTCGTTCTGCAGGAAATCATTAAACACCGCAAGTGATCCCTTGTAGAACCTTCTCAATCATTTTTACAGGATGCATGCTGAGTCTGAATATATGGTTAGAGAGAAAGCATTAGGTAATCAGACTATATTCGTTTGCGAGGTTTGCGGCTTAGGCTATGTAGACAAGGAAACGGCCCAAGAATGTGAAGCATGGTGTAAAAGAACTGGAACTTGCAATATTGAGATAACCAAGAAAGCCATTTATGTCCCAGGTTTGCCTAATTCGTTCCGAGAGAAATTGAATGTGTGAGCATTATCTACATTGCAGATACTCAGAAAGAAAATCTTTTGACCAGCATCCGGCTATTTAGTCAAAAAAAAAATAAATAATTATCGTTTTGGCTACATTGGCTTTTTTTCCTGCACTTCAACTGTGCTCGTCGTGCTTCTACATGGCTTTGTCGTTGAAACAGAAATGTTCCACAGGCTTTCCCGCAGCAA
>Ga0315284_10001354_pt1 | contig 34897 bp, 35 predicted proteins | sample YL17G09_16_MG_FD_203696 | JGI IMG/M metagenome (GOLD analysis project Ga0315284, IMG submission 203696) | Sediment microbial communities from Yellowstone Lake, YNP, Wyoming, USA - YL17G09_16 | ecosystem: Environmental > Aquatic > Freshwater > Lake > Sediment | place: USA: Wyoming | collected... | reverse complement strand
AGATCGGCGTGCTGCGCAGCCTGGGTTGGCGACAGCGCCAGGTGCTGGGCATGATCTTGAAAGAGTCGTTGGTACTGGGAGTGGTCGGCGGCGTGTGCGGCATTCCCCTGGGGCTGGGGTTGGGTAGCCTGATCGGCCTGGCAGGCATCTGGGGCGGCGCGATAGAGCCATCCTACACGCCCCTGTTGTTCGCCCAGGCCATCGTTATGGCTGCGCTGGCCGGGGTGCTCGGCGGGCTTTACCCGGCCTTTCGCGCCACGCGTATGCGGCCTGTAGAGGCGCTGCGGTATGAGTAGAGCTGGCTGATCTCTGTGAGGTGCGACCGTGCGAGCTCCACCATACCTGACCTACTTCTTTCGGGAAGGACAAAACTCAATCAACCTGGACACACGGTACGCTCCCCTTGAACTCGTTGACGTTCAGGCACTACCCAACCCCATCTTCCTGGTTACGACGCAGAAGGCTAACGGCGCGCCTAGGAGAGCTCCGAAAAAGTCCCTCCCTAACCAAGGAGTGGGGCGAGTAGCGCAGAAATCGTACAGTTCTTGAGGCCATCCAAGGATCGCCAGCACCCAGACCACCCACTGGGGCCATGCGCAAACACCCCACCCTATCTGGGTGGGGGTGTTTGCGTTGGTATATGGAAAGGGTTATAATTCCACCCTATGGGGCTCAAGCTCTTCCTCGCAGGCCTTTTGAGTCGCCCGGCGGATCTGGTCACGCCAAGGGCTCTTAAACCACGAGCGCCGGAGAACCACACCCGGGTCTTGCGCGAACAAGCCCACCTCCTGGACCTGGCGCATGACGCCATCATCATGCGCGATATACAAAGCACCATCCTCTTTTGGAACCATGGCGCCGAGGAGCTGTATGGCTGGACGAGAGACGAGGCCCTGGGCCAGTGTTCCCATACGCTGTTACACACCCAATTCCCACAACCGTTGGAGGCTATCGAAGCCGAGGTCCTGCGTACAGGCTACTGGGAAGGCGAACTCATCCAGGCCCGGCAAGACGGCACCCCTCTGGTGGTGGCCAGCCGGTGGACCGTGTCGCAGGACGAGCACGCCCCACCTCTGGCGATCATGGAGATCAACACCGACATCACCATACCCAAGCAGGTCGAACGTTCCCGGCGTCTGCTAGCCGCGGCGGGACAGGCACTGGCGGCCTCGCTCGACCCCACCACCCGCTTGGCCAACATCGCCCAGGTGGTGGTGCCGCTGTTGGCCGACTGGTGCGTCGTGCACATTACCGAACAAGGCCAGCCAATTCAGCCCGTGGCGGTCGCGCACGCGGACCCACAAAAACTGGCCCTGGCCGACGATTTGCAGCGGCGGTATCCCCCCGCCCCGGACGCGCCGCGCGGGGTAGCCCACGTGCTACGCACTGGCCAGCCAGAATTCTACCCGGAGCCATCGGATGAACTGCTCGCCGCCATCGCCCGGGACGCCGAACACCTGGAACTCACGCGGGCGCTTGGATTACAGTCGGTCATGATTGTGCCGCTCGTGACCCGCGGCCACACCCTCGGCGCGCTCACCCTGGTGGTGTCAGCCGAGTCTGGGCGCCAGTACACCGCGGCCGACCTGGCCCTGGCCGAAGAACTGGCCCAGCGCGCCGCGCTGGCGGTAGACAATGCGCGGCTGTACGCCGAGGCGCAACAACTCAACACCGAACTCGAAGAACGCGTCTTGCAGCGCACCGCTGAACTGCAGGCGGCCAATATCCAACTCGAAACCTCACGGGCGCAGTTGCTCCGCCTGGCCCACTATGAGCGAACCGCACGAGAAGAAGAACGCTCCCGCCTGGCCCGCGAGATTCACGACGAGCTGGGCCAGGACCTGACGGGCCTAAAAATGGACTTGGCCTGGCTACAAAAGCATACCGGTCCTACACAGAAAGACCTGTTGCAGAAATTCAAAGCCATGTCCGACCTGGTGGACACCACCATCCAAAGCGTGCGCCGCATCGCCACCGAGTTGCGCCCGGGCATCTTGGATGACCTGGGACTGCTGGCGGCGATGGAGTGGCAGTTGCAGGAATTTGAAAAGCGCACCGGTATCCGTTGCAGATTTATTTCGAGTTTGGAGCAGGTGGCGTTGGACGCCGACGGAACCACCGTCCTCTTTCGCATCTTGCAGGAGACTCTGACCAACGTCGCGCGCCACGCATGCGCCACCCAGGTTGAGGTTTCCCTGGATCAAGAACAGGACACCGTCAGCCTGCGGGTTCAAGATAACGGGCGCGGAATTGCGGAAAGCGAAGTGGACGGCTCCAAGTCTTATGGCCTGCTGGGGATGCGGGAGCGGGTCCGGTTACGCTCCGGCGATTTCACCATTCAGGGGACACCCGGCCAGGGGACTACCGTGGTGATCAGGCTGCCGCTCAATAAGGGGCACGTAGCCACACAGGAGGCCCCATGATAAGAGTTCTCATCGCCGACGATCATGCGGTTGTGCGCCAAGGGTTGAAACAGATTCTGCGGGACACGCGCGAGATGATCGTCGCCGGCGAGGCGGTCAACGGACAAGAGGTCTTGGAGAAGGTGCGGGCCGCAGCGTGGGACGTGGTCATACTCGACATCTCGATGCCTGGCCACAGTGGGCTGGATATTCTCAAAGAACTCAAGTGCGAGCGGCCCAAACTCCCGGTGCTGGTGTTGAGCATGTATTCCGAGGACCAATTTGCGATGCGCGTCCTAAAAGCCGGCGCCTCCGGCTACCTGACGAAAGACAGCGCGCCAGATGAATTGGTCAAGGCCATCCGCAAAGTCGTGAGTGGCGGGAAATATGTCAGCCCCTTTTTGGCCGAGAAACTGGCCTTTGAGATAGGGATGGACTCTAGCAAGTTACCCCACGAGACTCTGTCCGACCGGGAATTCCAGGTGCTGCGCATGATAGCGACCGGCAAGGCCGTCAAAGAAATCGCCGCGGAACTCTCACTCAGTGTCAAGACGATCAGCACCTACCGGGCGCGCCTCCTGCAGAAGATGAATCTAACCACCAACGCAGAGTTGATTCATTACGCCATTCAGAACCGCTTGATTGACTAGCGCCGGATGTAGGACAATCACTGACAGGCGAACAAGCCTGCCGCCTACAAAAGAATCAGGCTGCCGCCGATAGCCCTCGGCGTGTTAAGCGTCTATAATCTTAATTGATGTTCAATCTCAAGGTTTTCATTACCGACGATTCGGCCACCGTGCGCGAACGCCTGATGACCATGGCGTTGGACCTGCCGGAAATAGCTGTGGTAGGGCAGGCCCAGGATGCGCCGGAGGCTTTGGACGCTATTCACCGCACACGGCCCGACGTCGTGATTCTGGACATTCGCATGCCAGGGGGTAGTGGCATAGATGTGTTGCGCCAGTTGAAAAAGATGCAACCGGCCCCCAAAGTCATCATGCTCACCAACTATGCTTACCCGCAGTACCGGAAAAAATGCGAGGCAGCCGGCGCGGACTTCTTTTTCGACAAGTCCACCGAATTCGACCAGATCCCGCAAGCGCTGGAGCAGGTGCGCCAGGGTTTGCGGGCCGCGCCTGGCGCAGGAATCCGTAATTCGGCAGGCTGATTGTAACCACGGACAACCCGTGGTTTCCAAACATTCACAAAAAGGAGAGGGTAAAATGATAAACCTGATTGTAGTGATCATCGTGGGGGCGCTCATCGGCTGGGTGGCCAGCATGATCATGCGCACGCGCGGGGGCCTGCTGGTCAATATCGTCGTGGGTATTGTGGGCGCTTTGTTGGCAGGCTTTCTGTTTAGCCGCGCCACGCTCACCTCGGGCAGCTTTACCATAGTGTCTCTGCTGTGGTCGCTGCTGGGCGCCGTCATCCTGCTGGCGATCTTCAAGCTCATCTTCCGGGCAGGAGGGCGCTGACTGCAGCGCAGGGGACTGATTCGCCGCTGCGCCTGACACAGGTTGGAGGGCTCTCCACAACTGGCAATCAGCCACGGGGCCAGGAGAGTCATCGAACAGAAGGATTCTTGAATATACCGCTCAGGAGGGAACAAATGAAACTCAGTGCTCCAAAGCAGGTCACCTGGATCATTGCCTTGATCCTCGGGGTAGTGGGGATCCTGGCAAACCTGACGTCCATTCCGGTCATCACCTCCACGATTGGCTATTGGCTACTGGTAGTGGGGTGGGCATTGCTGCTGATCGCGACCATCACACACGGCTTGTAGTTCGGCAGCCGCGGTCATGTGCAGATAGACCCGGGGCGCAGGCGGCGGTCGTATGGTCGGCCCCGCACAGATCGTCGTCTGCGCCCATCATCTGCCCAAGTCAAGCCGCAACCATCAGCAGTGGCAGGCGGCTCAACAGGTTGCTCAATCTGACGGGCTACCGCTCGGTTTTGGGTCAATGCTATGCGCCGCCAGATGGAAGGCCGGCGCACGATCACGGGCAACCCGTGTATCTCAACCACTCAAAAAGGAAAGAATATGGAAAACCAGATCACGTGCCCTCACTGTGGAAAAACGATATCGGATGATCCGCTAATCGCCGCAGCAGTAACAGGAGAAGGTCTTACTTCACAATCCATCACGTGCGAGTGTGGCGACAGAATATCTTTCTGGGCAATTACAGCCCAGCTAAGAAAACAAAAAACGCTTGGCTGGAGAATCCGAAATTGGTTCCGGACTTTCTCCCAGCGTCGGGGCTAGAGGGATGTGCTGTTAACGGTGAACCCATGCACATCCTGAACGATCAACAAGGGTCCCTGCTCAAAGACGAGCGCGCTATCCTGAACAATTTGCGGGTCGCCCTAATGCAGTTCGGTGCAACCCCGCAAGATAACGAGACCCTCGCCCAATCCATTCAGCAGCTTGACGAGCTCTTTTTGCTGGTCGTCGTGGGTGAGTTCAATGCTGGGAAAAGCGCCCTGATTAATGCTCTGTTGGGCCAGAGGCTGCTCAAAGAGGGCGTCACGCCCACCACCACGCAGATCAACGTCTTACGGTACGGGGCAAGTTCCGAGCACAAGGTGGTTAATGAGAACCAGCACATCCTCATCCTGCCAGCCAACCTGCTGGCTGAGATCAGCATCGTGGACACTCCCGGCACCAATGCCATCATCCGCGCCCACGAGGCAATTACCTCCCAGTTCGTCCCCCGCTCTGACCTGGTACTGTTCATCACGTCGGCTGACCGGCCTTTCACTGAAAGCGAGCGCGCTTTCCTGGAACTCATCCGCAATTGGGGAAAAAAGGTCGTCATCGTGATCAACAAGATTGATATCTTACAGAACGAGGCCGAACTGGAAGAGGTGAAAAACTTTGTGATCGAAAACGCCCGCTTGTTGTTGGGCATTACCCCTGAAGTCTTTCCGGTCAGCGCCCGTCTGGCCCTACGTGCCAGGCAGGGGGAGCCAATTTTATGGAAGGACAGTCGTTTTGAACCCCTCGAGCAGTACATCCACGACACCCTCGACGAGAGCGGACGCCTGCGCCTCAAGTTCCTCAACCCCTTGGGGGTGGGGACACACCTGGTGAAGCGTTACCTGGAGGTGGCCACCTCCCGGCTGGATTTGCTCAAGGCCGATTTCGCCATGCTCTCCGACGTGGATGCACAACTGGGGCTATACAAGGAGGACATGCAGCGCGACTTTGCCTTTCGCATGTCAGATACCGAGAATGTCCTGTTCGAGATGGAGCAGCGCGGCGATGCCTACTTCGACGAGACCTTTCGCCTGGCGCGCATCTTCGACTTGATGAGCAAGGAGCGCATCCAGAAAGAATTTGGACTGCGCGTGGTGGGAGATGCACCCCAACGGATCGAACACAAGGTAGGCGAATTGATTGATTGGCTGGTAGACGCCGACCTGCGCCAGTGGCTGGCGGTGACCGAACACCTGGCCGAGCGGCGGCGCACCCACCAGGATCGTATCGTTGGCGACGTGGGCGCGGACGGTTTTCACTACGACCGCGAGCGGTTGATGGAGAGCGTGGGCCGTGAGGCGCAGCGCGTGGTCGAATCTTACGACAAGACCCGCGAGGCCGAGGCAATTGCCGCAGGAGCGCAACTGGCTGTCGCCGCTTCGGCGGCCATCGAGGTTGGGGCCATCGGCCTGGGGACGCTGATCACCATCCTGGCGACCACCATGACCGCCGACGTGACTGGCGTTCTGTTGGCCAGCCTGGTCGCCATCCTGGGGTTGTTTGTTATCCCGGCGCGCCGGCGGCAGGCAAAAGCCGAGATGAGCGTCAAAATCGCCGCCTTGCGAGAGCAGCTCATTCATTCCCTGCAGTCTCAATTTGAACGGGAGATCGAGCGCAGCTTGCAACACATCAACGAGGCGATTGCTCCCTATACTCGTTTCGTGCGCGCTGAACGCGGCAGACTACTGGACACCCAGACCGGGCTGGAAAAGATCAAAGATGAGCTCGACGGCCTGAAGGTCAAAGTTGAAGAGATTTGAATTCCGCCGTCAGGTGACCTCAATAGACAGGCGGAGGACATGCGAGACCGGCAATTTACAAGCCGTCTCAGCCAATACTATGATGAGATCATCTCGCGTATCCCCCCACTCTACCGGAGGGCAGGCGCCGGTGTAGCCGAAGACCTGACAGGTTTCTCCAAACCTGTCAGGTCTGCAGCGACTGTGGGCGTGCAACCACTCGACGTATAGAACGTAGTACCAGCAGAGAACAGTCACGACTACACGAAGGAGGGACACACGTGAGTGAGCAGCACGTTCGAACCGAGGAATTCCACGTCAGCGGCGATACCCTGGTCGCCAAAATCAAAGAACTGGTGCAAGAGGGCAACGTCCGTCGCGTCGTCCTCAAGAACGAGGAAGGCAAGATCCTGGTCGAGTTCCCCCTCACCCTGGGCGTGGTCGGCGCCGTGCTGGCGCCGCAATTGGCCGCCATCGGCGCGATCGCGGCCCTCGTCACCCATTGCACCGTCGTCGTCGAGAAGGTCGAGCAGCCAGCAGAGGAATAACACAAACAGGTAACCACTCTGGCAGCTTCTGCCGACATCTCCGCCGCAGCTTGGCGAATTTGGCATTGACCTCCGTGCAGAGTTGCAGTAGACTATCAAGGGAGGGGAATCGCCCTGATGCCCGGGACTGTGACACGGAGTCGCTGGTTCCACACCCGTGCTCCGACATGCTTGACTTGCGGACACATTACAACTATAGTTGGGTGGCGGGAGTTCTGAAGAAGGAGGACTCACATGATGATGACAAGCAATAGAAGACCCAGATGGTTCTTCTATCCAGCATGGGTCGCGTTAAGTGCCATCAGTATTCCCATCGCCGGGGCTATCGCTTGGGCACTTGTTTCCCAGGTTGAGCAAGTCGTAGGTGGCATGATACAAGTGGGAGGACACACCCGGATCACGGAAGACTACCTATCATCATACATTCTCTTACTTGTGCTTGGTCTACTAGCTGGTTTTCTGCAGTATCTCTTGCTCCGCCGCCACTTACCGCGAATGGGGTGGTGGATTGCGGCAACCACGCTAGGTTTGCTGTTGGGTCTCGTTGGTGGCCGCCTCCTCTTCAGCACCTTGCACAGCACTCTTGACTCAATGTGGTTTGGGATTCTGATGACCGTGGTGACTGGTGGGTCTATGGGGCTAGTCCAGTGGTTGGTGCTGCGCCGGCGTGTACGTCACGCCGCCTGGTGGATTCTGGCCAACGTACTCGGCTGGGGTGTAGTCGGCTGGGGAGCAGCGACCCTTTCAAACCAAATGGTAGTCCCTGCTGTGGGCATACTGCTAGTACCTGGTATCGCCACGAGCATTGCCTTGTGGTTGCTGCTAGACCAGTTGCCGCGACGCGAGGGCAGTAGGAGGAATTCGCCGCCCAACAGGTCGCTGGAGCCGACCCACTAATCGAGAGCCCCAATGTTGCCGGTCTTGGTTTTGCATCATCCGGATGAACAAGAGATGGGAAGCCGAAAAGGTCGTCTTTGATCAAGAGGACTATCGAAACCTGAATAGCGCCTACTGGATGAACTACCCACATCAGGTGCTATCTGTTGAGCTGACCGAGGCTCAGACCTCCGCACTGGTTGAGCGGTGCAGGAGCAACGAGGTGACGGTGAACTCGGCGCTATCTGCCGCTTTTGTGCGTGCACAAACCATCGTCCAGGGGGAGAAACCCTTTCATTCGAGCATCTTTGTTGCTAGCAGCCTGAGAGACCGTCTGCCGATGGCCTGTGAGCATCGAGTGTTGGGATAGGGGGACTAGAATGAAGTATGGGCGAATTGCTCTTGCACTGGTGAGTCTACTTGTCGTGGTGATTGGTTTCCCCACGATGGAGCCACGGGCAAATTCTTCCGCACCATGTGGCGTGTCGCTCCGATCCCAGACTACCATTGAGCGTCCGCAGGGTTGTCCCATGCAGGTTCCAGTGACAGTAGTTGATCAGCGTCTTGCTATTGGGGAATACCTGAGTGTTGGAAACCCGTGCACCACAGATCCCTGCTTGCCCTGTATGGTGTGGGCCGTGCGGACAGGCGGCATATACTACCATCTGACGATTCATGGTGCCTGGTTGTGCGGAGGAGAGCCCCACTCCTGGGATGGATACACGCCGGCACATGGAGACAGGGTTGCAGTTTTCGGTGAGGTATCCGAGGGGGAAGACATATTTGGCAGGCAAGACCTGCTGACTCAGCCAGGTTTGCCGGCGGCCAGCAGCCGCACGAATTCCGCTGGCTCGACGACGCGGATGCCCTCGTACTCCTTCAGGCCCAACAGGTGAGCATCGCGGCTCACGATGATGTCCGCGTTCCCCTCGACGGCACAGGACACGACCCGATCGTCGTCCGGGTCGGGTGTGACGCCGCGCAACTCCAGCGCCCCAGGAGTGTGGATCGCCTCCTCCGCCAGCGCCTCCAGCAGTGCCCCGGCCGCCTCCGGGCGGATGCGCTGGCGCAGGTTCGCCTTCTTCAACGTGCTGCGTACCTCTGCGATGAGTGGAGGAGAGGTCAGCAGGTCAAAATCCCCCCGCTCCCAGCCATCCAGAATCACCGACATGGTATGCCCTCGCGTGAGCAGAAAGGCGACCAGGACGTTGGTATCCAGGACGACGCGCACGCTACATCGCCTCGTCGAGCAACTGGAATGCCTGCTCCTCGCTCAAGTCATTTTCCGCAGCCGAGGCGCGTATGGCCTGAAAACGGCGCTGTCGTCGTTGGGCTTCCCACTGTCGGCGCAGTTGGAGCAATTCATCATACTCCTCCATGCCGATGATGGCTGCCACCGGCTGCCCGCGTCGCTCCACGACAACGTGTTCCCGTCCATAGTGCACCCGGGCCAGGATCTCACCGATCCGGTTACGAACTTCGCTAGCGCGGACGTATGCGATAGTCATCTTGCTCCCCCATGTCGGATTGGGCGAATTGGTATAATTCGGCCAATTGATGAAATTCGATCAATTGGTATTATACGCCCATTTCCGCCCGGTGTCAAATGGTCCTACTGTAACTCGCTGTCCGTGGCGTGGCAGACGTGGACTACCCCGACGTTGGTCTCTGCCAGCAGGCAGCCCTGGCCGGCGCTGTCGAAGACCTGTAAGGGCAAGACGCCAGGCAATAGCCCAGACCCAGGGAACGCCTTCCACTCTGCGAAATGGCTTGCCTATAATTGGGACAGAAGTATACTGACGACGGGAGAAGGGGCGATAAAGCGTGGTGCGTGGTACGTCTTGCGTGTTGCGCGCTGCGTGACGGAACAGGGAACACGAGACACGGCAGAGGAGAGTATGACCAGGGCACAGTATGATAGCATCGCGTCGTGGTACGACGCTTGCGTGCGCTCCGAATTGATGCCCGATCACTTCGTCCTTTCTCATCTGCTCGAGATCCTTGGCGATGTCCGAGGTCTGTACATCTGTGACCTCGCTTGTGGTCAAGGGGGGCTCGCGCGGGAATTGGCCAGGCGTGGAGCCCACGTTGTGGGCATAGATCTATCCCCCAGGCTCCTGGCTATCGCCCAGAGTAACGAGAGAGCAGAGCCTTTGGGGATTGGCTACGTTTTGGATGACGCGCAAGGGCTGCACGCGATTGCCGGCGAATCCTTCGATGGCGTGGTCTGCCACATGGCACTGATGGATATTCCAGATCTGGAAGCAACTCTTCAAGCAGCCTGGCGCATCCTGCGCCCGCGGGGATGGTTTGCGTTTACCATCACCCACCCATGTTTTCAAGCACCGCATTCCACGTGGGTAACTCGGGCCGATGGCAGCACGAGCAGAGAAATTCACGGCTACTTTGAGCAAGTCTATTGGCACTCCAAAAACGTCGCAGGTCTGCGCGGAAAGGTGGGCGCATACCACCGCACCCTGTCCACGGTTATCAACACGACGATCCGAGCAGGGTTCACCATAGAACACGTGGCTGAGCCGCGAGCGACAGGCCGTGTGGTGGATCGCATCCCAGGCTATGCGGTGGTGCCGGGCTTTTTGATGGTGCAGTGTAGAAAGCGATAGACTCTCCGTCGGATAACGTGCAACCATCCGGCGCGTAGAACGTAATACCAGCAGAGAACACTCGCGATTACACGAATGAGGAACACACGTGAGCGAGCAGCACGTTCGAACCGAGGAATTCCACGTCAGCGGCGGCACATTGGTCGCCAAGGTCAAAGAACTGGTGCAAGAGGGCAACGTCCGTCGCGTCGTCCTCAAAAACGAGGAGGGCAAGATCCTGGTCGAGTTCCCCCTCACCCTAGGCGTGGTTGGCGCCGTCCTGGCGCCGCAATTGGCCGCCATCGGCGCGATCGCGGCCCTCGTCACCCGTTGCACCGTCGTCGTCGAAAAGGTCGAGCAGCAGGCAGAGGAATAGCGCCAAGTGCCGTTTCGTTGCTCCTCCACTACTTGATCAACACTTTCATCTCAGGGCCAATCAGCCAGAGAACGGACGTCCACGCCGGTACCCTCAAACCGTTGCACCAATGCTTCATCGGCGGTGACGAGGGGCAGGGCCAGTCGTCGGGCCAGGGCTACATAAGCAGAATCGTAGGCTGTGCTGCCATATCGGACGGCCACAGCCAGAGCATCCTCGGCCAGTGCTGCCATCGAGACCGTTTGCAGAGGCAGCGACACCAGGTCTCTCACGTCCTGGGCGGCCGCCTCGGCCGCGTAGCTGAATCGCCGCACGTATTTCCACAGGATGTTGGCGCACTCGATGAAAAACAGTTCGGGTACGTAGAGCCGGGTGGGAGGGTCGTCAGATAGGTGCGCAAAGAGGGTGTCGGCCCGCTCCGCCAGCGGTTCCGCGAGGAAGAGCTTGATCCCCACGCTGGCGTCTACCACGCAATCGAACCCCGATGCCTCACCACTCATCATCGCGCCCGATCCTCGCGCAGCAGGGTCGTGCTGTCAGGCGCGCCAGCGGCAGCAGGGTTGAAGCAACGGCGGGCGCGGATAGCGTTCAGTGACGCCGCTGGACGGCGTTCCACCTCCTCAACGGCCCACTCCAGCAGCGTGATAACCTCCGCGCTGAGCGAACGGCGCTGGACCTCGGCCCGCTGTTTCAACTGCCGGTACAGGGGAGCGGGAACGTTCCGCACGTGTAAAATAGACATCGCATACCTCCTGGGCCTATTATACCACTCCTGGTTGCACAGTGCAACCGAGTTCGTGAACTCGTACACGAGCAGCGCAGGAGCCACCAATTGCACCCGGCCAGATGGTACCATCCTTGTCAAGTCGTTGGCGAATCGGGGCATTGACGCCCGCGGCAAGTTGCGGTACACTACTACAGCAACTACAGGAGGAACCGCCAGTATATGGTTAAGCCGCGAGTATAGGAGGTTGCGCAAGTGGGTCTACCTGCCAGCCGTTTCACGTTTGCGGCCGTAGACAGGGGAGCCTGAGCGTAAATCTCTTCCTGGCCGACAGTGAGGCAGCGATGCAGGAGGTCTTTCACGTTCACCTGCTGTGGAGGGGAACTCAACCATGTCGGAAAATGACAAGGCCGAGGCATACAAAAGACCGCTGACGCCCATAGAGCGGTTCTTTACACGCTCCCCCTTCTCCATCGTCACCATGGTAGCCCGCATCCAGGGGAGCGTTACCGAAGGCATGGTCAGGGATGCCGTCTCAAAAGTGCGGCTGCGACACCCCAGTCTCAGGGTCCGCATCGCCGAGGATGAGGCCGGCACTCCCTGGCTCACCTCGGAAGGGGCCGGCGAGATCCCGGTGGCGACCGTGCCTCGCGAGTCTGACGATCATTGGATGCGCGTGGTTCAGGAGTCGTGCCGGGTCCCGTTCGAGTTCGATGCACAACCGGCGGTACGCTTCATCCTGGTTCAATCTGCCCACAAGTCTGAGCTGGTCATCCTGTGCCACCACATCCTGTGCGATGGGCTGTCCCTGGCCTATCTCGCCCGCGACCTGCTGGTTCACCTGGGCGACCCGGCTCGAGCAGTGACGCCGCTGCCTGATCCGATTCCCATCGCCAGGGACAACATGCCGCAAGACGTCTCCGCCAACGCCGTCGTCAGGTTCCTGGTCAATCGGATCAACAAGAAATGGGCCGCCGAAAAGGTCGTCTTTGATCAGGAGGACTATCGAAACCTGAATCGCGCCTACTGGATGAACTACCCACATCAGGTACTATCCGTCGAACTGACCGAGGCGCAGACCTCCGCACTGGTGGAGCGGTGCAGGAGCAACGAGGTGACGGTCAACTCGGCGCTATCTGTTGCTTTTGTGGCTGCACAGGCCGTCGTCCAGGGGGAAAAGCCCTTCCATTCGAGCATCTTCGTCGCCAGCAGCCTGAGAGACCGTCTGCCGAGACCTCCTGGCGAGGCCATGGGCTTCTATGCCGGGTCGGTAAGCCCGAAATACCGGTATAGTCACAGTCGCGGATTGTGGGACAACGCCCGGCAGTTTCACCGCACCGTGCGCCCGCTCTATACCAACAGGAATCTGTTTGAAGGGGCACTCACGTGGTGTTATCTCGAGCCCACCATCCTGGAAGCCATCAATTTCAAGAAACTCGGCGGGCTCGTCCCAGAGGGTTCTTCCAGGCACGCGAAACTGGCCGCCTTCCATGCGCGGGATGACACCGTCCTGGCAATTCTCAAGAGAGAAAAGATGGATTCTCTCGACCGGACCACTTTGGGCACGGCAGTGACGAACCTCGGCCGGCTGGATTTTCCACGCCAGTACGGGGCACTAGAACTGGACCGCCTGATCATGAACCCGGGCGGCGGCTTCCCCCTGGTCAACGTCAACCTGGTGCTGGGTGCGGTGACTTGCGCCGGGAAACTGAGCCTGCTCATCGAGTTCGTCGAGCACAACGTGGCCGTCGAAGCGATGGGGGAGATCAGAGACAGGGCGTTGGAATTCCTGAACGTCGAAAGGAGCAGCGGTCAATGAGGTACCATCATCTGGGAATCCCGACGACCGTCGAACGCGCCGGCGAGACCTATCTTCCCCAGTTCGGAATGTACGTTTCCGGATACGAGACCAGCCCGTACAGGATTCAGTGGATGCGATTTGAACCGGATAGCCCTCTCCCGGAACTGGTCAAGACAGTCCCGCACGTTGCGTTTGAAGTAGATGATTTGGCGCAGGCGCTGATTGGCAAACGAGTGCTGATCGAACCCAATAGCCCCTCCAGCGGGGTAATGGTGGCCTTTGTCGTTGATGATGGAGCGCCGGTGGAACTCTTGCAGATTCAGTCTGATGGATGATCCTGCACCGCTCTGTCCGCTTCCAGCAGACGGACGAATTCTGCTGGCTCGACGATGCGGATGCCTTCGTACTCCTTCAGCCCCAACAGGTGAGCATCGCGGCTCACGATGACGTCGGCGTTCCCCTCGACGGCACAGGACACGACCCAATCGTCGTCCGGGTCGGGTGTGACGCCGTGCAACTCCAGCGCCCCAGGAGTGTGGAGCGCCTCCTCCGCCAGCGCCTCCAGCAGTGCCCCGGCCGCCTCCGGGCGGATGCGCTGGCGCAGGTTCGCCTTCTTCAGCGTGTTGCGTACCTCTGCGATGAGCCGAGGGGAGGTCAGCAGGTCAAAATCCCCCCGCTCCCAGCCATCCAGAATCGCGGACGTGATATGCCCTCGCGTAAGCAGAAAGGCGACCAGGACGTTGGTATCCAGGACGGCACGCACGCTACGTCGCCTCGTCGAGCAATTGGAACGCCTGCTCCTCGCTCAGGTCATTTTCCGCAGCCGAGGCGCGTATGGCCTGGAAACGGCGTTGTCGTCGCTGGGCTTCCCACTGCCGGCGCAGTTGGAGCAATTGATCATACTCCTCCATGCCGATGATGGCTGCCACTGGCTGCCCGCGTCGTTCCACGACGACGTGTTCCCGTCCATAGTGCACCCGGGCCAGGATCTCACCGATCCGGTTACGAACTTCGCTAGCGCGGACGTATTCGATCGTCATCTTGCTCCCCCCATCTCAGATTGGGCGAATTGGCACAGTTCGGCGAATTGATGAAATTCGATCAATTGGTATTATACGTCCACTTCCACCCAGTGTCAAATGGTCCTACTCCAGGGAGCACCCCACCGCCTGCGAAACGACTTCCCTATAATTGAGATCGGAGTATACTCACGCCAGGGGAAGCGGTGATCAGGCGTGGTGCGTGAAACGTGTTCCGGGTTGCGTGACGGAACACGAAGCACGCAACACGCAGTGCATGAGGCGAATGTGTGATGCGTGACTATACTCTGAGGCAACACCAGTGGCTGTCCGCCGCCGAAGCACGTCGCGCCGCCGACCGGGCGGTGTTCGGTGACCTGGTCGGCTGTGCGCTGAGTAGCGGCGACCCACTGTGGGTCTCCACACCCGAGCCACACTGGAGTATACCCTACCGGAGTTTCGACGGAACGGTCTTGATTGCGGTGGACGTAGACGCGCGCACGGGGGCCGTAGCGTTGACAGATGAGGAGCGCGCGGCGCTCATGGACAAGATCGAACGACTGGCGACCGCTGATGCCACCGCTTGAGCTACCCGTTCACGTCCAGCAGATCGCACTGGGATATTGCCTGCCCGCCTGTGCGCAGATGGCGCTGGCACAGAAAGGCATCGCGGCTACCCAGGCCCACTTGCGCGGACCTTGGGCACGCGCATGGGCGTGGGGATACCTTTTTCAGCCTGCTAAATGACTTGCATATAATTGGAACAGGGGTATACTAATAGAGGTCGCGGACTACGTGCAGTGGGAGAAGGCGCGATGAAGTGTGATGCATGGTACGTGTTGCGTGTTGCGTATGGACAAGATCGAACGACTCCCTGATGAACCCAAGGTAGGGCACCGGGCCCGCTTGCGCCAGCGTTTCCTGGCAGACCCCGCCACGTTGTCGGAAGTTGAGCGGGTCGAACTTCTCTTGACGTTTGCGATCCCGCGCCAGGATGTGGCCCCCCTGGCGCACGCCCTCATCGCCCGGTTTGGCGGGCCCGAGCGTGTGCTGGGTGCCCCCATCAAGGAACTGCTCCAGGTGCCCGGCATCGGAGAGCACACAGCGGTGCTACTCAGACTCGTGGAGTGGTTCACGCACCCCGCGCCAGGGCAGCCGCCGCTGCCCGCCCCGGCACAACAGCCCGTGCTACTTGAGGTAGAGCCAGCGCTGGGGCCCTTGTTTGCGACTGGACTGGAACCTGCCGAACCGGACGAACTGGAGATGAGAACCTACGCCAACGACGAGATCGCCAATGCGCTCGAGTTCATCCCCCAGGCAGCCCAGTTCGAGACGTACGAAGCGTTCAAAGCGTACTTGTGGGAAAGGCTCCCCTATAATTCAGATTCCACTCGCAGGCGCCGGGCCAGCTACATCTCGGAGCGCTTCTTCCCCGCGGAACGGCTGGACGTGCCTTTGGCCTATTACGCAGCGCGCTGCGCCTCGCAGGATGACCTCAAGCCGGTGCTCTTCTATCACGTGTTGAAAGCGGAGCCCCTTGCGGCCAGGGTCGCCGAGGAACTCGTGTGGCCTGCCCTGCCCACCGGGCGCATCGAGCGAGAAGACCTGCGCCGGTTTGTCCTTCAACACCTGCCGGATGCAGGCAAAGCCTCACAGACCAAGATTCTACAGGCGCTGTTCAGAACCTACTGCTTGCTTTCGGTCGCGGCAGAAGATGGCACCACCTTGCGTTTCCAGACGCACAAGGGCACACTGGCAGGATTCCTCTACGTGCTGACGGCCCAGTTGCCCCAGCCTGGAATCTACGGTTTCGAGACGCTGGAACAAGGTCCGCTGCGGCGCTGGTTGCTGTGGGATCGCGAGTGGATGCGCCAGCAACTCTACAACCTGCGCGACTTGGGGATCGTATCCAAGGTCAGCGAAATTGACGCGCTCCGGCAGTTCACGCTTCCGTTTGACCAGTGGACGGCCTTGCGCCACTACTGCGAGCACCCCCAACTGGATCGGCTCGCCCTGCGCGAACAACCCACAGCGTGGCCTCCGCAGGACGTGAGAGAGGACCAATGAAGATCACTGGTCCCCAGGCCATCACCGAACTGCGGGAGAAGCTCCAGTTCGAGATCGGGCGTCACCTGTATGGGGTGTTGGGGACCTACGCTCAGTTAGCGTTGTTCGAGCAGGCCGATCTGTCCCAGGCGCGCGACCCCCACGGGAATCCATTTCCGTGCCCGGTAAATCTGAACCGCGCGCTCCTGGCGCGCATCGGCGACGATGACCTGCGCCGGCTGGTCAAAGATGAAGGGCGTCGCCCGCAGGCGGTTCGCCGCCGGCTGGCACAGGAATTGGACCACCTGCTGAGTGCGCTTCTGGACAGCAGCCACCTGCTGGTCTTGAAGCAACTCGAACTGGTATTCGCCTACGGCCTGGACCTGAGCGTGTTCCGCACCCGTGCGACCAACCAGAACCACGTGCTGCTGCTCGTGCCGGGAGAGCGGCGCGGCGACCACGTCATCCTGTTTCACGAAGCGGATCCACCCTGTCAACGCTCCCTCCCGGTCAACCTCGTCGCCGACAATCACCTGTGGGAGCTGAGAGATGAATAAAGCCCCTGCCTCTGCGATGTTCCAGCGCAAGTCGCTCGATCAGATTACCCAGGTTCCCGATGAAATCATCAGCGTCTACGTCGTCGAGAACCACATCTGGGCGGATGGCGGCTCTCCAGAGGCTCGCGCCGCCCGCCGGGCGGAGAAACGCACGGTGGAAGAGTTGCTCATTGACCCGGTGCGCCCGTTTCTGAACGATATTTTCCGGCAATTGGCCGCCCCCTACATCCCAGAACGCAGGGACAATCCCATCGGACAGGGGTACTGGATTCAGGCCGAGTTCGGCTCTGGCAAGTCACACCTCCTCTCGTTCATCGGCGCACTGGCCCTGGGCGGCGAGCCGGAATGGGACCTCATTCGGGACAAGGAAACCAAGGCGGGCCTGGGACGGCGCGAGAGCCTGTATTACTTTTACGAGAACGGCCTGGCGAAAAAGGCTCGCGCAAGCAAAGGCATCTTTGTGGCCGTCAAAACGCTGGTCGGCCAGGGCGGAGGGGCTATCGGCATCAGCGACGCCAGCAGGACGCTGACCGAGTACGTATTGGACGCGGTGGCCGACCAATTCTTCCTGGAGACCGGCAGGTCACTGCCTCTCTATCCCACCGAGATCCTGGCCGAGCGTTTCCTGAACACGGACGATTTTGAGCGCTATCGCCACGACCTGGCCAGGTTCCTCAGGGACCCCCGCTTCTTCGACGAGGAAGAGCAGGAGGACGTCAGTGCCTTCCTCGATGACCTGCAGAACAACCCCGATCCGGGCGTGCAACGGGACTGTGGTCAGCGGTTGTGGGACTTTTACGAGCGCTACCTCAAGACTCGTCCCCACATCCCCATGGAAGCCGAAGACGTGCTCAAGCACATGGTCCGGCGGCTGCTGGACGCGGGCTACGCCGGGCTGCTCCTGATTCTGGACGAAGTCTCGCTGTTCATGAGGAGCCGCACCGACGTGCAGCGCTTCGAGGACGAAAAAGCGCTGGTGGTGCTCTCCAACCGCCTGGCCAGGGTGGAGAACCTGCCGGTGTGGACGGTCTGCTCGGCGCAGCAGGCCATTGAGACCAAAATGGCCGGGGTCAAGAACATCATCGCCCGTGAGCGGCTTGACTTGGTGCCCCTCTTGAACGATCCAGACGCCTACTATGACATCGCCCTGTCCCGTGTGCGCGAGGTGACGGACCCGGCGGCGGTGGACCAATACTATGAGGACTACAGGCGCGGTTTTAGCTGGCCGCCGGCCGCCGGCCGCGACCAGTTTGCACGCTTCTTTCCTTTCTACCCACCCAGCCTGGACGTCGTTCGCGCCGTCTCCTACCACCTGACCACCGTGCGCTCGGCCCTCTACTTTATGCTGCAGACACTCAAGACGCAGCGTAAACGCCAGTCGCAAGAGTTGATCTCGCTGTGGGCGCTGTTCGACGACGTGGTGGAATATGAGGAGGACCCCTCAGGCACCACCAAAGGGATCGCCAACGTCAAGACCAAGTGGCCGGAGGCCTGGCAGGCCTATGAGACAGCCAGGCACCAACTGGATACGATCGTCAAAGGGCCGCTCAAGGTCTATCGTAGCCGCTGCGAGAAAGTCATCAAGACGCTGTTCCTCTATCACGTCGCCAACATGGCCCCCAATGGGTTGGGGTACGAAGAGCTGATGAACTCCATCATGGAATGGAAGGACCACGACGACGGGCAGCAGGCTGACCTGCAGGACAACCTGGACCATTACGAGGTGCTGGCGGACAAGGTGGCGCAGGAACTGGTGCAAGTGGTCAAGGTCGGCCAGAACTATCGCTTCAATCCCACCAGCGATGGCCCCGACCCGCGCGAACTCTTCCAGAAAGCGCGCGCCGAAGCCGAAGATGACGAGGTTCAGCGGCGCCAGGCGTGGGAGGCTTTGTTGGCGTTGGATGGTTGGCAGGTCACGACGCGCCTCATGACGCTCGACCTGGCGTACGGCATGCGTTCGATCTTCCGTGACATCGCCCCCGGCAGCCAGCAGGACGTCTCCCTCAGGTGGCACGGGCGTGAGGTCAGCGGGCGTGTCTACATGCGCGACCTGCTGGACATCGCCGCGCGTGAGGCCCCGTTGCCTTCGATCAACAGCGCGGAAACGGGCCTGGACTATGCCGTGTTCGTCAGTACGACCCCGGCCGCCGACCACCTCGACCGCCTGGTCGAGGCCAAGCGAGACTCCCGCGTGCTGTTCTGGGCCCCAGACGCTCTGACCCCCTCGGAACAGGCGCTCCTGGTGGACCTGGCGGCCTACCGTGCCCTGGTGGCCGAGCACGGTGGCCGGGAGGACCAGGCGGCCAGGAACGTGCTGAACTGGGTCCAGGGCCAGTTGCGCGACCAGATGGGGACGCTATACCGCATTGTACCCGATTCCTACGGCCGCGGTCGCATCGCGGCCGTGGACCACTCCAACATGCCCTTCGCCTGCGAGGGGGAACTATCGGCCATCCTCACCCCGCTCGTGGACCAGGTCCTGGATGCCACCTACGTGAGCAAAGAACTGGAGTTTGACGTCCCTGCACCGTTCAACGACACGAACGCCATCAACGTCATCAATGGCATCGTCAAAGCCGGCGAGATTCCGCGGGGGGCCAAACCCAACCGCGACATCTCCGCGGCCCAGAACTATGGCTTTGCGCTGCAGATCATGCGCCGCCCCAACGACCGCCGGCTCGACCTCAGCGCATGTCGCTACGCCGCCGACATGGCGGATTGGATCGAGGAAAAGTTAGGCGACTCGGGCACCGCCATGCCGCTGGTTACGCTCTACAAGAACTTTATGGGCCTCGGTGGCCCCGGCGGGCTGAACTATGGCCTGAGCCGGCGCATGGTTCAGCTCTATCTCCTGTGCCTGGTGCGCGAGGGCAAGGTGCGGGTGTTGCTCTCTGGGGGCAAGGCGCCCGTGGACGTGATTGACTATAGCAACGTTTCCACCGTAGACTTTAAGACGGCCGTGCTGGACGCCTTGCACGAGCTCCAGCGCCTCAAGCCACCCGCAGGATGGGAGACACTGGCCCCCTTTGCGGCCGTACTGTTGGACGACGAAAGGCTGCGCGTGGCGCAACAGGACTCTGAGATCCAGGATGGGGTGCGGCGTTTGTTGGACCTGAAGCGCGACCGGCTGGAACCGCTCCGGAGTCTACGCACCGGTTTGGCGGACCTCTTCCAGGACGTTGGACAGCCCAACCCGCTGGAAGAGCGGCTCGCGGCCTGGGAAACGTTCCTGGGCAGCCGGGTGGACACGGGCAACCCGCTCCCTCACCTGCGCGATGCGTTGGACAAGGCCTTTGGCTACCACGTGTATCAGGACGACGTGGTGCGCCCGGAGGAAGTGGACGATCTGGCTGTTCGCTGTACCGAACTCAAACAGGCCGAAGGCTTCTTCCGGCACCGGGACCGGCTGCGCGCGGCGGCGCGCTACGCGGGTTTCGCACTGCCGGATGAGCCGGCGTTGGCCGGGGTCCACGCCGCCTTCCAGGAGACACGGGCGCTGCTGGGGCAGTTGGATGCCTTCGTGGCCAATGAGGCGCGCATGCTCAGCGAGTTGCTGGAGCCAGCCGAGGTCGCCATCCAGAGTTATGGCGTGCGCTACCTGCAGATCTTTGACCAGGTGACAGCCCACGCCGAACGGGTGCGCCAGCAGATCGAGGCCCTGCCGGCCCAGCCCGCTTTTCGCACTCTGGAGCGGTTGGCCCGGGTGGAGCAACTCGGCACCGAGCCGCGGCCCGAGGTGCAGCACGTGGTTCGTGAGGCGCTGGATGAGCCGTCCAGCCTTCTGCCCACCGCGCTGACCCGCGCCGAGGTGGAGCGCCACCTGCGCCACTGGCCGCAGCCGCCCGATTGTGCCCTCACGCTCCAGAACGCCCACGAATGGCAGCGCAGGGCCGACGAGGCGTTGGCGCGCTGCCAGGCCGTCCTGCACCGTGCGCTCCTCGCCAGGGCTGCCCTGCTGCATAGCGACGCCCTGCGTGAACGCCTGGCCCAGGGACGTGAGGAGCCCTTTATCGCCCGCTTGCTGGCAACCCGCACGGTCGAGGAGATGGCAGATTGCCTGGTTCAGGCCCTGGGCGGCGAAGCCGTCGCCGAACCTGACCCGGCTGACCTGTTGTCGCGCTACCTGAGAAAACTGCGCGTGCGCAGACTGCGCCTGGCCGCTTTCTCTCCCAGCAAGCGTACGCTTGAGCGCGCCGACGTGGAGCAGGTCGTGGCCGAATTCCGCGCCTTTCTACTGGACACCCTCGCCGCGGGCGACGACGAACTGGCCGTGATCGAACTGGAGTAGGACACGAGATGCTCGAACGATGGATCCTGGACAAAATCGAACCCCTCAAGCCGGCGCCGCTCATCGTCCTCCGTGACCCCCAGCGCATGATCGGGTCTGGTGCGTACATCGTGGACGGCTGGGCCGAGGAGCACGGCTACACCGTCCTGTTCTGCGTCGGCAACCTGGCCCTGCGCGAGATGTACGAGGCCATGCGCGACGACTCCAGCGCCTGCGTGCTGGTCGTTGATCGCAGCCGAGAAGAGGCCAGGATTCCCCTGTTCTACCCTGACCTGTTCGCCCAGGCCGGCCCGCGCTGTCGCCTGTCGCTTTCGCTGCGCGACTTTTTGGTGGAAAAGACGGGCGACCCCCACTGGCCCCACCTGGTGGACGATCGCCATCTCTCGCGCCTGCTCCTGGCCAACCTCCCGGACACCCTGCGCGCCCACGAGCAACTGCACCAGGTCGGTGGACGCAGGTTTACGGACACCGACCTGTACAAGATCATCCTGGGCGCCACCCTCAAGATCAATCCGTTCAAGAAACTCTCCACCGCCGACATCCGCCGCCTGTGTATCGAGCAGCACCACGCGCTGACGGAACTGGGCGGAGTTCTCCCGTCCGACGTCATGGAGACCCTGCGCAAGACGGTCGCCAGCGCCCCCCGCCCCTTCTGCTGGCTGCTGGAGCGTGACCCGGCCCTGGTCGTCCGCGCCTTCACGCTCGCCGCCATCATGCACCAGCACGGCCTGGAGTACCAGGTCCTGCTGAGCAACCTGGACCCCGCCCTGCACGATTACCGCGACGTCGCCCCCGACTTTCTCGACCAGGCGCTGCAGGAACAACTGGCCGCCGACCCGGACCAGGTGGCCGCCGACGTGCAGGACGCCGAAGGCTTCCTGGTGGCCGGCCCGGCCCGCCTGGCCTTCCTGCTCCACGAGCGGTTGCAGATTGACGATCCTGAGCGCGCCCTGGCGGTGCTTGAGCGTGAACGCCTCTCCCCGCTCGTCAGGGGCATGGCGCTGGCCTCGTTGCTGGCGGACCTGATCCAGCACAAGGCCCTCAAGTTTCACGAACAGGTGCTGAAATTGCTGGAGCGCCAGGCCGAAGACACGACCCTGCCCGCCACGTCCCGGCCCACCGCCCAGTGGCAGGCCCTGGAGAATGCCTACCGGCGGGCCATCGAGGTCTATCGCCTTTGGGCACGGCTGGCCACCTACGCCAGGAGGTTCACGGTCACACCCGCCGAGGAGCTGACCTTCGACGAGTTTGACCGGCTCTGGAACCACGAGCGCTTCAACTGCCTGGACTATTACACGTCCGACCTGGAACGCACGCTGCGGGTGGGTAACGTCCTGCCCGTCCCACGCAAGGCCCTGTGGCCTGCGCTGGACGCGCGCTGGGAGAACGCACGCGCCGAACTGCGGGGCGTCGTCCAGGCCATCGGCGAGGTGCAGAACCTGGTGGATGCCCGCTTCCAGGACCTGTACCGGCTACACTATGGGACCTGGCTCCAGCAGCCCGATTCCCCCATGGTGTTCACGCACCAGTTTCTCGCCCGCGTGCTGCAGGCCCACTGGGACCCACAGTCCGGCCGCAAGGCGGTGGTGATGGTCTTCGATGGGCTGCGCAGCGACGCCTGGGATGAACTGCTGCGTCCCATATTTGAGGAGCGCTTCGAATTGATCGAACGCCGTCCCGGCAGCGCGCTGCTGCCCACCGAGACCGAACTCAGCCGCAAGGCCATCAGCGCCGGCTGTCTGCCCGCCCAGTTCCCCGCGACCCGCGAACTCGACCTGCTGAGGGGTTGGCTCAAGGAGCACCTGGGACTGAACCTCCAGTTCGAGGTGGTCCACGACGACGACACGGTCGCTTCGGGGATGACCGTGCGCTACGTCTCGGATCGGCTAGAGTACATCGTCTTCAACTTTAGCGACGCCAACCTGCACGGCAACCCACAGGACCTGGCCTTCATCTACGACACGACCGTGCGCGAGATCATCCGCCAGGACGTGCGCAGCGTGTTACGCGAGTTGCCCGACGACGCCCTGATCTTTATCACCAGCGATCATGGCTTCGTCGCGGTACCAAAGACCACCGTGACGATCCCGGACAGGCTCGTGGCGGACCCACACGACGTCCGCTACCGGCATGCCCTGGTCCAGGCCCAGCCCGAGGGCAAGGACGGCGAGCGGGTGGTCGCGTTCGACGTGCGGCGCATGGGCCTCTCGCCCTACAGTGAGGCCGTACCCACCCAGCCTATCCGCTACGTCCTGTTCCCACGCCCGGGCTTCACCCTCAGGCGGCAAAAGGGGCACCGCGCTCCCGACCGGTATACCCACGGCGGCGTCAGCCTGGCCGAGTGCCTGGTGCCCATGGTCGTCATGGGGCCGCACCGGGGCGCGCAGCCGGCGTTGTACATCGAACGCGTCCAGCAGGTCGGCTCCGTGAGCGAGGGGGAGGAATTGGCGTTGGAGGTCACCGTAGCGCCCGGGCGGCTCATGCTGCCCGACGTGGCGATCACGCTGGCCTTCAGCCTGGACGAGATCCCCACCCGCCGCGAGGTCTTGCGCGGCGCGCGCACCACCTACACCGTGCGTTGGACGCCCCGCCTGAGCGACGTCACGGACGACGACCGGCAGCAGGGGGTAGTCGTCCGGCCGGTCACCGTCATCCTCACCTACCGCCAGGACAAAGAGACCGTGCGCCTCAGCCGCACGGCCGACGTGCGCATCCGGCTCGATCCCACCCGCTTGCGCCGCCGCGTGGACTCCAAACTCGACCTGGTGATGGGCAAGGTGCCCCAGGGGCTCAAGTCCTAGCGCGCCGGAGGAGCGATGGCCAGAAAAAAGACGTCCGCCGACCAAACCTCGTTTTTCAAGCGCGAGGTTCCCCGCATGCCCGAGGGGTACTATACCTCCGGCCCCAACCCCAACCTGCGCCGCTTCGTGGAAGAGCACGCCACGCCCTACGACCCGGCCACCGACGACTACGCCGTGCCGCCCTTCGACCAGCCCATCACCACCACCAAGGCCACCGCCATCTACAACATGCATTCGTATCATCAGGGTAAGAAGCCGCACGACGCCATCCGCCACTACATCCGCCACTACACGCAACCCGGTGACCTGGTGCTCGATCCCTTCTGCGGCTCGGGTAGCACGGCCCTGGCGGCGTTGATGGAGGGGCGGGCGGCGATTGCGATTGACCTGTCCCCGGCGGCCACCTTCATCACCAAGCACTATTGTACGCCGGTGGACGTGGATGAGTTGCAGCGTGCCTTTGAGGAGTTGCAGTCCCGGGTCAAGCCGGAGCTGGGCTGGCTGTACGAGACGCGCTGCGATCGCTGCGACGGGCGGGCCACCACGGCCTACACCGTCTACTCCTACGTCTTCCAGTGCCCGCGCTGTTTGGAAAAAGTGCCGTTGTTCGATTGTGTGGAGGTGGAGAAACCGGGTTTTTCGGTAAGCGAAGCGGCAAAACCCGGTTTCTTGAAGGCTTGCCCACACTGTTACACGCGCGGTGTGGTGGAGGAGATCAGCACCCGCAGCCCACGGTCCGGTCCAGTGCCGGTGTTGGTGAGTTACCTGTGCCAGGAGGGCTGCAAGCCGCGGCGCGGCGAGCGCCGCCACGACGACCCTGACCCCAAGAAACGTGCGTTCTTCGAGGAGTACGACCTGGGCAAGCTGCGTGAGATCGAGGCTAAACCGATCCCGCATTGGTTTCCCCCACATCGTATGATGAACGTCGAGTCGGACACCGACCCCTGGGGCGACAAGTGGCGCGCTGGAACCAGCAGTTTCCGTACCGTGGCCGAGTTGTTCACAAAGCGAAACCTATGGGCGTTGGCGGCGATCCGGGAAGCGGCTTTTTCCCTCTCAAGCAGCAAGGAGAGAGACGTTGCACTTTTCGCCCTTACCGGAGTTTGCCTTGGAATGAGCCGCATGAACCGGCATCGACCTGATGTATCATATCCAACGAACATACTCGGTGGAACCTACTACATTCCTCAGATAGGTCAGGAGGAGTCTCCCCTCGAACACGTATTGAACAAGCTGAAGCGGCTGGGTAAAGGATACGCCATCATCAACGAGCAGGTCAAGTCCAATGCACTGTTGATAGATACAAGATCGGCCACTTCCTTGGCAGACATCCCCTCCAACTCTGTTGACTACATCTTCACTGACCCTCCCTATGCTGATAATGTGCAGTACGGCGAGCTCAATTTCATATGGGAAGCGTGGTTGGATCTTGATACGCATTGGCACGATAAAGAGATTATTATCAACAAGACGCGTGACAAGACTGAAGCCGACTGGGCGCGGATGATGCGGCAGGCAATGAGCGAATGCTACCGGGTTCTCAGACCTAGTCACTGGCTCTCTCTTTGCTACCACGATGCCAGTGAAGGCACCTGGCAACTCACCCAGGACTTGATGGCAGAAGTGGGCTTCATCCCAGAGCAATCGGACCGGGCGCTGTACATTGATACCGGCCAGAAATCCTTCAACCAGTTGATGGCCGAGAAGGTCACCCGCCGTGACCTGGTGATCAACTTCCGCAAGCCTCGTCCGGGTGAACTGATTGCACAACTCACGCTCTTCGGCGACGAGGACGAGGTTACCTTTGCCGAGAAGGCGCGCGCCATCCTGCGCGAGGCCCTGGAAGCCCACCCCGGCAGCCCCGCCGACCGCCTCTACGACGAACTCGTCTCCCGCATGGTGCGCAAGGGGGAGTTTGAGCGCCACAACTTCGACGAACTCCTGCGCAGCGTGGCCGAGGACCCCAGGCGGGACGGCCACTGGTACCTGCTGGAGACCGCCGACCAGGTGGACGAGGCAGAGAGCGCCCGGGAAGCGGCCGCCGCTGCCCGCCTGGAAGCCTTCATGCGGACCTACCTGGCGGAGCACCCGGAGCAGCCCGGCGTCCACTACTCCGACCTGTTCGAGCAGTACCTGCCGGTGCAGGACAAGCCGCGTCGCCGGCTGGCGGACTGGCTGCCCGAGTACTTCTTCCAGACCCTGGAAAGCACCTGGCGCCCCCCCGCCGGCGAGGAGGAGCGGGCGCAGAAAGAGGCCCTGCGCACCGGCGGCACGCTGCGTCACATCAAGCGCTTCTCCCGGGCCTTGCTGGAAGGCGTCCCCCCGCACGACCGAGACCGGCCGGCCAACATCGCCACCGCCGCCGACTGGCTCCGCCAGTGCCGCCGGGCCGGGCTCTATGACTGCGGGCGCGCCCTCTACGAGAAAGGGGGCTTCAACTTCAGCGAACTTGGCGATCAGGCGCAGTTGGAAGCCGAGGAGGATTACCAGATGTGCGTGAGGCGGAGTTAGCTGATGAACACACATTTCAGAGACATCTTTACCGGCAAAGTCGTCAACAAGCGCCTGACCTTCAACACCGGCATGGACGAGTTCCCCCGCTACGTCCTCGAGTACCTCATTGACAACTACTGCGACGAGGAGACCTTCGACGAGGACTTTGCGCGCGTCAAGCGCCGCCTACGGGAGAATTTCGTCCACGGCGCCGAGGCGGAGCGCATCCGCTCCTACATCCGCGAGAACCGAGGCCACACCATCATCGCCAACCTGGAGGTGCGCCTGGTCGAGACGCAGGACAAGTACTGGGGCTCCATCGGCGCCATCAACGAGAGTTTCGTCAACGTCCCGGAAGAACTGGTGAAACGGTATCCCATGCTCCTGGCCGGCGGGATGTGGGGCACCATCGAGCTGACCTACGACGAGACCGAGGTGCACGACAAAAAGATCCGCCCCTTCAAGGTCGTGGACTTTACCCCCTTCCAGATCTCGATGATTGACGTCGGCGAGTTCATCGAGAAACGGCGGCAGTTCACGGAAGACGAGTGGATTGACATTCTGATCAACTCGTTGGGCCTCGACCCCGCTACGATGACCCGCCGTGAGAGACTGCTCTACGTCAGCCGCGCCGTGCCTCTGGTGGAGGCCAACCACAACCTGATCGAGTTAGGCCCCCGGGAAACGGGCAAAACTTACCTGTACCGCAACATCTCCTACTACGCCCACGTGCTCTCGGGCGGCAAGGCCACCCCTGCCAGCCTGTTCATCAACCTCAATACCGGCCAGGTCGGCCTGGTCGGGACGCGCGAGGCCGTGGCCTTTGACGAGATTGCCAACACCGACTTTACCGACCCCAGGGCCACCGTCAGCATCATGCAGGGCTACATGCAGGACGCCAAGTTCAGCCGCGGCAAGAAAGAGATCCTCGCCTTCGGCTCCATCGTCCTGCTGGGCAACCTGGACGTGCAGGGCAGACTCCCCCACGAGAAATACTATCACCTGTTCGAGCCGCTGCCCAGTTTCATGCAGGTGGAGGCCCTCATTGACCGGCTACACTGTTACCTGCCCGGCTGGGAGATCCCCAAGATCGGGCCGGAATCCGCCAGCCACGACTATGGCTTCATCACCGACTACCTGTGTGAGATCATGCACGAACTGCGCCGGGTGGACGTCCTGGGCCGGGTCAAGAACCGCTTCGAGTTGCTCGACGCGTCCGGCCTGAGCCAGGGGCTTACTTCCCGCGACGTGCGCGCCGTGCACAAGACCCTCTCCGGCCTGCTCAAACTGCTCTACCCCCACGGCGAGGTCACCGACGCACAACTGGAGGAGCTGCTCCTGCTGGCGCTGGAGGGCCGCCAGCGCATCCGCAATCAACTGCACCTGATGGCGCCCGGAGAGTACTACCCGGTAAGACTCAGCGCCCGCCTGCTCCCCTCTGGCAGGGTCGTTTCACCCGCGCTCCTGGAGGCGGACCGCAAACAGCGCATCGAATTGCCTACCCGGCCGCTGGTGGGCGAAGTCGTCGGCCTGGCCGTCGCCGGAGAGCAGGGTGTCATCCTGCGCTTCGAGATGCAGGCCACCAAGGGCCACGGCCGCATCGTGCCGCTCGGTTCCATCCAACGCGTCATGCGCGAGTCCGTCGAGGCCGCCGCGCAGTACATCCGTGCGCACCACAAGGAGTTGGACGTCGCCGCCGACTGGCACGAGAACTTTGACGTGGCCGTACTGGCCACGATGATGGCGATTCCCAAGGAGGGCCCTTCGGCGGGCATCACCATCGTCACCGGTATCGTGTCGGCCCTCCGCAACGTTCCTGTCCGTCACGACCTGGCGATGACAGGCGAGATCACCATCATGGGCAAGGTGCTCGGCGTGGGCGGCATCCAGGCCAAGCTGCTGGCGGCCATCGGCGCTGGCGTCAAGACCGTGATCCTGCCGGCGGAGAACGAACAGGACATGCGCTTCCTGCCCGACTATATGCAAGATCGGGTCGAGATTCACTACGTGAGCAGTATTGAGGAGGTCCTGGAACTCGCGCTGGCGCCACAGTAGGAAAACTGACGGTTCGGCGTCTGAGGGTGAGTGGGGCGCATTCGGGGCCAGGAGCGCGACGTCGCGGGCAGGGGACAATAAGACCGGTTTGAGAGTTGTTCTGCCGGCTGTGAATCCAATGAGAACCCCCTGGCCTGTGCTTCAGAGGCCAGGGGCTACAGAACGGTCTACTCTTTGGACAGGATTCTGGGGTTGCACGTATAGATATGCAAGCCATGCACCGCCAGGAAATCGCCATCGGTGGTTATTATCCCGTCTGCGCCATAGTGAGCCATCGTGGCCAAGTGCAAGGCATCACGGGGAAGAAGAGAATAGTCTTCCATATAGTCCAGGGCTATGGGCATCCGTCACAACTTAAGGCTTTCAGAAGTCTGTCAAGGGGCAGTTTTCGTACAATTCATGGCAATTCGCTGACTTTTAAGCCAAAACCTGTACAAAATCGGCGTTGGAGGGACATGTCGAGCGCGAAAGTTGGTCATTTTGGTGTTGCTTGGCACCAGTTTGATCCTTGACGAGTCAGGCATTTCGTTAAGTTGTGACGCATGGGCTATGGGTATGAATTGCGGCTCCGTACCCACAATCTGGATGCGAGGGTCAACAGAGAGACGATCCACCAATGCACGCAACTGCCCCAGATGCGGCTGCATGGCCTGGGGATTCTCACGGTAAACGTCCCAAAACCCTCGCTCTGGGTGATCCTCCCCTACCCTCAACTGGAGCAGGGCAAAAACCATCTCATCCAGAGCCAGTGTGGAGACGTATGACAGAGTTCCTTCGGCATCGCTCAGCCGCTCCAAGAAGACAGAACACTCCCGGTGATAACGTGAAGCGGGATAGGTGGCGTGAACCAGAAAACTGGCATCCCAGTATAGCCGCTTGGGTAAGGAAGCATCAAAGCCGAAAGTCAGAGCAGCCATGTACTTGCTCGTACCCGTGTTTGTCCATATATGAATCTACATCCACCGAACCTGCCGGTCGAGATGAGGACACGATCCTGGTCAGGTCGGTCAGCGGGCCTGGAGAGCGTTCTCTGGTCCTGCGCCGGAACCACAGTATGCTACCCTGTCGCTGTACTTCGACGCGATCACCCTCGCATAGACCAAGAGCACGTCCTAGCGGCTCAGGTAAAATCAACTCTTCCCGTTTTGAGAATTGTACTGTGACCATATTGCGCTCCTTCGGTCAGATTATAGCACCTTTTCTCATTTCTTGACAACTGCCGATTCATATATAGCCCCCGAAGACCCTAAAGGTTTTCCCAAGCAATTCCTATCGCCACCTTTAGGGTCTGCCATCACAACCCTGGCCCAACGCCGTCGGGGGGATGGGGTGAGGGCGGCCCATACGGAACCATTCGAGTTTGGCCAGCACGGTATCCTCGGCACTGGCGACGTAGGCCGTGCGTTCCGGCTCGGTGGCGATCACCTGTGCCACGCGCCGGTCGAATTGCGCCTGGTCGAACGGGCGCTGCTTGCGCACGAACACGTCCACCTTGAACATCATTTCCAGGTAGATGACGTTGAAACTGCTGTGGCGGCGGATGGCATCCTGGATAGATTCGACGTCCACGTAGAACGCATCTTCCAGGGCCTGGGCCAACGGGCGCGCGTGTTCGGGGCGCAGGTCGGCCACCAGGTCTGTGTCTACTGTCGCCCGCGCCACGCCGTGCACCGCGCTGGCCAGGGAGCCGCCGATCAGGTACGGCGCGTCCAACGCATCCAACGCCTGGATCACCAACAGGGTAACGGCTACAGGTTCAGGCAGCATGATGTTCCTCCTGCCCTGGCAAAGGCCCGTACACACGAGCGGCCAGGTCGGGCCCCAGCAGCAGGTCGGCCAGGCGGCGGCGCAACTCCTGGGGCGTGGCAGATGGATAGCGTGTTTGCAGTCCCCTGAGAGCCAATAGCCGCACGGCCTGGTTCAGTTGATCCACCATGTGCACTTTCCGCCACGCTGGAGCCTGGCGCAGTAACCCGATCAGCACGGCCTCGGCTTCCGGGCGCGTATCAGAAAACAGGGGTAACACACCAGCCCCTGCGCTGACGCGATACTCTGTCATCTCGTTTCTCCTGCGCCAAACCAGGCCTGCAACGTGCAGCGCAGTTTTGCGAACGCGCGCTCCTCGGCCTACAGGCTGACCCGCTCGGCCAGTTCACGAAAGATGCGCGCAGAAAACGGGCGCCTGCTCTGGCGCAAGACCTTCTTGAGCGCCTCTTTGGGCGCCGCCGGCTTGCCACCCTCCGTAGCCGGCAGGCGGCCCAGGATGTGTTCCAATTGCTCCTGGCTCACCCCCAGCACCTCAGCAACGTGGGGCGAGCGCGTCCACACCCACACCTCCGAACAGAGTTTCCAGAGGCACTTCCTTGCGCCAGGCGCGCAGCGCAGGATGGTCAGGACCTCGCACGACGTCGGTTGCGCCGTTCGGCGTTTGGCCAAAAATCAGCAACTGTTCTGGCTGCGCCAGGGCCGTGATCAACGGAGAATGAGTCGCCAGAAACACCTGGCCCTCGTACACCGAGGTCAGGGATTGGAACACAGCCTCTATCGCGCGGGGATGGACGCCGTTTTCCGGCTCCTCGATCAGGAAGATCCGGTCTCGTTGGGGCAGATAAGCGATCAGCGTCAACGCCAACAGCCTCAGTGTGCCATCCGAGAGCAACCAGGCCGGCACTTTCAGACCGCTGCGATAGGTCAGTATCAAATAGCGCGAACGATCTTCCTCTCTCTCGCCTACTGCAACGTCCTCCAGGTCCTCAAGGATCGTCTGCAGGTGCCCCAACCACCACTGGAAGCGTTGGGGGTCTTTGCGCAGTTCCAACACCATCAGCGGCAGGTTGGAGCCGTCGGGTTGGAACGTGCGAGGCGCATCGGAGGGACACGGCCGCCGCATCAGGACACTATTCAACTGGAGCATTTGCATGCTCTCGCTCAAGACCTGTTTGAGCCACAGTGCCATCGGAAAGCGGTCGTGGTCTTCTGGAATGCCAGACAGCGCCAATCGCCGCGGTGAAAGTCGAAAGTAGATGTTCCAATCGGTGCGTTCGGAGCGAAAATAGTCGTTGCCGCTTTCGGCTACCTTACGGACCACGAGCCGGTAGCCGGGTGGGGTCTTTTTGCGCGCCACGTGCAGGACTGTGTTGCTATCGTCCGGCTCCACCGGGAACAGTGCTGGCCGACCGGAAGCGCGTGCCTTGACCTGAGCGGAATTCATCAGCCACAGATTCTCATCACTGACGATCAGGCTGCCCTCGGCATCCAATCCCACCCCGACTTCGTACCGCAACCGGTCATAGCCATTGGTGGGTTGCTGCTCCGCCGGGATATTGATCTCCACTGCGATCTCGAAACCCTGCTTGACCTCTTCGCCCCGCCAGACCAGTTCCCGCAGTGCGGTCGCCCGGCTGCGCACGGCTTCTTCCACGTCGCTTTTCAGCGCATCGCGCAGGAAACTCAGGGTGTCCAGAAACGTGCTCTTGCCGCTCGCATTGGGGCCAATGAGAATATTGAAAGGTCGCAGTTCCAGACGGACCTGTTTCAGACATTTGTAATGCCGCGCCTCTATGCGTTGAAACATGGCACCTCCCTTGTGCACATAAAGCCGCTGCTACGAATGGAGCGTACCTCTGTGCACTCCTACGGCTGCCAAGTGGCCGCCCGGTCCTGGATGGCATACAGTGTAGTGTAACGCAACCTTACGCAGAAGTCAAACGAAGACCCTAAAGGTTTACCGAGCGATTCCGATCGCCACCTTTAGGGTCTGCCATCACAAGCAGCGTCCCCCTTCGTGCTTTTCGCGAGTTTTCGCGTCTTCCGTGATCCAAATGTCTCCCTGCCTCCAGATAGTTGACCCGCGCAACCAGGCGTGCTATACTCATCCTGACTGGGCGCGGGGAGACGCAAAAAATAGGAGGATCGAGCCATGATCGAGCTACCTGAGGCAGTCGTGATTGCCCGGCAGATTACGGAGACGCTGGGCGGCAAGCGGATTGCACACGCGGTGGCGAACGCGTCGCCGCACAAGTTCGCCTGGTACACGGGCGATCCGACAGAGTACAACGACCGGCTCGCGGGGAAAGTAATCGGGAGGGGACGTGGGGTCGCCGCGTGCATTGAGTTCGAGGCCGGCGACATGCTGCTCGCCATCAGCGCGCCGATCCGCTATCACGTCGAGGGCGAACAGCGTCCCAAGAAGCACCAACTGCTGCTCGAGTTCGAGGACGGGACGGCCATCAGTTCCAGCGCCCAGATGTGGGGCGGCTTTTTCTGCTGGCCGGCCGGCGAGAAGGGCGGCTTCCCCGACTATGATATCGCCAAGGCGCGGCCCTCGCCGCTTACCTCCGCCTTCGACCGGGCCTATTTCAGCACACTCTTTGACGCCGAGACACCGAAGCTTTCGGCCAAGGCCTTTCTGGCGACCGAACAACGCATCCCAGGGCTGGGCAACGGCGTGCTGCAGGACATGCTGTGGACCGCCCACGTCCACCCCAAGCGCAAGATGGGGGAACTGTCAGGCCCGGAGATTGACGCGATGTACGATGCGGTCAAGCGCGTCCTGGCAGAGATGACGGCGCAGGGCGGGCGGGACACCGAGCACGATCTCTTTGGCCATCCCGGCGGCTACAAGACCATCTTGAGCAAGAACACGGTCGGCACACCCTGCCCGGTCTGCGGGACCGCCATCCGCAAAGAGCCCTACATGGGCGGCAGCATCTACTACTGCGCGGGATGCCAGAGGCTGTAGGACGAAAACGAAAAAGCCGCATGGACGAGAAGGGGTTTCACCTGTTTCTATTGGCCCAATGAATCGCATTGCCACGCCTACACTGGCGGATGGCACGCATTTCAGGCGATCAGCCCTGAGAGGAGTTCAATAATGTCGGAACAGAAGACGTTGAATCGCCCATACCTTGTCGTCCAGGTGTCCACCTCCATAGACGGAAGGATGGCGCTTGGCCCCAACCGGACGTGGTGGGACGATCTGGACGACCCGAGGTGCAAGACCCTGGACAAGGGCAACGATGAGTTGTGGCGCGAGATCGAGAGCAACATCAAGCGCATCCATAACCCGCGGGCTGAGATGCAGGGATGCGGCTCTTTCGTCAGGGAAGGGGAGGCGCTCAAGCCCCTTCCCCCGTTTGAGGGCGATCCCGGATCCCTTTATCAGGATTTCCTGCCCGACGAGATCGTGCATCGCCCAGATCACCAGGTGTGGTTGGTCGTGGTGGATGGCCGCGGCCGCCTGAGAACCGGGTACAAGGGAACCGAGCATCCAGGAAACCACATGCTGCACCTGACAAGCTATGGCGCACCGGCCGAGTATCTTGCTTTTCTGCAGCGGGAAAAGATCCCCTATCTGATTGCCGGAGAACAGCGCGTTGACCTCAAATGCGCCATGGAAAAGCTGAAAGCCATTCTTGCGGTGGACTGCGTGCGCTCGACGGCCGGGGCCAAGTTGAGCGGCGCCCTCTTGAAAGCTGGGCTGGTGGACGAGATCAACATCATCTTGCGTCCCGAGATCATCGGCGGTTTCGAGACCCCATCACTGTTCGACTCTCCCGAGTTGAGACCTGACGAATGGCCTACCCGGCTCAAGCTGATCTCGGTCCAGGTTCGAGTGGAAGGACACATGTGGCTGAGATATGAAACCGTCACGAACAAGCAGGTGTCGGGATAGGCTCTATCCTGGCAACGGCTGTAATGGAAGGTAACGGAGACCCTAAAGGTTTCCCCAAGCGATTCCGATCGCCGCGATTCCTATCGCCACCTTTAGGGTCTGCCACCACAAGCAGCGGTCCCTTTCGTGTTTTTCGCGAGATTTCGCGCCTTTCGCGGTCCAAATCTCCCCCTGCCACAATTGCACAACATGCGAAAAGCAGTAGAATACACGGGTGCTGGTTAGACATGACCAGATACTCTACACGAACAGAGGAGGAAATTCCATGACCCTCAAAGACCTGATACTCAAGAACCGCAGTTACCGCCGCTTCCACCAGGACGTCCCCATCGCCCTGGACACCCTGCACGCCCTGGTGGACCTGGCCCGCCTCTCCGCCTCCGGGGCCAACCTGCAGCCGCTCAAGTACGTCCTCAGTTGCGACCCCGCCACCAACGCCCGCATCTTCCCCCACACCCGCTGGGCCGGCTACATCAAGGACTGGGGCGGCCCCAAAGAAGGCGAACGCCCTGCCGCCTACGTCGTCATCCTCGGCGACACCGACATCGCCAAGAACTTTGGCTGCGACCACGGCATCGCCGCCCAGTCCATCATGCTCGGCGCCACCGAACAGGGCCTGGGCGGCTGCATGA
>Ga0315284_10001353_pt1 | contig 34906 bp, 37 predicted proteins | sample YL17G09_16_MG_FD_203696 | JGI IMG/M metagenome (GOLD analysis project Ga0315284, IMG submission 203696) | Sediment microbial communities from Yellowstone Lake, YNP, Wyoming, USA - YL17G09_16 | ecosystem: Environmental > Aquatic > Freshwater > Lake > Sediment | place: USA: Wyoming | collected... | reverse complement strand
CAGGATGGACGTAAGTCCATGGCATCAGTTCACGATAAACTTATTGAAGTTTCAATCTCGAATTTCAGGGACCCCGAGGTCGCCAACACAGTCCGTCGCTCTGCGGCTTCTGTTTCTACTGCTATAGCTCTACTTGAGAGGATTGGTGTCTTCAATGGCCGGTGAGAAATTCGACCTTGACCGTGGCATTGGGGACCTAGAGGGTATATTCCATAACCAGGGTATATCCGATTTATCTTGGCTCTCTGTAACCGAAGAGGATTACAAGGCAGCAGAAACTTTGCCAAAGCAGAATCTGGATATAATACCTGATCTGCAAAAAGCTCTTTTTGAGGATAAGGACGGGGTTCCCCGTCTTATCCCTATGAAACCCCATGTCATTGTGAATCAGAATCCATCTGATTCACCTCATATAGTTCCGAAAGATGAAACATCTCCAATAAGAAACCGGCTTGCTCATTACATTATGAGCAACAGATCCTTTGATGAAATAACCCAGTTAATATCGCTGGAATTCTCTCAGTCTAGTTTGAGAATGGCTTCTAAGGAGATAACTCACTTAATGGGTGAGAGAGGTCTTCTGGGGAATGTATATATCGACGCGAGTTGTTTTCCCCGTTGCGCAACGGATTCTAAAGAACAATCCTTTGTTCAGAAGAATGGTAAACGTGCTCTATACGTCCTTGCCAAAGAGTCTTGTTCCGACTGTGTAAATAATAAATCTGGTTTTTGTTCAGTTCTCGGCAGCAAGAGAATTGTCAATGAAGTTCCGTATGGAACTCAACTTGCTGCCCATTATGCCCCTCAGTTATCGTCCGAACTCCGTCCTTTGGACTTCGGAGTTTCCGGATGGAAGCAACGTGTTAAAACTGCCTTCCTGAAATCTCCTATCTCCTCAAGATCTGATGGTATTCAGACGGCCATGACGCAACATAAGGTTGCTTCTCCGGCCATTACTAATGCTCATATCGATGAATTCGTGAATAGGCCTGCCGTTCAGGCCAACCGCGTTTCTTCTTCTTACTCAAAATTCGCTACCAGGATGATGTTCGGTCATGATGATAGGGAGTTCCTTATTGCCTCCGGTGACAAGGAACTTCTTTCCTTGGCGTCTGAATTCGGCCTTTTAGGGCACTCTTGGCTGGATATGGATGCGATTGGTGGGTGTAAGCCGACTCTGGCTTTCATTCGTCGTAGAGCTGATTCAGGTCTATCTAGCATATTTCCTGATTTTGTTCTTCGAAGGTCTTCTTGTGAGTTTTGCAAGAATGTGTCTGGTGGGTGCTGTTCGGAAATATCTAAGGTTTCAACTATCATAGATGAACTTCCGAAATATAATCGTATATCTTTTGCCAAATCTTTACTACGTTCCGTTCGGAATGGCGTTATCTCCAATGACGAAGCTAAGCTAGCGGTTTCCAGATCTGCTTCTCTTAAGAATCCGAACTGGAGATCACTTATTGCTTCTATTAATATGAAGAAACCGGAGAAATCCCCGACACCGTCATATTCAAACACAAGGGCAAAAGCTTTTACTGGGGTTTCTACTACTGTAGAAAGAATTATTGACCCCAATGAAGTTCGTAATTTCATATCAAAAGCCATGAATTCCGGACTTTCTGGTGAAGAGCTAAAATCTTCAATACTTAAAGTCTGGACTAGGGATGAACTTTCTTCTGTACCTCAAGTTGCCAAGATAGCCTCATATAGTGGCATTCAGGGTACCCATTTCTTGGATCCAACTGCATATGGTGATTATGGATCCGGATGTAATGAAGGATCCTCACTACTCAAAAAGAAAGACGTACCCCTTGTTCTTGCTTCTAGCAGGTGCACCGGTTGTACCCTTCAAACTTCTCCTGGTTGGTGTTCGAAGTATGCTAAAGGACTTCTTCGTAGTATTCCGGACTCCATAATGGCATCTATGAAGGTTACTCGGGCATCTTCAAAGATTCATACCGCTTCTGCTGTTAAATCGTCTGATCCAGTATCAGATTTTGACATTAGTAAACCTGATATTGAGATATCAAGTTCCGGTTTTGATTCAGATTTCTCGATATCTGTTTCTTCCCCGAATATTGACATTTAAGTATTGTCTTTGAATGGGTGATGAAAAAGATACTGATTCTCCAGTAATCGAAGGGAAACTAATACAGTTCCCTTCGAAAAATGATATTGATATGGCAGAGATAGGTGTTAATTACGCCTCTCCTGTTTCTGCCAAAGATAATGAATATATACCTACTCTCTCTGATTTGAAAAAAATGGAGAAGGAGTTTAAAGAACGTGAGGAGTTTGTTAGAACTCAGGCTCTTGTTCAATCATCAGATTTAAAAATAAATCCTGTAGATCTTTCTGATCTTTTGATCAGAGAAATAGTAGAAGAACTATCTCATTTGAAATGGGAGAGACAGAAGTTAGCTAAAGCGGGAAAGTATGCTACTAACCAATCAGTTAGTCGTATAGCCGCCCTTAAGCAACTCTCTGAAATCCTTTCAAAAAGAATAGAGAACGCTAGAAATGAAAGACTTGATCTAAGGTCTCCTCGTTTCCAACAGGTTCTAAATCTGTGGATGAATTTTCTTTATGAATCTATGAAGAAAGTTAACCTGAACGATCAAGAAATAGACCTAGTTTTCGCCCAGATGAAAGCTGATATGCTAGATTGGGAGAAACTGTTGGTTGATCCTTCGGATAAACCATGAGTTCTAAAGAACCAGTACAGAAAAGCCTCCTTACCGGAACTGTAGACTCTTTTCTTAATCAGAAAAAAAGACAACAGTCTGAAACTGAAGGAAAATCTGAAGGTGATGTAGAATTTATCACCATCATAGAATTTGTCGATAGATTTAAACTTCTTCCATATGGTTTATTCCCTGCCCAAAAATTCATACTTAAATTATATTATGGATTACCTCTAGATGGTGATCTAAAATCAATAAAAATAACTGATAAGTTCAATAAGATAATTCTTCATGAACTTACCGAAAAAGAATATCTTGCATATTTATACGATAACGGGAGATGTAATATAAGAGTCCAAGATGGGAGGATAAGGAATGAACTCATTCTGGTAGCTGGCAGACGAGCTGGTAAAAGCGAAATAAGCAGCATAGTTTGTGCGTATGAAATATATAAATTAATTTGCAGAGGGAATCCGCAGGCATATTACGGTATGCCTGCCAGCTCTGAAATCCGCGTTCTTGATATTGCTAATGATAAGGATCAGGCCTCAATAGTTTACGGAAATATGCAGGGTTATATCGGTTCAATAGATTATTTCAAAAGTTCAAATACGCATGACACCCAATCCTATATGAAATTCAGGTCTGATGGTGATAGAAAGAAATTTGGTCCGGAAGGAAAATGTATAATTGAGGGCTCTCTTGTTTTAACTAATCGTGGTCTTTTATCGATCGAATCTTTTGGGAATCCGACTGGTCCAGAATGGCAAGACATTAACTTTAAGGTTGCTCAGGAAGGGAAATCTGTACACGAATTTGCTACAAATTTCTATAGTGGTGGTGAACAATTAGTAAAGAAATTGGTCACGAAAAATGGTTATGAATTATCTGCCACTCCAGAACATAGAATTAGAGTTCTTTCCTCAGACGGGGAAATAGTGTGGAGACAATTTAATGACATAAAAATCGGTGAATTTATTGGAATAAACAGGTCTACTAATCTGTGGTCTGATTCTTATTTTCAGACTTCTGAATTTGTGAACGAATCTCTAAATAAATTCGATGATTCGTTTTCCTTAAAGATTGGAAAATTTATAAATTGGATTGGTGGCATCGAAGGCCCCGTGGATATGACAGTATCCGAGGTTTGTGATTTGATTGGAGTAGCCTCTTTAAGGGGTGTTCTTTCTCATTTGAAGTCAATTGGATTTGATGTTCGGAAGACTGTAAAATTAAGGAAATTTGGTGCCGGTTCTACCGTTCGATGGTATCCGACAAAAATAGAATGGGATAAAAATGCAGGAAAAAATACAAAGTCCATAAATTTTCCGGAATTTCTTGATGAAAAATGGGGAGAAATTCTTGGTATATTGACAGGTGATGGTACGTGGAATTATAAGAGTGGTATTGAGATCACAGGTGGATGTAAAGAATTTAAAAAATATTTGATTGATTTATTTAATGAGAATTTCAGCAATCATAAAATATTTTATAAGAAAAAATCTGATAATGCGTGGCAAATCAGGTCTTATTCGAAACCACTTCGCAGATTTTTGGAGAGACTTGGTTATGTAAAATATAAACCATCTGATAAGAGAGTTCCATTTGTTATTTTTCAGTCTCCTCGCTCTGTGGTAGCTTCCTATCTTCGCGGTCTTTTCGAAACTGATGGAACAATTAATGAAAATGGGTTAGGCCTCTCTTTTTGTACCGCATCACACCGTTTAGCTTCTGAAGTTCAACTTTTGCTTTTAAATTTTGGTATTATATCCAATCTTCGAAGTAAATATAACAGAAAGTATGATAAATACTATTATGATTTGATGATTATTGGAAATAATTCTTATAATATATTCAAGAAAGAAATTCGCTTTATAACAGATAGAAAGAACTCCAGACTTGATTCGATTCGCGCAAATAAGAATCTTGAGATGATTCCGAATCTTAACATTCAGTTGAGGAATATTATTAATAATATTCCTCAACGTACAAGTAGTAAGTTAAAAACAAGGTTTATTAAACTCGCTGGAGACGCAGTAGATTCGAAGCGGAATTCTGGAATATCATATATATCACTACGTGGATGTATTGAAATCGCCCGAGAAGCAAACATTGATGATTCATTGATCAAGAATTTGGATCATGTACTTAACACTTTCTATTATTGGGATCCTGTTAAGTCCATTACTGACGATAAGAAAAAAGTATATGATTTATGTGTTCCGAGTGGTTCTTCTTTCGTATCTCAAGGAATGACGAACCATAACTCGACTATAGTTTCTTCCTTCAAAAGTTCGATAGCTAAGGGCCTCCGTGGTCGCGGCGTTATCTGTGCCGTTTTAGATGAGATAGCTTTCTTTATTGATAATGGACACAGCTCCGCTGAAAAGGTTTATCGAGCTTTAAATCCATCACTTGCTCAGTTTTCTCCTAAAGATCCCAAGGATAAACATATACCAATAGGAGAGACCCATGGAAGAATGATTTTAATATCATCTCCTGATTCAAAAGAGGGTTTTTTCTATAATCAATATCTCAAAGCTATGTCCAATGATCCTGGATCTGCCAATATGTTGGTCATCCAGGCCCCCACGTGGGAAATTAATCCAACAATTTCCCCATCTTATTATGAAACTGAATTTTATAAGGACCCTGCTTCATTTAGAACAGAGCATGGGGCTGAATTTTCTGATCGTGTTCGTGGTTGGATCGAAGATGCTGTTGATTTAAATACTATAATTGACCCTCTTCTTCGTCCAAAATTTAGGGGTTTACCCAGGGAAGTACATTTTGCCGGAGTGGACTTTGGATTATCGAAAGATGGAACTTCCATAACTTTAACCAAATTCGCTAGTGGAAAAGTTGAACTGGTTTATCATGAAATATGGTATCCCAGAATTAGATGGAGAGATTCAAATCCACATTTGAATGATCCCATCAATCCCTATGCTCTAACTATTCATGAAACAAATCGTCTTGATATAGATCAAATAGCCGATTGGTTTTCATCATTGTCAAAATTATTTTATATACATAAAGGGATCTTCGATCAGTGGGCCGGGCCTGTCTTCGAGCAGATTCTACATAAAAAGGGCCTTGAACAATTTGAAATGAGGAATTTTCACACTTCAGATTCTTCATATATGTACCAGAATTTCAAAATGATGATGTTTAATAAAAGACTTTCTCTCTATGATTGGCCCATCCCGGATCCTTCAGAAACTGGAGGCTCCAGACATTCTCCATTAATTCAAGAGCTTCTCGAACTCCAGGCAACCTCTGCTGGTAAGAACATGATAATAGTAGAAGCCCCGAAAGTTGTTGGGAAACATGATGATATGTCCGATTCTCTTGCTCGTTCAGTTCTCCTGGCCTCGGAGTACATAAAAGATAACCCTAGCGCTCTTGACGTTAATCACATATCGGGAGTATCCGCTTACGCCCCCAGGATAGCTTCCGGTTCGCATGGTCAGTATCATAGAATGAAAGCTCGAATTCATGGGGTCAACAGAGATCGCATTCCGGGCATGAGGCAAAGGGTCCGCTGACCCTTTGTTATTCTTTCTTTTTGTGTCAACCATTGAAGATACGGCTGCCTGGAAAATAACTCGCCAACTAGTGGACCATATTTTCGGTTCTGATACCGACGTCTCCGATGATGAATTCATATTCATATACAGAGTCTTTTTGAGTCGTGGTGGTAGTTGGAAGGATCTTATGGATGGTGATACACGTATAATAATAATGCTCCAGAAAGTACTTGAGGACTTCTTCAAGGTCAGGGCCATGAAAGATGCTCTTGGAGTCAAGTAACGTTTTTGATGCCTAAAGTTAGATCCATCAGGGGTCTTGATGAAGATCCATTTATTTCTGGTCTTGACAAAATACTTGAACTCAGACCGAACCAATATACTTCAAAAGTAAGTGGTGACATCCACCACTTACTAGAACTCAGACATAGACTACTTATTTCCATATCAGAAATGTCTGATCAATTATTACACATGGTAGATCTTTCCATAGAATTTGAAAACTCTTCTAAGGTCCAATCTTTAAGATCATTCAACATTCATAGGATATTCAAAGCAAAACTTCCAACTCCTGTTTTGCTTGCAGTTAAAAGATCACTTGAATTTCTTCAGAGAGACCTTGAAAGATGTGTCCATGATGGAGATGAACTTCTCCGAAAAATGGCAGAGAATTCGACTTTTTGATTAAACTTGGGTGGTAAGTTATGGCAAAGAAATCTGTCGGCGTCAATCCGCCCAAAAACTCGAAAAATTCTATGCCTGTCATCAAGGTTGATGAACAGGATATTTCTCGTACCAAACTGACTAAACTTGAGAGATTGGCTAAACTCCAATCTCAGCAGTCTGTTCGCCTTGGTTCAGTTACCAATTTCGGAAACGCTTCTGGCGGTTCCATAAGGGACGCTGATTCTTCTTTCTACAGCCCTCAGCTATCCACAGACTTTTTAGAATTACCTCAGTCGGATCGCGAGAAACGAGAACTTTTTCGTTTCTGGTATCAAGTGCATCCGATAGTTGGATCAGCCATAGATTTCCACTGTTTTCCTCCAGGGGCTCCCGTATCTCTAATTGATGGGTCCGTTAAATTTATTGAGGACTTGAAAGTCGGCGATAAAGTCCTAAATGGATTAGGGGAAAAAACTGAAGTTGTCGGCACTTTTTCACACGATGTGGACACTTCAATCACCAAGATAAAGGTCCGTGGTGTTCAAGATATTATTGATTGTACACAGAATCATCCATTCCGGATCTATACTTCAGACCAAGTAGATTGCAAGTTCCCTAACATAGGAATGGGTGCTTGCAAAAGTGGTACTAAGAACCTATGTAAGCAGAGAAAATGTGAAGGAATTGATTTCGGTGCCTCGAAGTTTATTTTTGCCCAAGATTTGAAAGTCGGAGACTATATTTGCTCTCCCTCCATGGTAAGTTCTAATAAAGTACTCAATAAGAATCAACTCCGTTTGCTTGGATATTATGCGGCTGAGGGGTCTTTATCCTATACAGATTATGGCAAGAATAGCCGGATTGAATTTACTCTTAATTCCAATGGATTCAACACTGTTGCTGAAGAAATATCGAAGACTCTGATGTCTGAATATGAATATCCATCTACCAAAAAAATTAGGGAAGACTCTAACTCTTGTTATGTTAGAGTATATAGGAAGGATTTTGCGGATTTTTGTTCAGAACATGTTGGCAGTGGGTCTCTGAACAAAAAACTCAGTTCTGCTATAATGGATTCTCCCCGAGAAGACATTCTAGAATTTCTTGGTGCTTACTGGAATGGGGATGGATCCCTCACTAAGAATGGATATGTTGCTACTACTGTTTCAATGCAGCTTGCTCACCAGATCCATGCTTTGGCGTTGAAAGTCGGCTACGGTGCTACTCTGCATCGACATGTCCCTAAGACTTCTACCGGATTTAAATATACGGATTGTGTTTATAGAGTAATTGTTCCATATAAGTTTCATGAAGAGTTTTCAAAATATGCTAATTTTGTTCAAGATGGATACACCGCTGATTCGACTAGAGAATACTTCATTAAGATCGACAATGATATTTTGAGGAGAATTGAGTCGATTGAAACTGTCCATTATAAAGGTCCTGTTTATAATATAGAGGTTGATGGTGAAGGTGACCGGAAAAGCTATATAGCTTATGGATTATCCACCCATAATACTGATGTGCCAATGTCTAAGCTACGTCTTTCTCTCCCAAAGGGGAAGGATGTTAAAAGAAATAAGCAAATACAGCAGTTCTTTCAGAGGATGTCACAACGCATTAGGTTATTCCAAACTCTCCATGAAGCAACACATGAATATTGGCTTCACGGAATAGTATTCTTGTTCGCTGAAGATCACGATTTGGTTCCGGAAATTCCAAAAGAATTAGTGGTTGATTCTGTCACTGAAACTTTAGAAGGTGTTGATTGGGCCGGTCGTTCGAATTCAAGAAATGTAGAAAAAAAGACTGTTAAGCCTGACGAAGAACTTTGGAAAAATATATCTGAATTCGTTCAAAAAAATTATCAGGGATGGCAGAGACTTCAAATTCTTCCTCCCGAACAGGTGAAAACCGAGGTATTTCAGTATACCAATCGTATGAAGATGGAATTAATTCCATCTGATAAAGATAAAATGGTGGTAATGAAGGCTAAGGAAAATGATCCTGAAGCTCAAAAGATTGCTGACGATATACCGCATGAAATTAGAGAAAGTCTTGAAAATGGGACTCCCATACCTTTGAGTTCGAGCCCATATGATGATTATTTATGTTCTTCTTTCTGCTATCAATTAGCTCATAAGAAGAGTCCGTATGATACCCGTGGAATTTCACTTCTCGAACGATGCTTAAGGACACTTCTTAAGCAGGATAAACTTCGTCAGGCGCAGACAAGCATAGCTTCCCGTGCCATGACCCCTAAACGAATCGTTTGGGCGGATAAATTGTCTGAGGCCAACGTCGAGGATCTTCGTGATCAGGTAGATCAAGCTCTGATCGATCCCGATTTCACTATAGTAACTAACTTCGAAGTTCATTGGGATGAAATTGGAGCGCGTGATCGTCTCCTTGATCTTTCCTCTGAATATGAGATGGATAATAAATTACTCTTTATAGGCCTTAGAATTACCGAGTCCATGCTTACAGGAGAGTCTTCATATGCGGGCGAGCGCATTCATCTTGATGTCATGAATACCATGTATCTCCTATATCGGGAACAGCTTGCTGACTATGTTGAGAATTATCTCTTTCTACCTGTCGCTAAAAAGAAAGGTTTCTTTGAGATAGACGAAAACACTGGAGAGAAGATATATTTATATCCTCAACTCCAGTTCACACGTTTAGCTTTGAGAGATCAGGCTGACACCATGGATGTTCTCTTCAATTTATATCAGAAAGGGTCTCTCCCTGTTTCTTTCATTCTTGACCTTTTGAATATTGATCCTAGTGATACACTGGAACAGCTTAAGGCTGATATGTTTGGTCCCAATGATTCTACGTTCAATGAATTCATAAGAAATGCTCTCCAGAAGGCCGGAGATGCCGCTATTGATTCGACAAATATTATGGAAATAGTTGCCAGAAATGCCGGTTTGACTATTAAAAAACAGAAAGAAGAAGGTGATAGATTCGGTGAGGAATAGAGCGACTTTTGATTGGAAGACGGATTGAAATGCCAAGCGACCTGAGCCCTAACGAAAAAGAAGAGAGAGAGGCGGAGAGACTCCTTAATAAGGAGACCGCCCCCTCTCGCAAAAATCGTAAAAGAAGGGGACCTCAGCGTCACAATCGAAGAACTCGTATGAAGATTGACGACGCCGATCTTAAGAGTTCCGATGGTGATATGACTTTGAATTACAAGTCATCCTCTCTTAGATATTCAATCGAAGATATTGCTCTTCGAACCCTCATGGCTGCATCGTGGGATCCTGAGAAGGGTATAAAAGATGAGCTTGAGGATTATAGAAGAAAGAAGACTCCGAAGCCTAAAGATATAGATGACTTAGCCAACTACGAAGTTAAGGAATTCACTCGTGAACTCCTTAAGACTTCAAAATTATTAGGAGATAAGTTCGCCACTTTTGCTGAAAATAATTATTTCAAAACTGATATTCCTAGTCAAGATATTATAGATAAAATTAACGTTAGGAAAAAGCGATTCAAGGAATCTGCTGATCAGAATTTTTCAAACACTTCCCCCGAGGATTTATCCGCATCTCTTGCCAAACTTTGGCCAAGAGATGCTAGGTCCTGGGATGTTAAAGCTGGAATATTATCGGCTCTACAAAAGTCCATAAAATCGGCTAGGGTTCCAGAAGCTCTGAAAGCAATTTATGGGTCTGATCCAACTAGACCAAAACGTCCTAATTCAGATGCGATTAAAAGTATCCTTGAGGATTTCAAGTCTAAATCGAAGAAGACTTTTGACTCCGGCAGTATGCTTGATTTCGCTGCTTTAACGGCGGCTTATAGATTTTTAGCAAATGATCCTATAACTGCTTCTAAAGGTGACCTGAATCGCCATATTACAGATCAAACAGCTCCTATATATGATCAAATAAATAGAATGGGTGAAATAGGTCCATTCGTAAAAGAATGGGAGAAAAGTACTAAAGAGTTTGAGAGAGAAAAAGAGCAGGATGAAGACCTTAGCTATAATGATTTAATATCTAGGGCTGAGTCTAGGATAAACAAGTTCTTTGCACCTGATAAATATGATGACGATGATTCTCCGATAGATAAAGAGTCATTCTTGAAAGGTCTCTATGAGGTAGTTGATAAATCTGGCTATCCAGAAGATGTAACCAAGAAAATATTCAAAATTTCAGCAGCTTCTTATGAGCCTTTTTCCACAGCGAATATGAAAAAAGTATCTTCATATCACGGTGTAAAAGTCCAACACCATCCAGAAGCTGATTTTTTCGGCAAGCAATCTTTAAATAAAAGATATTTTGATAAAAAAGACTTTGATGGAATAGTAGCTATAGCAAAAGAAAATATGAAGGAAGATTGGTATTCTTTCGACTGGGAAAAAGGTGCACCTGATGCCCCTTTTAGGGCCGCACTTGACGCTGCTATCCATGTATCAAACGATTCTGGTTTCCAGTCCAAAATAGACTCAAATACCTACAATTTACTTCTGGCTCAACTCATGGGTCATGACACAAAAGAGTTCTTTTCCGAGACTTTTATTTCCCAGGAAAAACCCGGGAGGAGATCCGCTTCCATGACACAAGAGTCTTCTGCAAAAATAGTCCGTATAGCTAACGATATTCGGAAGTCGGATCCATTATCTGCTGTTGCTTTGCTTCGCATAGCAAGCAAAATGGGTTTTGATATAAAAGCTGCTGAGGGTGACCCGCCCCCTCTCGACATTCTTATAGAAATGCAACGTAAGTTGCTGAAATTGGCTGAGAGCGGCGAAGATAATGCCATGCTTCTGAAAGGTCTTACTGACCTTTATGAGAAGATGGGTTCGCATGAGCTTGATTTCAGTAATAAATCAGGCCACGAAGCTTCTTCAAGAGTCGCTTCTGGTGATATCCAAAATAAGCTTAAGAAGCTCGGCGAGCTTCATGAAGGTGATCTTGCCGGAATTCTTAATGATAATCCTCCTGGAACAGATCCAGACGTTGAGGAAATTATTGAATGGTTCGACAAGATTATTGCAGAGGCTGACGCGAAGTCAAGAACAGCTTCAGTTCTTGTTGATATTCGAACCCTCATGAAGGTTGCTGCTTCTTCTCCCGAGATTCGATCCATCCTTCACCCATACTTGGTTGCTGCCAAGAAGAAGATGGAAAAGAAACCCTCAAAGACTTCTACAAAGAAGAAGGATGAAGAGAAGGAAGCCCCCAAGAAGGGTTCTCCTCCCAAGAAGGAAGCTCCCAAGAAGGGTGTTAATCCATTCCCAAAGAAGGGTGTTCCCAAGAAGGGCGTTAACCCGTTCCCAAAGAAGGGTCCCCCCTCGAAAGTTTCTCAAAAGGGTAAGGGCAAAGGTCGAAAGGCCTCTGTTGAGTTCTCTGACAGAGATCTTAACTGGTGAAGCCTTAACTTTTCATTGAATTTTTTACCCGAAACCCTGGAGAGATTAAAATGGCTATAGACAAGGCGATTGCAAATCAGGTTCTTTCTCATCTCGATTCTTCGGCTAAAAAGCTTGAAGGTCTTGTTAAGGACGGGAAGCTTGATGCAAAGGTAGCCTCAGAGATGATCCTCAAGATCGATACCTTTGCCGATAAATTCCAGGTTGCCGCTTTCGGTGAGGAGAACCTCCGAAAGTTCCAAGCTAAGGTTTTGAAGCAGGATAGCGACGAGCCTTATATGAAGACCTTCGACAACCCCAATAAGCCTCTCCAGGTTGAAGCAGATGAGCCTTATATGAAGAAGGTGGATAAGACCTTCAGTGGCGGCCCGATCGACACGTACGACAACGACAACTCAAGTGGCGTTTCGGAGCGCAAGGAACCCCAGGTCCGTGATCTGAGCCCCCTTTCGTCTGCCAAGAAACAACCGAGCCAGCCCAGCTATGGTGGTAAGAGCACGCACCAGGGTTCGCAGGCTCCTGCGAAGACCTGGGCTCCTCGTCGGGTCGTTGCTAAGAAGACCGAGAAGACCTGGGCTCCTTGAATTCGGAGTTACCTGTGACTATTCGGACGGCTTTCATAGACGACAAATTGGCCGCCCACGGTTTCCATACAGGTGATGCTGTTCGGAAACCTGGGCTTTCAGGCATATGGCTTAGTCCTTATGCTGGAAAAGTCTTATGGTCGAACACGGATACCGGAAAAGTCCAGGTTCAATGGCCTTGGGGTGCTGAATCGGAGAGTGCCATAGAGCTGATATTGTCAGCCTCGGATTCCGTTTCTGTGCCGAATTATGATCAGAGCTATTCTACTTGGGAGAGTACTAAATATATAGACTCTCCGGAAGTTTTAAAAGCTGACGGTAAATGGCGAAAGTCTTTGGCTTCCGTTGTTTCATCCCACGAAGCTTTGCTTGATCAAGTTCGCTACCAAGCCTGTAAGTTAGCTTGTCATGACGTATCGGAGCCGTTGGCTTCCTTTTTGGTCGCTACCAAGTTCGATAATGTTTTAGATACCGGTATTTCTCGCTACGAAGTCAGCTCCGTTTATTCACACGGTCGCAGACTGGCAATATACTGGAAGGACTCCGGTCGCAGATTCCGCGTCACTCAGCGCGAGAAGAATTCTGGCGTTCTCGAATGTCCCCGTTGCGATGGCGTTCTGAAGCCCCGTATATATCGCCAGGGTCGGAGAGTCCTTCTTTGCAGAGTCTGTGGTTTCGTTATCCGACCTAAAGATCTCGTCCACAAATAGGACTTAGGAGGAATGAAGTACCTCAACTTGGTATTTCTTCTCTTCCTCTCTCCATATATTTACAAAATCATTCTCCGTTAGATTTTCCATTATTTCTTTCTTCGAAATAAATTTTCTTATTTCACGTGATAGGTGAAATATCATATTTTCTTTTGAAGCATTACACCACGCAAAATAAAAACTGTTATACTCTTCTTCATATGTAGTTATCACCATTCCTGCTATTTTCCGTATAAACTCAATATCTTTCTTATGTAAACCAACCTCCTCAGGGAACTGCTTGTTTAGCCTAAATGCTCTTTCTATAATTTTTTCAATTTTCGATAATTTTGTTGTCATATTCATTTTAATATATACATATTCTTCCATTTGTAATGGAATTGTAACCGAGACTGCTTCCATTATTTCGCTATCTTTAATATACTCAAGTTTCTCTTTATCTATTGAGAAAATAGGTTTTGACCATGTATATTTTTCACAAAAGCTAATTTCGAGAACTTTAGATATCATTAGATATCATACATTTGGATTCTAATATTTACAATTCAATTTTAATTCTTCTTAATAGTGATGTCTGAAAGTAAAAATTGGACTTTAAATCACGACGGAACACTAACCAGGGAGTTTGGGAGGGTAAAAGTATCCGTCTCATCCCTCGACGAAGAAAATTGGTATGTCGAGTGTCCTGCCGTTCACGTTAAAAGTGAATGGGTTAATAAAGGCCCTTCTCCTGATTTTGAGAGAGTCGAGAATTTAATTCTTTATCGGTTCGACGAACTGAAAAACGACATTGAAAACATTTTTTAATATACTCCGATTCTTCAGATTTTCATACCAGAGTCTAATCTAGAGGATCATCCATGGCTCGTCGACACTATGCAAATGCTTTGGTAAACAATCCAAACATTGAATTTGCGAAATGGATGGATGTTGCTCGTGCTAGATATGAAGGGGTAGTTCCTAAGAATCGCCTACATAGAATCGCAAAATCGACTTTAAATAAAATAGATATTAATCAGTACCTTCTTTCACATGCTACTATAGTAGCATCTGTTGATACTTTTTCTCCTAAGAATGTTAAACTTGGCCGTCAACTGAACCGTGGCGTTCAGATCGATGTTAGGTTCCCTGATTTTCGCACTAGCGTCGAATCAGAGAAATATATTAATAACAATCGTGACGCATGGAGTCGTCCTCTTCTACTCTCTACGTATCGGACTTTCGTCGGTGCTCACGTTTTCGTTGAGCATATTCAACTTCCTGAGCTTTCGAAGGGCTTTATTGTTGATGCCATAGCCAGAGACCTTGGCGATACCGTCTACGTCGATATTCTCACAGCAACCGATCGCAAACATGCAAGACTAATAGACGATATTCTTTCTTGCAATATGAACGCATACAGCATGGGCTGTATAAGTCAGTTCACTATTTGCAATAAGTGCGGAAACGTAGCTGTTGATGATGCTTCTACATGTCCCTGCGTTCAATACGACGGCAAGGGATCAAAATTTTTAGATGAGGATGGTGTTGAACACGTCCTTTGCGAACTCATTGGACATGCCGCTGTTCCTGATTCAAATCAGTTTATAGAGGCCAGTTGGGTTAAACATCCTGCTTTTGAGGGTGCTGTTCATCGACAATTCCTGAATCAGGACTTGTTTGGTGAGACGCGCGTTGCCGGCAAAATCCAGAATGCATCTCGAATCCACGAGATTCGTAAGGATGTCGAGATACCTGGTGATATGTGGAAACAGGTCGCGTCTACTAAAAGGCGTGCTCTAGATCCTGATCCCGATGGTGACATTGCTGAAGATGCACCACCGGATGAGGATGCACCCGATGATGCGGATGCCGTAGAGTCTCCAAAAGACAAACCGCCCGCCGCTTCTGGTTCGAGCATGGATAAGCTTCTCGACCAAGCTCAGGAGAAATTACTCCAGATTCTCGTTGATAAACTTGGGGAGAGATTAACCCCAAAACCTGAAGATGTTGGAAGTGTTCAATCGTTGAAGGCACCAGTTAACCTGGAATCCGGAAACGACAATCTTCAACATTCCTCAGAAGAGTTTACACGTCGTCTCAAAGCCAAATTCAGTAAATCTCCCATGCTTGTTCGTTGGGCTTCTGCTACTTGGAAGACCGCATATAATCCAAGCAATCCTAAAGCCCGTGGAAGCCTTTCCCCGAAGTCTCTGATCATATTGAGTTGGATAGAAGACAGTCTTAACGGTAAGAATTTTAGTCCAGACTTATATCGTGCAGTTATTGAATCTGGAAAAATCACTGATTATCCCAGTGAAAAATCATACGTTGCAACCTGCAGATCAAAAATTTTCCGGCCTCTAAAAGGGTCTGAAGAGGCGTTCTTAGTTCGTAAAGGACGAATAGCGTCGTTGTCCAAAATTTCAAAATTTTAATCCGGCTCCAAATCAAGGATCCGTTTAGGAGGCTTTAAGTCATGCGCGAGCGTCTCACCTGGCAGAAGAACTCAAACCCGCGTCAGGCGGCTACTCAGCGCCGGGCCGATATTTATGAAATGAATCAAGAGCATCCGCAACCCGGAGCGACCGACTACGAGTCGGGCAACCCGGACGAGTGGGCGGAGACTCCTGCATCGAATAAATCGGTTGAATTAGAATACGACGGCGATCACGTTAAGCGAAATGAAATCGGCCTTCCCGAGTTCCGTGCTGACACATGGGATCACAAGGATTCCGATAAGTGGAACGGCAAAGGCAAATACGACAACCAGCGTCTTGCTACGGAGCAGCGTGCGCGTCTTGCGATGAGAATCGCGAGCCATGCTCTCCGTACAGACAACAAGACGTTGGTCGAGCACGTTGCTTTGAATCTAATGGGTGCCCCCGATAAGGTGCTCGTTTCGATTGCCACAGGCATTAAATCGGCTTCTCCTGATTCACTTCAGGGCGAGGTTCGTTTCCGCCGCTCACTCGCTTGCACCAAGATTGCCGCTCGTCTTCTCGGCGAGAATGGCAACGACGAGGAAGCCACGAAGCTTGCCATCGTCATTTCGTCGGTGGATGATCCCACTCTTCGAAAGATCGTTTCCTTAGTCCGCACCTCGCAGAAGCGAGTGGCGGCTGAGGGTGATGCCGAGGATAAGCCCGAGGAGCACGCTGCAGCTGAGAAGGCTGATGACGAGCCCAAGAAGGATGAGCCCGTGGCTGCCATGGGAAAAGAAGAGGAAGATTGCGACACCGCAATGGATCAGAATGATCCTAATGCTTTCTCAGCCGCCGAAGCAGCTGAGCTTGAAGCGCTTCTTGGCGAGCAGGGCGAGTCTGGCGATGCCGCTCTCATGCAGCTCTTCACTCCTCCCACTCCCGCAGCTCCTGTGGTTGATCCCGTCATGCCCGTGATGGTGGCTTCCGACCTTGAGATTTCGTTCGACCAGGATGAAGCTCCCGAGGCGGCTGCTTCCACTCAGATCGCAAGTCTTGATGACTTGTTTGCTGACAACGACGAAGTCCGGGCCCAGCGCCAGATTTCAGCTGCCCAGTCCGAGCGCACAGCTCGTGAACTCGGCTTCGGTTCGGTTGGCCGTACCGCTTCCGCAAAGAAGCTTGGTCAGGTCACTCGTACCGCTTCCGTGAAGCCCGAAGATCTTCTTTCGAAACTCTGGGGCTGATCGGCTCAGTTTATCCGATAATCATCTACTTAATTTGAGAGATGATTATCGGTGATACCATAAATACTATCACATACCAAAACAGGCTCACGGGTCCACAGACGAGATGACGACAATTTTTGAGTAATTCCATTTTCAAGACGGATTCGCAATTTTTATTGGACTGAATCCATTGAACGTCAAGAATAACTCCTCAAATTGAATCAAATTCAAGTCTATGGGGACTGGAGAAAATCATGGGTAGCATCGGTGGACAGGCCTCCGGCGACTTTCGGTTAAGCCAGGGCGCGCTCCGAATCCTTTACTCGATCACGAAGGACAGTCTTTCGTCGGTCGCAGCTGATGGATTCACGCAGCTCAATCCGAACGTTGTCGTTGCGACAGCAAATAAATCAACAACGATTCCTACAAACGTTAAGCGTGGTGTGCTTGGCGGTTCGGTCGCTTTCACGCGTCCGGATGTCGGGTCAAATACAGTGGGTGGAGCGGTTCTTGTCGCTACCGCTTACGTCGCGAAGACGCGCCCTCTCGGCCTCTTCATCAACGATGGTCTCGGCAACGCGTTTGAGAACACGCCTGCCGTGGCATCGGGTAAGTGCCCTCATCTCCGTGGCGGTTCGGTAGGCGTTAAGGTCTACGAGACTCAGATCCAGATCGGCGCTTCGACAGCTTTGGCCTATAGCGTAGGCGACAAGCTTTATGCTTCGGTCAATGGCTATCTCACGAACCGTTGGCAGGATTCGTACGAGGCACAGTGGATCACTGTTGCAACGACTGGTAGCGGCGCTGGCGGCGCGGCAACCGAGCCGGATGTTACCCGTATGGGCACCGTCCTTTCCATCCCTGACTCAACCAGTGCCGAGATGTTTCTCGCACTTAGCTTTATTTGAGCCGGAAAGGATTATCAATCATGACAAACCCATTCGGTACTCAGGCAGTCGACAACTCCATTAAGGAGAAAATTGTCGATCAGTTCATCGGAACCTCGGCAGGGCGCAAGCGTCTTGCGGCATCGATGGTTCAGCCCCTCCGCGAGCGACGCGACTATTCGTCGGTTGGCCGTAAGACCTTCTTGGTCGAGCAGCTTCCCGACGGTGCGCTTCCTCTTTACGATAAGGACCCCGATGTGGTCGCTTACGTAATCGGTGAGGAAGGCGAGAGCATCACGGCAGTGGCGAAGCCCCGTCGTGTGATCTTCCCCCTCTTCGAGATCGCGGCTCTCCCCAAGGCCCCTCTTACGCAGGTCAAGGAGCGTCGTTATGACCTCCTCAAGCGTATGCAGGACCTTGGTAAGGCCCAGATCCAGGCCGCAGAAGACGACCGCGTCTTCTCAATCCTGGACGCCATCGCCGTCAACGGCTTCGACTCGCTTCCTGGCGGGACGAACCCCGACGTGCCCGTTGTGGCCCCCATCTCGCCTGCCATCCTCGCGGATGCGTTCGCCGAGATCGAGCGTCATGATCTTCGCGTTGCTCGCGTGTTCATGAATGCCGTGGACTACAGCGACATCCGCAAGTTCGGTCGCGATGTCTTGGACATCGAGAGCCAGGGCGTGTTGTGGAAGTCGGGCGTGATGCAGTCGGGCTGGAACGCCCAGTTCATCGTGTCGCGTCTTGTGCCCGCTGGCGTGGTTTACCTCTGCTGCGAGCCCGAGATGTTCGGTCGCATTCCGGTGCGTACTGAGCTGAGCATCCTTTCGGCGGATAATCCCGAAGAAAGGACTATAGGTTTTTCTATGTTCGAGAATCTCGGCATCGGAGCCTACAATCCTCGTGGTTTGGTCCGCTTGATCGTTACCCGTTAATACGGGTAGTTTTGATCCATTTGAACCTCGGAATCGAAAGTTTCCGGGGTTCATCTGTATTTTCTTTCGATGTCGAAAAAGAAAGATCCGAAAGACCTAAAAATTCGCAGGAATCCTACTGAAATATTATGTAAGGGTGAATGTGGAGAAATTAAACCTGCAACCGAGGAATTCTTTTATTATCGATCAAAGTTCAAAAGCCTGAAAGACGGAACAACTAAAGAATATAAGTATGCTTCCCCATATTGCCGAATGTGTGAGGCAAGTTCTGCCGCTAAATCTCGTCGCGATAGATATCATACTGATGACGGGAAGATTAAAATAGATCAACAAAATAAGGAATGGCGGGATTCCAATCCCATCTACGTACAACACAAAAATGATCTTCAAAATAATAAGTATTCTACTGATCGGTGGATATCATAGCTCGTGCACATCTTTCACACTCTTCACATTTCTGACCAACTCCATGAATTCCCTATCTATTACTGCTTTCTTGTGCCCTTTCATGAATTTTTGCAGCGTCTCGATTAGGTATTCATTATGCTTTAGTGTATATGCTACGCTGATGACAGCTTCTATCATATATTCTTGGTATAGGTCCAGATTTTTTAACTTACTTGCTAACTCCTCTGCTTCTCTAATCTTTGGGTTTCGAAGATAGAAATCCTCTTTCTCCGCTGCTTTCGCACAATCGGAGAATTCTTTCGTTTTGATCAATTCTTCTATCAATATCTGCTTGTTCTTTGCGTATAGATCCGCATGTTCTTTCAGTTTTTCACTGATTTCTCCAATTATCCAATTTTTTAATTGCGGACTGGCTGAACGACGATATGCCCATGTACTAATTATATGGTCCGAAACGAACTTATGGCGATTTCTAAATTGGTCTTCGCCACTTATTTCTATCGTTCTACCTCCTGGAATTTTATATGCTACCTTAATCCAAACTCCTTGCTCTCTGAAAAGCACTTCATACTTGTCTTTCTTCGGTTTTCTCCAATGTAATTCCGGTTTCAAAAAATATGCAGAATTCGAACTTTTAAATTCTTCGATCCTTTTATATATCATTGATCCATCTTTTCCAAGTTTTTGAACTTCAAGATGGATGGATTCGGTTACATTCATACTTGTCTCATTACACGACTCGTCTGTCGATTTACTACTAGATGTAAAATGCTTTCATGGACTCAGAATACATCGTCGAGGTCTTAGAAACTATATCAAAATATGTTGGCACATCTCCCGAAGACCTCGCTGTGACTGTCGCTTCCAGGTTAAACAACCCTTTCGCTGTTCTCGTGTCTACGATTCTATCTCTTCGGACCCGAGACGAGGTCACCGCTATCGTGACTCCTCGCTTTTTAAGCGCTGCTTCGACTCCCCAAGAGACCGTTCTTCTGACTGAAGAACAAATAGAGAACCTTATCTACCCGACCAGTTTCTATAGGATGAAATCGAAATATATATTGAACATTTCAAAAGATCTCATTTCTAAATTCGACGGCAAGGTTCCGGACTCAATGGAGGACCTTCTTACTTTAAAGGGCATCGGACGAAAATCTGCGAACTTAATTATAAATCTTGCTTTTAAGAAAGACGGAATATGTGTCGATGCCCACGTTGGAAGAATTGTTAATAGATTAGGGTTCGTCCAGACTTCGGATCCCGAAGCCACCGAGTACGCCTTAATGTCTGTTTTACCTCAGAAATGGTGGATTCCGATCAATGGTGATTTCATAGCTTTTGGACGAAAAACATGTACTCCAACATCTCCCAGATGTTCTTCTTGTCCTGTTTCCCATCTATGTGAAAAGAATGGTGTTAAAAAATTCCGTTGACGTATACCTTTAATTCCTATATTATTTTATGAATCCAGATGCGATCTCCACAGCGCTCAATGAGCTTGCTGATTTAATAGATTCTCTCGAAAATCCGAGTATATCCAGGGTATCTTCAAGTCTCGAAAGAATAATTAGTAAAGTTGCCTCCGGCTCCACCGCTGTCATCATTGGATGGGGTGATCCTGGATATGATGAAGAAAAATGGGCCCGGGATAAAAAAGTAGTCGACAAGGTTGTCGGACTACCATTCTGGGCATATGTTGATGATGTAAAGGTTCTCTTCTATTCGGATGAGAAGCCAGAAAATACTATAGTCACATACAGCCGCAATGGAAATCACAAACCATATTCTCTCATAGAGAGCCAGCAGATCATGGATGCTAGGTATATTGACTCATGTAAGAAGTTTTCTAGTTGGTCCGAGTTTGAAATTTTCGCTGAAATGGAGATAGTCGGACCGAACTGACCTGACCTAATTGATTCGTTGCTCCTGATTGTAATTTTGGATCGGGAGATCTACATATGCCCAGGAATGGTCAAGAAACCGCTTTGGAATGGTTGAGCCGCGTTTCTAGAGAGTCTAACGATTCAAACATTATTATCCTTGCAGATTTCGCTGTTTCCCAATGGATAGATCTGAGCGAATCTTGGAAAGCCAGAGACGTTAAAACGAGAAGATCTCTTTGGGATTTGATGGCTGGAATCGAGCAGATCGGCCACAACACGATCCATAAGACGACAATGTCTACTATATATTCCGGTCCAAGTGTTTTCAATTTCCCGATTTTTCTTGAAGCGTGTCATTATCGAGGGAAAGAACCACCTGTTGGAGCCGTCGAAACTGGTGTGCGTGTTCATTCGCACAGGAGGCCACAGACTACAAAATGGGGAAATATTGTTTTAAAATCGTGATCGATTGTAAATCTTGGTCGGTTGAGTGTAATTCGATCCATGGCATCTGCAGATAAGCTTCCGACCAGAATTTATACATTCGGTCTTCTGCCTCCAAAATCAGGAGGAGAAGCTCTCCATAGGATGTTGAGGGCTTCCTGTCATTATTACAACGCTCTGCTCGAAATCGAGCTTTGGAAGCGTAAAGAAACCGCCAAATTCTGGGCCCAGAGAGGCGGATACTCCGACAAGCTCGAACAGTTGGAGACTTTAAATGATGCCGTTCGCAAGACTCCGGATGATGCGAAACCTGTTCTTTATTCCCAGATTAAAGAACTTGAACTTCACATTCGTGAGTTACGGGAAGCGGTAATAATGAAGTCTCTTCCAAAGGAAGAAGCTCGACGCCGCGAACGCGAAAAAGAAATCAAAGCAGATTTCAAAAGTAGAAAAATCGTTCTCTCCAAATCAAGACTCATGGATCTTCTTGATTTGGAACCCGATTGTGTTTCCCCTCGTCGTCGTTTCCAGCTGAATTTTTCGGTAGACTCAGAAAAGCGCGGAGTGAAGCCGAGCGGGAAGCTTCTAAACAAGCTTCTTAAAGAAGCAAACCTTATCAAGACAACTCAACATATTGATGACCAGGTATCGATTGATATCGAGCGGGCCAAAAAATATTATGGTCTGTACTATGGCACCTACGCCCTAATTGACGATGCTGTAGACCAGGCTTTAAGGACTTCGGATACTTTCCCGGCTTTCAAACGCTGGACCGGAGAAGGCCGTGTCGGGTCTCCTGTCAGTACAAACGAGGGATTGAACGTTAGCTCAGTTCATGATTGTTCTTTCGAAAATGGTACTTGGGCTGATAAGGGGAATACTGTTCTCCAAATCGTAAAAATCCCGGACGAAGTTTGGGAGCAAAAAACCTCGCGTGAAAAGGGCGTCGATGGTGAACCAAATTCAAGTTGGGTTCGGAAAACGCGTACCAATATGAGGATTTGTGTTGATTCTCTTGGTCGAGCCAATCGTGGCAGACTACCCGTCTGGGTTGAGTTTCCTATCGTCATTCACCGTCCTCTCCCGAAAAACGGAAAAATTGTCGGTGCATGGGTTTCCATATTCATGCGCGGTAATCGAACGAAATATGAGCTTCAACTCCAAGTTCAGGATGAGACTCATCTTCATCCAAAGAAGCCTCATGGTGATGGGACCGTTGCTTTCAACTTCGGTTATCGATCAACTGGACGCGTGGCATATACCCTCGATGATACTAATTTTGCTCAGGAAATGACTGTTGATCCGAAGGTAGAGAAGAAGATTGATCTTGCGGACAAACGAAGACAGTCACGGGAGCTTGCTGCCAATGAAATGCGAGATTCCATCTTGAAATGGTCCAAGGACTGCATTTTTCCTGATTCTTTTAGTAGGAATGATGGTAAGAAAATCATTATTCCTCATTGGTCAGGGGAGGAATCTCGTGCAAGAAGCTATAACGAACGCTCCTTGAGGAAGAAGATTGAACTTCTCCCTCTCGCGAAAGACGAGAGTCTTTCAAATAGACTACATAGTGTTCACAACGAGTGGAAATTCGTTTTGGCTATGGATTCACTTCTTAGTTTTTTCTGCGGCCCGAATACTCTTGTTCGTCCAGAGGATAAAATAATTTTTGAGGAGCTAAACACTTGGACCTTTGACGATAAATCAATCCAGAACCATGAAGCCGGGAGTCGCTTCAAATCACGGAAGATTCGTCAGAATCAAATCCATGTCTGGGCCCATGAGATTTGTGACAATAATTCGACTATTCTTATTGAAAATACGAATTACGCAAAGATCAAAAGGGTCGCGAAGGATAACCGTGGTTCCGTCCCTGTTGAGGTTATTACTTCAATATCACGGAGACGTGACGCCTATGCGCCCGGGAATACCCGAAAGATAATTGAAGAAGTCGCTAAAGCACGTGGTCTGGAAGTAAAGAAAATTAATCCAGCAAATCTTACGAGAATTCACCATGCTTGTGGCCATGACGCTCCTTGGGATGCCTCCGTGTCCATAGAACATGAATGTGAAAAATGTCGTGTTGAATTCGATCAGGATAGGAATTTCTGTGAGGGCATGCTAATCAGATCAAAAACTTGAATACCGATATCCAATGAAACCAATCCTGGCAAAACATATTAAACTTCATAAAATAAGCGATTGGATGCCTGAGCAGTATACTGCTTTATATCGTGGCATAAATGTCGGTTTTCTCCATCTTCGATCTCATCTTTTTACTGTCACATTTCCTGACTCTAATGGCAGTGTAATTTTCAGCGCTCGGACTGATGGGGATGGATCCTTTGAAGATCGTGAACGTGAACGTTTTTTGGAAGAGGCAAAGAATATTATTGCCTCCCAACTCATGCAATTAAGATGAATTAAATCATTCGATGGGAAATGATTTAGTGTATTTTCTTTTGTCGATATGCTGAACGGAGATGGTATGGATACCGAAACTCAGAACGCAAATAAAAACGTTGAAATCGATGAGGCAACCATCCGTGCTTCCCTCGTCGAAGGAAAAGCCGTATATGAGGTCATGGACCTTTCCGGTGATTTGAAGAGCATTTGGGATCCCAATGATGCTGTTCTTGTCGAAATCAAGCGTCGAGAGTTCGAAGAGCTTACGAAGCCAGACAAGAATGGAAAAATACGTTATAAGGCATATCGCGTCTCCGATGATGGCACGACCGGCGAGCAAATGCCGACGTTTGAGGCTGCACGTGGAAGAGTAATCTTTCTCCCAGCTCTCGTTGGCGGTTGATGTGGCAACAACAACCTACACAACTAATTCCATAATATGGGATAGTTGGAGTAACTCAACTGCTGCCGCAAGTAGTTATATAACTACTTCTTCTTCCGTTTGGAATAATTGGAGCGCAACAGCTGCTTCGGCAACTACCTACACAGTCAATACTAAAGTGTGGAACAATTGGGCAGCTAACACTTCAGTAACCGCAACTTCAGATTATTCCATCAATCTGACGTGGGATTCCTGGAACAAAACCATCGTTCGTGCCAGACCCGTCGTGCAGGTTGTCGAATCAGAAGAGGATAAAGCTGCTCGTCTGATTCGACAAGAAGTTCTCCGTGCCCAACGTGAAGAACAAGACCGCCAAAGAGCCATGGCGATCAAGAGAGCCGATAGACTCCTTGAATCTGTTCTGAGTTCTGCTCAGAAATCTCAACTCAAGGATAAAGACTATTTTCTCTTGAAGAGCCAGTCCGGAAAGATCTACCGAATTCGGAAAGGCAGATCCACAAATGTGGATCTGCTGGACGAAAATGGTAAGGTCGTCGACATCCTCTGTGCCTATCCCGGCTTGAACGTCCCTGATGGGGATACTATGGCTGCACAGAAGATCATGCTTGAGTGTGACGAAGCTGATTTCCTCAAGATTGCGATTCGTCATCGGACGAGGGGTGAAATGGTTCCCCTCGAACAAATCGCGGCAATATTGAATTGATAATTCCACTAAATGGTAGCTACCATTTAGTGGAATAGTCTTCTTTTTACTTACGATAGCATGGCTATCGTAAGTATATCTGTACCTCAAGATATATCATCACAATTATCATCTATAGATGTCCCTGGTGAATTAGTTTCGCCGTCGGATATGCATATAACTATGATTTATCTTGGTAAGGGAGTATCATTATCGACAATGCTTAAGGCAACCGCTATTTGCCGCATGTTTGCGAAAAGGAATAATCCTTTCCTTGTTGGAACTGCCCTCGTTTCTAGTTTCCCTGAGAATGAGGATGGAATACCAATAATAGCTAAAATTGTTTCTCCTAATATAAAGAAGATTAGGGATGAATTAACTTCTTTGCTAGGTAAATTTGATGTTGAATATAATAATAAGTATCCTGATTTTACACCTCATGTAACTCTATCATATTCAAAAACAGAAATGGATGACTTCAGGATTTTCCCTGTTCAATGGAAAGTTGGCTCTTTAAATATATGGGGCGATGATTACGGTGAAGGAAAAATAGCTACCGTAGTTGAACTTGGATCTAAATGAATCAGAGTTTTTGTGAAGCTCCATTTTTAAGATGAAAATTAAGAACATATCTAATGAACGTATTTATTTAAAAGACCTTAAGTTTATCAACCAATCCCAGACTGAAGGTCGCCGTGGGGAAGACAGGTACTTGGCACCTGGCGGTTCCGTCTATCTTCCCGACACCTCCGAGGTTCTCCGGAGTGTTCAGTTTGGTGACGTATATAAATTCAAGATTGCTGGAAAAATAACGGTTAATGATACCGTCGCACTCGCTGCCAATGGTAGCCCTGGTGACAGTATTACTATAACACATAATCTTCACTATCCGCCAACTCTTGTGGTTTTGGAGCAAGCTGGTATTACTTGGGTTGCTACTAGCAACGTGAGTATAGTACATGATGCTACTTTTTCAAACGTGACAATTGAGAATTCTTCCGCCGGCTCACTTACTTTCATCATCAGAGTCGGCTGAGATCTTACGTGATCTGAAGTACTGATCACGATTACATGGTAAACCGATGTGAGCATTCAAACTCACATCCATACGCTTATTTGTTCCTCGTGGCGGGGAGGGGTATTCATGATTTTCAACGTTCAATATTCAAAAGATGGTCTCGGTAAGTGGGTAGCAGCCATAAAGGGAGATTATGGAGTCTGGTGTTCATCTCATGGATCTACGCCATCGCTCGCTAGACATAGGGTAAGAGATGCGCTAAGAGATGCGCTAAGAGATGACGAGGCCGCAAACCGTGCCGAATTTCTTGACGTCTTTCCAGTCTCTCAATAAGATTTTCTAATAGACATCATTGCTTCGGATCTAACATCCGGATCTTGATCTCTCATAGCTGTTCTTATGATTGCTGAAGCTATGAGCTTATCTGTTTTATTATTTTCTATAATTATTCTTGCATATTTAATGGCTTTTATTCTTTCATCTTTAGATGAATGTGTTGCCATATTTGATAATTCTATATTAGTCAAATTCATGATTTCACCGTTAGACCTTTAATTACCCAAACGCCTAGTCTTCAGTAACGTCATCATATAACCAGGGAGATTTTATGGCTGACATTAAATGGCAACGCGGTAGTTTTCTCAAATTCTACTCGAAAATGAAAATTCAAATTGGTGCTCAGAAAGGTTTATCTATACAATCAGGTGATGAATTTGAATTCGATGGTTCCATTCTCAAATATGGTGGCATGGAGATAAATACCGTAGAGCTTCGTGGGGCTATTAAATCTGATTGGGCCAGTCTTTCTGAGGATGAAACCTACATCCCGGAATCAACTACCCCTTCAAGGAATATTGCTAAAGCTCAAACCATAAATACTGACCTTTCGAAGGTTCAACGTTCCAGTTTTAAGGCACTGGAAGCAAGTAGCCTTGATGAAGACACTGTTATGACAGTTGAAGATCGTCGCCCCAAACAGGGTTCATCTAAGGTTCTAGGGGTTAGTATCGACAATTCTTCACCCCGTGCTTTGACTAAGGAATCTGTTCGTTCTATGCCTGTTACAAAGGGATATGACGACCAAGAAGGTGTGTCAATTGGGAGAATTCGTACTCCCACTCGTCTTTCTTCTGATGTTACTAAAGACGTTGGTCTTGCTGATAAGCTTACCAATTTATCAGGTTCCGGTTTGATTCGGGATAATATTATCCATAAAGAGGGTGTTAGTATTCGGACAAACGTCGGGAAGGTTGACTCAAAAATCAATTCTTATGAAGATACTGATGGGGGTGTGGAGGTAGCGAAGGTTAGACACTCTCGTGCTGCTTCTACGGAGGGCATTGAGGTTAAAGATACTTCAAGTCGTCCTTCCCCCATCATATCTAAGAAAGTAAAGATAGATACTAAACTCAGTCCCCGCGTCCGTATCGCACGGGTCATAGATCCGAGTTTTCCAATTGATTGGTCATTTGAAGGAAAGCTTTCTGAGCGTCTTGCACGGGCTAAGGAACATGGTATTTCCGACGACTTCCTTCAGGCTCTCTATGCAGCAGAAGGTGATCAAATGCGTAAAAAGCTTGAAACTGAATTTCCGAAGGTCTTTAGGTAAAATTCTAATTCAAGGCCATAGTGATGGCTCAAAATAAAACCGCTGGGGCAATGATATACGTTCAGGAGGAACTCTCCGACGCGAGGCTCCGGTGTGATGAGCTAAAACATTATATGGTTAAAGTTCTGGATCTAATTCATTCTAGTGGGATGAAGGACCAGATATATGCAGCGGCTGGTGACGTTATTCATGCTGCGCCTAACGCTCTCATGAGACTTGAGAAAGCTTTAGGCGCTACGGCTCTAGCTATAAATAAAATGGATTACGAAGAACTTCGTCAAGTTCTTCGACCTGAAAAGGTTGATGAACTTGAACGAGTTCTTGAAGATTTAAGAATACGTATCCCAAGACGTAGAGGAGAAGTTCTTATATCAAAGCCTGACTTTCAGGAGTCTCCTGATGGCAAATGAAGATGATGTTCCGAACGGATATGTTCTTTCGGAATCAGCCATGTATGCTTTTAAAATTCAGGATGTTTTTCCTGACGTAGTCAGCTTCTCTGCTGCTATTCCCTCTCATCTTCGACATCTATTCCTAATACCAATAAATGTAACCATGGCTTCAAGTAGAACAGCATCTAGATTAGCTGTTCCTACCGGCGATACCGAAGAAGCTGATTTATTCGGTACTAAGACTTTTACTTATAATGATAACGAACCGACCATTCCGAGTTCGGAACCTGGTTCGATATTTGAGATTGACGGTGCGGACGCTATGACGCACCACAATGAAGATTTCATTGATGAAAATCTTCAATCTCCGACAGAAACTTCTTATATGGAAGATATTGATATAAGTCAATATTTTGATTATCCATACAGGACAGAGGAAAGTCCTGTAAGGCATTCTTCAGTTATTCCAAAAGTATTGATTTTAAAATTGGCTTTAAGATCCGAATCAATAATTACCAAAACTCCATCTAAAGTCAAGGATCGCGCATCTTCATGTTCAGTCAGTTTAACTTCATATGATAAGAAAACGAAGGTTTTCACATTCAATGCTAACTGCGGCAACGGCAACCACATTGTCCGTGCGTCAGTTAAAGACCTTGAGAATGTGTCTCTGACTTGTGATTGCAAATTCTGGCAATATGGTGGTCCAGAATTTCATGCTGAACAGAATGCTTTCATGTTTGGTAACCCAAACGGTACTGCATCTCCTCCTGATATAAGAGATCCTGATCGGCAATTTTGGTTGTGTAAACATACATATGCTGTCTTAAAGAGAATAGACTCTTTCATAGCAGACGAAATTGAAGAAAATCAGACCTCGGAAGAGGATGAGATACTCATTAAAATAGATGAGGATTGGGATAAAATGCAGGAGGTAACAGAAGTACCTCTTGATGATTCTGATGATCTTGAAGTTGATTGGGAAGTATCTGAGATCCCTGATGGGGATGAAGAAGACGTCTACGAAATCGATCTCGACGATTCTGAGGAAGAACCAGAGACCGAATCTAAAGCAAAACCGGAGCCCGAGGAGGAGCCCGAGGAGGAGCCCGAGGAGGAGCCCGAGGACGTATATGAGATCGATCTTGAGGAGCCCGAGGAGGAGCCCGATGAGGAGCCCGAGGACGTATATGAAATAGATTTTGACGAGTCTCCTGAAAAATCTAAAGATGATGAATATGAAATAGACTTTGATGAATCGGAAAAAGAATTAGATAAGGAAAAGAAGTAGAGTTCTTCGTTACATAACGAGGAGATTACTATCCCAACATATTTTTACATATGTAAATCATGTAAAAAAGTTCGTGAAGATGATTGTTCCATTCATACTTTCAAGGAACATCATCCGAAGTGTCTAAAATGCGGGAAGAAATGCGATTATACCTTCATACCAACTGTTCCTCAGGTAGCCTTTAAAGATGGTCCCAGCGGTTCTTGGCCTTCTAAGGGTGACCGAGTAAAAAAGCAGCGGAAAGAAGCTTCTGAAGCTGCCAGTAGACGCCAGAGGGATAGATATGGACCTCTCAGGAGAGATGCTGTTCCTAACTATGATGGAAAAGAGACTAGTTCTTGGGCAGAATCCCAGAATTTGGCCTTGAAAGAGCGCGGAAAAGAAAGCGCGGCTACATATACTCAAAAGGTTAAGAAGGAGAAAAATATCGTTTAAATTACTCAGTTTTTTATTATTTGTTTGGCTAAATGCCAAGATCTTTATCAACATATCGGCGTCGAGCCAATCTAGTAGATATATATCTTAACGCAAGAGACGGCATTGCCTCTTATAATTTTAAGAGGTCCGCTAATTTCGATGGTGCTTTCGTCACATTCCAAAACGTACCAGCAGCTGGTTTCCGTTCTGCCACGGCCCAAGAGCCCAGCTTTGCTGACGGAATGTTTCGAAATAAGACCCGCTTCATATTTAATCCAGTAGATTATTCATTCTCGGATGCTGATTATCTTTGGTTGAAGATTCAGCCCATCGATAACGCTGGTGTAGTCGGAACTGATGAAGCTATTCATCTCGTACTATCATATTCATCCCAGCCACGGAGACCTGTTGTTCTTCGCGGAGCGGCTCCATCCGGTGCAACAGTAGCAAATTCCTTGGAAATCAATCTTCCTCTACAATGCCAGAACGTAAACATAGAAAATGATGGTTCTGTGGACTTATTCGTAGCTTTCGATAAAGGCGGCCCTGAATTTAGAGTTCCTCCTTTCTCGACTACTGGTCCCCAGTTCAACACCACTTTTCCTGCTTTTTCACAGGTTTTTGTTAGAGGTGTGGCTGGCACACCTACATTCAGTCTCGTAGTCTCACTTCGAAATGAATGAAGCACCGGCTTAAACAATTGGATTCTTTATTCCTGCCTTGTCTAGGAGACAAACATGTCGCTCTCGTATATCCGAGTCGTTAACCAGCAAGTTCTGAACCGATCTATCTTAATCGATAAGGTCGATCGTAGCCAGGGCAACTTTTCTGGGTATGCTAATCGGGCGAAGCAGAAGGTGTATGTCCCGTACGTCAACCCCGTAGATACTGCTGTCAAGGGGTATCTTGATATGGTGCCGACCGATGAGGTACTCCTCTCGGCTGACGCTGGAACTATCAAGAAGCTCTCGACCCGTGGGTATGTGACTTTCACAGCGGTGGCAGCGACTCTCCTTGCCACTCCGGTCGTCACTTCTGCGTCTCATGCAGCCACCAATACTACCATCAACGGAACGACGTTCCTGTCGGTTTCCCCGGACATCACGTATGTCCGGATTACTAATCTTTCAAGTGTGACCCAAGTAATCCCTCAGTCTGCTTTTACTACCCATACTGCATTGCAGATTATCATTCCCGACGCCGCTGTCACAATCGGCACCCCTGGTGTTGGTTGGAAAGTCATTGTTCAGTCAAACAGTCGCCTGAGTGCACAGTTTACGCTCTAAGAACGAGCGATTGAAAGGAGCCGAAAATGAGAGTAGGAATCGTTCGTTCAGACATTGCGAAGGTTTATCTTTCCGATATTGAGAATCGCTCACAGCGTGTTTTCTCTTCGGAGCCCGCTGGTCAGAGCCGTTATGTTGTGAAACCGTCAGATACTGATCTGACCGGCGTCATGAACAGATATGCCATTCTGTCGGCTCTTGGCACTGATGCCGCTGCAACTTTCGACACGACTGCCAATAATGCCCTCAAGATTCGCACCACTACTGGTGCTTACACCACTATTTCAGTATCATCCAGTTTGACTCTCTCTAAAGCCCAGCTTGCGGCAGAGTTAAATGCCGGCTTCTTGAATGCTGGTCTTCCTGTCGTTGTAACGCACTTCACTTCTGGTGCGAATCTCAACAAACTGCAGTTTGATACGGTGGCTCCGAACGCAGGCCCGAATGCGAAACTCCAGATCGATACCGCTGCGAACGGATCGACCTTAAACATCGCTCTCGCTGCTGCTTGGGTGCTCACTCCTCCGAATCTTTCGGGTATTTCGCTCGCCACACTCAAGGCAGCTGTCTATCCGACCGCTACGACGATCAATGTGGCTTCAGCCACAATCACGGCTCTCTCAACGTTCTCAGTCATGCAGGCCACTGCACAGACGAACCTTGTGAATGCTATTGCAGATAAGATTGCGCCGAGACTGGTTGAGACCGGTCCCGTTCTCCTTTCGTTCGTTTACGGTGTGATGTCGAAGCTCCGCTCAGCTGCTTTCCAGCCCGGTGGTGCCCGGGTCGGTCTCCCTGCCGGCGTCGGTGCGGCCATCGTGGCAGACGACGGGTCGACTGTCTTCGTAGTCTGAAATTCCTAGGAATGTGACTAAATAATTTGGCCAGAAGGATGTCCTTCTGGCCAAATTAGTATTTGAGGATCCAACGTTTCTTGCCGAGATCCCAGATTTTTCGGTAACCTTGAGCTTCTCTCAACTCAGTTTCAGTCTTCCCAGACAGTTTTTCTTCTTCAGTTTTCCTAAGACCCGATTTATGGAATCTTTTCTGCCCTTTACACCAGTAATAATCCGGGTCGACATCCCCATCGAATTTAAAACCGGTCTTCTCATATACCGATCCAGTAAACAGTCGATTATCTGAAAAGCTGACTACTGATTTTGGTTTATGGTCTTCTACGAATTGTTTAATTAATTTAGACCAGATACCATGAATTCGATAATTTGGATGGGAAGTCATTCTGACTAGTTCCCACTCATGGGAAGATTGGCGAGTTGGTTTTTTGAATGAAGCGCAGGCGATCAACTGATCTTGATGGAAGACTCCATAGTTTATTTTTGCCTTACAGGCCCCGATATAATGATGCTGTTCGTAGAACGGATCAGCATCTTTAGAATTGATCAATTTTATTTCACATCCTGAGGGTCTCAGTGAGATTGAGTCATTTTTTCCTAGTCTATTTTTTAATAATTGTTTGATTTGATCCTGTTTATATATCCATTCATCCTCAAAAATTGAAATAAATTCATATCCAGAATTCTTTGCATTAAGGTACTTGTTCACATCTTTCTTTTTTGAATTTGGGAAGGAATGCCACCTTATTCCATTATATTCGATTACAGTATTGCTTCCTTCTATAAATATATCATATTTCAGACTATCTATCTTATACTCAGATATCGTTTTTATTCCAATACTTTCTATGAAATCCATCATCTTTTTTTGAGCATCTGATATTTTATTCGTTGAGCATCCGCATGTCAGCGATCTCCCTGTTCTGAAATCACTCCAAACTGGATTATACTTACCATTACAAGCCGGACATGCTGCTTCAATTTTATTATTTATTTTTTCAATTCTTTCCAGTAGAATCAACCCTCCCAAAGGGATGCTTTCTGGTAATATCGGTGTTTTTAAATTAAAAAGTTCTTCTTTATTTGTTTCATACCAGTTTCTAATGATATTTCTGCATTTCCCGCATGAAGTTGTTCTTCCTTTAGTTACATTTTGTACATAAGAAAATATACTTCCACCACAATCACATGTCCATTCAATTTTTCTATTTGAACTAATGTGTAGATTTTCCGGTGAAGTAACTCTTAATTTACCGAATTTCGCCGCTTCCCAATATGATTCCGGTAATAAATCACATTTACCACACGAATTAGTGTGTCCTCTCGTTACTTGCACTAATCTTACCGAACTTTCTTTTCCGCAGTCACATATCCATTCAACTTTCCCCTTATGAGATTTAAAATAATCTCCAGGATTTTTCATTCGTAGTTTACCGAATTTTGTTTTTTCCCAGTACGATTTTGGTAATATGTCGCATTTCCCGCATGAACTTGTTGCTCCTCTTGAAACTGATATGATAGTTATTTTTCTTTCTTTTCCGCAGTCACATACCCATTCAACTTTCTTTGATGATCCCGGGAAGTACTCTCCAGGATTTTTCATTTTCAGTTTTCCGAATCTCGCCTTTTCCCAGTACGATTTTGGTAATAGGTCGCATTTCCCGCATGAATTAGTATGACCTGATGTCACGCTATATATACTAGTGTTTGTTTCTTTTCCACAATCACATATCCACCAGGTCTTTTTCATGGACCCTTTTGAATGTGCTTCTGGATATTTCATCATAAGTTTTTCGAATTTATTTTCAATAAAGTATTCTCTCGAAAGAATGTTTGGTTTTGACATGTTATTGAATAGTACACTTCTATCTTTAGTACGGTTAACTTAAAGTTATTTATGATGAGGATTTAAATGTCAGTTCTTGATGATTCTGAAATGGAGAGCGATGACATTTATCTCTCCGCTTTCTTTCTTTTAAGCGGTTGTGTTCTGGTTCGTAAGCGAAGATCAGGACCAACAAAAATATACTTTGTTTTTTCTAATCCAGCAGGCTCCATTAAAGAGCTTCGACAGGCTTTCTTTTCAGGGAAAGCTATAGTTAAAGCACACGATTATAGTCAGAAGATCATAGCAATGAAAGAGTTACTTCATGATGGTTAACTAGGATGAAGTTGTTTTGAACTTGTGATGCATTATTTACAGTATGGGTCGATCAGTATCAGCCGGAACTCTAATCCGATCTCAGCCGGATTTCTATTTTCCAATAGATACTTATAACAGAGTCACGGGCCTCCAAGCAACTGGAGTGACTCTAATTTTGATGGTAAATAATCAAATTCTTAGCTGGCCTCTCCTTGATGGAACGGCTGTAGCGGATTCTTCTATTTCTGCCGGAAATGTCTATTTTAATGAGATAATCGGTGCCCCTGGTTTCTATTCTTTGAGATTTTTCCCCGATAGAGTCGGATATTGGAGAATATCCGTCGTAGCATCAAGCTTTGAATCTCTTCTAGAGTTTGATGTTAATCCAGCTTCCGCACAGTCTTCGGGACTTATTGCGTCATTCATTTGAGAAGGGAGGTCGGGGATGCCCGTGATCCTTTCTCAACAAGAACTGTCTAGAAATGGACTGAAGCTTAATCTCACCAACGATCTCGGACAAGAGCAGGATGCTCTGTCTGTGGCGTGGACTGTATATGGTAGTGATGGTAGTTTGGCTTCGGGAATGTCCATTCCCGCTACCAAAATAAGTCCTGGCCACTATTATGCTCCATATATAACCGTCAAGAAATTAGGTAC